>Ga0209212_1003834_pt1 | contig 19312 bp, 21 predicted proteins | sample RifGroC2_FD_183996 | JGI IMG/M metagenome (GOLD analysis project Ga0209212, IMG submission 183996) | Groundwater microbial communities from Rifle, Colorado, USA - Groundwater C2 (SPAdes) (version 2) | ecosystem: Environmental > Aquatic > Deep subsurface > Groundwater | place: Rifle, Colorado... | reverse complement strand
CCCCGCCGCTTCGTCCGCTACGGCTCGAGCCCCCGCGGCGCGCAGGCGCTGGTGCTCGGCGCCAAGGTCCGGGCGCTGACCGACGGCCGGTACAACGTGAGCCTGGACGATCTCCGCGCCATGGCGCTGCCCGCGCTCCGTCACCGCATCATCCTCAACTTCGAGGGCGAGGCGGAAGGCGTGGACGCCGATCGCCTCATCGAGCAGCTCGTGGAAGCCGCCGAGAGCCTGAGCGCCGCCGGAAAGGACGCGTTCCTGCGGTAGCCAGGGAAGGAGGGGCGATGCCCGATCCGAGTGTCCTCCACCGGCTGGTCCGGGACGTCACAGGCCAGGTGCGGCTGCGACGGGCGGAGTTCTTCGCCCTGCGCGGGCTGTTCGTGGCCGCGCTCGTGGCCGCGGTGGTGCTGGCGCTGAGGGAGACCCTGGGGTCCGCCGCCATGGCGACGGCCGGGGGGCTCCTGGTGCTGGGCGCCGGCGCGGGCGCCCTCGTGGGCGCGCTCAAGCGCGTGCCCGCGGGCGAGGCGGCCCGGCTCGCCGACCGGGGCCTCGGCTTCCAGGATCGCCTGTCCACCTGTCTCGAGTGGGCGGAGCGTCCGGACCGCACCCCCCTGGTCGAGGCCCTGGTGGCCGACACCCTCGCCAGGGCCGAGCGGCTGGAGGGGCGCCGCATCATCCGGAGGCTCCTGCCGCGGGAGGCGAGATTCATCCCCGTGCCCCTGGCCCTGGGACTGATCCTGGCGCTGGCGCCGCCGATTCCTTTGCCGAAAGGCGGCTTGCCCAACTTCTCGGCCAAGACCGAGGAGGAGGAAGAGAAGGCCCCGGACCGGTCGGGGCGACTCCAGCAGGACGAGCGGCCCCGGGCGGCGAAGCGGGAGGCCTTTCCGCGCGCGGAGGTGCAGGAGCGGAGCCTCGTGCCGCGGCAAGGCGCAGGCGGGCAAACGCAGCCGGGAGACCTGACGGCGATCTTCAAGGACACCTCCCTCGGCAGCAGGAGCCCCGACTTCAACTCGTTCCTCAAGAAGGGCGACGAGCGCATCCGGATGCTGGAGCAGGTGGACCGCCTGCCGGACCTGCAGCGCGACTTCACCCAGAGCCAGTACAAGGTCATGTTCCAGCGGGCCAAGGAGCTGCGCGGGGGGCTGCGTCCCGACCAGCTCTCCCCGGAGAAGCTCCGGGAGCTGCTGAACGAGATGGAGCGGCTCGGGCGCAAGGGCGGAGCGGGGAACCCGTGGGCCGGGGAGATCGGCGAGGGGATGGAGGCGCTGGAGCAGGGCCAGACGGACAAGGCCATGGAAGCCATGGAGCGCGCGCTCTCGAAGCTGCGGTCCATGGAGGAGAGGGGGCGCGACGGCAAGGGCCTCCGCGGCGGACGCGAGACCGACCGGCGCGGCGCCCAGAGGGATCGCGGGCAGGGCCGGGGCGGGCCGGGGGAGGAGGGCGACTTCCCCGAGGGCGGCGAGGGGCTCTACCCGGGCAAGGGGAAGAGCCCGAGCCGCAAGGGCGACGCCACGCAGCGGCTGGGGGCCAACCCGTTCGACGTCGGCGTCGAGGGGGAGTCCCGCCAGGGACGGAAAGACGGGTTCGACACCAACCTGCTCGGGCGGGGCGCCAACATGCCCTCCCGCCTGCAGTACCTGGGCGTGGTGGGGCAGTACCGCAAGATGATGGAAGAGGCTATCGCCCGGGAGCAGGTGCCCCGGGACTTCCAGACCCAGGTCAAGCAGTACTTCCAGTCCCTGGACGAGAAATAGCCGCGTGGCGACGGCGGCCCGAGGGCAGGAGCTGCTCTCGACGGACTTCCTGGCTCAGCTGGAGCGGCTCGCCCTCCTCTCGAGGCGCTCGTTCCGCGGGCGGGTGAAGGGCGAGCGGCGCAGCCCGCGCAAGGGCCACAGCGTCGAGTTCTCGGACTACCGCCCCTACGGCCCGGGCGACGACCTCCGCTACGTGGACTGGAACATCTACGGCCGCCTCGACCGGCTCTACGTCAAGCTGTTCGTGGACGAGGAGGACCTGTGTCTGCACCTGCTCCTGGACGCCTCCGCCTCCATGGGCGTCGGAGAGCCGTCCAAGCTCGCCTACGCGGCGCGCCTGGCCGCGGCGCTGGGCTTCGTGGGGCTTGTCAACCACGAGCGCGTGGGCGTCGGTGCCCTCCGCGGGAGGCTCGCCGAGGGGTGGGCGCCCGCGCGCGGCCGCACCCAGGCCGTGCCGCTGATGGACTTCCTCGGCCGTCTCCGTTCCGGAGGCGGCACCTCGCTCAATGAGAGCCTCGCGACCTACGCGCTCCGGGCTCGGGAGGCGGGACTGGCGGTGCTGGTCTCGGATCTGCTGGACCCGGGCGGGTACGAGCGGGGCCTCAAGGCGCTGCTCGAGCGGCGCTTCGACGTCCACGTCATCCATCTCCTCGCCGCGGAGGAGATGAGCCCCACCTTCGGGGGGGACCTGCGCCTGCTGGACTTAGAGACGGGGGAGGAGCGGGACCTCACCCTGGACGGAGACGCGCTGCGCGGGTACCGGCAGCGGCTCCACGACTTCCTCGAGCGCGCCGAGGGCTTCTGCCGGGCCAACGAGATCAGCTACCACCGGGTGGTGACGGCCACGCCGGTGGAGGAGTTCATGCTGAGGCAGCTCAAGGGATTCCTGCTCGCATGAGCTTCCTCAGTCCGCTCTCCCTGCTGCTGGCGACCCTGGCCGTCCCGCTGCTGCTCCTGTACTTCCTGAAGGTCAGGCGGCGACAGCAGAGCGTCTCGAGCCTCCTCCTCTGGGACCCCTCGCTCCGCGATCGCGAGGCCTCGGCCTTCTTCCAGCGCCTGCAGCGCGACCCCCTCATGTGGCTCCAGATCCTGGCGCTCCTGGCGCTCACCGTGGCCCTGGCGCGGCCGGCCGTGACGGTGATGGGCTACGGGGCCAAGAAGATCGTGGTCGTGATGGACACCTCCGCCTCCATGCAGGCCCGCGACGTGAGCCCGTCGCGCTTCGCCCGGGCGCAGCGGCAGGCGCTGGAGCTCGTGGGGCGGTTGGGCGCGGGCGCCGAGGTCATGGTGATCGAGTCCGGCATCCAGCCGAAGGTGCCGGTGCCGTTCACCCGCGACCGCGATCGCGTCGTCGCCGCGATCCGCGGCCTGCGGGCCCGGGACTTGCCGAATCGTCTGGGCGACGGGGTCCGGACCGCCCGCGCGCTGGTGGGCCCGGACGCCGGGGCGGAGATCCACGTCTTCACCGGCGGCGCTCACCCGGCCGCGCTCCAGGGGCAGGGCGACGACGTTCGCGTGCGGTGGGTCGGGGTGGGCGCGCGCGGGCGCAACGTCGCCATCACCAACCTGGCCGTGCGCCGGAACTACTTCGGCTCCTTCGACTCGCAGGCCTTCCTCTCGGTGGTGAACTTCTCCCCGGAGCCGCAGACCTTCGCGCTGACGCTCACCCTGGACGGCGAGCCCATCGCGGAGAAGTCCCTGGCCCTCGAGCCCCAGGTGAGGCGCGCGCTGGTGCTGCCGTTCAGCCACCCGGGCGGAGGCGTCGTGCGCGCCCGCATCGACGTGTCGGACGACCTCGAGGCCGACAACGTGGCGCACGCGGTGATCCCGCCGCCGCGGGCGATCGCGGTGCTGCTGGTGAGCCCCGGCAACCTCTTCCTCGAGAAGGTCCTCCGCAGCGATCCGCAGGTGAAGCTCGAGACGCGCACGCCGGAGGCCTACCAGGGGGGCATGGACGGCTTCGACGTCGTGGTCGTGGACAGCGCGAGCCCGCCGCGGATCGGGAACGGGCGCTTCGTCCTCGTCAACGCGGTTCCGCCGGACGTGCCGCTGGAGGTGCTGGGGCGTCTCGAGGGGCCGGTGGTCATGGACTGGGACCGGGCGCACCCGATCATGCGCCAGATCGACTTCGCCAAGGTCGCCATCGAGGAAGCGCTGCGGGTCCGGCCGCTGGCCGCGGGGAAGACGCTGGTAGAGGCCGTGGGGGGCCCCCTCATCTACCTGCTCGAGGAGCAGGAGCGCAAGGCGGTGTTCTTCGGCTTCGACCTGTTCAAGTCCGACTTCCCGCTCCGCGTGGCCTTCCCGCTCATGCTCTCCAAGAGCCTGCGCTGGCTGCACCCCGCGGGCCTGGACCAGTCGAGCCTGCAGCTCCAGGCCGGCCAGCCGATCCTCTTGCCGGTGGAGCATGGCGTCACCACCGCCACCGTCACGACGCCGTCGGGCCGGAGCACCCAGGCGCCCGTCACGCGGGGCGTCGCCAGCTTCACCGACACCGACGAGGTGGGCGTGTACCGCGTGGGCACGGCGCGGGGCGAGACGCGGGTCGCCGTCAACCTGATGAACGCCGAGGAGTCCGACCTCACGCCGCGACCGCTGCCGGCCTTCGTCGAGGGCGCGCGTCCCGAGACGGCTCCGGTGCCCGTGCTGCGCGAGCTCTGGTCGTACTTCGTCCTGCTGGCGCTCCTCGTGCTGGCGCTGGAGGGACTCCTCTACTGGCGGCGCCAGACGGCCGGCAGGCTCGGGCTGCCGCACGCCGCCGGGGACCGCTGGGCGCTCGGTCTGCGCTGCGTGCTCGTGGCGGCCCTCCTCGTGTCGCTGGCCCGGCCCGTGGCCCCGCGCTGGGTGGACCAGCTCAACGTGCTCTTCCTGCTGGACGTCTCCGACAGCGTGAGCCTGGCGGCCCGCGAGAACGCCTTCCGCTTCGGCGCGCAGTCGGCCGCGGCCATGCGGGAGCGGGACCAGGCCGGGCTCATCGTGTTCGGGGAAGAGGCCGTGGTGGATCAGCCGCTGCGCCCCTCCCCGAGGCTGGAGCGGCCCCAGGTGCGCGTGCCGGGCCGCGGCACCAACCTGGCGCAGGCCCTCCAGCTGGCGCTGGCCACCGCGCCGCCGGGCCAGGCCAATCGCTTCGTGCTCCTCACCGACGGCCGGCAGAACGCGGGCAACGCGCTGGCGGTGGCGCAGGCGGCCAAGGACGCCGGTGCCGACATCTACTACGTGCCGGCCCCGCTGACCTTCTCCCAGGAAGTCGTGGTGGAGTCCATGGTGCTGCCCCAGGAGGTGAAGTTCGGGGAGCCCTTCCAGGCGAAGGTCGTGGCCTGGAGCCAGGCCGACACCCAGGGGCGGCTCTCGCTCTTCCGCAACGGGGAGTTCCTGGGCTCCCAGGTGGTGCGGCTCTCGGCCGGCAAGAACGTCTACACCTACCGGCAGTCGCTGGAGCGGAGCGGGATCCACGTCTACCAGGCCGCCATCGAGGTGGAGGGGGACACGATCGAGGAGAACAACCGCGCCGTGGGCACCATCGTGGTGCGCGGCCGCCCGCTGGTGCTCATGGCGGAGAAGGACCGCAGCCAGGGGCAGGCCCTGGCCGCCGCGCTCCGCACCCAGCACGTGGACGTGGAGGTGGTGGAGCCGGACCGCATCCCCAAGGACGCGGCAGGGCTCGCCAAGTACGACGGGGTCATCCTCTCGAACGTCTCCTCCCTCAAGCTCGGCAAGAAGCAGATGGAGAGCATCCGCGACTATGTCCGCGACCAGGGCGGCGGGCTGATGATGCTCGGGGGCGAGGAGAGCTTCGGGCTGGGGGGCTACTACCGCACGCCCATCGAGGAAGCCCTCCCGGTGACCATGGAGGTGAAGCAGAAGCTCGAGATCCCGAGCCTGGCGGTGGTGCTGTCCATCGACCGGTCGGGCTCCATGGCCATGACCACCGACAGCAAGGTGACCAAGCTCGACATCGCCAAGGAGGCCTCGCACCTGGTGGTGGATCTGCTGGACGAGCGCAACGAGGTCGGGATCATGAGCTGGGACACCGAGTTCATCTGGGACTCGCCCATGCGCCCGGCGCGGGACAAGCAGGCCATCCACAACGCCATCGCGACCATCAAGGCCGGCGGCGGGACCGACGGCTATCCGGCCCTCAAGGAGTCCTACCAGGTCCTCTTCGAGCGGCCGGCGCTCCTCAAGCACGTCATCTTCCTCTCCGACGGGCAGATGACGCGGGGCGACTTCGCCGGGCTCATCCGCCGCATGGCCAAGGACAAGATCACGGTGTCCACGGTCGCCATCGGCAAGGACGCCGACGTGCAGCTCATGTTCGACATCGCCAAGTGGGGCCGGGGGCGCTTCTACTACACCGAGGACGACTCGACCATCCCGCGCATCTTCACCCTCGAGACGCAGCTGGCGTCGAAATCGTCGCTGGTGGAGCAGCCCTTCAGGGCCACGCTGGCGAGCCCGGCGCACGAAGCCGTCCAGGAGATCGACTGGCGCCAGGCGCCCCCGCTGGGCGGCTACGTGGCCACCACCCTCAAGGGCACGGCCGAGATGGTGCTCATGACCCACCAGGAGGATCCGCTCCTGGCCACCTGGCGCTACGGCCTCGGCCGGTCCGTGGCCTTCACCTCCGACGCCAAGGCCAAGTGGGCCGTGCTCTGGCAGCGCTGGCCGGGCTTCACCAAGTTCTGGTCCCAGCTCACGCGCTGGACCCTGCGCTCGGGGACGCGCAGCGACACCGTGGCGTCAGTGGCGAGGCTGGACGACCGCGGCGAGGTGGTCGTGGACGCCGTGGACAGCAAGGGCGAGTTCATCAACTTCCTGGACTCCCAGGTGGGCGTCGTCTCACCCGACAAGCAGCGCGACGTGGTGGAGCTCGAGCAAGTGGGGCCGGGGCGCTACCGCGGCCGCTTCCCGGCCTCGCAGGAGGGCGTGTACCTGGTGGGGATGGCGCAGCGCCGCGGCGAGCAGATGATCGGCTCCCAGCTCGCCGGGCTGGTGGTACCGTATGCGCAGGAGTTCAGGGATCTGGGCGTGGACGAGACCCTGCTCCGCGAGCTGTCGGAGATCACGGGGGGGAGCGCGCTCGCTCAGCCGCGGGACGCCTTCGCCCAGCAGAGGCGGCGCTCGCGCCTCACCCTGGAACTGTGGCCGTGGCTGGTGGGGCTGGTGGCCGCGATGCTGATTCCCGAGATCGCCCTGAGACGGGTGGGGCCCGGCCTGCTGGCGCGGGCCATGGCTCGCCTCAGAGGCTCTCTCGGGCGGGGAGGGTCAGGACATGCGAGCCCACGAGAGGCGATGTAGCCCGGGGGTCCTTGCGGCGCTCATCGCGGCCCTGCTGCTGGCGCAGGCGCCTCCGGCGCTGGCCCGGCCGCGAGCCGTCCTCGTGCTGCCCTTCGCCGCGCTGGAGCTGGGGCGGGAGGAGCAGTGGCTGGGGGAGAGCGTGGCGCAGGCCCTCAGCCTGTCGTTGGTCAGCCTCCCGACTCTGGTCCAGATCGAGCGGCAGCGGCTCCGTCAGGTCCCCCAGCCCGAGGCCTGGGACGAGCAGGCGGCGCTCCTGGCGGCGCGCGCCCTTCGCGCCGACATCACCCTCTACGGCGAGGTCCGCCGGGTCGCCGGCGACCTCTCCGTGCAGCCGCGCTACCTCGAGCTCAGGGGGGAGCGCGTCGAGCGCGTGGCGCTGGAGGCGCAGCCGGTGCCCGAGGGCGCCCTCCTCGAGCGGCTCCGCGGCCTGCCGGGCCTCTACGCCCGCGCCCTCAAGGTCCCGGTGACCGAGGCCGAGGCGGCCCGCCTGCAGAAGCTCGCCACCCCCACCGCGTCGGCCCGCGCGTGGGAGGCGTTTGTCCGGGCGCAGATCGCCGCCGCCCGCGGGGCCCAGGAGGGCAACGAGGCAGCCGCCGAGCTGCTGGCCCGCGCCCTCGAGGTGGATGCCCAGTTCGTCGTCGCCCAGTACTCCCTGGGACTCGTGCACCAGGCCCTCGGCAACCGCTGGAAGGCCGCGGCGCAATTCCGGGCCTCCACCCAGCAGGACCCGACCTTTCCCGAGCCCTTCAAGTCCCTGGGCGACCTCTTCCTGACGGCCCCGCGGCGCCTCTTCGACCAGGCGGTGGAAGCCTACGGCAAGGCGCTGGAGCTGCGTCCCTTCTACGCCGAGGCCCACGTGGGGCTCGGGGATGCGCGGGCCTCCAAGGGGGACGTGGACGGCGCGGTGAGCGCGTACCAGAAGGCGCTCCTGCACAACCCGTTCAACGCCAAGGTGCACGTGAGCCTGGGCAGGATCTACTACGCCGAGAAGGGGCTCTACTACGAGTCGGTGGGCGCCTACAAGAAGGCCATCGAGCTGGACCCGGGCCATCTCGAGGCGCGGATGGGGCTCGCCGAGGTGTACGAGGACAAGGGCCTCTACCAGGACGCCATCGGGGAGTACCGCAAGGTGGTGGAGCAGGATCCGCGCCACACGGGCGCCCTCTACAACCTCGCGCTGGTCTTCGAGAAGGTGGATCCCCGGGAGGCGATCACTCTCTGGGAGCGCTACATCCAGCTGGCCGGGTCACAGCCCTCCGAGAAGGACTGGGTGGACGTGGCGCGGCTGCACCTGCGCAAGCTGAGGAACCAGCTCGAGAAGGGCAACTGACGGCCCGCCAGCAGGATGCGGGGAACCCCTGCGGGCCGCTAGATTCCGAGGAGGGTCCGGAGCCGGGGCTTGTCGAAGCCGCGCACCACCTCATCACCCACCAGGATCACGGGCACCGCCATCTGCCCGGTGAGCCGGATCAGGTCCAGCCTGGCGTCGGCGTCCTCCATCACGTTGACATCCCGGAACGCCACGCCCTGAGACGAAAGGAACTCTTTCGCCTGACGGCAGGGCACTCAGGTCGGGCTCGAGTAGACCACCACGGCAGGGCCGGTCATGGGCGCCTCCTCCGCATAAGATACAGGAGATGCCCGCCGGGCTTCAGCCGGATGTCCCGGCCGTCCTCGTCCTTGACTTGCCAGCGGGGGTTCCCTAAGGTGGCCGGGTCATGGGCGACCTGAGGAAGGATCCGACTCGCGGACAGTGGGTGCTCGTGCGTCCCGCCGGGGGTTCCCCGCTCGTCGGAGAGCTGTGCCCGTTCTGCCCCGGCCACGAGGCGCTGACGCCGCCCGAGGTCGCCGCCTACCGCAAGGAGGGGGCCGCAGCCGATGGGCCGGGGTGGTCGGTGCGGGTCATCCCGGAGGCCGATCCGTACTTCCGGATCGAGCTGGACCTGGCGCGCGAGGGCGTCGGCATGTACGACAAGATCTCCCCCCGGGGCGCCACCGAGCTGATCGTCGAGAGCCCGCGCCACGAGGACACCGCCGCCACCATGGGCGAGGCGCAGTGGGAGCAGGTCCTGTGGATGTACGCCGAGCGGATCCGCGATCTCAAGGGCGACCTCGCCATCCGGGACATCCTGATCACCCGGCGCCACCGCCAGCTCGGCGCGCGGATCAGCCATCCGTACTCGCGTCTCGTCGCCATCCCGATCATCTTCGACGAGGTGCGGCGAAAGCTCACCGAGGCACGCGAGTACTACCAGTACAAGCGGCGCTGCGTGTACTGCGACATCCTCCGCCAGGAGACCGCGGAGGCCGCCCGCGTGATCCAGGAAACCGCTCACTTCGTGGCGCTGGTGCCGTACGCCGCCCGCGCGCCCCACGAGGCCTGGATCCTGCCGCGCCAGCACGCTTGCGCCTACGAGGCCTCGCTCACCCCGGAGAGCGCCTCCGACCTGGCTCTCCTGCTGGGGGGCTACTTCCGGACGCTCCGGGGGAGCCTCGGCGATCCCCCCTTCGAGATGACACTCTACACGGCCCCCAACCGGGCCTCCAAGGTGCTGCCCGGGGAGTGGGCGACGATCGGCGAGGACTACCACTGGCATCTCGAGGTGATCCCCCAGCCCGACCGGCTGACCCGGGTGGGGGGCATCTACGTGACCGAGACCCCCCCTGAGGAGGCCGCGCGGCACCTCAGGGAGAACTGGGGCTAGGCCCTACCCCAGAGAAAGAAGATGAGGCTTGACAGGCCCCCCGTGCTGGGCCAGAATCCGACTAGAAGAGTCGGGGATCTAAAAGGTCGGATACTGACACGGGGCGGGGGAACAGGATGCTTCGCTTCACCAAGAAGGCGGATTACGGGCTGATGGCCATCCACTACATCGCCGCCCAGGCCGATGAGGAAACCGTCAGCGCCAAGCGCATCGCCGAGGAGTTCAACATCCCCGCCGAGCTCCTGGCCAAGATCCTCCAGCGCCTCGCCAAGAAGAAGCTCATCGTCAGCCACAACGGTCCCAAGGGGGGGTACCTGCTGGGTGGGGCCCCGAGCCAGATCACGGTGGGGCAGGTGGTCAGGGCCCTCGAGGGGCCGCTCGAGATCGTCAGCTGCATGACGGCGGATGACTGCCCGCAGTACCTCCGCTGCAACCTGCGCCGCCCGGTGGAGAAGATCCAGGCGAGCATCACCCACCTGCTGGACACCATGACGCTGGCCGAGCTCGGCGCCGACCCGGTGGCGCCGCCGGCCGCCCTGAGCGCGACGAGATAGGAGACCGACTGCGATGACGCCGAAGCTTCCGATCTTCATGGACAGTCAGTCCACGACTCCGGTGGACCCCCGCGTCCTCGAGGCCATGCTCCCCTACTTCACCGAGAAGTTCGGGCACCCGGCCAGCCGCAACCACCCGTTCGGCTGGGAAGCGGAGAGCGGGCTGGACAGCGCCCGGGAGCAGGTGGCCCGGCTCATCGGGGCCCGCGACCCGAAGGAGGTTGTCTTCACCTCGGGGGGGACCGAATCCATCAACCTGGCGCTCAAGGGCGCCGCCGAGATGTACCGCGAGAAGGGCAACCACATCGTCACCACCCTCATCGAGCAGCGCGCGGGGCTGGACGTGTGCAAGCGCCTCGAGCGACAGGGTTTCGAGGTGACCTACGTCAAGGTGGGGACCGACGGTCTCGTGGACGTCGAGGCGGTCCGGAGCGCACTCACCCCCAAGACCATCCTGATCTCGGTGATGTTCGCCAACAACGAGATCGGCACGATCCAGCCCATCGCCGAGATCGGCCGGCTCGCGAAGGACAGGGGCATCGTCTTCCATACGGATGCGACCCAGGCCGTGGGCAAGATCCCCGTGGATGTGGAGGCGATGGGGATCGACCTCCTCTCCTGCACATCGCACCTGATCTACGGCCCCAAGGGGATCGGGGCGCTCTACGTCCGGCGGAAGAACCCCAGGGTCCGGATCTCGCCCATGATCGACGGCGGCGGGCACGAGCGCGGCATGCGGTCGGGCACGGTCCCGGTGCCGCTGGCCGTGGGCTTCGGCCGGGCGGCGGAGCTGTGCCGGGAGCTCATGCCGGAGGAGAGCCGGCGGCTTGCCGCGCTCCGGGACCGGCTCCAGGACCAGATCCTGTCCAAGGTGGACGAGGCCTACCTCAACGGCCACCCCGAGAAGCGGCTGCCGCACAACCTGAACATCTCCTTCGCCTACGTGGAGGGGGAGTCGATGCTGATGGGGCTCAACAAGGAAGCGGCCCTGTCCTCCGGCTCCGCCTGCACCTCGGCGACGCTGGAGCCCTCCTACGTCATCTCCGCCCTCGGGGTGGATGCCGAGCTGGCGCATTCCTCGATCCGCTTCGGGCTGCACCGGTTCACCACCGAGGAGGAGGTGGACTTCGTGGGGCGGCGGACCGTCGAGGTGATCCAGCGCCTCCGGGAGATGTCGCCGCTCTACGAGATGGCCAAGGAAGGGGTCAATCTGAAGTCCATGCACTGGAAGGCGGAGTAGGGCCGCCGCCTGCGCGGGAGGAGGCATATCGGCATGCCATACAGCGACAAGGTCATCGACCACTACAGCAATCCCCGGAACGTCGGGTCCTTCACCAAGGACACGCCCGGGGTGGGGACGGGGCTCGTGGGGGCCCCGGAATGCGGCGACGTCATGAAGCTCCAGATCAGGGTGAACGTGCAGACCGGGGTCATCGAGGACGCCAAGTTCAAGACCTTCGGATGCGGCAGCGCCATCGCCTCCTCGAGCCTGGCCACCGAGTGGCTGAAGGGGCGCACGGTGGACGAGGCCGCGCGGATCAAGAACACGGACATCGTCAACGAGCTCAAGCTGCCGCCCGTGAAGATCCACTGCTCGGTCCTGGCCGAGGACGCCATCAAGGCGGCGCTGCAGGACTACAAGGAGAAGTGGGCGGCCGTGGTGGCCGAGGCCCGGGCCGGCGCATCCTGAGGCCGAAAGCACCCACGCTCGCAAGGAGGGGCGATTTCCCATGGCACTGGCACTGACCGAGAAAGCGGCGAAGCAGGTGAAGCAGCTGATGCAGGCCCAGCAGCTGGAGAACGTCTATCTGCGTGTGGGTGTCAAGGGCGGAGGCTGCTCGGGGCTCTCGTACTCGCTGGAGTTCGACACCGAGGTGGGCCCCCACGACAAGAAGTTCGACATCGACGGGGTCCAGGTGGTCTGCGACGCCAAGAGCTATCTGTACCTGAACGGGACGACGCTGGACTACGTCACCGAGGGGCTGACCGGGGGCTTCACCTTCGTCAACCCCAACGCCAAGTCGAGCTGCGGCTGCGGGACGTCGTTCTCGGCGTAGGGGGGCGCTCGTGTCGTGACCGTCGGGCGCGACACCGACCGGCAGCAGGCAGAGAACGCGAACGGGCCCGGGCGGGCCCGTTCTCATTTCGGGGGAACATGAACGACTACTTCGCGGTGTTCGGACTGCCGCGGAAGCTTCGGCTGGACGGGGAGGAGCTCCAGCGCCGCTTCTACGAGCTCTCGCGCGTCCACCATCCGGACTTCCACCAGGGCGCCTCCGAGGAGGCCCAGGCCCGGGCGCTGTCGGCCTCCGCGCTCGTCAACCGGGCGTATCGGGCGCTGAGGGACCCGCTGGGCCGCGTCGAGTACCTCGTCGCCCTGGAGGAAGGGCGGGAGGGTGCGGCGACGAAGCCCCGGGCCCCCATGGATCTCCTGGAGGAGATGCTGGAGGTGCAGGAGGCGCTCCAGGAGGCCCGGGCCGCGGGGCTCGACGAGGCCTCCCGCCAGCGGCTCGACGCCGAGCGCCAGCGGCTCATGGCCCGCCGGGCCAGCGAGGAGGAGGCCATCGCCGCCCGGGCTGCGGCGTGGGACGCCGCGGTGGATGGACAGGGAGACCGCCAGGGGCTCCTCGACTGGTTCACGCAGCGGCTCGCCGCCCGGGCCTACCTGGGCACGGTGATCGAGGACTTGAGCGACGCGCTGGGCGAGGGAGAGGAGGGGCATGTCTCGCATCGTCGGCATTGACCTGGGGACGACCAACAGCCTGGTGGCCTATGTCGAGGGCGGTGTCCCCAGGGTGATCCGAGACCCGGAAGGCCGGGCCCTCCTGCCGTCCATCGTCGCCTACACCCCCGACGGCATCCTCGTCGGCGAGCCCGCTCGCCGCCAGCTGGTCCGGAACCCCGCCCGGACGATCTACTCCGTCAAGCGCTTCATGGGGCGGGGATACGAGGACATCCAGGACGAGCTCTGCCACTGCCCTTTCGAGTTCCTGGCCAGCGCCGACGTGCTGAGGATCAAGGTCGGCGACAGCGCCGTGACGCCTCCCGAGGTGTCGGCCCATGTCCTGCGGGCGCTCAGACAGCGCGCCGAGGCCTTCTTCGGCGAGCCCGTAGAGCAGGCGGTGATCACCGTCCCCGCCTACTTCAACGACAGCCAGCGCCAGGCCACCAAGGATGCCGGCCGCGTCGCCGGCCTCGATGTCCTCCGGATCGTGAACGAGCCGACGGCGGCCTCCCTGGCCTACGGGCTCCAGAAGCTCGCCCAGGGGACCATCGCGGTCTACGACCTGGGCGGCGGCACCTTCGACGTCTCCATCCTGAGCGTGAAGGACGGGATCTTCGAGGTGCTGGCCACCCACGGCAACACCCACCTGGGCGGCGATGACTTCGACCGCGTGCTGGTCGAGTGGCTCCTGGCCGACATCCGCGAGACCCACCGGGTGGACCTGTCGAAGGACCCGGAGGCGCGCCAGGAGCTGAGGCTCGGGGCCGAGGCGGCCAAGTGCCGCCTCTCCTTCGACGACCGGACGCTGCTCACGCTCCCTTTCGAGGGGTTCACCTATCACCGCGCGCTCACGCGGGCGGAGGTCGAGGGGCTGATCGGGCCCCTCGTGGAGGCCACCCTCGGGCCCTGCCGGATGGCGCTCAAGGACGCCGGGCTCACGCCGGATCGGATCGACGAGGTGGTGCTGGTGGGCGGCTCGACGCGGGTGCCGCTGGTGCGACGCCGCGTGCAGGATCTCTTCGGCCGGGTGCCGCACAGCCAGCTCAACCCCGACGAGGTGGTGGCGCTGGGGGCGGCTGTCCAGGCGCAGATCCTGGCCGGCGGGATCACCGACATGCTGCTGCTGGACGTGACGCCGCTGTCCCTGGGGCTGGAGACCCTCGGCGGTGTCGTCAGCGTGCTCATCCCGCGTAACACCACCATCCCCACCATGGCCAAGGAGCTCTTCACCACCTCGGTGGACGGGCAGGGGGCCGTGGACCTGCACGTGCTGCAGGGGGAGCGCGAGCTGGCGCGTGACAACCGGTCGCTGGCGCGCTTCGAGCTGTCGGGCGTCGATCCCATGCCGGCCGGCATGCCGAAGATCGAGGTGACTTTCCTCATCGACGCCAACGGCATCCTGCAGGTCCGCGCCCGGGAGCTCAGGACCGGCAAGGAGGCCTCCATCGAGGTCCGGCCGACCTACGGCCTCACTGAGGCCGAGGTGGCGCGGATGGTCGAGGAGTCGTTCGAGCACGCCGAGGAGGACGTCAACGCTCGCCTGCTCATCGAGACCCGGACCGAGGCCGACACGGTGATGACCCATGTCGAGCGGGCGCTGGCCCAGGGCGCGGGGCTCGTGAGCGCCGGGGAGCTGGCGGGGATCCGGGGGGCGCTCCAGGCCCTCCGCGAGGTCCGGAGCGGGCAGGACCGGGACCTGATCCGCGAGCGCACCATCGAGGTCAACAAGGCGACCGAGCGGCTGGCCGAGGCGATGATGGACGCGGCTCTCAAGGGGGCGCTCAGCTCCAGGCGGGCCGACGAGATCCTGGGACCGAAGTGATGGCGACGCACAAGGTGACCTTCCTCCCGCTGCACATCACCGTCGAGGTGGACGACGAGAAGTACCCGCTGGCCGATCACGGCCGCCCGGGCTCGCTGCTCGACATCGCCCTGGCGAACAGCATCCCCCTCGAGCACAATTGCGGCGGCGCCTGCGCCTGCACCACGTGCCACCTCATCGTCCGCGAGGGAGAAGGCCACCTGTCGCCCATGGAGGCGGAGGAGGAGGACAGGCTCGACACGGCCGAGGGCCTCACGCTGCACTCGCGCCTCGGCTGCCAGGCCATCGTCCGCGGCGACGTCGTGGTCGAGATTCCGAAGTAGGGCGAGCCGCAGCCGGAGGCGAGGCGAGCGGATATGGAGATCCCCCGAGCGGAGCGAGGCGGCGAGCCGCAGCCGGAGGCGAGGCGAGCGGATATGGAGATCCCCCGAGCGGAGCGAGGCGGCGAGCGTGAGCGAGCCATGAAGTGGACGGACGCCGAGGACATCGCCATCGCGCTGTCGGAGCGGTACCCGGACATCGATCCCCTGACGGCGCGGTTCACCGACCTGCACCGGTGGGTGGTGGCGCTCCCCGGGTTCGGCGACGATCCGAAGGCCTCCAGCGAGGGGATCCTGGAGGCGATCCAGATGAAGTGGCTCGACGAGTGGCGGGACCGGTGAAGAGACGGGTACGACTGCCATATCCGCTCGGCTCGGCGCGCGGCGCGCCTCACCTCGCCCTGCCATATCCGCTCGGCTCGGCGCGCGGCGCGCCTCACCTCGCCCTACCAGCACACCACGCGGTCGGCTTCGAAGATGAGGTCGAGGAGACCGGAGTAGTCGAGGGGGCCGTCGCCCAGCCGCAGGAGGCGGGCGGTGGCGGGCAGCCGCGGGGGCGGAGCGTCGTCCAGCAGGACGACCGTCACCGAGGACTCCGGTTCGCGTCCGGTGCTCTCGATCACGGGCGCCGCCAGCGGTCCCGAGTCGGACTTCAGGAGATGAAGGTAGCGGGGCATCAGAAGATGACGAAGCGCCGGGCGGAGGTTGCGAGCCGCGCGATGGCCTCGGGCGTCACGGGGATGATCCTGTGTCCCTCCCCGTTCCAGTCGGGCCCCGTCGGGATCGCGCTCTCCTCGACGTGGAAGGGGATGGCGAGCTTCCTTAGCGAGGCCCGGTACCGGGCGATGTCGTCGCCGTCCACGAGGTCGTCCGTCTCGTCGTCGAGCAGATGGACCGCCCCGTCCGTGAGCACGATGGCGACGTCGTTCTCGCCGGCCACGATGCCCAGCGCGATGCGCATGGCCTCGTTGGCCCGGTGGGACACCCGGGGATCCTCCGAGATCATGGCGAGGACGGACTCGTTGCCGGCCACGCGTCTAGTTGAGGGCCAGGAAGCGGTCCGTGCCCGCGATGATGTCGGTGAGCACCACGAGCCCGCAGTTGGTGGCCCGCTCGGAGAGCGGCAGCCGGCGCTTCTGGCAGCCGTAGGCGCACACGAAGAGCTTGGCCCCGCGCTCCGCCAGCGCCTGGACACGTGCGTCCTCGACGGCGGCGACGCCGTCGTCGATCAGGTAGAGGTACACGTCAGCCCCGCGCGCGAGCGCCGTGGCCGACAGGCCCAGGGCCGTCTGGAGGTTGGGGTGGGTGGGATCCGTCGAGAGCATGAGGCCGAGCTTGCGGCCGGCAAGATCCATGGTGAGGTCAGCCTAACATCGTGAGAGGGGAGCGTCAATGAACCGCCGCGTCTATCTCGATCACAACGCCTCCACTCCGGTACACCCGGAGGTGCTGGAGGCCATGCTGCCCTACTTCGGCGAGCGCTTCGGCAACCCGTCCAGCGTCCACGCCTTCGGGCGCGAGGCCCGCGACGGCGTGGAGACGGCCCGGGAGCGCGTGGCCGAGTTCCTGCGCGCCGGCAAGGACGAGATCGTCTTCACCTCGGGCGGCACCGAGTCCGACAACTTCGCCATCAAGGGCGTGGCAGCCGCGCGCGGGCACGGGCACCTCATCACCTCCGCCATCGAGCACCACGCCGTGCTGCGGACCTGCCAGGCGCTCGAGGCGCAGGGCTTCGAGGCGACCTATCTGCCGGTGGACGGGGTCGGGATGGTGGATCCCGACGACGTGAAGCGAGCGCTCCGGCCGGACACGATCCTGGTGTCCCTCATGCACGCCAATTCCGAGGTGGGGACCATCCAGCCGGTGGCCGCCGTCGGCCAGTTGACGCGCGAGCGCGGGATCCCGTTTCACGTGGACGCGGTGCAGACCTGCGGGAAGGTCCCCATCGACGTGGAGGCCTTCGGCATCGATCTCCTGTCCTTCTCGGGCCACAAGATCTACGGCCCCAAGGGCGTGGCCGGGCTGTACATCCGGAAGGGGACGAAGCTGGTCTCGGTCCAGCACGGCGGGGAGCACGAGCGCCGCCGGCGCGCGGGCACGGAGAACGTGCCGGGCATCGTGGGCCTCGGCCGCGCGGTGGAGATCCGGGGCCGCGACATGGAGGCCGAGGCTCCACGCCTCGCCGCGCTCCGCGACCGGCTCTGGCAGGGCATCAGCGCGGCTGCGCCGGAGGTGCGCCTCAACGGGCATGCGACCCGGCGGCTCCCGGGGACGTGCAACATGTGCTTCCGCCACGTGGAGTCCGAGTCCGTCGTGCTCGGCCTGGACCTCAAGGGGATCGGCGTGTCGGCGGGCTCGGCGTGCACCTCGGGCAACGTGGAGCCGTCGTACGTGCTCGTGGCCATGGGCGTGCCGGTGGACTGGGCCATGGGCTCGGTGCGCTGCTCGCTCGGCCGGAGCACGACGGCCGAGGACATCGACTACGTGATCGAGTCGGTGGTGCCGCTGGTGGCCAAGCTTCGGAGCCTGTCCCCCGCGAGGGTCTAGTGCGCTACAGCGAGACGCTCCTCGACCACTTCCGGAATCCGCGGAATGCGGGCATGATGCGGGAGCCCGACGGGGTGGGCGAGGGGGAGTACCCGGAGTGCATGGACCTGGCGCGCGTGTACCTGCGGGTGCGGCGCGGCCGGGTGGTGGAGGCCCGCTTCCAGTCCTACGGGTGCGGGCCCACCATCGCCACCTCCAGCGCCGGGACCGAGCTGATCACGGGAGCGCCGCTGGAGGAGCTGGTGGAGCTGAGCAGCGCGCGGGTCGAGCGGGCCGTGGGGGGGCTGCCGGAGGACCGGGCGCACGCGGCCGAGGTGGTGTCGGCGGCCATCCGGGCGGCGGCGCGGGATGCCCTCGGGCGGATGGGGAGAACATGATTCAACGGGAGCGCGACATGCTTGACCGGATGAGGCGGGATGTTCGAACGGTGCTCGAGCGGGACCCGGCGGCGCGCTCCGCGCTGGAGGTGATGCTCTGCTACCCCGGCGTGCACGCCATCTGGCATCATCGCCTCACCCACTGGCTGTGGCAGCGGGGCTGGCGCACCGCCGCGCGCTTCGTGTCCCATCTCAGCCGTTTCCTCACCGGCATCGAGATCCATCCGGCCGCGCGGCTCGGCGACGGGCTCTTCATCGACCACGGCATGGGCGTGGTCATCGGCGAGACCTCGGAGGTCGGCGAGAACGTCACGCTCCTCCAGGGCGTGACACTCGGCGGCACGAGCCTCAGGCGGGAGAAGCGCCATCCCACGCTGGGAGACAACGTCGTCGTCGGCGCGGGCGCCACGATCCTCGGGGCCTTCAGCATCGGGGCGGGGAGCCGGATCGGGGCCGGATCGGTGGTGGTGCGCGAGGTGCCCGAGAACTCGGTTGTGGTGGGCGTGCCGGGACGGGTAACATACCGCAACGGCCAGCGCGTGAAGGGCGAGATCGACCTCGACCAGGTGGACCTCCCCGACCCGCTGGCGCGGACCGTGGAGAGCCTGCTCGACCGCATCCACGCCCTCGAGGTGGAGGTGGAGGCGCTCAAGCAGGGGGTGAAGACGCCCACGACCGCGGGAGACTGACGCGCGAGACCGACGCGCGGTCCGGCTCGACGCCGGCCGCCCCGGACGGGAGGAGAGACAGGAGTGGTTCCCAAGGACGCGATGACCGTGAAGGAGGCATCCCGGTACCTGGCGATGGACGAGCAAACCGTGGCCCGCCTGGCGGCCGAGCGCCAGATCCCCTCGCTCCACCACGACGGCCAGTGGCTCTTCTCCAAGAAGTCAATCGACAAGTGGCGTCTCCGGCAGGCGGCTCGCCGCGCTCCGTGATGGATCGGGACGGAGCCTGGGGGCTCCTCACCGAGTTCACCCGGTCCGACAACCTGCGCAAGCACGCCCTGGCCGTGGAGGCCGCCATGCGCGCCTACGCGGCTCGCTACGACGGGGACCCCGACACGTGGGGCATCGCGGGGATGCTCCACGACTTCGACTACGAGCTGCATCCGACGGCGCCGCAGCACCCGATGAAGGGCGCGGAGATCCTCCGGGCCCGCGGGGTGCCGGAGCCCATCGTCTACGCGATCCTGGGGCATGCCGACTACTCCGGC
>Ga0209212_1003829_pt1 | contig 19330 bp, 21 predicted proteins | sample RifGroC2_FD_183996 | JGI IMG/M metagenome (GOLD analysis project Ga0209212, IMG submission 183996) | Groundwater microbial communities from Rifle, Colorado, USA - Groundwater C2 (SPAdes) (version 2) | ecosystem: Environmental > Aquatic > Deep subsurface > Groundwater | place: Rifle, Colorado... | reverse complement strand
GCAATAGGGATCCTGAAATAGAATAAGTGGTCAGCATATTTCTGGCAGCAGGTAAGTGCCAATAAAATAATTGCAACAATAGTCTATAAGTGCTTCTTCATGATTATCTGTTTTAGTGAATAATTTGTTTGAGTTAGTAGTTGTCAAAGCTATTTTACAAAAAAGTCAAAGTCAAATTTACCAATAAGTAAAAAACCATCCGTCTAATAATTAACTCAGATGGATGGAATTAGCACGGTTCGTTTTCAGGGGTTCTTGAGATTTTAAAGTTGAGCGAAACCGTCTCAAAAGAACCGAAAACATAATGCAGCATGACTCAACTATTAACCAGGATTCGGGGCTATACGACCTAGTACCTGGAATTCAGGAGTACAAAGGAGTTGTGGTGCAATCCCCACAGCACGACAAGCGGGATTGAATTATTTATTTGTATTATGAACAGAAAAAAAGTATAAGTATGTTATTAATATTCAATTTAATTATCATTCAGTTGATTGTTTTCAACTTGTGTCCAAACAAACAGACTCCAATTGCCATTCACCCCGAAAATGGTAAGTATTTTATTTACAAAGGCAAACCAACTGTTTTAATAGGCTCTACCGAACATTACGGAGCGCTTATGAACCTGTCGTTTGATTATATGACATATTTTGAAACTTTAAAAAATGAAGGGCTTAATATTACTCGCACATTTACGGGGGTATATACCGAAAATAAACCCTTTTTTGGAATTGTTGACAATAACATGGCTGTTGATTCGGGTATGTTAATTTGCCCGTGGGCACGAAGCGAAACGCCGGGCTATAGCAACGGTGGCAATAAATTTGATTTGTCGAAATGGAACGAGGCTTATTTTGCCCGCCTTCACGACTTTATGCAAACTGCAGACAAATGTGGCGTTATTGTTGAAATGGTGCTTTTTAGCAACAATTATTTTCAAGATTTATGGGAACTTAGCCCAATGCACCCCAATAACAACATAAATCTTACCGACAGCATTGATATTAAAGATGCCTTGAGCATGAGTAAGGCCGGCTTGTACACGTTTCAATCCGATTTTGTAAAAAAAATGGTACTGGAACTTAATAAATATGATAATTTTTACTACGAGATTTGCAACGAACCCTATATTTTTGGACATGCAGGCAACGAATGGCAAGATGCCATTATCGATACCCTTGTAAAAACCGAGGACAACCTGCCAAAAAAACACCTGATTGCCATTAATTACGAGAACGGTTCGCGCAGGATTGAATCGCTTCACCCGGCGGTTTCAATCATCTTGATTATTCATTCACCGTTGAACACCCGCGCGGCACCCGTGTAGTGGGTTTTGAAGAACCAGACGGCGGAGGGCTAAAGCTTCGACAAGAACTAAGCCATCTTCGAAAATTCATGGAATCCTTGGATTTTATCAACATGAAAGCAGATACTTCTTGCGTCAGAAGCGTTCTAACCGGAAGGAAAGTAACGACTATTTCTAATCCAGGCAAAGAGTATGGTATTTTTATAAGAAAAGCCCCCTCGGTAACCGAAAACAAATCATTGAGTTACAAAACCCGCCTGATACCCGATTTTTCAGAGGAATACACTTTTCATGTAAGTTGCAACGATGGCGCCAGGGTATATTTTAATGGTAAGAAAATGATTGACCTTTGGAAAGATTGGGGGAGCTCGGGCTCGTTTAGGTATAACCTTGAAAAGGGCAAGCCTGTTGATGTGCTGGTTGAATATTATAAGAAGACCGGTCCCGCGGCCATGCTAATCGAATGGGAGAGCAAATCGCAAAAAAGGGGAGAAATCCAGGCTAAGAATTACTTTTTGCCCGATAAAGATGAAAACGGCATCTTTACCATCGAAATGATTGATATTGAAACCGGATGGGTGAAATTGAGGACTGAACATATAATTATTAACAATAAACTTAACCTTGAGATTATCGATTTAGACCTGGCCATCAGGATAAAAAGAAAGCTATAGTAACAAATAAAACAGGTAAAACCATTAAAATAATTAAAACATAAAAGAATAAAAACCAGGTTTTTGTTTTTATTGAAACACTAAAAACGCACCACAACACATGGTATAGTGCATGAGGGTTTCAGAGGTTATCGGAAGAGTGGCCAGGGCCCTGGCTTTTCCATTTTTCCCCCGGACGTGTTAGCTGCTGACCGTTTTTAAATAATCAGCAGGAGTCATCACAGCGATTTCCGGGTTTCTATAATCTTTAGTGTTTCTTGTTATCAAGACATCAGTTTTTTTATAGTCGAGGGCACAATTATATTGAATGCTGTTCTCGAAGTCCTGAAATCCTGATGCGATTGCATCTTTTATAGTTTGTTGGTCATCTACTCACATTTTAAGTTTTTTCTTTCTGCCTTTGATGCCTCAGCAAAGGGTCCGTACGTGGCATTTTTAAAAGAACTGCATGCTTCGGCGGTCTCTCCTTTGCCTGCCTGGGCAAGGGCAAGCTGAAAGTAATATTTCGCTTTAGCCTGGGCATCTCCATCCTCAAGAGCCAGTCCTTTTTCGGCATATTCTGCTCCGCTGTCGAAATTCTTCTGTTTGTTATACACATCAGCAAAGAAGTAGAAAAGATTTTTGTCTTCTCCGTATTTTGCGGCTTTATTCAATAACTCAAGTGCCTCCTCTGGCTTGTCAGCCTGGCTGGCCTGAGATCCTGCAGCACGAAAATACTCAAGGGCCATTGTGGATGCCTGTTTTGTCCGTTCTTCATCATTAGCGCTCTTCAGCCTGGTTATAAACAAATCTATCGTTTCCTCAAAGGCGGTGTAATTATTCTGACTTCGGTATATTAAAGCCTTATTGTAAATTGCATTGATATACCCTGAGTTAATTGATAAAACAGTGTCATATGCCAGCAGGGCATTTTCATATTCTTTCTGTGCAAAATAACCGGCCCCCATGGCATTATATGCCTGAACCATGATCTTGTCGGCATTTTCCCTGCCTGATTCGTTCCCATATTTTATAGATGCGGCAGCGGCATCCTTTGAAACCTGCATTATTTCAGGTACAGGCTTTTTTTCTTTAATGGCATTAGCGGCAAGCCTTGAATACAAACCCGGCAATACCTTTAAAGCTTTTTGTTTAAGGTCATCAGAGCTTTCACCAACCTTGTCAGAAAGGACAACCACTTCCTCAAAGGCCTTAATAGCTGCCGGAATATCTGTCTGCATCGACTTGGCACCTTCATTATAAACCTTTATCACATCATTCCTGTCCTGTGCACTAAGTTTTGTACCGATAATAGCAGAGAGTATCATAATCCCTGCAATCTTTTTCATAATTTTCATATTCATCATAATTCAAACTATCAGATTATTAATTACAATTATCTTTCCCCGGTGGCCCAAAAATAAAAATTATATTTGATTTACATGAATATGAAACTAATTCATATTTAAAATTAATCCCTATTTCGCAGAAGAGATGTCATGCAATCAGATTTAAAATACTACTTCCTTAATCATGAGGTAGTATAATTTTCAAACTCCTGCTGTTTATTTTACCATAGTAACTATTTTTACAATTCATCAGGATGGAAACTATGAAAATTGTATCGTGGAAGGTGACAAAAGGTATTAATATAAATGAGCATGGTTTAAGATTCAGTTCCGGGGTCAGTATGCCAGAATACTGCTCAATCCGGGTGCCGTGGGTACTTATGTCCTGTAAAAGATTTTAATAAAATGCTGGAAGGACTTTTCGATTACAGCCTCTGGGGATTATTCCTGGCCAGTTTCCTGGCAGCTACGGTTGTGCCATTCAGCTCCGAAGCACTTCTTACTTTCCTTATCATCAACGGAACAGATGCCTATACTGCTGTTCTGGTGGCCACAGCCGGAAACTGGCTTGGCGGAATGAGCAGCTTTGCTATTGGTTATCTGGGTAAATGGGAGTGGATCGAAAAGTATCTGCGGATAAAACGTGAAACAATTGAAAAGTGGCATAACGGCCTATATAAACGGGGAGCAATCTTTGCATTTCTATGCTGGCTGCCCGGAGTGGGAGATATCTTTGCGGTAGGGCTTGGCCTGTTACGAGCCAATATCCCTATCGTTGCCATTGCCATGCTGGCCGGGAAATTTTTACGATATGTGATCTGGGGCTGGCTTACCGGACTTGTATTCTGAGTTGGAAAATCCACTGACAATTGAAAGAGGCAATACAATTGACTGGGCAACACTGGGCCGCCCTGATGAAAGTGGATTCACCCGGGGAATTCGAGCTCCGTTGCCGTACCATTGACGCTAATGGTATCGCTCAACTTATGCCGCGTCCCCTTGGCCGGTCAGGAACCAACAGGATCGAGGTGGCCAGGTTTACTTCAGAGTCTGCATAAAAAATCTCTTAATACTTTAGAAGCCAGGGGGCATTTGTAAAACTTTTAAATCGAGTCTTTCTGTTAAAACCTTCGGGTATTAATTTTCCGGATGTGACCAAACAGACCATCCCTGAAGTCAGGCGTGTTTACAACCGCAGGGAATTCTGATATCTTTTCTCTGCTTATTGTTTCGCCTGTCCTGATGTCTATCCATTTCAGTTCATACCTGTCCTTGTCTAACTGAGATGTAATCTTTAACTGGGTATGAGTCTTTTCAAATTTATCTGCAGTGTCATCATTCATAAGATAAAGAAGCATTTCATCATTGCTCCTGCAGGCAAATGTTTTGATACCGGGCTGATCCGGTACAATTTCTCCATCCACATTTTTGCTGTTGAACCCGGACCAGTTAATTGTCTTACAAAAATCACTGTAACATTTAATCCAGTCCAGCTCTCTTTCGGAAGGATCAGGCCATTTGTTGCCCGACAACCATGAATGTAAATTGCCTGCAGCTCCAACCGCTATCGGACCCCACAAAAAATGGAGGAAACCTCTCTCCAATGCGTAATCAGAACCCTCTGTATAACTCATCCTCCCTTCTCCGCAATAGACAGGATCGCCATGTGTGAGCCCCTGCCGGATACGTTCAGCCAGACTTAACATCATCGCTTCAGGATCATTTCCATCGGGATTGTAATTATATACCCGGACTGATCCGCAATCCATCTCTCCTCCAGGATCAATACTGGTATTATACTGGAAAGTGATGATACGATCTGACCCATCAGTTTCCCTGACAAAATTGTACATTCCTGCTTTCCAGGCATCACTCTTTTTACTGTCATTTACAAGGTCCCACATTATGATAATTGACTCCTTCTTCCATCGTTCCACAAAAAACGCATACCGGATTTTCATGGCATTCCATGAAGGCCCGTGAAGAGTATCTTTCAGATCATCGGCATTGGTTGTTGTTCCATGAATATTGTTATCCTTATTGTAAATCTGTTGCGATCCATTCCATCCCCACTGACCCTCCTGTGATCTTATACAGTTCTCATTCCAGAAAGATATATTCAGATATACACCATGTCTTTTGCAGCATTGGACAATAGTATCGAGAGCCGCCATCTGATCTTCATCAAACTTGCCAACCTCTGTTTCCGGGTCAGCTCCAAGGCCTGCCCAGATACGCATATAATTGATCCCATGTTCTGAATACAGGCTTATTATGGAATCAATCGCATGGCCATCCTCCCTGAATAGCAGAAAATTGTTCAGACCAACCGGAATATAGGGCGTACCATCCTCAAAGACGAAATACCTGTTATTATCATCAACATGGAGAATACCCCGATCTTCGTGATTAGTTGATGATTGACCGGTTTTTGATCTGTCAGCGGAACACGAGCCAGTCAGGACCATCAGGAGACAGATAATACAAGCGGGAAAGAATAATTTATATGCTTTCATAGGATTATTATTTGGTTACTATTTCAGGTTTAATGGAAGTTTCAGGATCTCTCCCGGATCGGGCTTCAGAAATACTGCTTTTAAATCTTTGACATAGGGAAGGGAATCATCAGGATCACAGCCACCATATGATCCGGGAGGAAGATCAAAGGTACCATAATGATATGCGATCATGGCTTTTGCACCGGAAGTTTTTGCCAGTCTTGCAGAACCCTCCGGTCCAAGGTGAGAATCAACTGCAGCCACATCAAAGAAGAGAATGTCCACATTTTTTATTTCTTCAAGTTCAGGGATAAGCCGGGAATCACCGGGATGCCAGATAGTTCCATCGGGCGTTTTAATAAGGTAACCACAGCAATCTTCCCTTTTCCAGGGATCAACTTTCTGCCAGTCATGAAGAGCCGGGGTAATCATAATCTCCACATTTCCAATAGTATAGATTGCATAGTCCTTAATCCTTATCAGGCGGTTTTTTTCAATACCAATTTTATCCAGCTTTTCAGATACGGGTCCGGGAGCTATGAATTTTGGCGCCAGCTTCGAATTAAGGATCTTTGCTGTCTTTTCAGCGTAATGGTCGCTGTCGGCATGCGTGTAACAAATTACATCTGCCTTTGGCACTTTATCAGCAGTAGAAACCTGTGGTACAAGCAAACGGTTTCCAGTCTCACAGGTTTCATTATCAGCACCATAGCTGATAAGAGGATCAATGAAAATAATTGTTCCCCTGCAATTAATAAGAGCACCTGCCATACCAAGCCAGGTAAATATGGTATCTTCCCTCTTATCGAAAAAAGAATTATCAATCTGAATCGTTTTCAATTTCTCTTTAGCGGTAAAATTCAGTTGCATGGCAACTGCTCCAAATAATGTGGACCGCAAAAAATTCCGTCGTTTCATAACTTTCTAAGATTCATTATTTATTAAAACAGGTAGAACGGATTTCAAATATTTATAATAACCACTTTAGGGTAAAATCAAATCTGCCACCAGTTTTCAGGGCATATGCATGGCTTGTTGAACCCTCTTTTATCTTCAGGCAGTGATTCAAGCAACTCTTTTGCTTTCCTGCCTATTTCAGCTGCTGCCAGTTCAACGTTTCTCCGGCCAACTTCAAAAGAAGCATGAACACGGGGATCAAGGCCTCCTATTCCATCGGGAGGTTTCATGTCCGGAGCAAGAGGTCCTGTACCCATAAAGGTTGAGTAAGTATTGCCGGAGTAGCCATGCCCGCAGCTCCGGCAATAGTTGCTTTCCCCAGAAAATCACGCCTGGAAATATCTGACCTTTTCATAATTGATCTTATTTGGTTAATGTATCATTATTCAAACCATTTTTTTACCCGTGGATCCTTGTCGAGGCTCTTTTCCCAGTCATAGAGCCACTATCATCAAGCCAGTAGTCAAACGGAAGAATCCCGTCTCCGCGATGTTCAATTTTGTGAAGCGCTCCAAAATTATCTGAAACATAATCATCGCCGGGATTACGAAACAGAAGGTGATTATCCTTCCTCAGACGCAGTTTTTCAAGCATTGTAAAATGCTTTGCTGCCTTGTTTTCCTGCCCGGTAATAATCTTTGGAAGCGCAGCAATGAGAGTCATATCTGATGACAATCCCGTTTCAGGTTTAATTCGTATTTCCGGACGGGGAATATTATTTACGCTAATTCTGACTTCTATACCCTCAGGGTAGACCCCGAGTTCTCCTTTTTCAGCGAAAGAACAGTATTCAAGCTTTTTATTGGCCCGCCAGATTGACTGTTTAACCTCCCATGAAAGAGGAGTAGCAATATCATTATCAGTACAAATAATATGTGCTTCAGTATAATGAAAATCATCCCTGAAGGCAGGATGGCTTCCCTGTTGAAGTATTTTCTGCCTGATCTCCAGGGTGAATTCTCCGGGCAACTCAATATTGCTGGTCTTCTGAATCACCAGATAACCAAGTGTAGATGATCCGTTGTTGTCAGACTGTCCTCCGCCAATAGCTGTCCATATGCGAAATGGTAATTTCCAGCTTCCGAAACCGTTAAATTCAGCCTTTTCAATTTGCTTCGACACACCACGGTTTATCAGAATAGTTTCAGGATTCAGATAGGTCACAATTTTGTTTGGCAAAGATTTAATCTCCTTTGCATAGATCCATTCCGGAACAATTGATGCAATAACACCAATTCCTATCCCGGTTACAGCCTGCCTTCTGGTGAATTTTGATTTCATGAATCTCAATTTAATTATGAATTATTCCAAATCATAAGCAACTCCGGCAAAAGAGCAGTGTTCCTTGAAGGCCTGTACCAGATACCTTCTGAAGATATCGTGTTTTTCATAAAGTCTGGCTTTTCTCAAATATATACTTAATTGAAGTTGTTGTTATCTCTCCTCAAATATTAATCTCTCAGCTGATTGAATAGTTCAAAGCAGCTCTTGCCAGTAACCTCGTGGAATCCAGAACCGGAAGGGATGATTCACCAGGCAGAACTATCAATGGGATCTCGGTGCATCCCAGGATAACCGAATCACATCCACCCTTTTTTAATTCGTCAACAATATCAAGGAAGAATTTTTTTGACCCTTCTTCTATCACCCCATATACAAGCTCATTGAAAATGATATCATTAATCCTGATTCTCTGTTCCGCGGAGGGAACACTGTAATTAATCCCTCTCGCTTTCAGCACTTCAGGGTATACTGGTCCCTCCATCAGAAACCTTGTGCCCAGTATCCCTGTTTTTCTGAATTTATTTATTTCCGCAACCTTTGCTACCTCCTCTCCGATATGCAGCCATGGAAGAGGTGATCTGCTGATCACTGATGAATATGCCTGATGAATAGTATTGTCGGGACTTATTAAAAAATCGGCGCCGGCCTTAAATAGCTTTTCAGAAGAGGATAACATAATATCAGCCACACCCTCCCAGTCGCCGGTTTCTATGAATCTCATATACTCACTTAACGGATGAGTATGAAGGCTCACCTCGGGATGATTATGCTCGCCCAAAAAATCCGATCCCTCGTTGCAGATTGTCCTGTAACAGAGAGCAGCCCCTTCATAGCTGCATGCCACTATCCCAATATGCTTCGGCATTTAATTTCTATTTCTTAAAATTTACCACTTCTTCAAATTTCTTCCTTGCCGATGCTGCCGAAACAGCATCAACGCTCTTGTCGATATGCCCTATCCTTAGTATTGTCACTACTCTGTACCCCTCCGGGATTTCAAGGCTCTGTCTCATGGTTGAGTTTACATTTTTTACAGGACCGCCATAGATTCTGGCTCCCATACCAAGGCTCAGAGCTGCTATGCTCATGTTCTCTGTTGCAAGAGCACAGTCGAAATCGACAATTGTTCCCTCCTGCGACTCAGGCCCGGAAACAATTATCAGGACATTTCCCGGATTAATATTACCTATTGTACTTTTTGTAAGGGCTGTATCCTTTACAACTGTAAATTTCCAGGGTTGTAAGTTGCGGGAGCTGGGAGCTTTTATTCCGCATTTCAGGATCAGGTCCAGATCCTGGTCAGATACCGGTTCGGAGGTAAACATCCTCGCGGAGTATCCCGATAATATTACATCTGTAACACAACTTCCTGAATTCTGACCTCTCGTCAGTGCAGAGCTTGCTAACAATATTAAAAAAACTGCAGTAATCATTCTCCTATTCATACCTGTTCAATTTAAAATTTATTACTTGTATGCATTATTTGAAATCAGCTCTTATTTTATTCTTTTGCATGCTGCCTGTGGATTAATTTGCCCTGAAACTGTCCACAGATTTTTTTCCCTGCTTTCCCCAAGTTGTCTGGAAGAGAGTTGTTGCAACCTGGCTCGACTGCCTTGTATCGCGGTTATGAATGAACCATTCGATTTTCCAGACTCCCTCAGTATGACTCCCAAATTCAATTGCGAAAAAAGAAAAGCCGGCTGCAAAGAATTCCTTCGGTTCTGATTCGACTGTTTTTCCGTCAGGAGATGTTATTTTATACCTGTACATCCATACAGGTATACCACTGCTGTTCAGAAAATCCTTTGTCTCCGGTCCCTGTATCCATGCTGCAAAAAGCTGGTTGCCATTATATTTACCTTTCAGGGCACCGTTTTCGGAAAGATCTTTGGCATCCCAGGTTGAATTTCTCCGTATAATATTCAGGCGCTGTTTTTCATTGCCATCCGCAGCAATAAGACCTGCACCGCTGTCTTTCAATGTCCAGTTCTGTCCGCTTGCAGTCTGTAAAATCAAAACTAAAGATGTTAAAAAGAATGTTCTTTTCATTGATCCCTCTCGTATTGATCTTGTCTGAGGTTGTAAATATGAAAACAAATAAGGAACTATTTGTCTGTAAAATCAAATAATGGCTCAGCTTTTATAGAATATTTCAATAATAGCCATATTTCTTTTATAATCTATCCTCTGTACTTTTATTCTGAATATGTTTTTCCCGCTCATCTGGGATAATTCTTTCATAAGTTTTTGCTCCTTGTCAGGCTTCAATAGCTCCAGGTTTTCATAAGTAATTATATGTGAATCTGATTTGTGTCTTAAAAGGTATTCTTCAAGAATATAGACAGAGATCAGAACAATGATATTGAAAACAAAGATCCCGAACATAGGGAAATTGAAAACCTTCAGAGAGTTCATCATGGAGATCCCTATGACCGTAAAGATATATGCCATATCCTTTATGCTGACACTATTCGTTCTGAACCTCAGGATAGCGAAAATTGCAAACATTCCGAATGCAAAACCAAAGTCAAGCTGAACTGAGCTCATCATCGAGTTTACGAAGAAGACCATTATACCCATTAAGAAAAGAGTAAACAATAATTCTTCCTTTCTGGAGTACCTGTAATAGATTACTCTTACAAGTATGAAAATAAATAACAGGTTAATTACAAACTTCATTATAATTGCCAGGAAGTTCGGGTTGCCAAGACTAAAAAAACCATCAGTCATAATTCAATAGTTTTAGGTTAATGCTATTCACACTTGAAATAAAGTCAGAATCAAGGTCAAAAGTAAATTTATGAAATTTCTGAATCCAAATCCTTAGATTTTAGATTTTTATTTGTCAGGGATAAATAATAACCCGTAATAAGTGGAACAGCAAAACTTTTTTAAAACAACATTCATCTTTCAGCCCAGGCTTGAAGCATTGTTGCCTGTGCGTTACTCATATTTTCCTGCCTGTTAATGGTGAACCTCCTTTTTCCGGTATTTACATCTTTATCTTCTGTTATCTTCAACCCGGCATAAGTAAGGTAAGCTGAATAATCAAGTTCCCCAGTTGTATATACATACTCAAATTCCCTGCTTAAAGAAATACCTGCAATATCCTCACATGCCTGCTGAAATTCAGCATCGGTAAAACCTCGCTGCATTTTTTTATAATACTGCCAGTACATTAACCTCATCACATCGTCAAGCGACTTTTTATTCTTTGTGGCATTCCGTATCGCTAAATCCAGAATCAATCCCATCAGGGGGCCCTTGTCATAATAGGATATGGACCTGTCATCTCCTTCTTTTTTATTTCCAAACGGACCATCGGACCAGGTATTGAAGCTGGCCTGAGAGAGAGACTGATAATGACGTCCCGGATCATTTTCAAATGCATTGATATTGCTTTCAAAGCTTCCAAAAAATTCTCGCTCACTCATCATACCGGCTCTTTTAACAATCAGATATTCATAATAAACCGAGAGTCCTTCACTTACCCATAGCAGATTGGTCCTGTTCTCCCTGTCATAATCGAACGGACCAAGTTCATACGGCCTTATTCGTTTTACATTGTAATGATGAAAGTATTCATGTGCCAGAAATTTCATTATTCTGTTCATAGCCTCAGGTCTGTCAAGCCCGGTACCATTGAAACTTACTGTGGTATTGTTCAGATGTTCAATTCCCCCATATCCCTGACCAATACCAATGAATGTATATTGAGTATATGGAATATCACCAATAATTCCAACCCCTTCCCGGATAACTTTTTTGAGATTAGAGATAAATGCTTCCCTGTCAAAATTACCCGGATTATAGCAGATAAATCTGTGTTGTATCCCATTTACCTCAAATGAGGGAAGTTTTTCCAGATCGCCTATAAGTACAGGACAGTCATAGAGAATATCAAAATCGGGTGCATAAAATTCATTGCTTTTCCCGGGGACAGGTTCCAGTCCTGTAGCTATTTTATTCCATTTTTCACTTGCTTTAATCGTCAGATTAACAGGGGTTTTAATAAATCCGTTTATATACATGAATGTTGCAGAAGGAACAATGTAACCATGTGTAGTATCAAGATAGCTGTTAGCAACGAACTTCCTGTCAGCTTTTACATCATAACTTATCCTGAATGGTATACTATTATTCAAAACGATCCGCCATGTATTCTGGTTTGTATTTGTAACAGAAATGACCTTCCCGTTAACTTCCCTTGCAGAATAGTTCCTTACCTCCCTGGCATATTCCATAATCTGGTAGTAGCCAGGCATCCACCTTGGCATTTTGAAATCAATAGTATCCTTTATCCAGCCATTACAAAATAACTCGATATGAAAAAAATGGGATGAAGGATCCGGCATTGAAACAGTATAGTGCAGAGTAGGTTTGACCTCCTTGTATGTATCTGAACCTTTAGCCGAAAAACATGCAGACAGGCTCAGGAACAACAGAATGATACCCGTGCCTTTTTTAGGAACTGATTTTAATTGTTTCATTTTATTGCAGTATGAAATAACTGATCATATTTTTTAAAGGTTCTTCTCAAATTTAGTTATTTTATTAAAATATTAATCTCTATAAGATCTGTAGATTAATTTTGTTATTAATTTAAGTCTTTAATTACATTTGTCATACAGAAACAGTTCCATAACCTGCTTTGAATAATAATACTAATCTTCTGATTTATGAAAATTTCACACATAGCACTGGCCCTGCTGATCCTCTCACTATTTTCCTGCAATAAGAAAGAAAATGACTGGGTCAGTCTTTTTAATGGTAAAGACCTTGATGGCTGGAAAGCGAATGAAAATCCGGGTAGCTTCAGGATTGAAGATGGAGCGCTGGTATGTTCCGGAGCCACTGGACACCTGTTTTATGAGACTGAAAAACCATTTAAAAACTTCGAACTTGTTGCTGAAATAAAAACACTTCCGCTGGCAAATTCCGGTATATACTTCCATACTTCATTCCAGGAAACAGACTGGCCTGAAAAGGGTTACGAGGTACAGGTAAATAATTCACACATAGGCGCCAATAATTACCGCGAGACTAAAAAGACAGGCAGCCTATATGCTGTACGTAACGTTCATTACAATATGGTTAACGATGAAGAGTGGTTTTCAATGCGCGTGAAGGTTGTTGAGAACCATGTTGAAATATATGTCAACGAGGTGATGGTTGTCGATTATATCCAGCCTGATAATCCATGGAGAAGTGAAGAACACTCAGGACGTCTGCTTGAATCAGGGACTTTTGCATTGCAGGCTCATGATGAGAAAAGTACTGTGTATTATAAGTCAATTAAAGTAAGAAGACTGCCTGATGGAGAGAAGTCAGCAATGATTGTTGAACCCGAATGGGAAACCACACTAGCTAAACTGATGGACACAGGCTTTCCCCTGGTTGATTATCATGTACACCTTAAAGGAGGCCTTACCCTCGAAGAAGTTATGAAAAACTCCTTAAAGCTTGGGATTAACTATGGCCTGGCACCAAATTGCGGACTAAAGTTTCCTGTGACAGACGATATTTCACTGGCTGCATATATGGATACAGTAAAAGGACAGCCTGTCTTCAGGGGTATGCAGGCAGAGGGGCGTGAGTGGATAACATTGTTCTCACCGGAGGCAGTGGCAAAATTCGACTATGTTTTTACTGATGCCATGACCTTTACAGATAATAAAGGCCGCCGAAACAGGATCTGGTTAAAGGATGAAGTATGGATTGACGATAAACAACAATTCATGGAACAGATGGTGAGTAAAATTGAAGCCATTTTCTCACAGGAACCTGTCGATATCTATGTTAATCCAACGGTGTTGCCTGACGCACTGATGCCTGAATATGAAAAACTCTGGACAAAAGAGAGGATGGGGCGGGTTATCAGGGTTCTGGCTGCAAATAATATTGCCCTGGAGATCAATGCGAGGTATAAAACTCCCGGCGCAGAAATGATCAGGATGGCAAAAGAGGCAGGTGTTAAATTCACATTTGGAACAAATAATACTGGACGCGAATTAGGCCGGCTTGAGTATTGTTTGCAAATGATACAGGAATGCGGACTTACTCCTGACGATATCTTTATGCCAAAACCACATAAGGAGAAACCGGTTCTCGTAAAAGGTCTGCCTGATAAAATAACAGGCTGAAGCAAACAGGAATCACAGGTCTTTTCGGGATATTGTTTATTTCTTAATTGTTCGAATTCCGAATACCGGACCTGCCGTATTTGAATGATGGGCCTGGAACCTGATACTGATTTTATTTCTGCCCCTGGAAATATCTTCAGGGATATCATACGTTATATCAATGAGCTGGCCTTCCTTCCTGTTTGTGATGTTTTCCGTTGCCCTTATCTGCAGTGTAAATCTGACCGGCCTGTCGCAATCGAATTTAAAAACCAATAGCTGTTCTTCGGGGTATGATGTTTTTAGTTTAACCTTCATCCCTTTCTCTTCCCAGTTAAGCTCAGAGGCGATATATTGAAACACATACAACTCATTATCATTATGATAGTAAATATTTTCTCCGTATTTTGAATGGTTTTCCATTCCTGTGCCAATACAGCATGTAAACTCAAAAGGATCCTGAAATGCCTTAAATCCCCCCATATCAAGCGACAGGTTGTAGGTAACATTTCCTGTTTCAGGATGCTGTGTTGAAAGAATATGATTAAAGAGCGCCCTTTCATAAAAATCTGCTGTTTCTGCTATGGCATCCCATTCGAAAAGATGTTCGGTAAGCTTAAGCATATTATATACATTACACGATTCAGTAGTACCTTCACCCAACCGGTTCCTGAGTTTGTCAGCCGGACCAAAATATTCATCATTCCCATTACCCCCTGTTACATATGAATGATGCTTCACAACAGTTTCCCAGAAAAACTGAGCTGCATCCCTGCAGGTAGTATCACCGGTCAGCTCATAAAAGCGCGACAGAGCTATCAGTTATCGTACATCTCCCTTTGCAACCTCTTCACTTAGTATTCTTTTACCTTCAGGAAATGCGCCGATATATCCGTCACCATCGCTATCCTGAAGATATTTAAGCTCATCAACAATATAATTTACCCTCTCCACAAATCTTTCATCGCCGGTTGTCCGGAACATTTTTGAACATGCACTGAGATAATGTCCAAGAGAGTGACCTGCAAGAGATTCGTTCTCCCAGCCCATATAGTGAACTGCCTTTGGTTTCAGACCCGCTTCTGAATAGAACTTTGCCAGCAGACGGTCAGGTTCATAATTCAAAAGGGGTTTCTTATTCAGCTCTGTTGCATGACTGAAGGGCCCTGCCAGCAGTTTTACATCATTGAGCCCGAAAGGTAAAACCCTGAATTCAATGATTTCCGGTCCTGTTGTTTTAATTCTATAATCCTCGTTTGAAGAACAGCCTGAAATAAATAAAAAGAAAAAAGCTGATATTGCCATTAATTCATTATGCCTGTTCAAGATATCAATAATTATTTATTATGTGTAAAATATACACTTAATCCTCACCGGGAGATATTACTTTGATGCGGAAGTTATTATATTTTCACTTTAAACCAGCATATTTAACCATTTTATGTGATTGAATCCGGTATAACCTGACTTTATTTTAACAATTAATGTTCATTTCTTAACAGGAATCTGAGGATGAATGCATCTTAAATATTGCAAAATTAACGTGTCCCGATAAAATTTTTTTAATGAAAATACGTTTATTTCTGTTTTTGGCATGATTTTTACTTTAAAAATATCAATTTTGCAGCTTTAAAGATTATATGAAGAACAATTATAGATTAAGATCGGTTATTCTGGCGGCTTTGGTACTTGTTGTCTATACCTTGACAACCTGTAAAAAAGATGATGATGAGCCAACTGCAGATCCAAACAAACCGGCAGCACCAAGTGCCTATACTGACACCACAACATTTATCAGTCAGAAATGGGCAACGCTGAACAGCCTGGTAACAGCAAATAATCTTCCAACAACGATTTCATTTGAATATGATACCACAACATCCTACGGATATATAGTTCCTGCAAACCCAGACACTTTAAGCGGAAAAACTACAAGCAAAAGGATAGCTGAAATAACCGGTTTAACACCCAATACCACCTATCATTACAGGGTGAAAGCTGTCAATTCTCTGGGAATCTCATACGGTAATGATAAAACATTTACCACTTTACCGGAATATGAAAAGGATATAGTTTTTAATCCTGATCTTACCTATGGCGAGATTACTGATATTGAAGGCAATACATACAAAACAATTGAGATAGGTACTCAGGTCTGGATGGCAGAAAACCTGGCTGCTACAAAGTTTAATGACGGGACAGATATCTTCCTGGCCACCAACATCACTTCGTGGACTTTAGCCACTGACCCTGCTTACAGCTGGTATAATAATTCATTGGTCGACTACGGGGCGCTATACAACTGGTATGCAGTTAACTCGGGAAAACTTTGTCCTGCCGGCTGGCACGTCGGTACTGATGACGAATGGACAACATTATCAACATTCCTGGGTGGATCAATTGTTGCAGGCAGTAAGCTTAAAGAGACCGGAACCATTCACTGGCAAAGCCCGAATTCAGGTGCTACCAACTCAAGCGGGTTTTCAGCTCTCCCCGGAGGTTACAGGTATTACAACGGAGCATTCAATGCGGTGAAACGCTATGGTTACTGGTGGACGTCATCAGAAACTACCGTTGCAAATGGCTATGGACGTGATATGTATTACGGATATTCCAATCTCGACAGGATCACAAGTGATAAGAGATCGGGGGCATCTGTTCGTTGTATAAAGGACTAATCCCTGCAATGCCGGTGTAATCCGCGCCACCCAGCCACCTCCTGATGCCATATCGATTTTTAGAGTTTCTCCTGCCCTGAAAGTTATTTCCCTTTTCCTGTAATCTTCAGCTGTTGAATTCCTCATAGTGGCCGGGATATAGTCCATAGGGTCTGCAAACATCCGGATGTACGGCAGCAGGTTATGATGAACCGGATTCTCATGGTCAGACATACCATTGTACTCAAATTCGATAAGTGCCTCACGGGTAAGCACATTCGGGTATTTCCTCCTCTGTTTTACGCACCATCCGTCGTCAAAGAGGAAATACCTGAAGCCAAACTTCGCACAGAAATCAATATAGTATTTGACTGTTTCAGTGTTTATGCCTGCTTTGAAATCAACTCCGTAAATATTGTTTTTACCCCACCAGTCGAACATTACCACTCCGGGCTTAATCCATTAAATATCTTCAATAACAGATGGAGAAGCAAGAAGGTATACCATATTATTTGCAACCAGCTCTCTTTCATTATCAGCAACAGCGATTATGCGCCAGGGGAAACTTCTGGAACCATTGACTTTAGCAATGTAATTGTGAGCTTCTTCTACCATAAAAATGTCCGGCCAGATATTTCAACTAAGATAAAACTAAATTTATATCCAGGTAGTTTTAGTTCCTGGTCAATTAGAAAATATTGAATCAAATGTCAAACCATCGGGACCTCCATCAACAAAACCTCAGCTTCACTTTCTGCTGTTAAGGTCACCCTTTCACAGTCCCAAATCCCAAAACCGTCACGTTCTTTAAGTAGCTGATCATTGATTGTTATGTTCCCGCCCAACAGGAATGCATAAATCCCATTACCTTTTACCTTCAGAGCATAATCTGTAGTCTTTCCCTTTTCAAATCTGCCAATATGAAACCATGCATTCTGATGGATCCACACTCCCTCATCCCCGGGATCAGGAGATAGTATTTGCTGAAGTTTATTCTGGCGATCTTCAAGTTTCAGAGTAATCTGGTCGTACCTTGGTGTAACATTGCACTTATTTGGAATGACCCATATCTGCAGGAATTTTACAGGTCTGTCCTTGTTTCTATTGTATTCACTGTGGAATATTCCTGTCCCTGCACTCATTACCTGTATATCTCCATGTCTGATAACCGAGATATTACCCATGCTGTCCTTGTGTTCAAGATCTCCCTCAAGCGGTATAGAAATGATCTCCATGTTATCGTGAGGATGTTTCCCGAAACCCATTCCCGGAGCAACCGTATCATCGTTGAGCACCCTGAGTGTACCAAATTGAATCCGTTCAGGATCATAATAGTTTGCAAAACTGAATGTATGGCGGCTTTTAAGCCAGCCGTGGTCTGCATTGCCACGGCTGTCGGCTTTATGAAAAATTGTATTTGACATAATTATCTCTAATTGGTTGTTTTTTTTCAGGCTATTTTCACCAGCTGTATATCACAATTGATTGTTACTTCATCGCTGACAAGTACACCTCCGGCCTCAAGTGCAGCGTTCCAGTTTAATCCCCACTCTTTACGGTTTATCTTACCGCTTAAAGTATAACCTGTCTTTTCGTTACCCCAGGGATCTTTCATCTTTCCACCGAATTCCACATTCAGTTTTACAGGTTTGGATACATCTTTTATGGTCAGATCTCCATTTAATACGTATGTTCCTGGCTCGTCACCTTTTTTCACACTGGTCCCTTTGAAACTCAAACTTGTATATTTCTCAATATCAAAAAAATCTGCGCTTTTCAGGTGTGCATCACGATCAGCAGCTCCTGTATCAATTGAGGCAGGATTCAGACTGAATTCTATATCCTGTGCTATAAGATCTCCACCCGCTGTAGAAATACTCCCTTTGAATTCCTTGAAAACACCTTTCACATTTGAAATCATAAGATGCTTAACTTTAAATGATACTTCACTGTGTGCCGGATCAATCATCCATTTTGTTATTGCTGTATTTTCCATACTTATAAGTTTTTAATTGTTATTAATACGACACAAAAGTAAGGTAGCCGGGAATGACCGGAAATGGAAAAACAACGGAATTAATGGTATAAATAACGGAAATGCCAGGAATAGTGAATTATAGGACGCTTGGAACGGAACTGAAAGTTACACTGTCCCTGAATTCGATCAGAGATTGCCCCGTGTTATTCCTGAAAAATTTGCTGAAATGCGAGGGGTCCTCAAAACCCAGGTCATATCCAATTTCCTTGCCGCTCTTTTCTGTAAAGAGCACCAGCCGTTTCGCCTCGAGTATAAGCCTGTTCTGTACAAATTCCTTGGCAGTAACACCTGATGCGGATCTTATGACCTCATTAAGATAGTTTGGAGTGACATTTAATGCTCGGGCATAATCCTTAACCTGATGCCACTCTCCATAATGCTTCTCAACCATTTCCATGAAACTTCTGACAATAGTTTTGCTTACCTCAATTTTTTGAAGATTACTGTCCGGCGAAAGGGAACA
>Ga0209212_1003828_pt1 | contig 19331 bp, 22 predicted proteins | sample RifGroC2_FD_183996 | JGI IMG/M metagenome (GOLD analysis project Ga0209212, IMG submission 183996) | Groundwater microbial communities from Rifle, Colorado, USA - Groundwater C2 (SPAdes) (version 2) | ecosystem: Environmental > Aquatic > Deep subsurface > Groundwater | place: Rifle, Colorado... | reverse complement strand
CGGAATTGAGCTTGTTCAAGCGCACTGACAGGCCCAATTTCTCAAGTCGCTGCTGAATCGAACTGATCTCGTCTGAAATTGCGCGCAACGCTTCTTCCCTCGATGGATCACGAGGCACGTAGACCACATCAATATCTACGGAAAGGCGCGGCATATCCTGCACAAATAGATTGATCGCTGTCCCGCCCTTCATTGCAAAGACTTCATTTCTGAAGATGTCCGGCACAACTCTCAGCAAGAGCCGCACGGTATCGATATAGGCCTGGTCAATCATTCGGCAAACTCAATAGTGTGCCGTCGGCCATACGCCCCATCCATCTGGACGAACTACCAACGGGAAGCGAATATTTTTCTCGTAGCACGCTGACATTCAGCACTTCGGTTTCTTTCGCCCATAGCAAAAACAGGCGGACGGTTTTGACGCTGGTGCACTGAGACAGAAGCTCACCCATTACCTCAAGCCGTAGGCCGCGTAAACTCTCGAACAGGTTGCGTGCCTCTTCCAAGTCTTGTGACTTTCCAACTTCGTACAACATCTCCAGCACAGCGCGCTCCGGTACGGATACTCGAACCCCCTCCAATAATCCGGGTGGAGTCCCGATTCCGGCAGAGCTTGCCTTCGATGAAAAAAGTGTTGTGGATCGATAGCTGGCCGGGAATTGGTCAACGAACCATTGAGGCAGCTTTGCCCGTTTGTCATCGCCCCACAGCATCAAATGCTCTCGGAGAGATAGATTATGACGCACGCCTTGCCATGCTAGAGCCGTCTTTCCAGCTACATGCAGGCCGGATACATGACCCTGCAAGAACAGCAGGCATTGCTCACGATTCAGCGTGTCACCCGCAAATGCGTACACGCCCTGTGCGAGACGCTTTAACCAACCACTGCGGGCGTGCTTGGCCGCCAAGAAGGCGGACACCCCTTGTGCCTCCAGCATAGCCAAGTCCATAGGTCGCCCACGCGGAATAGAAACCTGAAGGTTCTTGATTAAAGAATGTCGCGTATTTGAACTCATAGTGCAATACTAATGCTAATATTTAACTTTTACAAGAACCACTTGATTGGAAATATTTGACTGGGAATATCCAATAATCCCAATGCTTTTTAACCATGGGTTAAATTTCTCTACGAGATTAAAGCAACTCCCTACAGAAATGTTATGTTGCCGAAAAATCAAATTGGCTGCGTATTTCGCCAAGCCAAACAACCGCCATATCAGTGATGATCACATGACCGCATTGCTATTGCCGTTCGCCACGCACTTACGCATTGTTTGCATTTGCAGTCGCACGGGAGCGCAACCATCTCCCTCGATATTTGGAACGACCATGTGGCCGCAGTTCTGGCAGATATGGAGTATCTGTGTGGCCGGTTTCGTCTTACTTGGAAGGCTGACCAGCATATAAATAGAACAACATAAACATCAAGCCATGACCTCGACCTGCACCCATTTCAAGATATTTCCTTGATCGGTTTCCACTGCACGAGCCACAAGTAAAATCTGACCATTTGGTATAAGACTCACCGTTTCCTTGTTCTTCACGGCATCAACCCAACCACCATGAAGCCCAAGCTCCTTCTCGCGTTCGGCATCCTCGATGATCTGGCAAACATCTTCCAAGGAGATTTCGGTCAGCGTGATGTCAGCGGTCAGTGATGAAAGCATCCCAAGATCAAACTGGTCGGTCAGTAAGTAGCGAGGTAGCTTGTTCATTGCGCTTCCTCGGTCAAGTCTTCCTGCATGCTGCCTGCCATAAACCGTTCCAGTCGGCCAAGGGTGAGGAGCATGTCTGAAAGGTAGTGCGCCTGACGGCGGTATTGGCTGGCCTCGGCCTCGACCTTGTCCACCAGATCGTTATCCCACCCCACAGTATGTCGAAGCAGATCATCCATACAGTAGGAAAAAATCTGTGCATCCCGCCGCCGGCTCTTGTTGCGCTTTGGAATATATGCCCACTTTTTCTTGCGCCCTGTCTCCTTCTTGCCATGCCAGCCGACGGAGTACCATTCGAGGGAAAGAGCGTTGCCATTTTCACTCAAGCGAACCCGGAACTGGAGCGTGTTTTTATGATTCCAATCCTTGCACTTGTTCGTATCCATGACTTCCTGCAAATAGCGGTTTCCGAGGTCTTTGGCATTCTCGAATATCTCGTTCAGTTGACCTTGAATCATCGACCTTGCTTCCATAATCCACTCTTCCATAATGCAGTTCACTCCCACTATTAAAGATCAGGATTCATGACCCAACGAATCCTTCTGAGCAACTCACCTACCGACCTAATGCCGATGACCTGAGGTTTTTTCGGTCCCAAGACGGTATTCAGGCCATCAACGAAGGCCAATATCTCGATATTTCCCACTCCAAGGAGGAGCGGCGACAATCCCCACAAGATGCAAGCACATCGAATCCTTATGGATAAGGATTCATGGGTACGCATCGTAATTTCCGAGTTCAGCCACGCGTGGCCGAAATGCGTCCTTTTTGGTCACATTTCAGACACCGCACAATCCAGCATCGCCATAGCATCAGGTTCTCTGGCGGTTCATACAATGTTTTTTTCCTCTGAAAATAGACGTTGTGTCCTTGCAGGATTTCTGCTGTGCAACTGCCAGTTCTCGCCGCACCGCTCTGCGGGCTATGACCAACGAAGTACAACTGGAGATAACCTGAAATGAATGTTCTCGGAATCGATATTGGCTATTCCAACCTCAAGCTGGCCTATGGGCAGCAAGGCAGCGAACCCAAAGTTTTGTTGCGACCGGCGGGCGCTGCACCAGCAGATCGCATGGGCGAAAAAATAGGGGGCGATAGCGAGGAAGATTTTCTGCGCGTGCTGGTGAACGAAGTGCCGTTTGTCGCAGGCATCTCACCGGATCGCGCCGAACTCTGGAGCCGGGAGTTGCATGAGAATTATCCGTCCACCGATTCTTACCGCGCCCTCTTCCACGCTGGCTTGCTGTTATCCGAATTCGACCAGATCGATCTTGTCGTGACCGGCCTGCCGGTAAATCAGTACCTCAACCACGAGCTACGCGAGCGGCTGTCCGGGCAGATGCAGGGGGAACACCAAATCACTCCGCGCAGAAAGATCACCGTAAACAAGGTCAAGGTTGTCCCGCAACCTGTGGGCGGATTTGTTGATTACGTCTGTGGTTTGCCGGATACATCGGAAATTGAAGATAGCCGGGTACTGGTAGTTGACCCCGGCTTCTTCTCTGTGGACTGGGTTTTGATAAGCAATGGCGAATTGCGCCGTCAGTCCTGCGGCACAAGCCTGGAAGCATCATCGGTGATTCTCGATGAAGCGGTCAGACTAATTGCGGAGGATTTCGGCGGCAATGTTGGTAGGGAACGTCTCGAACATACCCTTCGCAATGGGCATGATCAGGTACGTCTCTTTGGCGAGCGTGTGGACGTGGCTCCGTATCTGAAGAAGGCTGCCGACAAGGTCGGCCCTATCGTGACAGCCAGGTTGCGAGAATCGCTGCGAAAGGAAAATGCCAGCGCAGACATGGTGCTGCTCGTAGGTGGCGGTGCCGGATTCTTCGAGAAGGCGGTGAAAGAAGCATTTCCCCAGCTCAAAGTATCGACGCCTGATTCTCCAGTCTATGCGAACGCACGGGGATTCTGGCGGATGGGGGCATGAGATGTCCTCGATCAGGGTAGTTGTAAAGATCCCGACCGGCACTTACCCGGAGTTGGTTGCTGATCTCGACAAAGTTGCTCCAAGGGAGCGCGCGGAGCGGTTACGGTTACTGGCGATGATTGGGCTGAAAGAACTGCATCAAATTGAGCCCAGGAGTCGCCAGCATCAGAATATGGCGGATTCCCCAAAACAAGGTCTTGGCGTCAGCGAAACCAAAACCAGCAATTTCATCCGCAACCTTACCAATAACCTTTGAGTTCCGCCCTTCGGGTTTCAACTACCTTCTCGCTTTCGCCAATGAGCAGAATGGACATGACCTGGCATGTGACACATTGGGCTCGTAAATAAACATGGTCTGGCACTTTGTGCAACGCTGCCAACCAACGATCTTCGACCGCACATCCCTGATGGCGTACCAGGCAGCGTTGATGTCCAGATTGCTATTCCCGACGCGGCAGTGCATCTTCCAGACTCGCAGTAACATTGCCGCTGTGATTGACCTCCCACCATCGTCCACACGGTAATAGACGGCAACGAAACTGGAAAGGTCGGCCAACGCCATTGCATCGGTAATGAAAGGCCGGACGGAATCCGGGAGCTTGCCATTGGGCGGGCTTTCGTTATGGAGTTGCCGCCAACGCAATCGAAGTGGCTTGGAGTGGATATTCGTCAGGTAATGAACGATAGGTACGCGGAGCCTCAACCCAATCAGCTCATGCGCAACCCGGCTATTTTCCAGCTCCTCAGGGGAAAGTAACGCCGCCACGGGCATTTCCTACCAGCGTTGCCTCGGCGTAGGTACTTTTCGCATCCCGAGGCATCTGGAGCAGCCGGTTAAAGGCCGGGTCAGATAATCGGAGTGTGTAGAGCGATATGCCTATCGTTTCCGCCAACTCCTCGATTTGATCCATGTCGAGATTGGCTATTCGTTCGATCACCGAGCGGGGCAATCCGGTCATGATTTCTGCCGCCTTCCCATCCCGCGCCAGTTGGCGCGTAAGCAGCAGGAACTGTCTGTTTATTTTGAGTAGGTCGCGTTTTTCCATAATTAAGTAATAATTTTGTGGTCACGAGTGCGCATTTTATATTACAATATATGCATCTTACAACAGCAAGGCGCATATATTATGATTACCTCGGACACTTTATCGACTTCCGGCAATAATCCTGTTGCGGAAATCCTTGAAGCCCTGATGAGCAAACACCGGTTGAACCAAACCGAGCTGTCAAATCGCTCTGGGGTTTCGCAACCAGCCATCAACCGCATTCTCAATGAACGCTCCAGGGCAAAGAACCCTCGCAAGGAAACACTCCAGAAAATCGCGGGGGTTCTTGGAGTGACCCCTGAGCAACTGACCGGACAGGAACCAATTTCCATCCGGATGATGGCCTATGGGGCGGTTCCTGTGATGGGGTGGGAAAACCTGACACATAATGTTCGCAACCAACACAGCATATGGATAGCTTGCCCTGTTGATCACAGCGATTTGACGTTCGCTCTCACCGTACAGGGCGAGGCCATGATTGGAGACGACGGATACCGTGAAGGGGAAATCATTTTCATCGACCCTGGTGTTGCCCCAACTCACGGGAAAGATGTCGTGTTAGTCACGGCAGGAACCGCTCTTTTCCGAAGGATGGTGATCACACAGGAGGGGCGTTTTCTCAAGACAGTGAACCCCAGTTGGCCCAACCCTATCATGCCACTACCCGCCGATGCCATCATCTGCGGCACGGTGGTGTTTTCCGGCCGTGTGCGCTAGTTGTTGCGCGTAGAACCCGGCTCCGTGCCGTGCAGGGAGAACGCCAGAATTGCTTTGACTTGGGGTTTTACCCTGTTTATACTTATCTTGTGAGGATATGGTAAGCGATGGCAAAAAAGGATGCTGAAGATACGCTGGAATTCCTGCTGGCATTCGATGGTCATGTCCACCGTTATGGCGGCGGCTACTGGCTGAAATTCGAGATCGCGGAAGTAGAGGAGAGCGAAGGAAGACCGCATGGTCTGGACTACTCGTTTACCTTGCATGGGCCAGACAACAGAAGGCTGATCGGTTTTGATAACGCACACGGTGTGCCGGCCAAGGGGTCACGCTTCAACAAACGCCCGAAAGCGATGGATCACTGGCATAGAACGGAAACAGATGAGGGGCGTCCTTATACGTTCAAGGATGCGGAAACATTGATAGATGATTTTTTCGATGAAGTCGAACGCATGCTCGCAGAGCACGGTATTCCGTTCGAGGCTGTCGAAACAAAGAAAGGAGATAAACCATGAAGCATTTAAAAATTCAGAGCCATGCGTCCTTGCGCGAGGAAATGAAGGCTGTTGCGCGCGGTGAGAGGTCGGCACCGAAGGACGCTGGAGGCACGACTTTTGACTCTGTCGAGGCGCTGATGCGTCTACTGACACCACAGAACCGCCAACTTCTGGCCGTTATTCGCGACAAGAAGCCGCAGTCAATCGCCGAACTCGCGGTGCTGACGGGCCGCGCGCAACCGAACCTTACTCGCACCCTTGGCAAGCTTGAAGCGATCGGCTTCGTGCGGCTGAAAAATGTTGATCGTCGCAAGGTGCCGATGACCACCGTTCATTCTCTCAGGATCAACATTGACCCGTTCTCGCAGAATGACCGACTGGAATTTGCGTGATGCAGGTGTATGGTAAGAGATAGCATTTGTAATGTAATATTTTATTACCATTGGCGATGCTAATTTGACTGGCTTCATGCAAAAAAACCCGCCGATGTTTTGGCGGGTTTTTTTATGGGTTCAGATCAAGCCCCTTTCTGCGAAGGACATGACTGTGGTGTCCGCCACGATGAAATGGTCGAGCACCCTTATATCAACAAGTGACAACGCCTGCTTCAGCGCATCGGTCAGCATCCTGTCGGACTGGCTTGGTTCGGCCACGCCAGATGGGTGGTTATGCGCGAAGATCACCGCCGCCGCGTTGAGCGCCAACCCTTTCTTCACCACTTCCCGTGGGTACACCGACGTTTGGGTCAGCGTTCCACGAAACAGCTCCATCCCCGCAATCAGTCGATGCTGTGCGTCGAGCCAGAGCGCGACGAAACTCTCGAACTCCTGCCCGCCCAGAAACAGCCGCAGGTAATCATGCACCGAGGCCGGTGATGACAAGCTGTCGGACGACTCTTCAAAGTCTTCTTCCAGCGCTCGCCGCAACAGTTCCCGTGCTGCCATCAGTCTATCGGGCATGGCATAAGGTAAAACCTCTTCTGCCACACCGATCGGCTTTTCATGCCGCATCACGCGCAGCCCGAAAAGCTCTGCCAGGGAGCGCATGGAATACGATTCGCCCTCTTCACCCAGCAGGATCGAGAGCAATTCGCGGTCGGATAATTTCTTCATCATGGGTGCCTCCAAATAAAAAAGCGGGGCGGCACCCTCCCCTTGCGGGACGGTTACACGCCCCGCAAGGGTTGAAAAAATTGAAACTTACTGCGTTACTGCTGTCCGGTCGCCCGGTCTTCCCGCTTCGAGAATCTTCTGGCTTGCGCTGAAAATCCGCTGTGCCGATTTCTCCGGTAGCTGACCATCATCGAGCCACGACTGAATGTAGCCTCGCGACTCATCCCGCCCCGGCAGATCGAAAAGCGAGCACAGGAGGAATGCCACGCCTTCGGCCTCGACTTCCTTAAGGCTTCTTGGCGTCAAGGTTGCGTCATGGCAATCCGCTTCCTGGGTGTGCCCCAGAACAACGTGAGCTATCTCGTGAAACCGGGTTTTGTGTGGATACTCGGCAATAGGACTGACTGCAATCCGCCTTTTTACCGCATAGCCCTGCACGTTACCGTCCATGAGATCGAAGCGTTCCGGCGTGATGTCCAATGCTGTCAGAGCAGCTTCGGCATTCCACTGCGGCGATTCGATCGGCTCGGTGTAGTCCTCACCTTCGGTCTGTTCCAGGCTGAACCAGCGTGGTGCCAACTTGAAGACAGTGACTGCCTCACCGGAATCGTCGGATTCGCCAGAGGTTTCGCCCTTGTCCTTGCGTTTGACCGTGATAGGCATCCACAGGAAAATAGCCTTCTGCCCTTTGCAAACCGAACGACCAAGCTCCTTCCACCGGCTAAAGCTCGCAATCGGTGAAAGCGGTAAATGCCGCTGATGAAGTTGAACTGCCGCCAGAATCTGGTTGCCAATGCTGAAGCGATGGAACCTGCGGTAAGCCTCGCTCACGATGCCAGGCTCGGTGAGAGCCCGTGCGAGAAGCTGTGCAAATTTTTCGTACATGGTACCTCCAATAAAAAACGGGAAGGCACCATCCCCGACGGAGATAGATACACTCCCCGTGGGATAGAAAACCGGCCATGGCCGGGCTATTTATGCTGCATCACTACAATCAGGCTGCGCAGGCCAGCGCCTTTTCGACACTGCCAAGCGCAGGAAACCCTGACTTGCCTACAAGGTTGAGCACGTCTAGCCAGTCAACGCCCTTCCTTCCTTCCGGAATATCAATCGTGGGCGCAATGGCTCCCGCTCGAATTCCCATCGCCCAGAGCCTGGTCACCAGCCCCCTCGCCGCTTCCTGTCCGTGTCCGGACGGATGCTGCCTGGAAGGCCGATCCTTGTCAGAGAAGACCAGAACCTGACTCACTCCGGGCGGAGGAACGAATGTTTCCAGAAGATGAGCGTTCCCTGTCGCCCAAGTGGGCAAACCGGTAGCCTCGATAATGGCAAGCGCCGTTTCGATCCCTTCGGTCACCGCCAGACGACTGCCCGGCGACACCAGACGAATCGCGCCGCCGGTCAGTTGTCGCGCCGATGGATGACGCATCAACTTCTTCGGTGCTTCGACCGGAGCCTTGTGTCCACTGGCTGTCAGGTAGGTACGGTGAAGAGTGACTGCTTCGCCCCCCTGCCCCGTCACCTGTCCAACAATGGCCGGATAGCGCGCCACTAGGTGATTGTCTGCGTAGTAGCCAAGCGCAGGATGAAAACGCAGGGATTCCGGTGCCCTTACAGACAGCCCGCGCCGCGCCAGATACAAACGAGCCGGCTCGGCTTCAGGATGTGTCAGCAGCAGTGATTCACGCCATGTGCGATTGAGATGTTCACGGCGTGTGGCATCATCGGAAGTGCGACCTGATGCTTGCGACAATTCCCTTCGCACGCTTTTGGCTGGTTCACTGCCTAAATGCTCGGCCACTTCGCGAACAGTGCGAGAAAAATCCCAACTGTTGATCCACATAAGCAGGGAAAATCCATCCGCAAAATAGCCACACGTATTGCAGACGCCACCACCAGTTTCATCGGCATCGGGAAAGACCCGAAAGCCATCCCGTCCACCATGGACCGGACAAGGGACATGTTTCCCTCGCCGCTCCACGGCATCATTCAAAGCGGGTACCAAGCCGGACAAAACCTGCTCCCAGCGCCCTCGTGCGTCATGCTTGACGCGTTGTGCATCGTACTTGTACTTCATCACAGGTGCCTCCATGGAAAGCCCCTGACGGAACCTTCCGGGACACCCCTTGCCGGGATCCTTGGAAGGTCACGGCTGGGCCGGTTGGAAATTTCCGCGCGGCATGGAGTTACCCCTACCGGGATACTCTCTCCCGGCGGGATTCATGATGCTGTTTGTTTTCTCGTGGCCAGCTACCACACTTTCATCCGGCACCTTATGGTGCGGGATTGAATGTCAAAGATGCTACGCAGTTACTTGCACACATGACTGCCGAAATGCGTCCTAAAAGAATCGAATTCGACTACTTGCCCAGCAGTTCCGCGGGAGTCAATGGACAATGATTCCGATTTTTTCGATTCGCATTTGGATTCACTGAATCGACCCCGATTCACTAGACAGTTTCTGGCCTCATAAAATGCCGTCTCTCGAATTCGACGGGAGACAGGCGATCATTGTATCCATGTCGACGTTTTGGATTGTAGAACATCTCGATGTAGTCGAACACATCCGACCTGGCTTCTTCACGGTCTGCATAGATCCTGCGCTTGATCCGCTCACGTTTCAGTAGCTGGAAGAAGCTCTCCGCTACGGCATTGTCGTAGCAGTTGCCGCGACGGCTCATGCTGCCGACCAGGTTATGCCCCTTGAGGAATTCCTGCCAGTCATAGCTGCTGAACTGGCTGCCCTGATCGGAATGCACGATCACCTCTTGCTGGGGCTGCCTGCGCCATACCGCCATCAGCAAGGCGTTGAGCGCCAATTCCCGGTCGATGCGCTGTTGCATAGACCAGCCGATCACCTGGCGGGAGAACAGGTCAAGCACCACAGACAGGTACAACCAACCTTCGTGAGTGCGGATGTAGGTGATGTCAGTCACCCAGACCTTGTTCGGCTCGCGCACATCGAACTGCTGCCGCACATGGTTCGGCGCCACCACGGATGGCTTGCCGAAGCGTTTGCCGGGGCGACGGTGGTAGCCGGTCTGGGAACGCAGCCCCTCCGTACGCATCAGACGGTAGACACGGTTCTTGCCGCAGCGCTCGCCCAGATCATGCAGGTCGTCGGTGATCTTGCGGTAACCATACACGCCGCCGCTCTCCAGCCAGAACTGCTTGATCAGGCCGGTGATGCGTTGATCTTCCTTCTGCTTGGCCGAAACCGGCACCTTGCGCCAGGCATAGTAACCCGCCCGGTTTACCTGCATGACATGGCACAGGCGGCGCACGGGGTATTGGGGTTCGTATTTCTGGATGAAGGCGTACCTCACCGGGATTCCTTGGCAAAGTACGCTGCGGCCTTTTTTAGGATGTCGCGCTCCTCGGTGACGCGCTTGAGTTCGGCGCGCAGGCGCTTCAATTCGGCCTGCTGGCTTTGCGCTTCGATGCGCTCGGATTCGGGTAACCCGTAGTGCTTTACCCACTGGTACAGGCTGTGCTGGGATACCCCCAGCCGCCGGGCAACTTCAACAATGGGATAGCGATTCTCGGTAATCTGTTTCACCGCTTCGATCTTGAATTCTTCCGGGTAACGCTTGCTGCTCATGACACCTCCTTGGTTGCCTTAAGTTTAAGGCTGAAAGGTGTCTAGTAGTTCGGGGGCGATTCACATTTCGTCAAATACTTCTATACTTATAAGGAAAATAACAATGCAATTGAAGAAAATCACCATCTGCATCGCGTTGGTCTTTGCGCCCGGCGCATTCGCGGCTGAAACAACCGAGACAACCTTGCCAGATGTCGAGGTGATTGGGAAAAAAGTCCAGCCGTTGCCGGCCTTGAGTGATTCGGCTCTCGGTGGTATCGACATTGTCCGCCAGCGCGCCGCCACCAGCGACACGGCAAAGCTGCTTGACGGGCAGCCTGGCGTCAGTCTTTACGGCGCTGGTGGTGTCTCCAGCCTGCCGGTGATTCATGGTCTGGCAGATGACCGCATACGCGTCAAAGTGGACGGCATGGACCTGATCTCTGCCTGCGGCAACCACATGAATCCTGCGCTTTCCTACATAGATCCGTCCAACGTCGGCAGCGTCAAGGTTTTTGCTGGCATCACGCCGGTGAGCGTCGGCGGCGACAGCATCGGGGGTACGATCCAGGTGGATTCCGCCGCGCCGGAGTTCGCCGCAGACGGGCAGACCTTGCTCAAGGGACAAGCTGGGGTTTTTTACCGCAGCAACGGCAATGCCAAAGGCGGCAACCTGTCTGCGACGGTCGCGGGCGAGCAGGTGAGCGTGACGTATAACGGCTCGACGACGGAATCAGGCGATTACAAGGCGGCGCAGGATTTCAAGCCGGCAGGCTTGGCAGCCCCGGACAGGACGGCAAACTGGCTGGCCGGCGATGTAGTGGGATCATCCATGTATAAATCGGTGAATCATGCGCTCGGCGTTGCGCTGCGCCATGAGAACCATCTGGTCGAACTGAATCTGGGCGTGCAGGATATTCCCTATCAGGGTTTCCCGAACCAGCGTATGGATATGACAGGCAACGACAGCACGCAGGTCAATCTTCGCTATGCCGGCCAATATCAGTGGGGCGCTCTGGAGGCACGCGTCTACGACGAAAAGACACGGCATGCAATGCAGTTTTTCGATGACAAACGATTCTGGTACATTCCCGGAGCAGCACCGCCGGGCAGCCCCAACCCCGTCCCAGGCATGCCGATGGATACCGAAGGAAAAACTACGGGCACATTGGTCAAGGCAGATATCCTGCTTTCGGAGCGCGATATTCTCAGGGTGGGCGGCGATTATCAACGTTACCGCCTGAATGACTGGTGGTTGCCTTCCGGTGGAGGGATGTGGCCGAATACATTCTGGAACATCAACAACGGTGAACGCGACCGCCTCGGCGTCTTCGGCGAATGGGAAGCGCGCTGGAGCCCCCAATGGCTCAGTCAGTTCGGGATACGACACGAAGCCGTCGATATGAATACCGGCACGGTGCAAGGCTATAGTACCGGGGCAACCTATCTGGCTGAAGCAACCGCCTTCAATGCCCTCAATCGCCAACGCACCGACCACAATTGGGATATGACCGCATTGGCCCGTTATACGCCTGATGACGGCAAGGCTTTCGAGTTCGGTTATGCCCAGAAAACCCGTTCACCCAACCTATATGAGCGTTACACCTGGTCTACGGGTGGGATGGCGATGCGCATGATCAACATGGCCGGCGATGGCAATGGCTATTACGGCAACCCTGACCTGAAGCCTGAAGTGGCGCATACCCTCAGCGCAACTGCCGACTGGCACGATGCCAATCAGGAACAATGGGGACTGAAGATTACGCCCTATTACACCCACGTTCAGGATTACATCGATGCTGCCCGTTGCAGCACGGCAAATTGTCTGGCCTCAAATGCAGCCAATCTGACAGCCACAACTGGGTTTGTTTATCTCCAGTTCACCAACCAGAGTGCCCGCCTTTATGGCATGGATGTTTCTGGCCACTTGCCTCTGATGAAGACCAGCGGTTATGGCAGCTTCACGGCGAAAGGCGTGTTGAACTATGTCGACGGCAAGAACCAGACAACGGGTGACAACCTCTATAACATCATGCCATTGAATGCCAAATTGGTGGTCGAACAACATTGGGGCAATTGGACCAATACCATTGAGGGGCAACTAGTTGATGCAAAGAGAAATGTCTCGCAGGTTCGCAACGAGCTTAAGACTGGCGGCTACGGCTTGCTCAACCTGCGCAGCAGCTATGAATGGAAACAGGTTCAATTTGATGTTGGTATCGAGAATGTTTTCAACAAGTTCTACAACCTTCCGCTAGGTGGAGCTTATACCGGTCAGGGAACTACCATGTCGGGAACCGGAGTTGCCTGGGGCACTCCCGTACCCGGCATGGGGCGCTCGGTTTACGCCGGCACTACCCTGAAATTCTAAAGCTGTGATGCAAACAAAAAGCCGCCGGGTAACCCGGCGGCTTTTTTATTCACTCACATACCGCAAGTCATCCACCTTATCTGAAAGCAAATCACTGCCAGTCGCAATACTGAACTTTCAAGGTATTCAAGGCTTATTGGCCCTTGTTGAATACAACTCACATATTGACGAATTGTCGGCGGGCATAGTCTTTAAATGTGGAATACACATGACCATATCCTGCCTTTCTTTTTTTCTAATCGAGTGAGTGCAATCTTCACAGGTTGGAAGCGGTAACAACCCACCATTGGGTTGTAGTTTCTTGTTCATTTCTACACACACTTATGGTTTCCGTGGCAGCGTCAAGATCGCCTCAAGCCCACCGCATGGATGGTTTCGCAGCAAGATATCGCCACCGTGCATTTGTGCAATGTTGCGTGCAATACCCAAGCCCAGCCCGGTGCCGCCAGTATCACGGCTGCGTGAACTTTCCAGGCGGTAAAAGGGTTCGAATACTCGTTCAAGTTCAGCTTCTGGAATGCCTTGGCCTTGATCCAGAATGTGAATTTGCAGTTGTTTGTCATGATCGTTCACGAGGATGGTGGCGCTTTTTCCGTATTTGACGGCGTTGTCGATCAGATTTCCCAGGCATCGCTTCATGGCCGCAGGCTGGCACGGATAGGGCCGGGCAGCGATGCCCTCCAGTCTCACTTCCTGGCCAATTTCTGCTGCATCTGCCTGAAGGCTTTCCAGCAAGGCCATAATGTCAACGGGTTGCACTGGCCCCGGATTGTTTACGCCGCGCATAAAATCCAAGGTGGCGGCTACCATGGATTCCATTTCTTCCAGGTCTTTTGCAAACTTTGTTCTGAGATCGTCATCCTCCAGTAGTTCGGCCCTTAGACGCAATCGGGTGATAGGGGTTTTCAGGTCGTGCGACATGGCAGCGAGAATCCGCGTGCGTTCCTGTATGTAGTTGGCCAAGCGTGATTGCATGGTGTTGAAGGCGTGTGCCGCACGACGTACCTCGGTCGGGCCATTTTCAACCAAGGGCGGGCTGTTGATATTGTTGCCCAGCTTTTCGGCAGCACTGGCGAGTGTGTTAAGCGGGCGCGTGGCAAGGCGTACGGCGAGAAGTGAAAGAAAGATCACTGCAGCAAACAGGATCAGCAGATTGAACAGCAGGCGTGGAGGTGTAGGAAAAGCCCCGCCGGATGGGAACGCATCGACTGACACCATTGTGCCATCCTGCAAGCGTGTCCACACGGTGAAGACTGTTCTTTGCTGCGGGTAGATATTTATGGCAGGACGGAGTGCATTGCCCTCGAGTTGCCGCGTGGGCCACCTCATTTCGGAAACAGCGACCTCGATATCGATAGATGGCGCTTCCCCAAGCAGGTCGCGCAGCAACACAGTGAAACTGGCCTCTTGGTTTACGCTGTCCGGCTTATGATGGGGCACGCTTGGGGGAGATGCGCCAAGGGAAATTTGCAGGGTTGGGGAATTGAGGGCTGTCACGAGCTTATGTCGATCGACTGGGGCAAGCGAATTCAGCAGGCGGATGGTATCGACGATACGTTGCGCCGATTCCATGCTATTTGAGCGAAATAGCAAACGATCGCGTTCGCGCAAATGGAAGATGACGCTGATTGATTGCACCAGAATCAGACCGCCGAGCAGGATCAGAACCATCCGGCTGAATAGGGATTGCGGCAGGAGCCTCATCATTTTCTCGCCTCCACCTGTACTGCCATGATATAGCCTTCGCCCCGCACCGTCTTGATGATGGCGGGCTCCTTGGCATCGTCCGCCAGGCGGTGACGAAGCCGGCTCACCTGAACATCAATGCTTCTATCAAAAGGATCCGTTTCTCTCCCGCGCATCATATCCATGAGTTGGTCACGGCTGAGAATCCGGTTGGGACGATTGAGAAATATCCGCAGCAGGCGGTATTCTGAACCGCTCAGCGGAACTACCACCCCTTCCGGCGAGACCAGTTGGCGAGAGATCGTGTCCAACTCCCATCCGGCAAAATGAACCTTGACCGTTTCGCCGGTTTCCATGTTTCCTGGCAAAGCCTTTGCCCGGCGCAGGATACTTTTGATGCGTGCCAGCAGTTCGCGCGGATTGAATGGCTTGGGCAGGTAATCATCAGCACCCATTTCCAGACCGAGAATGCGGTCCATGTCCTCGCCACGAGCGGTGAGCATGACCACCGGGATGTCGGAGTGCGCCCGCAGATTGCGGCACAACACCAAGCCATCGTCTCCCGGCAGCATCAGGTCGAGCACAATCAAATCCACCCGCCCGTTATCCAGCGCCGCCAACATGCCCTTGCCTTCTGCCATGGCAGTGGTTCGATAGCCGTTTTTCTGCAGGTAATCGCTCAACAGGCTGCGGATCTCGGCATCGTCATCCACGATCAGAATGTGTTCTGGTGTTGTCATGACGTTTTTATACCCTGATATCCCAGTTCTTATGCAAGAAAATTGTAAAGCAGTGTAACGGCTCGGCACCTTGTCACAGTAAGTTACAAAAATGGGCAGTTTTGATATATGCCATTTACACCACTATCGTTAAATACGCTTCGCTGCAAAACAGTAATTTATTTTGGGAGCTCAACATCATGACACTTGCCATCGTATATATCATCACCTAAGACGGAGCTGAAAAGTGACCCCTGCGTTTACCTTAAGTGCTGAGGAACAACAAATCTCCCGGAAGCTGGAACGTCGTGACCGGAACACCCTGCTTCTTTATGGGCTGTCCGGACTAGTGGTAGTCGTGGTCGAGGAGGTGGCGGCCTTCCGCTTCCATATGGCGGATCGTTTTGGCTTGGCCCCCCTTCTCGCCAGGGGCGTGGTCTACCTGATTCTGAGCACGGCATTGTGGGCAATGCTGTTGCGCGCCAACCGGCGCATGGTGCGCAAATTAATGCACGAAAAACAACAGAACCACGAGTCTGTACTACTCGCCTACGATAATGCCTTGGGCTTGAAGGACGCATACACCGGTGGGCATGGACGGCGGGTAGCATTTTACGCCAGCCAGATCGCTGCCGCCCTCGGACTATCGCAGGAGGAAGTCCGTTCCATCGGGGACGCCGCATCACTCCACGACATTGGCAAGATCGGCATCCCCGATGCCATACTCACCAAGCCTGGCAAGCTTACTCCTGATGAATTCAGCGTCATCCAGAAACACCCTGTCATGGGCGCCGAGATCCTCCATTCAATCCCGTCGCTCCGCCACCATGTTCCCGCCGTGCGCCATCACCACGAACATTTCGACGGCAGCGGTTATCCGGACGGACTGCGTGGCTCGGACATCCCTCTCGCTGCGCGCATTATCGCGGTGGCAGATGCTCTCGATGCCATGAGCAGCAACCGTAGCTATCGCAGCGGCATCAGCGCTGACCGGGCGTTAAACGAAATCGCCCAGGCTGCAGGCAGTCATTTCGACTCCGGGGTCGTTGCCGCGATTAACCGCAAGTCTTTCCGCGACACCCTGTTCGCGGCACACGGAGAAATGTCGTGAATGGTATCGCCATTTAGGCCAGCGGTTGGGCTGCGCTTCCGGCGAAATGTGGGCGATGCGCGAGCTCGAAATGCGGCGCGGAGAAATCTTCGGCCTGGTTGGGCATGACGGCGCCGGCAAGTCCACCGCCATGTGCTTGCTGACCGCGTTCTGCTGCCAGCAAGGGTGCGATGGCGGGCTTCCCTATCCAGGGCGGCGAAGGGAAGCAAAAAATGAGCAACAGCTATACGGTTAAACCGCACCGGTTCAGCGGTCATTGATTTAAGCGAGGACGATATGCCAAAACATATTCCACACATGCAGCTTCGACACATCACTCCGGGCGGGGACGAGATAATGAAGCTCGCGTTCCAGATCGCCGATGCCGCCTCTTGCCTTGATGACCTTAAACGCATCCACGTACCGGCAGTGCACGCCGAGGTCAATCGGCATGTTGCCAACCTGCACACCATCGCCGAGCAACTCGCCGGTGAGCGCACCAACGAAATCTACCCGCAGGATTAGAGCCCACAAATCAAGGTGGCGGAATGGTCGCCAGAATCTCCGAAATTACGCTCATCAGCAGGGCAGTGCGCACAGGCAACAGCGCGCCACCTGATAACCCAATTCTCATGCAAGAGAATTGTAAAGCAGTGTAACGCCTCCGCACCTTGTCACAGTAAGTTACAAAAAAGGGCAGTTTTGATATATGCCATTTACACCACCATTGTTAAATACGCTTCGCTGCAAAGCAATTTGTTCGTTTTACATGGAGACTCAATCATGGAGCCTACACAGAAAATCGCTTCAGCCATTATCACCACAAAACCCTGCTGCCGAGGGCGCGCCAAATGACTCTCACCAGGATCACGAGTGCGGTTGTGACGGGAATAGCCTTGCTGAGTTTTGTCATGGATCAGGCTACGGCAGGCGAGGATATGCAGGCCACGCCCGCAGGCCTGCATGGCAGCATCGGCATGGGGGTGGCCGTGATGCCCGAGTATGAAGGCTCGAAGGATCATAAGACGAGGGCCATACCGAATATCAATCTGTTCTACGGTGACAGCCTGTTTTTCACCCGCATGACGGCGGGCGCCAATCTCATGCGTTTCAAAACGGAACAGGGTATTGCCATCACTGCCGGGCCGCTTCTGGCCCTGCGCCGTGGTCGCGACCAGGATGACAATGCTGCGCTGAACGGCTTGGGGGATATTGATCGTGCTCTTGATGCGGGCGGTTTTGTCCGCTTTCGCAAACAAGGTTGGCATGCTTCTGTCGATATCAGGCAGAACGTCACGAATAGCGGCCAAGGTGCGACGATGAAATTCTCCGCAGGTCATGGCATACCTCTTGGCCAAAAGTTCAAGCTCCGTGCCAATCTTGAAACCACTTGGGCATCAGCGGACTACATGAAAACCTTCTTCGGTATTGACGCATTGCAATCGGCGCAATCGGGCATCGCCCAATATGAACCCGGTTCGGGCTTCAAGGATGCAGGCGTGAGTGTCATGGTCGATTATGCGATAACCCGCGATTGGTCAGGCTTTGCGACCATCCGTTACAAGCAGCTTCTGGGTGACGCGGCCGACAGCCCCATTGTTGCAAGCCTCGGCAGCAGGGACCAGGCGTCAGCAAGCGTCGGCATCAAATACAGCTTTTGACGGGCATCATTATCCGCATGGAGATAAAACGGGCATGCCGCCATGCCTGGCTTGGTTAAATTGTATTCCGGCGGCGGGATACACCAACTTTACAGGGAGTATTGATATGAGCAGTGCAATCGGTGGCGCAGGAGGATGTTCTTCGGCAATGATGGGCGGAATGAATGGGATGCAACGTCCCGATCCGTCGAAAATGGTCGACAATTTATTTTCTAAACTGGATACCAAGGGTCAGGGATATATCGAAAAAAGCGATCTTCAAGGCGCGTTTGATCAGGCCTTATCGAAAACTCCCAGTGTGGACGATATCTTCAAGGCACTGGACGGGGATGGTGACGGCAAAGTTACCAAGCAGGAAATGTCCGACAGTGTCCAGAAACTTGCCGATCAACTCGTCGGCCAATTACAAAATATGCGAATGAGCGGCATGGGCGGCATGGCAGAAAGCGCCACCGGCAGCGCAGCGCAAAAATTGACTGACCTGGCCGAGAATTTTGATGCAGCGGACACCAACCAGGACGGAAATGTCAGTGCGCAGGAGCTAATGGCTTATCGGGCGTCGAACGAAACCAACTCATCCTCAAGCGATGTGCAGAGTAGCGAGGCCAGGGTAATGGCTCGAATAATGGACCTGATGGCAACTTATGGGGCATTCGACCAAGACGAGCAAGCCAGAGGCAGCGCCATCTCAACGGCTGTTTGAACCAAGGGGGTGCGAGCTTTGCGCCCCATTTGCCGGATTGTTTACCAAAGGATGTCCTGACATGAAAAGAAACCGCAATTTCATCTTCAATATTTTTATCTCTTCCTGCCTGCTATTCGCCGCAACCAGCGCGCAAGCGGTCGAACCGCTCGCCTTGCAGCAAATCATGAAAGACCTGGGCAAAAATATGCAGGTCATCACCGACGGGATTTCACGCGAAGACTGGGAACTGGTGGAAAAAACCGCGCCCCTGATCGCCGATCATCCCCAGCCACCCTTCTCCGAGAAAATGCGCATCATGGGCTTCATGGGCGCCAACATGGGCAAGTTCAAGGCACATGACGGCGAAACCCACGACAATGCACAGGCGGTAGACAATGCCGCCAAGGCCAAGGATGGTCAGGGCGTCATTCTCGCCTTCCAGAAGCTCCAGGCCAGTTGTTACAGCTGCCACAGCGAATTCCGCAAACCGTTTGTGGAACATTTCTATGGCAAAAAAGA
>Ga0209212_1003826_pt1 | contig 19338 bp, 21 predicted proteins | sample RifGroC2_FD_183996 | JGI IMG/M metagenome (GOLD analysis project Ga0209212, IMG submission 183996) | Groundwater microbial communities from Rifle, Colorado, USA - Groundwater C2 (SPAdes) (version 2) | ecosystem: Environmental > Aquatic > Deep subsurface > Groundwater | place: Rifle, Colorado... | reverse complement strand
TATGGGGCGACTTTAACCTTGCCAATGCGGCGGCGGCCGTCAAAACGGCGGAAATTTACGGGATTGACGCGGAAAAGTCCGGAAAAATTTTGGAAAACATTGAAAGTTTGCCCGGCCGGATGGAGTTAATTGATGAAAAGCAGAATTTCAAAGTTATCGTGGATTACGCTCATACGCCCGATTCTATGGAGGCGGTTTATGGAAGTTTAAAACCAAAATTGGCCGAAAATTCCAAGCTAATTTGTATTTTTGGGGCGACCGGCGGGGGAAGAGACAAATGGAAACGTCCAGAATTTGGCAAAATATCGGAAAAATATTGCGATGAAATAATTTTGACTAATGAAGACCCATATGACGAAAGTCCGGAGGAAATTTTAAGGCAAATTGAAACTGGATTTTCGTCAGTAGAAAGTGTAAAGTCTAAAGTCCATAAAGTTTTAGACAGAAAAGAAGCGATACAAAAAGGCATCAGTCTGGCCAAAGAAGGGGACATCGTGATTATCACCGGCAAGGGGAGCGAATCAACGATGATGGTCGCGGGTGGTAAAAAAATCCCCTTTGACGACAGAATAGAAGCGAGAGAAGCGCTAAAAAAACTTCAACCCCCTAGTTTTTAAAATGTTACCGTTTTCAAGCTGGAGCATAAAAATGGTAACATTTCTGTTTTTGCTCAACATCTAATTGATTTGGAAAAGACCGTTGTTGTGTTAGTATTATATCATTATGAAAAAATTGAGCCTCAAAAATATTTTATGGAAAGAGGGCAAACACTATGTAGCCCAGTGCCTTAATGTTGACGTGTCCAGCTTCGGCAAAACAAAAGCGGAGGCTTTAAAAAACATCAAAGAAGCCCTTGATTTGTATTTTGAGGACGCAAAAATCTCCGAAGTCAGAAAAATAAATTGTCCGGTTATAATTGAGCAAAAACTGCAGTATGCCTAAATTGTTGCCGTCAAAAGCCATTATCAAAGTCCTTGAAAGAAAGGGCTTTGTTTTTATCTCGCAAACTACAAACGCTTGAATATCTGCGCGCATCGTGCTATTTTGATTTTAAATCTGATTAGTATCTTTAAAACTTTTATTTAGAAGGAGGTCATTATGGAAACGACCAAAGTCGGAGTTGTGGAAAAAAGCAAGTATGAGTTGAAATGTGAAAAAGACAGGGATTTTCAATGGCAGATGGTTGAGGCTTTAGTTTATTATTGTTCTAATAACGGAAAAGATTATTTACCAATAGGTGAAGAATTCTTCTTAACGGCGGTTATTCTGGGCTTGGCTGATATTGCCAACGTAGAACATGTGAACATAAGTCACTATCACCCTAATCCTCAATACTGGGGAGGAGACATTGAAGGTGTTTTAGATAAATCATTTGAAAAATTGATGGGCACTGATGGATTACCCATCACCTTATACAAGACATTAGACACCCTAAAAAAAGTCCTTGATTTGAAGTGGGACGAAAGGCAAACGGTATACATGGGATATACAAGCCTGCTCATGACATTTTTTAAAGACATTAGATTTTTTTCTAATTGCGGTGATAAGACATGGAAGCTATGTCAACAACAAATAATGGACATAGAAAAAAAACTCATTCCTCATCTTTTGTCTTCAAGTTGGAGCACGCTTCATTTCATAAAAATCCTGGCTGAAAAGACAAAAAAACATCTCAAGGAATATATTGAGGCAAAGTCTTACATAGACAGAGAATAATAATAAAATTGTTGAAGACATTAAACCAGAAACGCTAATTGGTTGCGTTTCTGGTTTTTTATTTGCAAAAAATGGGTGGGAGTATGCAAAAATTTGACTTTAATCTTGTTGTTTTATATAATTTATGGTGTTATGAAAAAGTATAATTTTCCAATAATTATAGAGCGCGACAAGGACGGTTATTTTGCTTTTTGCCCGAAATTGCAAGGGTGTTATTCCCAAGGAGATACTTATGAGGAAGCGATGGAGAATATCAAAGACGCTGTTAACCTTCATGTTGAAGACTTAATAAAATCAAAAGAAAGTCTGCCTAACTTTGGTTCAATAAGCCTGTCTACCGTAGAGGCGGTTGTTTGATTTATATGTCTAGTGTTTTGCCAAAAATAACCGCAAAAGAAATCATTGCTGTTCTTGTAAAACTCGGGTTTTATCTTGCTCGCCAAAGCGGCAGTCATAAAATTTATAAAAACACCGAAGGGAAACGGATTACCGTTCCTTTTCACGCAGGGAAAATACTTCACCCGAAAGTTTTAAAAAGTATTATAAAAGATGCGAATATTAACGAAGGACAGTTAAAAGAAATGTTGTAAAATTTGCAAAAATAAGCCGTTTCTGATATGATTACGGGCAAATGTTAACTATCAAGAAAAAAGCCAAAATCATTGAAGAATTCAAGGTTCATAAGACCGACACCGGCTCTCCGGATGTCCAAGTCGCTCTTATAAGCGGGCAGATTGAACAGTTGGTCAAGCATTTAAAATCTCACCCCAAAGACAACCACTCCCGAAGGGGCTTGTTGAAGATGGTAGCCGACAGAAAAACTCTGATGAATTACCTGGCCAAGAAAAACAAGAGAAGGCACAACACTCTGGCTGGTAAACTTGACCTCAAAAAGAAATAATTTTAATAACAATGACTTCCATATTTAATTCGGCGCAATACAAAAACCAGCGGGTTGCGGTTTTGATAGACGTTCAAAATCTTTATCATTCCGCCCGGGCGCTGTTTCAAAAAAGGGTTAATTTCAAAGAACTTTTGACGGCGGCGGTCGGCGAAAGACAACTGGTGCGGGCTTTTGCTTATGTGGTGCGGACAAAAACCGGCGAAGAGAAGCCGTTCTTTGAAGCGCTCACCAAGCTGGGGATAGAGATGAGAGTGAAAGATTTGCAGGAATATTATGGCGGGATGAAAAAAGCCGATTGGGACGTGGGCTTGGCTGTTGACGCCATCAAAACCTCGGAGATAGTGGATGTGGTAATAGTGGCCAGCGGAGACGGCGACTATGTGCCTCTGGTGGAATACCTTAAAAACCAAGGCCGGAGAGTGGAGGTTTTCGCTTTCGGCAAATCCGCTTCGGCCAAACTTAAGGAATCGGCCGACGAGTTCGTGGACTTGAGCGATGAACCTAAGAAATTTTTAATTAAAGGATAGATAAGCGGGGTGGCGGGAATTAAAAAAATGCAAACAAAAACATACGAAACTGATTATTGCGGGAAAAAATTGAAGGCGGAAATTTTAAATGGTTAAATGAAAACCTGTTGCAATATCCTGTTTATGTTAAAGTTGGCGATATTTTTAAATTAGAAAAAATAGAAACAGTTGAAGCTAGGTAATTTACTTCATAGTAAAGATATCAAATATTAAACGATGTGGTGCAAGTGAGGTTGTAATATATTTATGAAAATAATTACCAAAAAGAAAATAGATGGTTTTGCTTTATTCCTTTTGATTTCAGGAATAGGAGCATCATGGCTTACATTTGTTTGGTATGGAGCAATTTTTGAAGATGATTTTACGAGTCAATTTGCCTCATTGTCTGTTTTAGATTATTACATTTTTAATTCCGCACTACTCATTTTGTCAGGAGTTGCGCTTTACTCTAAGCGTTTTAAAATTTATTCCATTCTTGCAATTTTACTTGGTATTTCTGTAACCGCTAGCTTGCTTATTTTTGAAGATGGTAGTATAGATATTTCTAATAATTTTTTTGTCCACACAACTTTTCTCGGCATATTTCTTGGTACAATATATGGGGGTATTATTTTAGTGCCAATGTTTCTTGTGAGTGTTTATGCAAGCGCTATTCTAGGTATTCAACATATAAGAGGAAAACTCAATTACAGCCTTTCTGAAAATATAACGGAAAACCAAACTGAGACATCTCAAATTAATAATCCGCTCGTAAATTTTTCAAAAGATAAAGGAGTAGCGCAAAAAATTATTCCAATTATCGGTATTGCTCTTGTATTATTTAATGTTATACAATTCATACAATCACGGTTTTCTGTACTTTCCCAAGTAAGACAAGAAGATAGAACGCTAAGCATATTATTGTCAATTTTTATCATGGCCCTTTCCATATTTTCTCTCATAAATAAAAAAACTAAGGTTTATCGTTTCGTCAATCTTGCTATTGCGGCGCTTGTTACTTATTTACTTTTTTCAATGTGGATCAGCATATCTTTTTAGTTGATAAAATTTGATTATTGCGCTATTATGCAATTATTATCGGCGAATGGCTAAAAACTAAATATTTTAGATATGATGAAAATTAAAAAAGAAAATATTAAACAAAAAGTTTATAATTTTACTGCTATTTTTGAGCCAGCCGAGGAAGGCGGCTATGTTGTTTATATTCCCGCTCTTCCTGGTTGCGCGACGCAGGGCGAAACTTTTGAAGAAGCTGAAATGATGGCCAAAGATGCCATTGAAGGGTATTTAAAGTCAATGAGAGATTTGAAAGAAGAAATCCCCACAGAATCAGAAAAAACTGTAATTTCAAGGATTCTAGTTGCAGTCGCTTAATAAATTATGCGTTTGCCTATATTAAAATCTCAAAAAATTATAAGAGTCCTAAAAAAAGTTGGATTTGAAGAAATTAGACAAACTGGCAGTCATTTAATTTTAGCAAACAAAACAATGAAAAAAATTATACCAATACCAATTCATAACAAGGATATAAAACGAGGACTCTTAATAAGCATTGTTAAGCAGGCAGGTTTAACAGCGGAAGAATTTATTAAATTTCTTTAAGGATTCATTTTATGCAAACAAAAACATACGAAACGGATTATTGCGGGAAAAAATTGAAGGCGGAAATTTCCGATTTGGCCGACCAAGCCAACGGTTCCGTTTTGGTCCGCTACGGCGAGACGGTTGTCTTCGCCACGGCGGTGATATCAAAAAATAAAAGAGAAGGGATAGACTTTTTTCCTTTGACCGTTGATTATGAAGAAAAGTTTTATGCGGCGGGGAAAATAATGGGCAGCCGGTTCATCAAAAGGGAGGGACGGCCTTCGGAAGAGGCCATTCTTACGGCCAGAATCATAGACCGGACAATCAGGCCGCTGTTTGACAGGCGATTGAGAAACGAAATCCAGGTTGTCGTTTTAGCCTTGTCGGTGGACGGGAAAAACGACTCCGATATACCGGCCATTATCGCCGCTTCTTTGGCGTTGGGAATTTCCGATATACCGTGGGGCGGGCCGGTAGGCGCAGCCAGAGTCGGGCAAGTGGACGGCCAATTTGTTTTCAACCCCACTTACGAAGAGAGGGAGAAGTCAACGATGGACATCGCCGTTTGCGCCAAAGATGGCAAGGTCAATATGGTAGAAGCCGGAGCTAAAGAAATCGCCGAAGAAACAGCCGTCAAGGGTATTGAAAGCGCGCTGGAAGAAATCGCTAAAATGGAAGAATTTCAGAAAAAAATCATCAAAGAAATCGGCAAGGAGAAAATAAAAATAGAAATAAAAGACAAACCGAAAGAAGCCGTGGCGTTATTTGAGAAAAATATCTTGCCGAAATTGGAAGCGGTTTTGTATTCCTCCACCAAAGACGGACAAGAAAGAAAAAAGCCAAACATTGACCCCTTGAAAAAAGAATGGGAGGAGTTGCTTAAATCCCAAACCAATGAAGAATTTTTGGCCTTTGCCGACGAAATTTTTGAAGACGGCGTGGACGAATTGGTGCGCAACAAAGTCATAGACGCGCCGAATGGCCAGGAAAAAAGACAGGATGGCCGAAGGACGGACGAGGTGAGAAGTTTGCACGCCAGCGTGGACTTGTTGCCCGCGCTTCACGGCTCGGCTGTGTTTTATCGGGGCAACACCCATATTCTTTCCACGGTTACTCTCGGCGGGCCGCAGGACGCCCAGCTTATTGAAGGAATGGAGGTGCAAACGATCAAACATTTTATGCATCACTACAATTTCCCGCCCTTTTCCGTCGGCGAAACGGGCAGAATGGGCAGTCCAGGTCGGAGAGAAATCGGCCACGGCGCGCTGGTGGAAAAAGCTTTATTGCCCGTTTTACCGCCAAAAAGCGACTTTCCTTACACTATCAGGGTTGTTTCTGAAGCGATGGCATCCAACGGCTCCACATCTCAAGGTTCAATTTGCGCTTCAACACTGGCTTTGATGGATGCCGGCGTGCCGATCAAGAATCCGGTGGCTGGAATTTCTATGGGATTAATGATGAGGAACGACAAAGAATACCGGGTTTTGACGGACATCCAAGGATTTGAAGATCATTTCGGCGATATGGACTTCAAGTGCGCCGGAACCAAAGACGGAATCACGGCCATCCAGCTGGACATAAAAGTGGGAGGTATTCCTTTGGCCGCCCTGAAAGAAGCTTTTGCGCAGGCTAAAATCGTCCGGGATGAAATTTTGGCGGTAATGCTTAAGGCCATACCCGAACCGAGAAAAGAACTTTCTCCGACCGCGCCGAGAATTATAAAAATGATGATAAATCCGGACAAGATACGGGAAGTAATCGGTCCGGGAGGAAAAATGATAAACAGCATCATAGATAAAACCGGCGCGGAAATTGACATAGAACAGGACGGAAGCGTCTATATTACCGGCAAAAATCTTAAAGAAGCCGACGAAGCCAAGAAAATAATTGAAGGGCTTACTCACGAATATGCGGTGGACGAACTGGTCAGCGGGCCGGTAACCAGGTTGTTTGACTTCGGAGCGATGGTGGAAATAGGCCCGATGCAGGAAGGCTTGGTCCATATTTCCGAACTGGCGCCGTTTAGAGTCAATAAAGTTACCGATGTGGTAAACTTGGGAGACACGGTAAAAGCCAAGATTATAAGCATTGACGAGAAGGGGAGAGTAAACCTTTCCATCAAGCAATTGGACCCCAACTATGGACGAGGAAAATTCAACGACAAATGAGGAAAAAGACAATGCCGTAAAAGGAATCCGCACTTTTGAGGACGATATCGCCAACTACACCAAAGAGAAAAATTTTTCCATCCTTGACATCGCCGCCGAAGAAGCGAAGGTGCGCGGTCTTAGCTTTGAAAATCCGGAAGAAGAGAGAAGTTTTCCGTGGCTTAAAAAAGCGATCATAATTTTTTTTATCGTTTTGCTTGTTTCTGCCGGCGGTTACTTCGGATTCGCCAAGCCTCTGCTTAAAAGAAGCAGTGTCGCTAATAATTTTATTCAAATAACGCAGGGGCCGATTTTAACCGACCAAAAAGTTGAAATTATCGCCAGCCAGGACAAAAAGGAAGTTTTTAAGAGAGATTTGAAAAGAGCGCTAGATGGAGGAGAAGGCGACGGGACGTTCTCGGAAATATCCGTTGTAAAAATAAGCGGCGAGCGAAAAACAAGCCTGACCAAAGATGAATTTTTATTTATGCTTGGCGCCAAGATGCCGCAAGGCCTGAAAGATTATCTGGAAAAAGATTTTATGCTACTTAATTTCGGCGGGGCGGACAATTCCTCGATTCTTATTTTCAAATCCAAATCTTACACTTACGTTTTTTCCGAAATGTTGAAATGGGAAAAAAGCTTGACCGACGACCTGAAAACGATTTTTCCCAGTAATAATTTGATCAGTAATGATTCTTTTATTGATAAATATATCCAAAATCATGACGCCCGCATCGCCGAAAAAGACGGCGAAATTGACTTGGCTTATGCTTTCATTGACCGGAAATATCTTGTAATCGCCAACAGCCAAGAAGCCCTATCGGAAATTTTCCGCCGCTTTTCCTCTGTCCAATACGCCAACCCAAACGCGGGATGGTAGTGGTTATTTTAAAAAATTACTATGCAAGAAGAAATAAAAAAACAGATCCAAGTTTTAATAGAAAAGTACGAATCCGCAAAAAGCGCGACAGGGATTCGCCATTACAGCGAAGAAGACACCATTAAGGATTTTATCTTGCCCCTTTTTAATATTTTGGGGTGGGATACATCCGATAAAAAAGAAGTGTCGGCGCAAGATCATATAAAAGGTTCTGGACGGCCGGATTATACATTCAAAATAAACGGAATAACTCAATTTTATTTGGAAGCCAAGAAACTTAGCGCTAATTTGGATGATGAAAAATTCGCATTTCAGGCGATAAATTACTCTTGGAATAAAGGCGTAACTTATGCGGTTTTGACTGATTTTGAAGCGATTAAAGTCTTTAACGCTCAAAGAATAGATAAAATTAACTTAATGGATAAGCTTGTTTTTGAAATTCCATACACCAAATATATTGAAGAATTTGACACGCTCTGGCATCTTTCAAAACCGGCATTTAAGGATAAAAAACTGGATTATTTGGCGGAAAAGTTCGGCAAGAAAGAAAAATCCATTTCTGTGTCCTCAGTAATAAAAAAATTAAATGAAGACATCCAATGGTGCAGGCAACGGCTTACACATTCGTTTGAAGTTTGCAATAAAGATAAAAACATTCCAAAAGACTTGCTGGATGAAGGCGTCCAAAAACTTTTAGATCGTTTAATTTTTCTTCGGGTTGCCGAGGACAGAGATGTTGAGCCGAACATTTTAAAAAATCTCTTGCGTCAAGCTGAAACAGCGGAAGGATATACGCCGTTTCAGGCAATGGTGTCCACTTTTCGCGAATTGGACAAAACATACAATTCAAATCTTTTTTCGCACCACCCGTTTGAGGAATGGGAAGAGTGGGGCGGAGCGTTGAAAGAAGTGATAGAAAGATTATACGGCAAAAAAGGATATTACGAGTATAACTTTAAGGAAATGCCAGCCGATGTGCTGGGAAGCGTCTATGAAAGCTATCTTGGATATAAATTACAAACAGCCAAAAGTAAAAATAAAAAATTATTTGATGAGGAAGGCAGAGAGATAACAATACACAAAGACGCAAAGAAACGAAAAGAGCAGGGGATATATTACACGCCTATCTTTATTGTTGATTATATTGTGAGAAATGCGTTAACGCCGGTTCTTGACAAGTGCGCCAGCATCAACGACTTGAAAAAAATTAAAGTTCTGGATCCCGCTTGCGGTTCGGGGTCTTTTTTGATAAAGGCGCTTGAGGCGATAGCGGAAAAATATAAAGAATTTGGTTCTGATAATGATCATATTAAGCGTCAAATAATCCTTGAAAATCTTTATGGCGTTGATTTGGATATGCAAGCCGTGGAAATAGCGCGCCTTAACTTACTGATTAATTCATTGGACACAAAGGAAGCTCTGCCAATGCTTGATAAAAATATAAAAAACGGGAATTCTCTCATTTCCGGCGCTGATGAAGACTTGGAAAAGCAATTTGGCAAAAATTGGCGGGACAAAAAGCCGTTCAATTGGCAGGAACAATTTCCGCAAGTTTTCAAACAAGGCGGTTTTGATGTTATCATCGGCAATCCGCCGTATATTAGAAATAGAGAATTAGAGGATAGCGATAAAAAATACTTTGGTGACAAGTTTGTTTCCGCACAAGGACAATATGATATTTATCAGTTGTTTTTTGAACAATCCATAAATATTATCAAAACAAATGGTTATTTAGGATTTATTACTTCAAACAAATACGCCATTGCTGATTATGGTAAAAAATTAAGAGAGTTTATATTGGAAAATTGTAAAATTATTTCAATTGTTGATGTATCTAATATTGATATTTTCAAAGAGGCTTCTACTTATCCATACATAATTATTTTACAAAAAGATAAAAATAATACTGAAAATGTTATTAATGGTTATAAAATTGAGAATGAGTCTGATTTGGAAAATGGGAAAATTACAATAAAACAGAACGATATAAAAAATACCGAAACAAAGAATTTTATTATAAAAAATGAGCCAAGTTTTTTGGCAAAGGTAGAAAATTTATCAAATAAACTCGGAGAAATAGTTGTAATTAAAGAAACAATTCATACCGGCAATATTAGACAAAAATTAATTGTTGATAAACCGATTGATAAAACTTGTAAAAAACTTCTTGCTGGCAAAGACTGTCATAGGTATTGGTTTAAGTGGAATGGGAAGTATATTCGTTATGATAAAAGTTTGATAGATAAAGAAAAAGGGGAATATGGAAATCTTGTTGATTCAAAATATTTTGATAACCCAAAGATACTTTTAAGAGAAATAGCTTTGAATATAGAGTGTTGTATAGATACTGAAAAATATTATACCTTGAATAAAGTTTATTCCATTCAAATAAATCAGGAACAAAACTATAATCTGAAGTATGTTCTGGTCTTATTAAACTCCAAATTGTTGTCTTTTTATTTCAGACAAAAATTTGGGGAAGCGCATGTTGCTGGCGGATACTTACAATTTAAAAAAATATACACTTCACAAATCCCAATTTTTAAAATTGACTTTAAAGACAAACAAGCGAAAGAAAAACACGATAATTTTGTAAATTTTGCAGATAAAATAATTAATCTTTACAAACAACTTTGCGAAATACCTGAACATTCAGACAAGTGGGAAAGCTTAAAATCGGAAATAGAAAAAACCAACAAAAAAATTGATGAGGAAGTTTATAAACTTTATGGATTGGCGGAGGATGAGATAAAGATAGTGGAAAATACAAAGTAGTTTTATGAGTGAAAAAATTGATAAAATAGGTAAATGGTCAGAAGACAAACTTGATCTTCTTAAAAAATACCTTGAAGCCTACGCTAATATAATGAAAGACCAAACATGGTGTAAAGGAGTCTATTATATAGATGCTTTTGCTGGCACAGGGAAACCAAAAGCAAAAGATGAGGAACGGTTTATTGACGGTTCTCCAATACGTGCGCTGACTATTAAATATCCATTTTCAAAATATTTCTTTATAGAAAAAAGTAGTTGGCGGATAAATAAACTAGGATCTTTAAAAGAAAAATTTAGTAATTTAAAAATAGAAATAATAAAAGGCGATTGTAATAAACTTTTATTAAAATTTATTCCTAATCTTAGCTACAACTCTTATCGAAGAGCTTTAGTGTTTCTAGATCCATTTGGCATGAGTCTTGATTGGAATGTTATTGAACAATTAGCTTCTACAAAAACTATTGAAATTTTTTTAAATTTACCCCTGATGGCCATGAATAGGGTTTGTTTAATGAATAATCCCGATAAACTTACCAAAGAAAAAATAGATCAAATGAATAAATTATGGGGGAGCGAAGAATGGCAACATTTAACATATTCGGAACTCCCAACACTTTTTGGTAATAAACAAAAAATTAAAAACGATATTGATGCTAAAAAAATAAGTGACAGTTTTGTTAAAAGGTTAAAATCTATTTTTTCTTATGTTTCTTCGCCTTTAATAATGAGAAATTCAAATAATGGTCCTTTGTATTGTTTAATTTTCGCTGGACACAATGAGAAGGGTAAAAATATTATTGAGGATATTTTTGGAAGATTTGAAAAATTTAAGAATTCTAAATAAAAATGTTATACACAGCTTGAAATTCAATCCAGGGTGTTTTCATAGTATAATTTAAGTAATATTTATGAAAAAAGTTATTCGCAAAACTTTGTTATACAAAAGTGCTGTTGAATATGCCGATTATGCGATTAATCATGCGGAAGGATGCAGTCATGGATGCACCTATCCGTGTTACGCAATGATGATGAAAAAGCGATGTGGTGTTGTTAAAACATACAAAGACTGGTTAACTCCTAAAATTGTTGTAAATGCATTAGAGTTGTTGGATAAAGAAATTCCTAAATATAAAAAAGATATAAAGTTTGTGTATCTGTGTTTTACCACTGATCCTTTTATGTATAAACAAAAGGAGGTTATTGATTTAAGTTTGAAAATAATCGAAAGACTTAATAAAGATAAAATAAAAACTATTAGTATAAGCAAGGGTATATACCCAAAAGAGTTAGTAAAAAATGAAATCTATGGGACAAACAACGAATATGGCTCAACAATCGTTTCGTTGTCTGAGGATTTTAGGAAAAAACACGAACCATTTGCCGCACCGATTAAAAACCGGATTGAATCACTTAAATTTTTACATGATAATGGGTTTAAAACATGGATTAGTATGGAGCCATATCCAACGCCTAATTTTATACAGCAAGACATAAAAAAAATTCTTGAAGAAGTTTCATTTGTGGATAAAATAGTGTTTGGTAAATGGAATTATAGTAGCGTAACGAGTCATTTCAAAGATTATAAAAAATTTTATAATGAATCTTCTTATAAAGTGATAGAATTTTGCAAAGAAAACGGAATAGAATATCACATAAAAGAAGGAACAATAAGCAGAAAGATTGTGGGCGAAAATAGCAATACTATTATTTATAAAAAACCAATCATGCAGTATAGTTTTGCTTAAAAGTCTTGTAATAAAACCAAAAGAGCGGGCCCTAGACTTTGGCGCTGGACTTTTTAATTCGCCTTGCTATCATTAAGCCAATTAAATTTTATGTCGTTGACCAAAGAAAAAATAAAACACTTCCAGGAGAAGCTGGAAGAGGAGAAAAAACAGTTGGAAAACGAACTTTCCCGCGTGGGAAGAAAGAACCCGGAAGTGGCGGGTGATTGGGAAGCCATTCCGGAAGATTTGAACGTGGAAACATCGGATACCGGCGAAATGTCCGGCGCTTTTGAAGAGATGGAGAATCGCTCGGCCATTGAAAGCACCCTAGAAGAAAGGTTTATTTTGGTAAGCAAAGCGCTGGATAGCATCAAAAAAGGAACTTACGGCGTTTGCGCCAGTAAAGAAGGCAAATCTCATCCAATAGAATCCAAGCGGCTGGAAGCCAATCCTGCCGCCGCTGAATGCATTAAGCACGCCGGCATATAAATAAAACTTTAAATTTATGGCGGTAAAATTATTCTCCTCGCAGGTTGTCGGATTAAAGGCCGATGTTGTTGATGTTGAGGTTGATTTGACCAACGGTCTCCATTCTTTTTCTTTGGTCGGTTTGCCGGACAAGGCGGTGGAAGAATCCAAAGACCGAGTTTGCGCCGCCATCAAAAATTCCGGCTTCATCTCGCCCAAAACTCGCAATCAGAAAGTGGTGGTTTCTTTGGCGCCGGCTGAACTTAAAAAAGAGGGGCCGGTTTTTGATTTAAGCATCGCCATGGCTTATCTACTCGCTTCCAAGCAGATATTTTTTGAACCAAGAGGGAAAATATTTCTGGGCGAGTTGGCTTTGGATGGGAAGATCAGGCCGATAAAAGGCGTTTTATCGCTGGTAAAAAATGCCAAAAGCCTCGGATTTGAAGAAATCTTTCTGCCGAAAGTCAATGCCAAAGAAGCGGCGCTGATAGACGGCGTCAAAATTTTTGCTTGCGAAAAATTGGAAGACATAACCAATCATTTTGACAAAGAAAATACGATAGCGCTGAAAGAACAGCCGAAAACAGAAATTGATTTTGATAATTTTCAAAGCGAAATTTTATTTGATTTTTCCGATATTAAAGGGCAAGAGACGGCCAAAAGGGGATTGGAAATTGCCGCCGCCGGCGGGCACAATGTGATGATGTCCGGTCCGGCCGGCACAGGCAAAACCATGCTGGCTAAAGCGTTCGCTTCCATTTTGCCGCCCTTGTCTTTTGAAGAAATTTTGGAAACCACTTCCATTCACAGCGTCGCCGGAGCGCTAAACGGCGATTTTGTTTTGCAGAGGCCGTTTCGGAGTCCGCACCACACCTCATCTTACGTGGCATTGGTCGGCGGAGGGGTTTATCCCAAACCGGGAGAAATAACCTTGAGCCATCGGGGAGTTTTGTTTCTGGACGAATTTCCGGAGTTTGAAAGAAGGGTGATAGAGTCTTTGCGCCAGCCGCTGGAAGAAGGGTTCGTCAATGTTTCCCGAGCCAAAGGAAGCGTTACTTTTCCGGCCAGATTCATAATGATTTGCGCCATGAACCCTTGTCCTTGCGGGAATCATGGCTCAAAAAAGAAAGATTGCGTTTGCCCGCAAGGCGCGCTGATAAGGTATCAGAGAAAAATTTCCGGTCCGATAGTGGACAGGGTGGATTTGTGGGTGGAAGTTCCTCAAGTGGACCATCAAAAACTTTCCGACGAGAAAATTGTTTCCGAACCGTCGGAAAATATCAGAAAAAGAGTGATCAAAGCCAGAGAAATCCAGAAGAAAAGATTTGCCGCAGAAAATAAAATAAAAAAGTCAAAAAGAAAAGGCGAATTTGAGGTTGGCGTTATGACTAACAGCGAAATGGGCGTCAAAGAGCTCAAAAAATTCGCCGTCTTATCCGAAAAAGTAAAAGATATTCTAAATTCCGCCGCCGGCAAACTGGATTTATCCGCCCGCGCCTATCATCGCGTCATCAAGCTCTCCCGCACCATCGCCGACTTGGACGGCGCGGAAAACATAGAAGAAAATCACGTTTTAGAGGCGTTGCAATATCGGCCGAAATAAAATACCATTAACTTTAACTTTATGAAAAACAAAATAAAAATCAGGTGGAAAAGCGGTTTGATATTGTTAGCTGGTTTATATTTTTTATTTTATTATTTTCTTTTCAATTTTGACGATATATTCATTGAGTTTTTTAAATGCAATTTTAATATCGGGTATTCCGATTTTAGTGTTTTTGAGTGCGCGGGCGAGAATATCACTCCGTTTTTGTTTCTAGTACTTTTATCGGGGATTTTTGTTTTTTCTATTTACAAAACAGAGAAAGCAGAATTGGAGAATAAAAATAAATTAAACCGGGTGCTTAGATTCAATGGCGCAATAATGCTCGTTTTGTTTTTCTTGTTTCTTGGTTTTAACTTGATGGGTTATCAATTTTCAAACTTAATGGAAACCATACCACCCGACGATACAATGATTGGTCTACCTCCTAAAACGCACTTCTCTTTTTTTATTGATTCAGCCATGCGGTCATTAATTTTTTCTTTTTTCTCAACTTTATTTTTTTCTTATATACCTTCAAGAATAAAGATTAAGTTTTAGCAACAAAACCGACATCCGATGTCGGTTTTTAACAAATAAAAAAATGAAAAAACTGTTAAAAATTTTGGTAATAATATATGTTGTTTTTGGTTTTTACATAGTAGATGCCGGAAATTTCTATCAAATTTTTATTATTAAGTCCGGTCCCGGCTCGGGAATCGTAAAAGATGCAGGCCTTTCAGACTATACAAAAGCCTCTTTTTTTTCAAATGACATAAAATATGAGAATCATTTTGTTTATATTCAAGATGATCATCATATAAATTGCGGCGATATTTGCGACCAATCATACTCCCCGAATGAAACAGTCGTGTTGATAGCCGAACCGGATTCAAATTCCTTTTTTGTTGGATGGGAAGGCTGCGTAAAATCAATAGGGAGTGCATGTATAATAAGCGACTTAAAAAATAAAGTAACTGATGAAGAACTCTATAACGGGGAAAAAATCAAGGCGTTTTTTGATAAAAAATCCTCTACTGTGCCATTGAACGAAATTATGAAATATCCGGTTTCTGATTCTTCTTTGAACAATCTTGACCAAAAAATAGTTGGTAAAAGCAAGTGGCAATCCATCAAAGATGTTATTCGTAAAATAATCAGCCCAATATATAACATATACAACAATTTTGTTTTAGATAACAAAGAGCACTACCTTTCTTGCGAAGATTTGCCCCCGATAGACAAAGTAAAACAGGTTATAAATGAACATCAAGAAACCCTACAGGAAATTGAACAAGTAAATCCCGGGTTTGTTTTTGTGACTACGGGAAATTACGAAGATTGCGTTGATAAATCGGATATCGTCATATCTTACGCCTCGCATCAAGACAAGTTAAAAATAAAAGAAATTATCAACGATAAAACATTCTTTGGAATCCCATATAGATTGCAAAACCAATAGAAATTCGGTTGAAACTAGCATGTTTTATATTTTTTTCTTACTTACCCAAAGAACAATGATTAAGTTTTTAAAAAAATCCAAAACATAGAGCCAGTAAAATAAAGTTATCACTTCTAACGCTACCGCCTATAAGTTGGTAACTTTTTATTGAGATTGACTTTTTGTAATACAAAATGTTACAATTAAAAATATGAGAAGCGTAATAAACATTTCATTGCCGAAAAATATGGCGGATTTGGTGGAAAAAGAAGTGAAAAAAGGAAAATTCGCAACCAAAAGCGAGTTTGTCAGACATATGATACGATTATGGAATACCCACAAATTAGCCGAGGAATTAAAAAGTCGCCAAAAAGATTTTAATGAGGGTAAGGGGAAAATTCTTAAATCACTAAAAGATCTGATGTAAGGTAAAAACAGAATGAAGATTCTTTACCATCCAAAGTTTAAAAAAGAATATAAAAAGTTGCCGGACAATATAAAGAATCTAGCTTATAAAAAAGAAGAAATTTTTAGGGCGAATCAATTTGATCCTCGCCTTAATACTCATAAGTTGCACGGAGCGTTATTTGAATTCTGGTCTTTTTCTGTAAACTACAAATACAGAATTATTTTTGAATTTATTGATAATGAAACCATTAGATTTTATTCAATCGGCAACCACGATATTTACGAATAAAAAAAACCATAGAAGCCAATCATATCTTGGAGGCGTTGCAATACCGGCCGAAACAAAAATATCAAGGTTGAACCTTGATATTGCAAATACACAGCTTTTTGTTTTTAAGTCTTACACGGCGATGATTATTTTGATTAATTCTATAAAGATATTTAACATAAATTTGAAAAATTTGTTTAAGTTTTAATACGGATTCTTGGCGCCTCGGACTTCAAAGTGAAGATGGCAACCGGTGGACTTGCCGGTGGAGCCGATGTAGCCGATGACTTGGCCTTGCACCACATGCCAACCGGCGGAAACAATGCTGGATAACAAGTGGGAATAAAGAGTTTGCGTTCCGTTGGAGTGAGAGATGACCACATAGTTGCCATAACCGCCGTTCCAGCCGCCTTCTCGGTTGATGATGACATCGCCGCTGGCGGAAGCCATAACCGGCGTGCCGCAAGAATCGGCCAAGTCAACGCCGTTGTACCCGTGCAAGCCTTGAGATTTGCGGCCTCCGACAATCGGCCTTATGTAATAACCGACATAAGACGGGCCGTTGGCGCCTCGCACCGGGCTGGATTTCAAATCGGACTTAGCCGCGAGAACGGGAGCGATTTCTCCGTTGGGGACGATAATGGTCTGGCCTTCGGCCAGTTGTCCACTAGCCGGAAGATCATTGAATTTGATTATTTCGTCAGCGTCGCCGTTAAGCTTTTTGGCGATGCTTTTTACAGTGTCGCCTTTTTTGACTTCATATTTTACTCCCGAGATGGGCAGAATCACCAAAGTTTGACCGGGAACTATTTTGCTTCCTCTGGCTATGTCATTGGACCAGACAATGGTGTTGACGGAAACATTGAACATAGAAGCGATTTGAGATAAATTGTCCCCTTCTCGGACGACATAAATGCTGATTTGGTCGCTGCCGGTTTGGTCTTCTATGTCGGCAATGGTGCCCAGCGGGCCGGAATCAGGCAAAAGAGAGTTGTTGTTTACGATAGTAATGTCGCCTCCCCCTTTGGAACCGGTGGCTTCGTAATTCAACGAACTTTCCAATAATTGAATGTTTTGAGCGTTAAGGTTGGCCGTTTTTTGGCTGTTTGGAGCGCTTGTTTTCAGTATTTCCTCGCCAAAAGAGAAGAAACCGGCATTAGCGGCACCGGATAAAGAAAAAATGGCTAAAAATATGGCCAAAACAGATAATTTCAATATGTAATTTTGCTTTTTAAACACTTTCTTATCTTACTCATTTTTAGGTAAAAGTCAATCCGACAAGGTAAGTTATCCACAGGTCGGGAAGTATGATAAAATGATACTTATTTAATTATTTTTTATAAATCAAAATGAATTTTTTATTGGAAGGATTAAACGATGCCCAGAAAAAAGTGGCTCTCCATAAAGAAGGGCCTTTGCTGGTATTGGCGGGCGCCGGTTCGGGCAAGACGAAAAGCGTTAGCCACAGAATCGCTTATCTTGTCGGGCAAGGTGTTCCGCCGGAGAATGTTTTGGCGATAACTTTTACCAATAAGGCGGCCAATGAGATGAAAGAAAGAATTTTGGGGCTGTTAGACAAACTTCCAAACGCAAAAAATTTCACAAGACATCCGTTTATCAGCACTTTTCACACACTTGGTGTCTTCATCTTAAGAAAAAGCGGGGATAAAATAGGGGTGCCTAAAAATTTTTCCATTCTGGACAAAGATGACAGCCTGGACGCGGTAAAAACGGCCATTAAAGAATTAAACATTGATCCCAAGCAATTCCAGCCGTCCAAAATTCAGTCCATAATCTCGCGGGAAAAAGGCGACTTGATGGACAGCGAGACTTACGCCGGCGAAGCGGGGAGCGATTTTTACCCTTCCGTTATCGCCAGAATTTGGAACAAGTACGAAGAACTGCTCAAAACCCAAAAATCTTTGGATTTTGACGACCTTGTTTCCAAAGTCGTTTTTTTGTTGAAAAAAGATGAGGCGGCGAGAAATTATTATCAGAATCTTTGGGAATATATTCTGATTGACGAGTATCAAGACACCAACAAAAGCCAATATGAATTGTCCAAAATTTTGTCGGCCAAACATAAAAATATCTGCGCCATCGGCGATATGGATCAGAGCATATACGCTTTTCGCGGGGCGGATTTTCGGAATATCATAAACTTTGAAAGAGATTTCCCCAATCTTGTTTCCGTCGTCTTGGAAGAAAATTATCGTTCCACCCAAAATATTTTGGAAGCGGCGGCCAAAGTGATTGAGAAAAACAAAATAAGAAAGGCTAAAGATTTGTATACCAAAAATGCCAAAGGGGCGGAAATATCCTTGTTTGAAGCCATAGGCGAGCTGGAAGAAGCGGAGTTCGTTGTCCATAAAATCAAAGATTTGCTTTCCGTCGAGTGCAAACCGTCAGATATCGCCGTATTGTTTCGCGCCAATTTCCAGTCGCGCGTTTTTGAAGAAACATGCTTGAAGCACGGAGTTCCATACCAGATGCTGGGGACGCAATTTTACTCCAGAAAAGAAGTGAAAGATGTTTTCGCTTATTTGCGGGCGGCTACCAATAAAGACGATATGATAAGCGTCAAAAGAATCATCAATTTTCCGCCCCGAGGCATCGGCAAGGTTTCTTTTTTAAACAAGCTGGCTGGCAAGGAATTGCCGCCAGCCGCCAAAAAGAAATTTGAACAATTCGTGGATTTGCTTGATTCCATAAACAAAACGATTTTGAGCCAGAAAACTTCGGCCGTCATCGCTTTTGTTTTGAAAAGTTCCGGCCTGGAAGAATTTTTGGAGAACGGAGACGGCGAAGACAAAGAAAGGCTGGAAAACTTAAAAGAGCTTGTTTCCATCGCCACCAGATATGATCAACTTGCTCCGCCGGAAGGGACGGATAAAATGCTGACCGACGC
>Ga0209212_1003822_pt1 | contig 19342 bp, 12 predicted proteins | sample RifGroC2_FD_183996 | JGI IMG/M metagenome (GOLD analysis project Ga0209212, IMG submission 183996) | Groundwater microbial communities from Rifle, Colorado, USA - Groundwater C2 (SPAdes) (version 2) | ecosystem: Environmental > Aquatic > Deep subsurface > Groundwater | place: Rifle, Colorado... | reverse complement strand
TCCTGTCGGCGCTAAAAATAGGAACACCGAGGAAACGTTTTATAGGGACATGCCCTTCCGGATAGCCTTTTTTCAACTCGGTGCACGTTTCATAATCATTGACAATAATTGGGCGGCGCTTCCTTACCATTTCCCCCCAGAGACCTGCCTCTGCAACATTAAACTGGATCGGTTTTTCAGTAACAGCGCACTGCTCCATGACGCCACTTGACCACGCGCGGATGATCAGCATCGTTTCATCGGCGCTCATTGTTCCAATAAGGGCAAACTGGCTCTGCGTCGCAATCTTGCTGGCCTCAATGCTGAAAGCCATTATCTCTTTCTCTGTGGCATCAGCCATCCTGTAAAGATCGAGCTGGAGCTTGAGTTTGGTCTCATGTAGCTTCAGCTGCTCTTCCGCCATTTGGCGCGCAGCCATTTGCCCAAACTGATTCGCCAAAGCATCAATCAGAGTCCGTTCCTCCTTCAAAAACAGGGCGTTGTCCTTTGTATATTTTTTCTCAAGGAGAAATACGTCAACCGCTCCCAGCTTCTTTCCAAGAACAAAGATGTTAGCGGAAAGTCTCCATGGTGTTTCCCTGAAGTTATCAGACATGAACTCATGTTCCCCGAAGGCAATCCTGGCGCACGTTATTTCTGGATAGTACCAGGCAGGTGGAATAAGATGCGCCGCTTCCTCAAACACCTCATCTATGGATTTGTCAGGGGCGGCATTAAGTATTGCTATCTCATACAGACAGTGAAGTTCTTTAACACGCTCTCCGAAATCTATACTTTTCTGCTTTAGCGCTTCTTCCGCCCTCTTGCGCTCGCTAATCTCTTGTTCCAGTTCCGACACCTTATGCTCAAGTCTATTCAGCAGGCGCTCGTTGTATTCGATCAGGCAGGATCGCTCATCTATCATAAGCACTTTCCGTTTTTTATGAGTCCCCTCCTGTTGTTTCTTGATGACGTCCGTAATGATCCCGATGAATTCCTTCGGTTCTATCGGCCTTCTGATGAACCGTTCGGCGCCGATACTCTGCGCAAAGTTTTCATCTTTCTCTTCGAAATACTCGGAAGACATCAAAACAACGGGGATGCTATTGAGGGCGTCATCTTTTTTGCACTCGATGCAGAGCCTGAAGCCGTCCATCTTTGGCATAAAAATATCGGAGATGATCATGTCAACAGGATCTACACGCAGCTTTTCAAGCGCTTCAATCCCGTTTCTTGCGCACACTACTTCATAACCGCCCACACGCGGCAGCTTCTCGAACAAATTCAGCGTTTCTTCGTTATCTTCCGCCAGAAGTACTTTCACCCTAATCCTCCCGATGCGCATAGGTGTCTCATGATTTTAGATACGAAAATTACTCGCAGTTTTCCTCATGTCCAGAACTCTTGATCCTCAATGGCCTTTTTCAACGTGCTGACGATCTGGTCATTATCCCACGGCTTGGCAAAAACCCGCGAAACCAGTCCGCTGTGCAAAGCTTCCTTCATCGAAGCCGAATCCGGGTAGCCGGTCAATGCATAACGAACAATATGCGGGTAGTTGTACTGGCACCACGCCAAAAAATCAAAGCCGTTCACCCCGGGCATGCGATAATCCGAAAGCACCAGATCGATAATTGGATTTTCTTCAAGGGCTTTCGAGCCTTCTTCAACGCTTGCAGCGGTGACTACGGTAAAGTCATTACAGAGAGCCCGGCTGAGAGCGGATAGTATTCCCGGTTCGTCATCAACACACAGAATTGTGATCTGTTTAATTTCCATGGTGTTCTTCCCCTTTACGTTGATAGTTCCACGTTCACCGTTTTTACTCCGCTAATTGACTCCCACCATTAACAGCCCCGGCCACCGGCAATGTGATGGTAAAGGTTGTTCCTACTCCACCCTCACTTGCAACATCGATCCGGCCACCATGCTTGTTGACTACGATATCGTAAGCGATGGCCAGACCGAGTCCGGTTCCCTTCCCCACTTCCTTTGTGGTAAAAAACGGGTCAAATATCCGTTTCAGATTTTCAGGTGGAATACCTCCTCCGGTGTCGCTGATGGTTATCTTGACAGTACCGTCTTCTTCCCATGTCCTTATCCCGATTTCGCCATGATCCTCAATGGCATGGGCGGCATTTACCAGAACATTCAAAAAGACCTGATTGAGTTGCCCCATGTTGCACCAGACATGCGGCAACTGACCATACTCCTTGATCACGGTCGTCTTGTACTTCAGTTCGTTCCAAGCGATAGAAAGAGTACTTTCCAACCCTTCGTTGATGTCGGCTGCGGCGAACTCTCCAGCATCCACTCTGGAAAAGCTTTTCAAATCCTGAACTATCTTACGGACTCGCTGTGCTCCATCGGATGATTCGGATATCAAATCCGGCATATCCGTCCGGATATGGTCGATCTTGTATTTCAGCCGTTCCTGGGCCGACATCTGCCGGATAACCGGGTCACATCCTGAAAGTATTTCTTCATCAGCATCCAGATATGCGGCCAGCTTTTCCACATATTTGCCGAGACTCCCCAGGTTGCTGATGATGAATCCCATCGGGTTGTTGATCTCGTGGGCAACGCCTGCCGCCAGTTGGCCGACGGAAGCCATTTTGTCCTGCTGGAGAAGTTGGGCCTGGACTTTCTTCAAGTCGTCATACGCTTTTTGTACCTCGGCATTCCGCTCGCTCAACTCAGCTGTCCGTTGCTGAACGCGTTGTTCAAGAGTCCCATTCAATTGCTCCAGCTCATCCTGAGCTTCTTGCCGCCGTTCGATCTCCTCTTCCAGCAGGGCCGCCTGTTCCTGAAGATTCTCCTGCGCCATCTGACGTTCGGCAACCTCCTGTTCAAGCTCGACCGCCTGAAGATGAAGCATTTCAGTTCCCAAAGTGTTTTTCAGGATCAGGGCGGCAAAGTTGAAAAATATCGGCAGATGCTTGTACAACTCGCTCACGCCGATCTGGAGATTCTCCATCCTGAGTACACCAACCAGTTCCGGGCCGACCAGCAGCGGATACGCCCAGGTGTAGGCCTTGGCGAATTCGGGAGTCATCATCCCGGTGTCGCTGAACTCATGTTCACATTCAACAGCCTTGCCGGAGGTAAACACCTTTTGGACAATATCATCGTCGATCCGGGCAAGCGTAGATTTCTTGCCGAAAACATCAACCGAATAGATAGCGGTATTGACAGTGTAATAGAGAACAATGTTGACGCCCCCCACTACCTCAACGATGCTGCTCAGCATGCGGTCAACCGCGTCCTCAAAACCGGAAGCGGCGCTGATATTGTTCATCAGGCGGATGACAAGCTGGAGATAAGACTTGTCAATGGCTAACTTCCCGGCACGCTCCTTGAGCCGCGCCAAATCATCGCAAGAAATAGTGATTATCTCCTCCATGACACCTCTTTCCCGTATTTCAGCGTTTCACCGTCAGCATAATGGTTGAAGGTAGTTCCCTTGCAAACCGCACTCTCTATCGCTATATCACCATAGTGTTTCCGTATTATTTAACTCCTCCCCATCGAAAGCGGCCCGTGCTTCATTGGTCAGATACAGCTGGAAGCGCCTGTTGATCAGGCGTGACCGTTCAGTTTTCAACATTCCTGCGCCGATCTGGTTGGTTTTCCGGATGCAAAAAACCGGCGCACGGAAAAATCCGCAGGCCGGTTTGTAGAGATCAATCAGAGTAGCTGTTGATATCGATACTTGTCAGTGGATGGCTGTCTGCACAAAATAATTGCCACTTGAGCCCCTTCCGGAAACAAAATTTTATGCAAGTGTATCAGTATTTTTGCGCATGGCAAGTGCATGGCTATATCCACTTCACTGAACAGATAGCACTATTACCTTCCCCCTACCTCCCGTTCACACTCGGCAATCAGGCTGGCAATTTCATCGTCTGCGATATCCGGCAACACAAACGTTCCTTTTGAATCTTTCTCAACCCGGCTGATACCGGGATAGCGCTTTTCCAGCACCTTGATTTCCATGGCCTGGTCTTTCACCGTTGCCAGCAGACGGCGATTTTCAGCTTCCAGATCGTATTTTTCAATTGCCGACAGCAGGGCAAAGCGGATCTGCATATCATCCCACGGCTTGGTGAAAAAACGGTAGATTTCCCCTTCGTTGACTGCCCGCATGGCCGCTTCCAGCGTCGCATGACCGGTCAGCAGTATGCGGACGGTATGTGGTGAGCGGCGTTTCACCTCCGCCAGCAGCTCCGAGCCCTGCATGCCAATCATCCGTTCATCCGAAACGATTGCTTTAATGGTTTTACCTTCCATAACTTCAAGCGCCTCCCGACCGCCTGACGCCGTCAATATTTCATACGGATCATCAAGAAGAGCACGTGTTAATGCCGACAGCACATTCGACTCATCGTCCACCAGCATAATTGTATTATTCATAATAAAGCACCCCCCTCAGATTTAGCCTCTCCGCAAAACGGACAGTGGAGCCAATCGGCATCCATCGGCATATGACAACTAACACAACGATTATCCCTTACCATACCGCAGTACGGGCAAAAGACAAATTTTGCCTCGATCAAGCGGTTGCATTGCACACAGGGCCTTTCAAGAGAGACGCTCGGACCGATGACCCTCAAAACTTCTTCGAGAGTTGTCCAGCCAAGCCTCACCTTCTCCAAGGCATCTTCAAGCAGGGTACGCATACCGCTTGAACGGGCCAGATCGAGAACTTCAGACTCCTTGTAGTCGTTTCCGATAATCTGCCGGAAATCCTCATTCATGATAAACACTTCGTAGACGCCGATTCTGCCCTGATAACCGCTCTTGTTACAGGCGTCGCACCCACTGCCGACAGAAACATCGCCGGAAAAAAAACCGGCGGGTACACGCAGCAGTTCCATCAGGTCCTTGTCGGGAGGAACCGGAGTTGCACAGTTTTTGCAGACTTTTCGTACCAGTCGCTGGGCAACGATTCCTTCCAACGCCGAAGAGATAATATACGGCTTGACCCCCATATCGATAAGACGGGTAATGGAACCTATCGCCGAATTGGTATGCAGGGTGGAAAGCACCATATGCCCGGTCAAGGCCGCTTTGAAGGCCACATCGGCGGTGTCATGGTCACGTATTTCACCAACCAGAATAACATCCGGATCCTGCCGCAAGGTTGATCGAAGAACCTGCGCAAATGTCAGGCCGATCTTTTCATGGATCGAGACCTGATTTGCCTCCTCCAGAAAGTATTCAACCGGCTCCTCAATGGTTTCAAAGTTCCGCGATGAATTCATCATTGAAGAGAGCAAGGAATACAGCATGGTGGTCTTGCCGCTACCGGTCGGGCCGGTAGCAATCACGACTCCCTGCGGTTTTTTGCTCATCATGGTGATTTTTTTCAGGGCATCCGGCAGCACGCCCAGATCATCCAGGCTTTTTATGGCAGCACTTTTGTCCAGAATACGCATGACGATTTTTTCGCCATTCATGGTGGGCAGCGACGATACGCGCATATCAACGATTCGGGCCCCGGCTTTTATGGTGATACGGCCATCCTGAGATCGGCGCCGTTCCGAGATGTCCATTTTTGCCAGGATTTTAAGGCGGGAAATAACCGCAGGATGCAGATCTGCCGGTATCTTGATCTTGCTGTGCAGCATTCCGTCGATGCGAAAACGGATAATGGTGTACTTGGTTTTCGGCTCAATATGGATATCACTGGCACGATAGCGGATCCCCTCGGAGATGATGGAGTTGACAATCCTGATGATGGGAGGGACCTTGGAGGAACCGATAAGTTCTTCAACGCTGGCTTCCTTTTCCTCATCCTCGATAACAATGTCAATTTCATCCATCGGCTCAATTTCAAGCGCATCATCAAGATAGTTTTCAGAGCCCGCCGGGTTTGATACACGTGCCAGGGCCGCACCTATTTCAGACGAAAAGGCAATGTACGGCACAACCTTTAAACCGGTCACACGAGTAATGTTGTCGCACAGCATCAGGTCCGAAGGGTCGGCCATTGCCAACAGCAGCTGTCCTCCTTCCATTCGGAGCGGAATAATGCGATGTCGCTGACAGATATCCAAGGGAATGATGCTGACAGCTGAAGGATTAATCTCTGTTTCCCGAAGATCGATAAAGTCTATGCCAAGGTTTTTTTGCAGGGATCGTACAAGATCATTCTCAGAAACAAGCCCCAAACGAACCAGAGTATCACCAAAATATTCACCGGTTTCACGTTGGCTCTGCGCCGAACTCACCGCGTCTTTGGTAAGTGTGCCGTTCTTGACCATAATGTCGGCCAGCATGCCGCGACTCTCATCAAATAGTCCTGCGTATCGCGTAATAGTTGCCTGCTGATGTTTGGCAACCTCTTTCAGCTGACGGTTTTCCTGAATTAACACATATTGCTGCAATGCCAGACTGACAGTCAGGCGCAAGTCCTCGTCATTCCATGGTTTGGTTATGAACTTGTAAACCGCGCCATCTTTTACCGCTCCCATGATGGAATTGACATCGGCATAACCGGTCAGCATGATGCGAATGGTGTCGGGCCAGGATTCCTTGATACGTTTCAGCATCTCGGCTCCGGTCATTCCCGGCATGCGATGATCGGAAATGACAAGCTGAACAGGGCGCTCTTCCATTATTGCCAACGCGCTAAGCGCCGACGTGGCCGTCAGAATTGTATAGTTTTCCTCCATAAAAATACGCTTGAGGGCAGAAAGCACATTTTCTTCATCATCCACGAACAAAAGGGTGAATGCGCCGTGCAACGGCGAGTCTATCTCCACGGCAGCACTTCCTCCGGCAGCGGCAGGGCCATTGCCCATTTCTCGAAAAAGACCGGCGTATTTACTCACGAATGTTCTCCTCTGAGCGGGATCGATATGGTGAAAACGGTGCCGCCATCGGGCGGACAAGTAACGTCAAGAGCGCCGCCACACGCCTGAACGGCTTGCTGAGCCAAAGCAAGCCCCATTCCGGTTCCCTGACCGACCTCCCTGGTGGTAAAGAACGGTTCAAAAATCCGGTCACGGATATCACGTGGTATGCCCGGTCCGTTATCGGCAATCCGTACGAGCAGATGGTCATCGTGCTGCAGTGACGTGATAACAATGCTCACATTCCCGGAGTTCAGTTGAAGCGCATTCTGAATTATCTGTAGAAACGCCTGAGAAATGAGGGCAGGATCCACGCTCACTCTTGGTACATCGCCGAGATTCCTGACTATAATAGTTTCCGGGCGGATTTCGTGCACAAGAATACTTAACGTCTGTTCCAGCTCCTGATTAACATCGGTGAGAACAGCCCCTCCTGTTTCATCCACATGCGAGAACCCCTTCATATCCGCCACCAGCTTCTGAACCCGTTCCGCGCCACTGAGCGACTGAAGAACCAGCGCATCAATATCGGTAAAGACAAATCCGATTTTCAGCTCTTTCCAGCGGGCTTCGGCTTGTGCGGCGATCTGTTCCGGCACGGCCGGTTCACAGGTCAGCCGGTAGAATTCCAGCATTTCCTTCAGCTTTGCCGCATATTTGATCAAGGTACGCAGGTTGCTGATAACAAAACCGATCGGGTTATTGATTTCATGTGCCATCCCGGCGGCCAGACCGCCGATGGCGGCCAGCTTTTCCTTCTGGAGCATGGCGGCATACGCACGGTTCAACTCATCCGTACGTTCGCGCACCCTGATTTCCAGGGACGCCGCCAGTTCACGATATTGTTGCTCCGATGCAACGAGTTTCCGGTTTGTCTCCACCAGTTCATCGTAGGATTGATTCACAATAAAGGTGTGAGCCTCGCTTGTCAGCATTCTCTTCATCGAGCCATTGATCAGCGTCTGTACCGCCGCATGCAGCATATCGGCGATTCCGTCAACAGCGGCGCCCGCTTCCGCGGCATACACCACTATGGTGCCGGATGGTTCTCCTTCCACAAGAACCGTTCTGGTCACCGACCGGAGACTTTCTTCTCCACGGGAGGCCAGCAGTACACCGCAGCTATCGACAATTTCAGCGCCCGTTGCTCCGGCCCGTACTGCTCCATCCAGCAACATCAAGGCATCGGAAGTTCCCAAAAGCTCGGCCAGGGATTTATCTTCGCCGATGATGAAATCAAGTTTTCTGTCAAGGCTCATGCGATCCTCGTTACACTGTTCACAAAATCAGATCGGTCTACACCGAAACGGGTCGTAAGACCCAGCCGCGCATCCAGCGCATCAAAAGCCAGGGCAACAATGCGGCCATAGGTTTCAACCACCCCGGCCCCGGTCAAAGCCGATGCCATGACCAGCGGCAACCCGGTTGGCCCCCATGTTGCCTGAATCTCTTCTTCAGGGAGGGCATCGGCAAGGTCCCGTTTGTTAAATTGGAGCACCAGCGGCAGATTGTCGATATCAAGCCCCACAATCGCCAGATTCTTTTCCAGATTGGCAAAACTCTCGGCATTATTGCCCATCTGCCCTTTTTGTGAGTCTGCAACAAAAACAACACCGTCAGCACGCTGCAACACCGCCTTGCGGGTGGCATCATGCCGTACCTGCCCCGGCACGGTAAACACCTTCAGTTTAATGCGAAACCCGGAAGGTGAAACGTAAAAGAGCGGCAGCAGATCAAAGAAAATGGTGCGGTCATCGACCGTATCCAGCACCATCAGATCTCCGCGTCCTTCGTTGCACAGATGATCATGCAGCGTAAGCAGGTTGGTGGTCTTGCCCGAAAGCGCCGGACCGTAATACACCAACTTCACCACCAGTCTTTTTGCCTGTTCATCAAATTCGATCACAACAACTCCCGATCTCCAGTTTCACCCTTCCTGATGTATCACCGCGATACCAGCACAAACACTCCATGAGCGGGGGGATCGATACGGTAGTAGCGCCTGATCGAAGCAATGCGATCCTCGTCCAGATCCTCCCCCTGTTTCAAAAGCAGCATACCGGTGCCGCTGATAACATCCCGCGCCAGCTTCATGCCGACATACAGGTTGATCGGTTTAACTTCCAGTTCATTCAGTGTTTCCTCGCGTTCAGCAAGGGCATAGGTATACTTAGCGGTGCTGCGGAAGAGTGACAGTAAAGAGGGATCCAGTGAACGGCTCTGTTCAAGCTCGACACTTGCCATGGCCCTCCCCATGGAATTTTCACCCGGATCGTTACCAACAATTCTGTCAATCAGGTCTGCGTAGGCAAGAATTCTGGCCCCTAAGGGTATGGCCTCCCCGTTGAGGCCATCGGGAAAACCCTTGCCGTTCCACTGTTCATGATGGTGACGGATCAACAGTCCGGCAGGTCTCAATTGTTCAACCGCGTCAATGGCTGTCTGCCCGCGCACAGGGTGACTGCGATAGGAGAGCTTCTCTTCAGGAGTCATATCATTCGGCTCCTTCTGAAGGATTTCGTCCGAAATTCCCAGTTCACCAATATCGTGCAATAATCCGGCGACCCTGATTATCTCGACTTCCTCGAGAGGAAGTTGCAGCTGCTGGGCAGCATGACGGGCAAGCGTACTGACATTCTGACCATGACGCCGGAAGCGTTTGTCGCGCATGTTTATCAGCTCGGAGAAGGATTCTATGACCCCGTCAAATGCCCCCTTCAACCGACTGTTTGCTAACGTCAGCTCTTCATTTTTTTTGCGTATTTCGGTTGTCTGAGCAAGAACGCGCTGCTTAAGCCCGGAATTCCATTCCTCCAGCTCCTGATTCTGCTTAAGCACCAGAGCATTGAGGCGACGGTTTTCGATGATGATGCGGTAGCGCTCCAACCCTTCCCTGATCACCCGGACAAGTTCCTCATCATTCCAGGGTTTGGCAAGATAACGCCATGCCCCACCCTTGTTGATGGCGTCAACCGCTGCCGTGACATCGGCATAACCGGTCAATATGATTCGTGAGGCGTCCGCATTGATAACACGGGCTTTTTCAAGAAACTCCGCGCCACCCATACCCGGCATACGCTGATCCGACACAATTACCCCGAGATTAGCCAGATCAGGGATAGTTCTCAGCCCCTCTTCGCCAGACGTTGCCGTGGTAATTTTTATTCCCTCTTCATCCATCAAGAGCCGCTGTATGGCCCTTAAAATATTTTCCTCGTCATCTACGAGCAGAACTGAAACCGGCTCCTGGCCGGTCTGCTGAACATCACTCACACGACACCTCCTGACTCATACGGTTCTTTTAACAGCGCAATGACAATAGCATCCAGACCTTCCACGGACAACCGGGTTATATAGGCGTGACATCTGCCCTTCGGCAGTTCAACAATCTGTTCTCCGCAGCAATTGGCAGAAATATCGATAATTTTACGAATAAGCTCCGGCGGCATTGTTGCGGAAAGGTCGTGTCCAATAAGATCCGTCTCTTCAAGCCCAAGCATTTCCGGACCAAGCCTGTTACACTGCACAATCATGCCGCAGCTATCGGCGCCGATAAAACCGATCGGCAGCACATCCAGCACAGCCTGAAAGCTGTGCAGGGCACGGCTCTGGGTGATGGCAACCTTGAAACGCTCATCGACAATCGCATTCAGATTGTCATTTATGGCCTTCAATTCTTCATTTGCATCAGAAAGTTCCTGAACAAGGCGACGGTTGCTGTCACGCAGTTCATAACGTTCAAGCGCTTCCCGGATCGTACTGAGCAGGTCATCATCGTTCCATGGTTTGGCAATGAATTTGTATATCTGACCTTCGTTAATGGCTGCCACAATGGCTGCCGTATCCGCATAGCCCGAAAGAATAATCCGCTCGGTTTCCGGCCAGCGCCGGCACACTTCGCTCAGGAATTCCACCCCGTTCATTGAAGGCATGCGATAATCGGAGACAACCAGCCGGAAGGGGCCTGATTGCTCCATGATCTCGATCCCCTCCTGACCCGAGGCAGCAGTGCTCAACTCATACTCCTCTTCCAGGAAAAGCCGCTCCAGCGAACGAAGGACATTGCGTTCATCATCGACTAAAAGTATGCGAATGGTATCTGGCATAATTATTTTTTCCCTTCGACAGGCAGCGTAACCGTAAAGGTTGTTCCCCTGCCGGGTTCGCTTTCAACAAGCAGCTCGCCGCCATGTTTTCTGACAATATCCTGGCTGATGGCCAGCCCCAGTCCGGTCCCTTTACCCGCCTCCTTGGTGGTAAAAAACGGTTCGAATATCTTATTCAGGTTTTCGGGCGATATACCGCACCCGGTGTCGGAAACGGAGATTTCTACAAAATCGTCAACCTGCCTGGTGGTTAGCGTAATAACCCCTTTGTCGGAAATGGCATGTGCGGCGTTGACAAGCATATTCATAACCACCTGACTAATCTGTTGCGGTCGACACACAACCAGCGAAATATCTCCAAGCGTGAGTTCCAATTCCGCAACATATTTGATCTCATTGCGCACGACATTAAGCGTACTTTTGATGCACTCATTCAAATCGGAAGGAATTGCTTCGTTGCCATCGGCTCGTGAAAAGCTCTTTAAATCCTGTACAATTTTGCTGACCCGTTTTGACCCTTCCAGAGACTCGGCAATAAGTTCACGAAGATCTTTCATGACAAAATCAAGCTTGATCTGACGTTTCAACTCTACAATTGATGCCTTCGTTGCCGCATCGGCACACTTCTCAATTGCCTGCTCCTGTATCTCGATAAACTGGGCAAGCTTCTCGGCGTACTTCCAAAGGGAATTCATATTGCTGGTAATGTATCCCATCGGATTGTTGATCTCGTGAGCGACTCCGGCAGCCAGCTGCCCGATGGAAGCCATCTTCTCCTGCTGGATAATGCGGGCCTGCGATTCCTTAAGCTGCAATTCCATGCGCTTTTTGTCCTGCAGCAACTGCCATTCCCGCAACGCCCCCGCCACCGTCGCACCAATGGCCGCAAAGGTATCGGGCGATTTTACCAGATAATCCATGGCACCGCGCTTGATCGCATCCACCGCGATCTGTTCGTTGCCAAAACTGGTCATCAAGATGGTCGGAAAGGCGTCATCACCGTCGAGAGTGGATAGAAGGTCAATGCTGCGGCCGTCACTGAGGTTTAAATCAAGCAGCGCAATGGACGGAGTGGAGAGAGCCGTACGTTCCCGATACTCCCGGATGCTGGTTACAACCGTTATGTCCGCATCCGGAAAAGCTTTTTCCAGACAACGCCGGATTGCCGCCGCATGAGCCTGATCGTCTTCGGCTACCAGAATATCCAGAATTTTCCCGTTCATGAGCAGCTCTCCCCATCCAGCACCATACGTACTTTTTCAGCCAGTTGCGTGACCGTAAACGGCTTATGAATAAAATTGGTCTCCTCCGGCAGCACACCACGAGTTGTGATGATATCATCAGTATAGCCGGACATGAACAGAACCTTGACATCCGGATTAAAGACCTTGATCTGTTCGTACAACTCTCTGCCGTTCAATTCAGGCATGATGACATCGCTCAGCAGCAGCGAGATCTCACCGACATGCTGCTGAAAGAGAGAACATGCCTCAGAAGGAGACGTGCTGCCAATGACCGTATAGCCGCTCTCCTCAAGCAGCAGCCTGGCAATGGTAAGGTTCGATTCATCATCCTCGACAAGCAGGATGGTCTCATTTCCCCTGGAGACCGGACATGCCGATTCAAAACCTGATTCAGCCTCAACAGGGTGCTGACGGGGGATATGGATTACGAATGTCGCACCGGCTCCCGGTTTGCTTTCCGCGTGAATTTCTCCGTTGTTCTGCTTGACGATGCCGTACACGGTTGCCAGCCCCAGGCCAGTACCTTTACCTAACTCCTTGGTCGTAAAAAACGGTTCAAAAATACGCTCTATGGTAGCTGCATCCATGCCGTTGCCGGTGTCACTGACTTTGATACAGACATATGCTCCGGGAGCAGCCCCACGATGCATCTGGCAATACGGTTCATCAAGGTCGGCATTGGCTGTTGTGATGGTAATATCCCCTGCCCCCTCTATTGCATCCCGGGCGTTGACCACCAGGTTAACCAGAATCTGGTCAATCTGGGTGGGATCCATCAGAATGGGCCCGGTATCTTCATCAGGTATAAACGTGAGCCTGATATCCTCGCTGATCAGCTTCTGGAGCAGCTTCATTTCGTCGCTGATTGACTTATTGATATCCAGAATACGCGGCTGAACCACCTGGTTGCGTGAGAACGCAAGCAATTGGCGGGTCAGATCGGCAGAGCGCCGACCGGCATCCAGAACTCCGTGAAGATATGAACTGGCCTTTTCATCCCCGGCAACCCGTTTCAGAGCCAGTTCCGTGTAACCGGTAATGACATTAAGCATATTGTTGAAATCATGGGCCACTCCTCCGGCCAGTCGTCCGACGGCATCCATCTTCTGAGACTGCCGCAGCTGATCTTCAAGTTTACGATGTTCGGATATGTCCCGGCAGACTTCGATAACGCTGACAACCTGACCGTTCTCCTTGACCGGTATGGCTCTCAGTTCCCAGACTTTGCCATCTGACGAGGCAACATCCGTAATGATCGAATTACCGGTGTGAAAACTTTCCACGACAGGACACCTATCGCACGGAACATTGTTGTCATGCCAGAGGGTGAAACAATGGCTTTCATCTGTGCCTTCAGCTTGTGCCAGAGCGGAGGTCGCCGACCTGTTGGCCCAGATCACCTGACGGTCAGTTCCGTGGAGGATAATACGGTCGGGCAAGGTATCCAGCAGTGCGTTAAATTGATTGGAAAGCGTATGAAACCTGGCTTCGCTCTCGCGGATGACATTCTCGGACTGTTTACGGTCGGACAACAGATTCCACTCCCGCAGGGCGCGTTCAACGGTACGGGGCATATGCGAAAAAGCTTCGGGGGACTTGACGATGTAGTCGAGGGCACCGGACTTGATCGCTTCAACCGCCACATGCTCGTTGCCGAAGCTGGTCATGAGCAGGATCGGGAATGCTCCGTTTTCAGGAGGACTCGTCATCACTTCAACGGCCCGGCCGTCAGGAAGATTGAGATCCATAATGGCGATATCCGGCGGATTCTGCGCCGACTGTTCACGAAACTCCCGCAGTGTTGAAACTGTAATTATTTCAGCGGTTACGCCGTTTGAGAGGAACGCCCGGCGGATGGCCTCCGCATGGGCGGCGTCATCTTCGACGACCAGAATAGCAAGCTGTTCCAATTCCATCATCCTCCCCTTCAAGTCCCGCAATGTAAGTGGAGATACGTCCAGCTTCGGCGACTCATGATTTGACGCACGTTTCCTGATTTTCAGCGCTCGGGTGTTTGTTCCAGACCAGCCAGTAATAACCGAGCACTTCCATCAGCTCGACGAATTGAGAAAAGTCCACCGGCTTGACCAGATAGCTGTTGGCATGACTGTCATACGCCCGCGCAATGTCGGACTCGGCAGCCGACGTCGTCAGGATGACAACCGGTATCTGGTTCAATTCGACATCGGCCTTGATGGTCCGCAGCACCTCCAGCCCGTCAACCTTAGGCAAGCGCAGATCAAGCAGGATGAGTCCAGGGCGCAGCGTCTGTTGCGGATCGCTGTAAGTGCCGCGGCAGTACAGATAATCCAGGGCCTCCTGTCCGTCCGACACATGAATCAGGTGGTTCGCTATTCTGGATTGTTCAAAATTCCTCCGGACGATTTCGGCATGGGCCGGATCATCTTCCACCAGCAGAATGGTTATTGGCTCACCGTGCATGATATGGCTCCCTTTATACGGTTATTTTTTCAGTGCCGCCGGCAGGGTGAACAGAAATGTCGAACCCTGGCCTATCCCCGGCGATTCGATGCGAATGATGCCATCATACAGCTCCACTATCCGTTTGACCAGCGCCAGCCCCAGGCCGGTGCCGTCACTGTTCGCTTCAAGTTTTTCAAACAGGCCAAATATCTTGCCATGAAAACGAGGATCGACCCCGATGCCGTTGTCCCTGACAAAAAACAGCGTCTCCAGGCCAGTATCCTCAACGCCGATTTCGATGCGGGGCTGTTCCTGATTTCCCATGAACTTGCAGGCATTTTCGATCAGATTCTGCCAGATTTCAATCAAGCGTGCCCGGTCGCCAAAAAGCACCACCGGAGCATCAATGATCTCCACCGCTATCCCACGGGCACTTATCCTTCCGGCATCCAGCTGAACCGCTTCGTTGACCAATTCCTTGAACGGGATCTTCTGGGGAGGATTTCCGAGACGGCCAACGCGTGACAACTCCAGAAGTTCGGCAAGAAGCTGCGCCATTTTGTCGGCGGCGTTATTCATAAAACCCAGATCCTGCTGAATACGGGACTGATCCTGAAGTCTGAGGTCCTCGACCAGATAGCCAAGGAATGTTTTGATGGTAACCAGCGGACTCTTTAAATCATGGGAAACCGTGTAGGTGAAGCGCTCAAGTTCGCTGTTCTTTATCTCCAACTCCCGTTCTTTTTCCTTGCGTCCGGTAACCTCGGTGAGAAAACCGTACAGCAGCGCACTGCCGTCCGGTTTGAGCTCCGGCGTTGCGCTCCCCTCCACCCAGATAACACCCCGATCTGGGTGCATCACCCGATGTTCGTTATGCCAGGGCGAGAGCGTACGGGCCGCTTCCCGGATCGTTGCGGCAACCTGCACGGCATCATCCGGGTGGATCATGGCCAGTAGCGGAGCGGTTTCGTGAACAACGTCCTCGGGCCGCACCCCGTACAGCGTCTTCAGACCGTTACTGGCATAGGGAAGAGAGGAAGAGCCGTCAGGGCGGAGATGGTACAGCACAATCGCACCGGGCAGATTGGCGGCAATTTTCACCAGGCGTTCCTCAAGTTCAACCCGCTTCAGCTCCGCCTCATACCGGTCCCGATAGAATCTGCTGCTCTGCTGCCGCCAGACAAATCCGATCCCGGTGCCGGCGCTGAGCAGCATGGCACAGACCAACGCCACCGTTATCCAGAGCCGCTCCCGCATCGGCGCATATACTTCTTCACTATCAATACGTGTAACCAGATGCCAGGGAGAATCGGGAACAGTCCGTAATGCCGCCATAACCGGATGTCCCCGGTAATCGATGCCTCGTACGACCCCTTCCCGCCCTAAAACCGCCATGACCGAAGGAATCTCCGTTCTTTCCAAAGGAATACTGAAATTCAGAGCCGCATTTTTTTTGAATTTGAGTTCATTCAGAAAAAGAGCGGTGTCCCCCTCTTTGCGAACCAGCAATGTTTCTGCCGTAGCACTGCTGACAGGCCAGCTCTGAATAAAGGGATAGAGATATCTTTCAGGATCGACCCTGATGCCAAGTACGCCAAGAGGGCCACTCGCAGCGGCTGAATCAAAAATCGGCACCAGAATGTTCAGATATATTTTCCCGTTGCTTTCGTTGCGATAAAAATCGGTAAAGGTCACCTGCCGCTTCTGCAGAGATTCAAGCGCCTTATCATGAACATAGCGGGAGAGAGGCACCTCACTGTTCTCAGGTATCGTCAGCCTGCGTTTACCCTGGGCATCCAGCAAAAATATTGCGTTGTAGTTGCGTTTCGACTGAAGCCGGCTGATCCATGCTTTGACTTCAAGGTGAGCCTGTCCGGCTTCGGGATGTTTGATAACGGCCCGTACCAGGTTTTCGAAAGCGATATTATTGTAAAAGAGACTGGCATCCGCCAGGCGTTCCTCTCGCCAGAGCTGCAGCTCACCCATCTTCAGGTCGGCAATAGCGGAAAGTTGGCGTTCAATCTCAGATAGATAGTGATTCTCGTGCTTACGATGATAGAAGTAACCGGCGGAGATTATCCCTGCCACCAGAAAGAGAAACACCACCAACAGGACGTTGGAAAAGAAACGTTCTCCAAGATCTCTGCTGTCTGTCCCCGTCCAGGCAAGCGGGTGCACAAGTGCCATCAGAGCGGTTCCAAGAGCCAAAAAGGCCAGACTCGTGGGCGCCGCAGGCGGGATGAAGGTTCCGCTGTAAAACATCGGAGTGCCGAAGAGATAGGCAAGGATCAGCATGATGTAGCCTGCAAGCAGCATTATTGCCAGCCACCAGGCTGTTTTCGTCACCCAGACCCTGCCGGGACGAGGTGTAATTACAACCTGTGACAGCACGCTGATCAGCAAAAACGAGATTGCCGTAATGGGAGACATATGCCCGATGGGGGTGCCTTCAACAGCCCCCATGCCATAAATTCCAAGGTGTTCGGCACTTAGATAAATAGTATTGAGGGAGAGAACAAACAGTGCTGCTGAAATGAAAGCACCGGCAATAAAGACTGACTGGCAGAACAGCCTTATCATGCCATTGAGGGGTGCACGGCGGATCACCATTAACGCAATTCCATAGGCGATAAATAGTATGGCCGTACTGGGCGCCATTGGGATCAGCCCCTGCCCCAGACTGGCCAGAAGCGGCAACACCAGCAGCCACCCCGCCAGAGCAATCGCGCCGAAACATACCGCAACTCCTCCACCTGCCATCACCAGAAAACGGTACACGGAAGACGGCAGGACGTTGTCGTGCCCGCCCGGCTTTTCTTCAACCGATGTATGTTCTCCCGGTGCTCTCAAATGGTCCCCTCCGCACCCTGTTCGGGCGGATTTACCTGATGGTTACGGCCATTCGTTGTTGCCTCCGGCAGGGTGAAACGGAAGCAGGAGCCATGTCCCGGACCATCCGATTCCGCCCAGACAGCACCTCCATACATCTCCACAACCCGTTTGACCAATGCCAGACCCAGTCCGCTTCCCTCGGTTTGCGTGTCGAGTTTTTCGAACAAACCGAATATCTTGTCAATAGAGCGGGCATCAATTCCCATACCGTTATCCCTGACGAAAAAGACCGGATCTTTTCCTGGCAGCTCAACGCCAACCTCAATACCGGGTGCCAGTTGATCCCCCATATATTTAACGGCGTTTTCCAGCAGATTCTGCCAGATCTCCACCAGTCGGGCCCGGTCGGCGTACAGCATAACCGGATTTTCAGCAACGGCAACCTGCACCCCCCGTGCGCTGATGTGCCCTGCCACCAGCTGCAACGCTTCCTGGACGATCTCCTGAAAGCTCACCTGGACCGGATTCGCTATGACCCGCCCGACCCGCGATAATTCCAGAAGTTCAGCCAGCAGTTGCCCCATTTTATCGGCAGCAGAACGAATATAGCCGACATCGGTATGAATACGGCCCGTATCGGCAGCCTTGATATCTGTCTCCAGGTATCCCAGGAAAGAGGTTATGGTAACCAGCGGACTTTTCAGGTCATGCGACACGGTGTAGATGAAGCGCTCCAGCTCTGAGTTCTTTTCCTCGATTTCCCGCTCACGCTGCTTCCGTTCGGTTATATCGCGACTAATACCGACAAGGCCCAGCAATTCGCCTTCCTTATTGCAATAGGGCGTTTTGAGAGTATCCAGCAGAACCTGCCTGCCATCCGGGTAGGTAACCCACTCTTCGTTGCTTCGCGCCTGGCCCTCTTCCAGCATTTCACGATCTTTTGCGCGAAAAAATTCGGCAAGCTCGTGATCAAAGAAATCAAAATCAGTTTTTCCTGACTGTTCCTTCTCCGGGCGACCTGAAAACTGCTCAAAAGCCTTGTTACAGCCAAGGTAGACACTGTTGACATCCTTGTAGAAGATCAGATCGGGTATGGAATCAATAATACTTCTCAGCAGGGCTGACTGGTGGAACAGCTCTGACTCAACACGCCTGCGTTCGACAACCTTCCACACGGAATCCATAAGCAGCGTCAATTGCATTACGTCCGAGTCGTCGTAGGCATTTTTTTTATTTGCAACGCCAACGACCGCAACAATTCTCCGCTTATCAAACTGGGGGATTGTCAGAAAGCGGGTCAGTTGAACATGCCCTTCGGGATATCCCCTTTTGAGCGGATCCGGCGTCGCAAAGTCATTTACCATGATAGGCTTGCGCTGCCGCACCGCTTCTCCCCATATGCCGGTTTTAGCCAGATCGTACATGGTTTCCGGGTCAGCCACGCTGCATGATTCCATAACGCCATGTGACCAGGAATTCAGAGTAAACTGCTCAGTTTCCTCATTGTAGTGGTAAATATAGCCAAACTGGCTTGATGTCATTTTCAGCGCTTCGTTCAGGGCAAAATCGAGAAGATCCTGCTTGTCCCTGGAATCATACTGAAGCACATTCACCAGAGATTGCAGACGTTCCCTGCCTTGCTGTTGCTCAGCACCCAACCTTTGCACCTCTGCAAGCGTTTTAGCTAGGCTGGGCATGACAATGGCTTGCGGGATTTTCGGAATGAACACGATTGTTGCTGCGACGGAAACAAGTGCAGTAACAGCCTTTACCCACCCCTCAATCCAGTAATCAGGCCGATATACGGTGTATGCCGCCAAAAAATGAGTGGTGCCGCACGCAAAAATGAACAACGCAAACAATAGGAAAATCCAGAAGAAGGGAACATCACGGCGTTTAA
>Ga0209212_1003821_pt1 | contig 19345 bp, 13 predicted proteins | sample RifGroC2_FD_183996 | JGI IMG/M metagenome (GOLD analysis project Ga0209212, IMG submission 183996) | Groundwater microbial communities from Rifle, Colorado, USA - Groundwater C2 (SPAdes) (version 2) | ecosystem: Environmental > Aquatic > Deep subsurface > Groundwater | place: Rifle, Colorado... | reverse complement strand
GGTTGTATCGCCCCCCTCCTTTAATTTTTTCAGCGCCTCCTTGACCTCGAACTTCTTGATCTTGAGTGTCGTGGTCTTGGGGAATTCCGGTTCTTTCCAGAGGGTGTAGCCGGTAATCTGGTGCAGCGTATCCAGGCTGCGGTTTGCCTGAGCGACGATATCCTCCGGCGTTATGCCGCGATCGTCCAGAAGCAGCACGGCATGCACCTCTTCACCCCCTCCGTTATCGATGCCGATGACGCATGACTCCTTGACTCCGCTGATCCTGTTCAGCACCGCTTCCAGTTCGTCGGGATAAACATTGACCCCGGAGCCGGTTACGATCAGCTCCTTGCCTCGACCCTTGATGACCAGTCCGCCGTAAGGGTCGATCTCACCCAGGTCGCCGGTTCGAAACCAGCCATCTTCCGTGAAGGCGTCGCGGCAGGCCTGCTCGTTCTCATAATAGCCGGGAAAGACGTTATCCCCGCGTACCAGAACCTCCTTGTCCTCGATTCTCAGTTGAACTCCCGGCAGAGGAGGGCCGACCGAACCTGCCACCTGCCGCTCCATGGTGTTGACGCAGAGTACGGGTGAGGTTTCGGTGAGTCCGTAACCTTCCAGGACCGTAAATCCCATGCTGCTCCAAAAGTTGAAGACTACAGGATCCAGAGGGGCGCCGCCTGAGACAAAGACGGTGAAATTGCGGCCGAATTTGCTCTGAACCGGAAAAAACAAACACCTGCGGACGGCTTTCGGGAACTTGGCTGCGAGCTGCGCCAGACCCCGGAACAGTCCGGAGAGATGCTTTTCCTCCAGCTCCCGCTCTATGGTTGTTTTAAGCAGCTGCATGAGACGGGGAACTGACATGATGACGTAGATGTCCTCCTCGCGGAGCGCTGCCATGATCGCGGAGGGTTTGAGGGTGCGCAGATACACGATGGCTGCGCCACGGTACAGCGGGGTGAAAAAACCGCCCATCTGTTCGAACATGTGGGATAAAGGGAGCAGCGAGAGAAAGCTGAACCCGGTGGTGATGATCGGTACCTGCTGGTTTATCTGGGTCATGTTGGCAACCAGGTTCCTGTGGGTCAGGATGACCCCTTTCGGGTTGCCGGTGGTACCGGAAGTATAGATGAGCTGCGCCGTATCTCCGGGTGCGGCGCAGGCGAGTTCATTTATCGGTTGAAGGTCTTCGAGCAGGTATTGCAGGTCTTCCAGCAATAGCGAATCCGTATTGGTCATCCGCTCCGGCTTGAACCTGCTTTGCAGGATTAATTTGGCTTTTGCAAGGCTGCGAACGGAATCCGCCCGCGCCAGATCGGACATGAAATCCACCGGCACGGCGATTGCGCCGCGGATGATGATGCCCCAGTAGGCGACCCCCCACCAGGATGAGTTGGGCCCCCAGAGCAGTACCTTGTCCCCCGGCTCCACGCCATTTTTCGCCAGGAGGCTTGCCATCTTCAGCGCAAGGCCATGGAATTCCCCATAGGAAACCACCAGCCGCCGTACGCCGGTTCGATTCACAAAGGCGGTTTTGTCACCCAGCGTTTCGAATGTATTAAACAGATCGATCAATGTCTGCATGGCTACTCCGTTGATCTTGGTCAGGTCAGCGGTAAGCTGTCAATTCCTGGGTTGCATGGCACTTGAAATAATAGGAGCGTGGGCATCCAGCCCGTGTTTCGAGCGGCATCATGCTCGAATGATGGTTTGGCATCAAAAACCATTCAAGCAAACATCTGCTTGAAACACAGGCTGTAAGCCTACGCTCCTTGAACAGCTGGATAGCACAACTACAGGCTACCTGTCGCGTCCACGCCCTTTATCATCATTCTGCTGACCCCGGCCCCGGCCACGGTTCTCTTCCTTCAAATCATCCATGTCCTGTTTCTTCTGTTTATGCTCTTTCACCCGCGGCACATTCTGTTCGTGCTGCGCCGCGCCTGGCTGCGGTCTCGGACTTTGCACAGCCGGAGGAGTGTGCTGCTGCCGCTGTTCGCGTACTGCCGGGGCTCTCTGCTGGGGAGCCGGCTTTGGAGGCTGCGCTGGTTTGCGGATGTTTTCACCACCCTGGTGCTGCTGGGTGCGTGGGGACGGCGGTGCGACCTGCTGGTGCGGCGCTGGCCGTTTGAAATCCTCCTGTTGCTGTCTTCTCACCGGTGGTGCTTCCTGTACCCTTCGCTGAGCTGGTTCCTGTACTCTTCTTTTAGCCGGCACTGGTTCTCTACGTGCAGATGGTGGCGCTTGCTGCTTAATGATCTGGCGGACGACCTTGTCACGCGGCTGGTAACGGTAACTTTTGCTACGCAGTTTATGCTGCTGCTCAACCCTGGTGGGATACCGGTCTCCCGAATACCTGCGCTGGTACACCGGCAACGGGGCAGGCGCCGGAGCGGAACTGCGTTTCCATCGGTTCCATCCCCTTCGATTTTGTTCCCAGCCATGACCCCAGTGCTGACCCCAGCGTGGGGGTGCGTTCGAGTGCCATTCGCGGAAGTACATGGGGGGTTGTCGGTAGTAGCGGACAGGGACACGCAGGATGAACAGCGGCACCACCTCCGGCGCTACCATATACCAGGGGCCGTTGTACCAGGTGCTGGTGTACCAGTTATCATCCTGGTAAACCCAGTACATGCCGTCGTAAAAGAAATAGTTGGCTTCCATCTGGGGTGCATAATAGACCGGGTAGCCCGGAACCCGGACGAGATGCGGGAATAACGGCAGGTTGATCCCGATGCTGACAGTGGGCAATCCGATACTGATGCTTACCTGGGCTGCGGCAGAAGTCACCCAGCACAACAGCATCGACATTACAATCAGTCCATAACGAATCTTTTTCATTTTTTCCTCCAGCGGTGAAATTTTACAACTTTAAGAAGATTCTGCGCTGGCCGGCTGGAATCCCGTCCAGGTTATTTACATCGTACTCTATTGTTTCGGTATTGGCTGCTCCATGCCCAGGGGTGTTGGTGTTGGCTGGTCACCCAGCGGTTCAGGTATCGGTTGAGTCATACCCAATGGTGTTGGTGTTGGTTGCTCACCAAGAGGTACAGGCATCGGCTGTTTCATGCCCACAGGCGTCGGTTTGGGCTGATCTCCAAGCGGCGCGGGTATTGGTTGCTTCATACTTGGTGGTGTTGGGTCGATTTGATCGCCACCCGGATGCCCATTATTGGGTTGCTGCTGAATTGACGGTGGCGCGGATTTCGGGAGGCTGCTGCCTGCCGGGACCAGGATCCGAGGTTTCCTGATCTCGCCTTGACGTTTCGTCCCCTTCTTTTTCCTCAGTTCCTTCTGAACCTTGGTGCTGCGGATGGTTGTATTCTCACCCTTCAGCGCTTTACTGCGGTACTGTGAAGGGATCATGGAAGGATCATCAGTAAAACCGACCACACCCTGGTCGTTGGTCCATTTGTAGGTTTCTGCCACAGCACCAGACGTGCTGCAGAGGATTATTAATAAGAATAGCATGATTTGTTTCATTGTATATCTCCGATAATGGACGGCATGATAATCTGTCCCTGCACCGGCATAATGATGAAAAAAGGGCCGGGCAGCTAACCGCCCGGCATTGCATGAAGGTGGCACTTGTTAGTGCTACAGAACAATAATACATCTATCGTGCCAATTTGAAAGTATTGACCTTGCGGTGTTAAAGGATTGATTGTGCAGGTTATAATGAAAAGTTTGTTTCAGGAGAGAAGACTAAACCATCAACCGCGGCCGTCGTATTTAACAATGCCGTCAAATATGGCGGTTTAGAAAAGGGTAGGGCGAAGCAGGTAATACTTCTGCTTCGCCCTTACATGGATAAACGGTTTATAGAATATTATCAAATCCCTTACCTGCCATGACCATGCCCATGCCCGTTGCCGTGGTCATCGTGATGCTTCCTCTTTTTATAGTGTTTCTTTTTATAGTGTTTAGCTGGTCTTTCCCTTTCGATATAAACTCGCTGCTCTCTTTCTACATAATACGGACGGCCACTGTCTATCAGGACATGCACCCCTGGCGGTGCCGGCAGATAGCCGTTGACGTGGACATTTACTCCGGGAAGTGGTGGAAGAGGTGGAAGAGGAAGACCGGCATTGGCCTCATTGAGACCAAAGGTTAAGGTGGCGGCTGCCAGGAGCAGCATGGAAATATAAAATCTTTTACGCATATGGGTCCTTTATTCTACGGTATTTCAGACGTTCAATTAATCAACGACTATTTCAAAGAGTACGCGCATGTTCGATTTTGCTGCTTCCGAGTAAAGATCTGCAGGCGCTGCTTCATATGCTGCCGGGCTTGACTCGCCATAACCGACTTTGGAAAGCCTGTCCCGTGTTATTACACCTTCCGCGATGAGGTATTCCTTGACAGCAGTTGCCCTTCTTTCACTCAGATTCTGGTTGTATGCATCAGTACCGGAAGCTGAGGTATACCCGGCAACACGGATTTTTGCGTTGGGGTTTTCCTTCAGAATCCGGATATCCCTTTTCAGGATGGTCTTTGCTTCCGGGGTAAGTGTTGCCTGGTCGAAATCGAAATGCACGTCCTCAAAGGCAAGGACAATAACCTCTGCCTTTTTCTGCGACACAACGGCAACGACCTTCTGTTCAACCTTTGGCTCAGATGCAAGGATAATAACCTTGCTCACAACAGTCTTCACAACCGGCTGGCAGCCATTACTGTCAACAACTGCGCCTGCAGGGGTTCCCTGGCACTTGTCGAGATAATCCGGTACGCCATCCTTGTCGAAATCAAGCGGGCAGCCATCCTTGTCAACGGCTACGCGGGCCGGGGTGTTGGGGCACTTGTCAACAGTATCGAATACTTCGTCGCCATCGCTGTCCAGGGGAGCAGGTGCGGCTTTTGATTTCCCGCCGAATGCAAAGACAACTCCCAGGGTCGATTGAACATTGTGGATTGTCTCGTCGAGTACCATGTTGTCCCTGACATCTGCCCTGAGCGCGATATTGTCCGCCACCCAGAATTTTGCGCCGACCCCGAAATCAACAATGGACATGTTCTTGTTGTTTATCTCCGGACTATAGTGGGCGGCTCCGTAACCGCCAGTGATGAAGGGATTGAATTTCCCCTCGGGCAGGAAGTGATAGATGAGGTCGAGATGATACATGGTGATATTCACGGTGCTGATGGGACTGGTGAACTGTCCTTCCTTGGTAAACCGTCTGTTTTTGTTATCAACATTGGTTTGGATAAATTCCCCGGTGGCTTCAATGCCGAAGTGGTTCGTAAAATTATAGCCAAGCCGTCCGCCGAAGATAGCATTATTATCCAGATTCTGTCGATTTTCGAAGATATTGAAACCGGCGAACGGACTCACTTCAACGCTTCCTGCCTTTATCTCGGAGCGGGCAGACAAGGGCAGGAGAAAAACCGAGATAAACAATACCGGCGCCATTTTTTTCATTATAGAACCCATTGAAAACTTCTTTTTCATATAAACCTCCATTTATTGATTGATATATTCATTTCCTGGCTTTTTACTTGGGTTGCAGGTTGGAAAGAAGAGGCAGACCGTATCATTTGTAGCAGCCTGCCTCCCTTTTTCCTGCCCTGCTTTCATATTGAATGCTTATGGCGCAGGCACGTTAATGACCGTGTTCACCATCGTAACTGAAGCGCCCAGGGAAATTGCCCTGCCGTTCAGTGTCACTAATGCAACATTGCCGGGAGTAGAGAACGAGACACCTGCCTGGGAAATGATGGTTCCTACCATGGTACCGCCGCCTCCTGCGTTGATTGTCGCGAAGGTGCCGACCTGCCAGAACACGTTCTTTGCCTGGGCTCCGCCGGCAAGGATTATACTTCTGGGGAACGCTGCTCCAGGGCCGCCAACGGTCAGCGTACTGCCTATCTGGAAGACAAAGACCGCATTTGCATCCCCAAGGGCGTCAAGGGTAAGATCCCCACCTTGTATCAGTACCGACGAGGAGTTTGTATAGACGCCGGGATTAATGGTCAATCCGGCCAGATTGCCGGCCAAAACCCCGTTAGACGGCATTGCCTTCAAGGCCAGATAACTGGATTGCGCATCTAGACGGGCCTGGGTTGCTGCTGCGCAATAGGCAGCATTTACACCGGTGGAATTAGGGCCGGTAATGGAATTGGTACATGTGAAGATCGTACCGTTCACTGTTCCGATATTGGAGCCGGTTTCCGTAAAGATATCGCCTTCCGTATCGTGGAATCCGGTTACCGTAGATGTAGTCGTGGCTATGGTCCCGATGTCGCCATTGATGATTGTCAGGATCCCCTGATTGGTCATCCCGGCAGTGCCGCCAAAAGTCCCGTACCGTGCAGCCCCTGCAAGATTTACCGACGGAGTCACTATCGGCGTTGTTCCTGTGGTAAAGGTCCATACCTTGTCGGTTGCCAGTGCATTACCTTCCAGATCCTTGGCGCCTGTTGTAATCGTGGCGGTATAGGTGATGTTTGGTAAGAGATCGCTAGATGGTGTAAAGGTGGCAATCCTGGTTATGGCGTCATAGGTAACCAGTCCTGAAACCGGTACAAAACCGTTTTTCAATGTAAAGGTCACGTTGGTGATCTTTAAAGGGTCCATAGGTTTGCTGAATGTTGCAGCCACGTTGCCGTTGATCGGAACGCCTGTGGCAAGATTAGCGGGATGTACGAGTGTCACTGCGGGCAGGATAGAGTCCTGCGCTGCTCCGGTTGTCCAGCTCCATAAATAGTTGAATGTGAGCGGATTGCCTGCCAGATCCTTGACACCATTGGACCCGCCTTTGATTGTGGCGGTATAGCGGGTGTTGAGGGCAAGATCATTCAACGGCACGAAGACCGCATTCAGGCCGGAGTAGCTTACTGTACCCGCTACCGCAGCGCCGGAGACTGTTTCATGCAAGGTGAAATTCACGTTGTTTATTGTCAGGGGATTCATCCACTCGCTGAACGTTGCGCCGACTTTTGTGTTTACAGCAACACCTGTCGCAAGGTTGGCATTGATGGTATCGATGACCTTCGGTGCTGAGGTGTCTGTGGTGCCTGTGGGCGTACCTGCATCCGCAATGGTTCTCCAGCTGATGACAAAATCCGCTGCGAGTGGATTGCCTGCCAGGTCCTTGACTCCGCTTGTCCCGCCCTTGACTGTGACGGTGTAAATTCTGTTGGTGGCGAGATTACCTGACGGAATAAATACCGCACTCACGCCTGAGTAGCTTATTGTGCCGGCAACAGATGTACCGGTGGCTGTTTCCTTCAAGGTGAAGTTCTCGCTGGTAATCGTCAAGGGGTCCATTGCCTCGCTGAACGTTGCACCAATACTGGTGTTGACTGCAACGCCTGTCGCGTTGTTTGCATGGATGGTCCCGGTTACCGTGGGTGCGGTGGTGTCTGTGGCAGTACCGGTGGTAAAGCTCCAGGTATAGTTACTACCCAGCCCATGGTTGGTCAGGTTCCTGGCCCCGGTGGTCACAGTTGCAGTATAGGAAGTGTTTGCTGCCAGGTTGACCTCTGCGTTGGTGGCAGGATTGATCGGTGTGAAGACCGCGGTTACGCCGGTGTAGGTTACCCTGCCCGGAACATCTGCTGTCCCCTGTTTCAGGGTAAAGTTTGCGGCGGAAATCGTTGCCGGGTCCATGACTTCGCTGAACGTTGCGCTTATTCTTTTGTTGACCGGCACACCTGTGTCACGGTTTGCAGGGTCTGTGAAGGTGACAGTGGGGATTATAGATGTAGATGGCCCATCCCATTTACCGCCCCCAGCTTCGCCTCCTCCGCATCCTGGCAGAATAATAAAAACGCTCAGAATAAACATAACCACAAGATAAACTTTCTGTGACCCAAATCTTTTCATAAATACTCCTTTCTAAATTTACTGCTACGATTGTTTATTGTTGACCAACTGCTGCGCACACACTATTGAGCTTGGCGATAAACATATTTCCTGTAAGCAGTAGGCAATTAGCCTGCCAATTAGTGACGATAAATCAAAAGCTTGGATTAATTCTTTAAAAACGGTGTGTTGGGATAATTGACGAAAATTCAGGATCGTAAATAAATGTCGAAACACCCTCAGCATTTGGCGGTACCACAATATATTGAGGGCTATTTTGGTGGGTGTGAAGGTTGTTTTAATTTGCTATGCACAATACAACATGCTGTTATAACAGCATAAACTTTTGCCGGTTGCCGCACTCGGCCCAGTTTGGACTGCCGCATGCAAAATACGGCCGTCAAATACCCTTAGTACATTCAAAGGAATGCTGGTACACTTGACGATATGAAAAAACGGTTAAATTCAAAGAAAATTGAGGCAAACCCTGTCCAGTCGCTGCCCAATACCGCTCCGCCACAGCAAAAGGGCGCACTTTTCCCCATTGTCGGCATCGGGGCCTCAGCCGGCGGTTTAGAGGCGCTGGAGCTTTTCCTTGCCAATGTTCCCCAAGGGAGCGGCATGGCCTTTGTCATTGTCCAGCATCTGGACCCGACCCACAAGGGGATCATGCCCGAACTTCTCCAGCGGGTCACCCTCATGGAGGTTTTTCAGGTCAAGGACCGGATGAAGGTCCGGCCGAACTGTGTTTATGTGATCCCCCCCAATAAGGACATGTCTATTCTGCACGGTGTGCTGTACCTGTTCGAGCCGACTGCGGCACGCGGTCTGCGCCTCCCCATAGATTTCTTCCTACGCTCCCTGGCCGAGGATCGGCAGGAGCGCAGCATCGGCGTCATCCTTTCCGGCATGGGCTCGGACGGCACTATGGGGCTCAAGGCCGTCAAGGAAAAAGGTGGATTGGCGTTGGTGCAGGAGCCTGCCACGGCCAAGTTCGACAGCATGCCCAGAAGCGCCATAGAGGCCGGGCTGGCTGACATAACAGCTCCGGCAGAGGACCTGCCCGTAAAGATCATCGACTATCTCCGGCACGCCCTGGTCATCACCAAGCCCGAATTCCCGCTCGAAGAAAAAGATAAAAGCGCCATTGAGAAGGTCCTTATTCTGTTGAGGAGCAAGACCGGACACGACTTCTCCATGTATAAGAAGAATACCCTGCACCGGAGGATCGAGCGGCGCATGGGCATTCACCAGATAGGCAGGATTTCCTCCTATGTCCGCTTTCTCCAGGAAAACCCCCAGGAGGTGGAACTCCTCTTCAAGGAGCTGTTGATCGGTGTGACCGGTTTTTTCCGCGATCCTGATGCATGGGAAAAGCTGCGGATAAACGCAATCCCGATGATCCTGGCGGCTCGCCCTGAAGGCGGCACTATCCGGGCCTGGTCTGCAGGCTGCTCAACCGGGGAGGAGGCGTATTCCCTGGCCATTGCCTTCAAGGAGGCGCTGGCGCTGGTCAACTCCAGGGAGAATTTCACGTTGCAGATTTTTGCCACTGACCTGGACAGTGACGCCATCGACAAGGCGCGCCAGGGGGTATACCCGGAAAGCATCATCGCGGATGTGTCTCCCGAGCGGCTGAAGCGTTATTTTATCAAGGAAGATAATGGCTACCGGGTCGGCAAGGAGATCCGGGAGATGGTGACCTTTGCCACGCAGAACATCATCATGCACCCCCCCTTTACCAAGCTGGATATCCTGGTCTGCCGCAACCTGCTGATCTATCTGTCGCCGGAACTGCAGAAAAAGCTGCTGCCGCTCTTTCACTACAGTCTCAACCCTGGCGGCGTCCTGTTTTTGGGAAGTTCGGAGGCGGTCAGCACCTTCACCGATCTCTTCGCATCACTGGATATCAAGTCGAGACTTTTCCAGCGGCGCGAATCCCTAGTGTCAGCGGACCAGCTTGCTTTTCCCGCCTCTTTTGTCCCTGCCCAGCCGGGAGTTTCCAAGGAGTTAAAGATGTTGAAACCTGCGCCCAATCTCCAGACCATTGCCGACCAGCTGCTTCTGCAGCACTTTTCACCCCCTGCCGTGCTGACCAACGAAAAGGGCGATATCATCTATATCAGCGGCCGGACGGGCAAATACCTGGAGCCGGCGGCCGGCAAGGCCAACTGGAATATCTTTGCCATGGCCCGTGACGGACTCCGTTTTGACCTGGGCAGCGCCTTCCATAAGGCACTCCGGCAAAAAAAGGCGATCACCATCAAGGGTCTCAAGGTCGGCACGAGTGCCGATGCCCATGTCGTTGACATCACTGTTCAGGCGATCGAAGATCCCGAGGCGCTGCGCGGGATGGTCATGATCGTCTTTAACGACGTAATAGCTCACCCTGACAATAAGACAACGGGCCGCTCCAGGAAGGTTTCCGCCGGCAATGCCTCGGTTCTGGAATTGGAGCAGGAACTGCTGCATGCCCGTGAAGCACTCCAGACAACCCGCGAGGAGATGCAATCCTCCCAGGAGGAGCTTACCTCCACCAATGAGGAGCTGCAGTCCACCAACGAAGAGCTGCAGTCCACCAACGAGGAACTGACCACCTCCAGGGAAGAGATGCAGTCCCTGAATGAAGAACTGCAGACCGTCAATGCCGAGCAGCAGTCAAAAATGGACGAACTCAGCCGGGTGAACAACGACATGAGGAACCTGCTCAACAGCACGGAAATAGTCACCGTGTTCCTGGACAATCAGCTTCATGTCCGTCGTTTCACCCCCGGGGCCGACAAGCTTTTCAAACTGCTGCCGGGCGATGTGGGGCGTCCGCTTTCCGACATCACCAGCAACCTGATCTATCCCGAGATGGCTGATGAAGCGCGGGAGGTGCTGAGAAAACTGGCCTTTTCGGAAAAACAGATCGCCACCACCGACGGCCGCTGGTTTTCCGTGCGCATCATGCCCTACCGCACCATGGAGGATGTTATCGCCGGGGTGGTGATCACCTTTTCCAACATCACCGCAGCCAAGGCGCTGGAGGCGGAATTGCGCGAGGAAATAACAAAACTCAAGGCACAGTTGAATGCCGAATGAAGTAGGTTGAATTAAAGGGGCAGCAATGGGCATCGAAAATGAAACAATCCTGCTGAAATCAGCAGCTGAACTGCGCCAACAGGCGGAAGACCGGTTAAGCGAAAAAACAGCAGAATCCGTTCCACGCCGGACCAAGCAGGCGACGCAGCGGCTTGCCCATGAACTTGAGGTCTACCAGATCGAGATGGAGGTGCAGAATTCAGAACTGCGCCGCGCTCAGGAAGAGCTTGAGAATCAGCAGGTCGAACTGGAGATGCAGAACGAAGAGCTGATCCGGGTCCAGGAGGAGCTTGAATTATCGCGCAATACCTATTCCGAACTGTATGATTTTGCCCCTGTGGGCTATTTCACCTTTGACGAGGCCGGCCTGATCGAGAAGGTAAATCTGGCCGGCGCGAAAATACTGGGCATAGATAGGAGTCTATTGCTCAATAAACCCTTTGCCGCTTTCATTATCGATGCCGCCGGGAAGGAGGCCTTTTTCAGTCACCTCGAAACTGTTTTGAAAAGAGTGGGGATGCAAAAATGTGAGGTCAGGCTTACAGGAAGAAACGGCACGGTGATCTTCGGCCAGCTGCAAAGTGTTGCGGTAAGCGATGCAGAAAACAAGAAAGGTCACATCCTTTGCTCCATCGTTGACGGCACGGTTGCCAAACTGTTGGGTGTCGAAATTCAGGACGCCCGTGAATATGCCGAAAATATTGTTGAAACTGTGCGCAAGCCTCTTGTGGTGCTGGATTCGGGCCTGAAGGTGCTGACAGCCAACTACAGCTTTTACGATACCTTCAAGGTGACGTCCGAGGAAACAATCGGCAATTTCATCTATGACCTGGGCAACCGGCAATGGGATATCCCCAGGCTGAGGACCCTGTTTGAGCAAATCCTCCCCAATGATACCGTCATCAACGGGTACGAAGTTGATCATGTGTTTCCCGGAATCGGCCGCAAAATTATCCTGCTCAACGCCCGGCAGATTTTCCGGGAAAAAATCGGCTCACACATAATCCTTTTGGCCATGGAGGACATTACCGTAAGCAAGCAGGCTGAAGAGGCGCTGCTCAAGGCAGGGGCACTGCAGCGAGCGATTTTCAACTCCGCGAACTTTTCGAGTATCGCCACCGACGCGAATGGTGTCATTCAGATTTTCAACGTAGGTGCGGAACGGATGCTGGGGTACTCTGCCGCCGAGGTGATGAACAAGATCACGCCGGCAGATATTTCCGATCCGGAGGAAGTGATCGTGCGGGCCAGGGAGCTCAGCATCGAACTTGAAACCCCGATAACACCAGGTTTTGATGCGCTGGTCTTCAAAGCCAGGCGCGGTATCGAAGACATCTACGAGCTGACCTATATCCGCAAGGACGGCAGCCGTTTCCCGGCGGTGGTGTCGGTCACCGCGCTGCGCGATGATCAAAACAACATCATCGGCTATCTGCTGATCGGCACGGACAACACGGCGCGCAAGCAGGCCGATGCCGAGAAGGCGCGGCTTGACCAGATACTTCAGGACAAGAACGTTGAACTGGAAAGAGCCATGCTCGTGGCGGACAAAGCCAACCTGGCGAAGTCGGATTTCCTTTCCAGCATGAGCCATGAACTGCGCACGCCGCTCGGCGCGATCCTCGGTTTTGCCCAACTCCTGGAATCCGGCATCCCGTTGCCGACACCCGCCCAAAAACGCAGCATTGATCAGATCCTCAAGGCCGGGTGGTATCTGCTGGAACTGATCAACGAAATACTCGACCTGGCGCTGATCGAATCCGGGAAGTTGTCGTTGTCGCTGGAGCCGGTATCGCTGGCCGAAGCCATGCATGAATGCGAGGTCATGATCGAACCGCAGGCGCATGAGCGCGGCATCAGCGTGGCCTTTTCCCGTTTTGAAACCCCTTTCTTTGTCAACGCCGACCGGACAAGGGTGAAGCAGCTCCTGATCAATCTTCTTTCCAATGCGATCAAATACAACAGGCCGAATGGCAAGGTTGAAGTGACATTTACCCAAGCCCCCCCGGATTCGATTCGCATAAGCGTCCGGGACACCGGTGAAGGTTTGACTCCGGAACAGGTAGCGCAGCTGTTCCAGCCGTTCAATCGCCTTGGCCAAAAATCGGATGCGGAACAGGGTACCGGCATCGGCCTGGTGGTATGCAAGCGGCTGGTCGAATTGATGGGGGGCAAAATAGGGGTGGACAGCACTGTTGGGCAAGGGAGCGTGTTCTGGTTCGAGCTTAACCGGACGATTGAGCCGCAAACTGTTGCCAACTCAGCCGAATTTGCGGCGGTCTCCGTGGCGCAAGCCAAGGGCAGTGCGCAAATGTACACCTTGCTCTACGTAGAAGACAATCCTGCTAATCTGATGTTGGTCAAGGATCTCATCGCGCGCCGACCCGATATCCGCTTTCTGAGTGCCCAGAACGCGATTCGCGGCATACAGATTGCGCATGCCGACATGCCGGATGTCATCCTCATGGATATCAATCTGCCAGGTATCAGCGGGCTGGAAGCGCTGCAAATTCTGGCTGAAGACCCGGCAACAGGGCACATTCCGGTTGTTGCGCTCAGTGCCAATGCCATACCCCGCGATATCGAGAAAGGATTGGAGGCCGGCTTCTTCCGTTATCTTACCAAGCCGATCAAGGTCAACGAGTTTATGGATACGCTGGACATGACACTGAAATATGCGAAAACAAACAATGCAAAAAAGGAACAAAATGATTATTAACGAATCTGAAATACTCAACGCCAGCATCCTGATCGTTGACGATCTGGAAACCAATGTCACTCTGCTTGAGCAGGTCCTGAGCGAAGCCGGCTACACCTCCGTTGCCTCGACAATGAATCCGAAGGAGGTCTGCGAGCTGCATCGCAAAAACTGTTACGACCTGATCCTGCTCGACCTTAAGATGCCCGGCATGGATGGTTTCCAGGTGATGGAAGCCCTCAAGAGGGACGATAAGGACGACTATCTTCCGGTACTTGTTATCACAGCCCAGCCGGATCACAAGATTCGCGCGTTGCAAGCCGGCGCAAGAGATTTCGTCACCAAGCCGTTTGATCTGGTCGAAGTCAAGATGCGTATCCGCAACAATCTGGAAGTGCGGCTGTTATACAAGAAACTCCTTAATAACAATAACGAGTTGGAGCAGACGGTGCAGGACCGGACAGGTGATTTGCTTAAGGCAAATTTGCAGCTCACGCAGGAAATTGAGGAGCGCAAGAAAGCAGAAACGTCACTCCAGACAACCTATGCGGAGATAAAGCAATTGAAGGACCGGCTCCAGGCCGAGAACGTTTATCTTCGGGAGGAGATTGCCCAGCAACTGAACTTCGGCGAGATCATTGGTCAAAGCAACGCCCTGTCACGGGTGTTTACCCAGGTCGAGCAGGTGGCTCCCATGAATGCGACGGTGCTGCTGCTGGGCGAAACCGGCACCGGCAAGGGAATGGTAGCACGCGCCATCCACAGCAGCAGTAGCCGCAAGGATCGGCCTTTGATAACAGTCAACTGCACGACACTGCCGGCGACCCTGATAGAAAGTGAGCTGTTCGGCCGGGAAAGGGGTGCATTTACCGGGTCGGATGCCAGGCAGATCGGCCGTTTCGAGCTGGCTGACAAGGGCACCATATTCCTGGACGAAATCGGCGAGTTGCCGTTGGAGATGCAGTGCAAGCTGCTCCGGGTCATCCAGGACGGCGAATTCGAGCGGCTGGGCAGCCCCAGAACCATAAAAACCGATGTAAGGATCATAGCGGCCACAAACAGGAATCTGGATGAAGAGGTGAAGAACGGCAGATTCCGGGAAGACCTGTTTTACCGGCTCAATGTTTTTCCGATCACGATGCCGCCGCTTCGGCAGCGCAAGGAAGACATTCCGCTGCTCGTTAATCATTTTGTGGCCAAATTCAACAAAAAGATCGGCAAGAAGATAGAAACAGTGTCAAGAGAGACCCTTAACTCCCTTCAGGAATACCAGTGGCCCGGCAATGTGCGGGAGTTGGAAAGTATCATCGAGCGGGCGGTAATCATCAGCCAGGGTGTTGCACTACAGGTGCTGGACCGGCTGGAGACCCTGCGGAAGCCGGATGAACCGACAGGGGAGAATGTCAAAGCTCTCGTTGAGCTGGAACACGACCATATCCTCCAGGTATTGCAGAAAACCGGTTGGCGCATCGAAGGGAAAAACGGAGCAGCAGTGCTTCTCGGTCTCAACGCCAGCACCCTGCGTGCCCGCATGAGGAAATACGGCATTGTCCGGCAGTAAATCAGGTTGTCAGGCTGAAGGCTGAAGACTGAAGACTGTCAGGCAAATCATTACTCAACCTTCAACCTTCAACCTTCAACCTTCATATTTGGCAGTTACGTTAAAAATGACGGTTTTTGTTGACGGCTTCCCATCCCCAGCGCACACCCCATTTGTATTTATCCCCGTACAATCAGACCCTTGCACCATCAAAATTCGCAGGACATTTCTGGCACGCTAGTTGCGCTTATCATTCTGGTAGAGCTTCAGCACGGTTGTGCGTTCTGCTAATTCTTAAATATTGTACATTCAATGGGAGCCCCATGAATATACCTGCCAACACGCTGGAAATTAAGACCTTGGGTCGATTCAGCATTTCTCTTGCTGGAAAACCTGTCGCGATCGACTGGCCGGACGAAACCATAAAGGAGCTTTTCTGCTCGCTGCTTTCGCCGCTGGATATATATTTCACCTGGGACCGTCTCTGTCGCACCCTGCTGGGCGTGCCAGAGACGCGAACCTGCAGGATGCAGCTGGAAAGTAGTTACCTCCAGCCTCTCAATAGCTTTCTGATCAAGGAACTGGGCTTTAACCCGATCATTTCAGGACAGGAGGGCATCAGTATCGACCAGCATGTCATTCATGTGGATGCCCTGGAGTTTTACCAGACTGTTTTGGAAGGGCTCAAGCTGATGTCGCTTACCGACCATACCGAAGCATTTAAGAAATTTAGTAAAGCAAATTCACTCTATGCCGGCAGTTATCTGCCCGGAATGCACGGCAAAATCATTGAAAATACCCGCAAAGAGCTGGAGTCGCTTTATCGAACTACAAGCATTTACGATGTGCGGTAGGGTTCTGGCAAATCAAAAGGAATTTACCATGAAACTGCATGTGAAAACAGATCGGCAGAGACAATGGTTGCTTCTGGTAACAGCATTTATGCTGCTGACGGGATCAGCTTTTGCCCAGGATCCTGTTAAGGAAACGACCGGCTACATTCGGGTTGAGAAAAATGAAAACCCTGATAAAGGCCGGCCGCTTATTAATGCTGCCAATCAAGGAGTGGAAAATAAAGACATGGACCTGCTCAAGGAACTTCTTAAACCAGATTCTGATCACAAGGCAGAACCAGCAGCAACAGAAGAACATTGCAGCAATGATGAGTGTGCTTTTGAAGCACATCAGTAATACAAAGGCTGTGGAAAAGCAGTAGTACTGTTTGTATCTATGTGCAATTGAAGGCGGCAAGGTCGATTCTCTGATGCCTGGTAAAATAGGACAGGTGGAAAATCTCAGGTAAAATAGAAAGGGTGGATTAAAATGAAAAAAACACTATTGCTCAAGTTGTCATTACTGATCCTTACATTCTCGATGCTTACGGGTTGTCTGCTGATACCGGTTGATGACGGGATGGATCGCGGCGGTACCCATGATAGAAGCCGTGGCGATCGTCACGGTGATCGTCACAGCGTGCCCCCTGGGCATCGCTAACCAAGGTGTTGATTGATTGAGTCGGCCCTTCGTGGTTTCCTTGAACCATGGAGGGCCAGGTATCAACTAAGGAGAAACTGTTTATGGTGAGTGTACGGGGAATATTTATCTTATCTGCGGTTCTTGTCGGCATTATCTTTTGTCCTGGCTGGATGAAACAGGGGAATGCCTTTGCCGAGCAAATGGGTGAGATGTCTGCTTCCCAGGAAGAAAAGGGTGCGGAAAACACCGGCGGGGTTGCGGAGTATCATACAGCACTGGCCGGAGAGCCATTGCAAACGGTCTTCATGGGCAAAACAATAGATATCCCCCCCCTGGACCGGGGCCGATTGACTGCCCTGTCGCTGGGCGGGGTATTCTATACCCCAAAACAGGGAGAAACCGCTTTCACCCCCATAGGCGCCCTGTTTGTGAAACGTATGTGGGAAAGTTCCAGGACCCGCAATATAATCAGTATCTTCGTCAATGACCTGGAATATGACAAAAGCTTCGGAAACCTGGAACTGGTCACGCGATTGGAAAACAACACGATCCCGTTTGGCCAGAAGGAAGTGGTAAACAACCGGGAGATCAAGTCGTCCGACGCGAAATGGGGTACTGTGATCGCTTCAATGGGCCCCGGACTTCGCTACAAGGTGTCGCCTTTTCAGGTTGATAATGACCTGAGGCTCCAACTGCTCGGCAAGGTCGGCTATTTTTATGCCAATCGAACTGATGACACAGGACCAAACCTGGTGCTGCCCCCCAGCACGATACTGTACGGCGTGAAACTTCGGGGCCGTTATGACGGGATGCGCCGTAATCTGCTGGAGCTGCCGCATACCGGCATGGCCGCAGGATTCGACCTGGATTACGTGCACCGGGACAAATGGTCAGATTTCGGAACCATCCCTGATGCAATCTTTACCAAGGCCCATACCCAGGACTATGTTCAGTTTAACGGCTATTTCATGGGTGTCGCCGGAATCCCGGGTCTGTCGGAAAAGAACCGGGTTTTCTTCAGCTTCCATGCCGGCGTAACTCCCAGGGAGAGCGCCGACCGCTACAATGCCATCACGATCGGCGGCGGCCCGCTTCCCGGCGAAACGGATGACCTCTTCCGTCCTGATTATCCAGGAGCCATGTTCAACCAGGTTCTCGTATCCAATTATGCCATGACGGCCCTGGAATACCGGCGCGAACTTGCGTTCTTCATATATCTCCGCCTGCGTGAGACGTTTATATGGGCAGACCGGGCAGCTGTAACGGATACCAACAAATTCCTCTTCAAAAGCTCAAAAGGGGCAGCAACTACCATTGGCGTGGATACGGGTTTCTTCTGGAATTCCTCGCTGTATCTCGGTTATTCCTGGGATACCGGTTTCATTCGTAATGGCAAGCCTGGAAGCGGCCTGATCCTTTCCTGGAACAAATTATTCTGAGAAACAACTCACCCAGACCCGTCATATTTAACAGTTATGTCAAACACGACGGATTCCACTGACGGCCGCTGCCTTGTTCCGCACGCACCCCCGCTATTTTACTCTTAAAAAACAGCTTGTTGCGCGCACGGCCTCCGCATTTGCTGTCTGGCACGTTAGTTGCGATATACTAACGTAGTACGCCGAATACCCATAGTTGACCATAACCCACAACCAAAGGGAGAGACATCATGAAACCAAGCACAAAGGACCAGGTGGAAGGCAAGTTCCACGAAGTGAAGGGCGCTATCAAGGAGACCGCCGGGAAACTCAGCGATAATCCCGAGTTGGAAGGTGAAGGTATCGGTGAAAAGATAGCAGGTAAGGTTCAGGGCAAGATTGGTCAGATCAAGAAGGTTTTGGAGAAGTAGTGTAGCTGTTGCGTGTCGTGTGTCCCAGTAATCGCAGTAATAATTATGTGCAAAAATACCAAAAAAAGGAGATCGTGCAATGAAGACAAACTTTTCAATGGCTAAAATCCTGGCAGCCGCAGCCCTGGTGGCATTCACCGTCCCAGTACCCGCATTTTCCGCGATGAAGGATATGTCTGGAATGAAGCACCATGAAGGAAATGGGCAGATGATGACTCATTACGATGGTCACGGCCAGATGATGGACATGGGCAATATGGACAGGATGGGCGATATGATGGGCATGTGCCTGGAACATGCCGATAAGATGGGGCTTACGGATGAACAGATCACGAAGTTGAAGCCGATACATCGCGAGATGCAGAAAAAGCATGCCCAATTCAAGGCTGACATGAAGATTGCAGAGATCGAACAGATGGAAATCATGGAAGTGAAGGATTTTGATCTGGAGAAGGCAAGTTCGGCCGTTAAAAAAAGCGCCGCGATTAAAATAGCCCATCAATTGGAAATGTTGAAGGCCATGAAAGAAACACGGACAATTTTAACGGACGACCAGTTTAAGGAAATGAAAAAGATGATGCCCATGAAGGCTGGTGTGAAAAAACCGGTAAAGAAAATGATGAAGAAGCATAAATAATCAGTGTAAGGGAGTCTTGCCATGAAAATAGTATATTCCCTGGTTTTAATAATGGCAGTGCTGGTTCTGCCGGTGTTCAGCGTTCCCGTGCATGCGGCCGGCATGGACAGCCGCATCGAATCATCTGCCCGGCAGACATATGTGTTCAAGACCTACCTTCATGCTGATGATATCAAAATCCAGTCCAGGGGGGGGGCTGTCACCTTGACCGGGATCGTTAACGAAAACTTCCACAAATCACTGGCCCAGGAGACCGTGGCAGGCCTTCCCGG
>Ga0209212_1003820_pt1 | contig 19347 bp, 21 predicted proteins | sample RifGroC2_FD_183996 | JGI IMG/M metagenome (GOLD analysis project Ga0209212, IMG submission 183996) | Groundwater microbial communities from Rifle, Colorado, USA - Groundwater C2 (SPAdes) (version 2) | ecosystem: Environmental > Aquatic > Deep subsurface > Groundwater | place: Rifle, Colorado... | reverse complement strand
TCATGCGCGAGCATGGCAGAAAAAAGATGGAGAAATGTTTGCAGAAAAGGAGGCTGAAAAGTTAAACTGAAAATGGTGGGTCCGGATTAGTGAGACAATACTGGGTCCCGATTGGTGAGACGCGACACCTTTAACCTGAATCCTGCAGTTGGAAGCGGTTTCCATAGGAAAATCAGGCGGACAGAATTATTCTGCAGGATTCCCCGCGAAGCGGGCGGCGGGCCCAGCGCTATGCGCGCCTGGCCCGACGAGGTGGCCGTCTGAAGCGCATAGCGCCTGATACGGCACTGCCATAGGCTTGTATGCCTCCCGGAGGGCGCCCGCTATGCGGGCGGAAAGTTGCAACTGCAACTTTCAGGTTAAGAAAATCGCCCCTTGACGCGGACACTTTGACCTGATATACTAGTTGTAAGAATTTATTAACAACTGTTAATATTTTTTAACAATATGACACAAAAGCTTTCCGCGCTTTCCCTGCTCAGTCAGAAGTCCCCGGCGATGATCCTGCGCTTCCTTTGGAAGAGCCGCGCCGAATGGAGCGGCAGGGAAATAGCCAGGCAGACAGGCTTAAGCGCCCCGGCCTGCCATGAGGCGCTAAAGCAGCTTGACGCCAGGGGTCTTGCGCTTTTCAGGCGCGTCTCCAATGTTCATCTTTATAAGATAAATTCCGACAATTACCTGGTTAAGAATGTTTTTGCCCCTCTATTCCAAACTGAGGACGAACTGCCCGGCCAGGTCCTGAAAACCATCAATAAGTTTTTAACCGATTATCCGGAAAACAAAAAGATCCTTTCTGCTGCTATCTTCGGCAGTATGGCCACGGGACATGAACGCCTTAATAGCGACCTGGACTTGCTTATAGTCACCCATGACGCCGCAAGCGCAAAGGACATCGAAGATCGCATACAGGATCTTAGGACACTGATTTACAAGCAATTCAGTATCCCCCTTTCGCCCTACATTCAGCCGCTGGCCGAAATTAAGGCCAAGCATAAGCAGAAGTTGCCTTTAATCCTCAAAATATTGAAAGAAGGACAAGGCATATACGGCAAAGACCTTAAGGAGCTTTTAGCATGACACCCAAGCAACACAAGACTCGCGATGTTTCTAGAGAGCATTACACCACTTACCGCAAAAAGGCCAAAGAATTCTTAAATTCTATGGAAGCGTCTTTGCGCGTCAGGGAATGGAACGCGGCCGGGCTAAATGCCGTGCACTGCGCTATTTCTTCGGCGGATGCGCTATTGGTGTATAATGCCGGCATCCGCTCAGCCGGCGATTCCCACCACGATATTTCTTTCCTGCTGGTACAGTATGTTAAAGATACCGACACAACCCCCAAAGCCAAAACCCTTGCAAAGATAATCGATTACAAATTCCTCGCGGCCTACGAAGACCGGGAAATAATCGAATCCGAAGCTTTGGAGCTGGCGAAGATCACCCGAAGATTCTTTGAGTGGATGGAATCCCTGCTGGCTTAGCCCTGGCGGCACCGAAACTATCCCTTCCCCACAACTATACCCGCTCGCCTCTAAAGGGACACCTATAGGCTATAATACCGGCATTTGCTTCTGGATGGATGGACACCTATATGGACACCAAACCGATTAATAATTTAACCGTCATTACGACTCACTAAAAGAATAATAAAAACCCATCGTTTGCTCGTATATGGTTATCGTATACACCGAAATACCCCTATTCCTTTTACCCAACACTGCAACGTCCCTTAAGCGCGCGAACGAAGTTCGAAAACGACGAATACCACGGGCGTAAGCCTATGGATGTTTATTTTACAATCAGGATATCCCGGGTAGGAATTGTTCGTCTTCGCTGGCAATAGTATAGCCGAGCATTTTATAGGTTTTAAGGCGTTTTTTGTGCATGTTCGCTAGCACCGACACTCCGGAATCCACATAGTCATAAATAAGGACATTTGTTTTATCCGCGTGTTGCCTGTGCAGCCGGCCGGCATACTGGACTATTTTGCCTTTAAACGAGGCGGGCATTGTCAAAAACAGCGTGTCCAACCGGGGTTCATCAAAGCCCTCGCCAATATAAGAGCCGGTAGCAAGAATGGCTTTGCGGCAATTATCAGGATAATGCTTTAACTCTTCAAATATCTCACGCCGCCGCTTCTGGCGCAAGCCGCCGTAAAGCACAGCCAGAAAATCGGTCTTACCTTTCAACAGAGCCTCAAGGGCGAGCAAATGTTCGCGCCGCTCGGTAAGAATAAGAGGAAAACGTCCGGCGCTTAACACCGCATCTATGTCTTTCAAAATCTGCATGTTGCGCCGTTCAGCCAAAGCAGCCATTTGCGAATCTATTCTTAAAACTTCATCAGCAAGTTTATCCCTATCGGATGATTCACTCATAGGCCCCGGCTATTCGTAATATTTGCTGATACGGGTATGCCCGGCCACCCGATACTTCCCTTTGTCGGTATCTTCGTCCGACTTATATGGAATTTTCCAGGTGATCCCAAGCGCACGGAGTTCAGTGCGAATCCGCATCACATCTTCTTTATCCGTCCAATCATATGTATAAACGCAGACAACCTTTTTAGACGAATCAACAGCATTCGGGTTCGGCCTGGCTGTAGCAACTTTAGCGCTATCCCCAAGCCTGCCTTCTTCGGTGGCCTTCTTTACCTTTTCCCAAACACCATCGACACTTTTCACAGGCACAAAGACAAGCCATTTGCCGTTTCCCGTGGTCGGCTCTGGGTATTGCCCCTGTTTCCTGACTGCATAAAGCCAATATTCGCCGGTTTCCCGGGATGGAACATTTTCCGTACGGGGCGACATTTATGATTCCACCAGCTTTAGCAGTAAAGCGACCCGCTCGTAAGCGTCCCGGCGGATCCGTTCCTGCTCTTGCGGGTCTGTGATATTTTCAAAAGCGGAAACATGCGTGGGGCCTACTCCCTTTATCGACCCGAATTTATCACGCAGTATACCTAAACCCTCTTTAACCAATTTGTTGGCAGCAAACTTCCGGAACTCCGCGGCGATCGTCTCCACGCCGCCCGGATAATTCAAAAGGCAATAATAGATATCCCAGGAGTCTTTTTCTTTGAGCCTGTCATTCAGCGCCTGCGCTTTCATGACCAGGAAAGGAACGATAGACGCCACTTTTACGCTGACCTTATCCTCGGCCCCATCAGGCAATGTGCCGGAGATCACGATATCAACGGGCTTATCAAAAGCCAGATCCGCGCCGCGCGCTTTCCTGATTTTAATGTCCTGTGCCCGCTGTGTCCTGTGGCTTTTGCCAGTTCCTTTGTATTGCGCTCCCAGAAAATCCACCTCTACCCGGATAACGCGGTTTTTTTGGGGCACATCGCGGTAAAAAATAAAAGGCTGTTCGCCTTCCGTATAACCCCGCTCCATAAGGAGCTTCTTTATCGTTTTATAGACGGGGTCCTGAAGACTCCGATGGTCCAGCAATAAATCGATGTCTATACTGCCGACATGTTTGTCGGAAGCACCGCCGCAAAGAAGCTGCGGCACCCACCCTCCGACCAAAATCATTGAGTCCCGATATGCGCCCAGCAAATGAGTAATTTCTATCAAAACAGAATGGGCGGCTTCAACCGCGTCAAGATTGTAATCGTTATTTGTCACCATTTAAGCACCTGTTCCATTATAGATTTAGCCGCTTCCTCGCCCCGGCCACCCACAGCCATTAGATCGAGATATGCCTGCACCGGCGAAACCAGAATTTTGCCGTGCAGTTTACGCGAGTCGATGAAAACGCCGTCATCGTATGGCATTATCAACTGGACATTTTCCCCGGATTCAACCTTTTTAAGCCCCAATGCTTCCGCCACCTTATTGATATCGCCGTTGTAATACGCGAACAAGCGCGGGTGAATCACCATAGGGGCATATACCGCCCCCGCCGAGAATCCTGTCAGCGCGCATTGCGAAGTTTCTTTCCGCACATAGGTAAATAATTCAGCTTCCAGCTCCACCGATTTTAACGGAGACCAGAAGCGGTGTATTTCACTGCGGCGCATTGAGTAATTCTTTGCCCAGTCCCCCAACAACTCCCTGGGCCTCGTTACTCTGATACCGTTGCCGCTGACATCCAGGAACTCACCCTGTCCGAGACGGCTTTTAACATTTGACGCGTGGCCAAGGCTTACCCCCGCCGACTGGGACAATTCCTTGATCTTCCATAATTTTGAAACATCTTTGAGAAGAACTCGAAGGACCCGCTCCGCTTTAGGCGAGTAGATATATTTCAAATCCCGTCTTTCGGAATCATTTGGGATGCCGGTACGCTCAATATAAACCGAATCAAAAGCCAGATAACAGTTCCCTTTTAGATCAAGATAGCCGACTCCGGCGTTTTTGCATATGGCGGCGGATTCTCTCGAAATATACGAAGCGACTATGATGCCGTAAGGATTGGCATACTTGTCTTTGCATGCCGCAAGACGCGCCGCCGCGTCCCGAATGACTCGCGGCTGGCCGTTGCTTTTAATCTCTACAAGCAATATGTATTTTTTTCGGTCTTTGCCGAAAACTTCAACCACCATGTCCGGGCAATAATCGGTTTTTGCCGGTGTCGGCTGTATCCTTGGGCGCAGAAAAGGCACTTCGGCCAGGCAAGCCAAAATTGATTGAGCCGCTAAAGACTGGATTTGCGTGTTTTTCATTAAAATAGCCTGTTTCAGCGTTTGTTGAAATATAGTATACCAGTGAAACAGGAGAAGCGCAAGGGGGGGCTTCACCCACTTCCTTGGGTAATACAATCCTCGTAGTCTTTATCGTTCATCAGTGCACATCCACATATATCAGCCCTAGCGTTTCAACACGGTTGAGACACCGCAGTCCTCTCCAATGGGCCTAGCCTGAATCCTGCAGTTGGAAGCGGTTTCCATAGGAAAATCAGGCGGACAGAAATATTCTGCAGGATTCCCCGCGAAGCGGGCGTCGGGCCCAGCGCTATGCGCGCCTGGCCCGACGAGGTGTATGCCTCCCGGAGGGCGCCCGCTATGCGGGCGGAAAGTTGCAACTGCAACTTTCAGGCTAGCACTCTGGAATAGCATTTTCTCGATCTGGATGGACACCAAAGTGCCAAAACAGCCTTCTGCATAATAAACAAAACGACGGCAATCTTATGAAGATTGTCGTCGAGGAACTGCCTTTAAAAAACTGGAGCGGGCGACTTGCGAGCGGCAGCGAGCCTCCCCGTAAGGAACGATTCCCATGCCCGCATACTTAAAAAAAGACCATCCACTAAGGGATGGTCTTAAAATATGGAGCGGGCGATGGGAATCGAACCCACATCTCAACCTTGGCAAGGTCGCGTTCTACCACTGAACCACGCCCGCATTATTGCCTCTTAAACCCCACTTCCTATATTTTAGCAAACAAACCCGCCTTTTTCCAAAACGTAAAACGTAACTAAAATCTGTACGCCAGGTTAAGACCCAGCGGCCCGCCTGGGACTAGCGAAGGATAAAACCTGAGCGCCGCCGTTTTCGCCGTCCGGGCGCGGGAATTAGATGTTATGGCTTTTCCCACGGCGTAACCTATACCCAGACCCAGCGGATAATCGCTGGCCCAGTGGACTCCGTTATTTACCATCTGGAAACTCAGCGCGCCCAGCAGGAAATAACCGATCGGTTTTATCAGTTTCTTCTCCGGATAATTTTCCGACATCACGGTTATAGCCATCATGCCGGTGGCGAGGTGGCCGGACGGGAAAGCGTCGTAGCGCGTCCTGTGCGCCTGGAATTCAGCGAAAGAGGGAAAAAAACGCCAGACCCCGCGCGCGGCGGTGGCGGCCGACGGCGTCTCGCGCCCGGTCGCGCGTTTTATCACCTGCGTGGTGAAACCGGTGACCAGCAGGCCTTCCACCAATTGATGGCCGGTTGTCGCGGCCCGCCAGTCGTCCTTAAGCCAGCCGTAGGTTTCGAAATACGCGCAAAGCCCCAGGCTTACCCAGCCGTCGCCCAGAAAATACATGGCGGAGCCCAGGTCGGCGGGGCCGCGCAGGATCGGGATCTTTCCTATCTTCAGGAACGGCTTCGTCCTGTCCTTCGAGGCGATATTGAGTTTGCGCCCCAATCGCCGTGTGTTGGAATTTATCTTCTCGTCATACTCGATGAGAACCAGGGTGGAGGCCGTGATGGCGGCGAGCCAGGGCAGGCCCTCCTTTGAAAAGCTGTTTTGGATAAAAGTTCCGAAGTCTTTCGGGCCTTTGGCGATGGCGCCCCAGAAAGCCGGCTTCGAATAAGCCAGTTCCTCCGGCCCGGCCCTGTAGAGACGGATACCGGCGGCCGGGGCCGAAGATATGTCGGAGGTTTCAAGGGCCGCCGCCGGCGGCCGGGCATTGAGGACGGAGACACACAGGATCGAGCAGATCCACAGAAGTCCGGTTTTCATTATTGCTTTTTTACAAGTTTCCAGTGCGCGCCTTGCGGCGTATCTTCTATCAGTACGCCTCTCTCAAGCAGCGCTTTGCGGAGTTCGTCGGATCTTTTAAAATCCTTGTTTTTCCGGGCCTGCCGGCGTTCTTCGACCATGGCCAGCAGTTCCGGCGGCAGCGCCTCCACGACCGGGGCCCTGTTGAGCTCCAGGCCTAGCACTTCGTCCGCGGCCAGGGCGAAACCGAGTTTTTCCTCCGGCGCAAGCGCCGGAGAACGCAGGGTTTCCCAGAGCGCGGCGAGAGCCTGCGGCACGTTAAGATCATCAGCCAGCGCTTCCACGAACTTCAGGTAATACGCCGACCCCTTATCCAGTTTCGCGGCTGTTTTTTTAAAAGTGGTTTCTTCCGCCAGCTTCGCCACGGTTCCGCGCAAAGCGGCCAGGGCCTTGCCGGAAGAATCGAGGGACTCCCAGGTGAATTCAAGCTGTTTGCGGTAATGCGCCGTGAAGCAGAAATAGCGGTAATCGAGCGGATCGATGCCTTTCCCGGCCAGGGTCTGGACGGTTATAAAGCCGCCGGCGGATTTGGACATCTTGCCGAGCTCACCCATGACCAGAAATCTGCCGTGCAGCCAGTAATTCGCGAAAGGCTTTCCGGTGGCGGCCTCGGACTGGGCTATTTCGTTAGTGTGATGCACGGCCACGGCGTCCTCGCCGCCGCAATGAATATCGATGGTCTCGCCCAGGTGCTTCATGGCCATAGCCGAGCACTCCACATGCCAGCCCGGAAAGCCCCTGCCCCAGGGAGAATCCCATTCCATCTGGCGCTTTTCTTCCGGCCTGGAAAATTTCCATAGCGCGAAGTCTGCGGGATTGCGTTTTTCTGCGTTCGCCTCGACCCGCGCCCCTTCCTTTATTCCCTCTATGTGGCTTTTGCCGGCCAGCTTGCCGTAATCCGGCAGTTTGGCGGTGTCGAAATAGATGCCGTCGCCTATGCGGTAGGTGAAACCTTTTTTCTCAAGCGCCAGCACCAGTTCCACCATTTCCTTTATATAATCGGTGGCGGGGCACAGGATATCGGGCATGAGGCAGTTGAGCGCCCTGTAATCCTTAAAAAAAGCTTCGGTGTAGAATTTCGCCACGTCCCAGGCCGATTTCCCCTCGCGCCGCGCCCCGACTTCCATCTTGTCCTCTCCGGTATCGGCGTCGGAAGTGAGATGTCCCACGTCGGTAGTGTTCATCACTCGCTTTACACCGTAGCCGAACAGTTTAAACGCTCGCACCAGGACGTCTTCGAAGATGTACGTGCGGAGATTGCCGATATGGGCGTAGTCATAAACGGTGGGGCCGCAGGTATAGATGCCGGCCGCACCGGGTTTAAGCGGCTCGAATTTTTCTTTTTTTCTGCTCAGCGTATTATACAGTCGCAATTCCATCCCGGTTATCCTGTTACGGTTTAAGAATGTTCCCGATCCCCGCGTCCACGGCTTTGAAAAAATCGGAACAAAGCCGTTTACCCTCTGGAATATCGGATTTCTGCAGCAGGCAGGAAACCTCCGCTTCCGAAAAAGGGTAAACCGCGCCCCTGGGAGCCAGGGAATATGAAAAGCCTATTTCCGAGGCGCCGCCGTGCTTTTTAACCGCTTCAGCCTGGGCGGACGCGAGCAGGTCCTGAAAGGCCCGCTCCCGTTCCTGGTCCGGAACTTTGCCCAGCGCGTACACCCGGCTCTGCTGCGCCACCGCCCGCTGGCGCGGAGAGGGAGCGCCCGGCCGCCCCGCGCCGGCGCAGCCGCAAAAGCAGGCGTAGACGGTCACAAGAACGGAAAGGCCCAGAACACCCTGTATTCCGGTTCGCGTTGAGCGGAATGCGGGCCCCGGAGTTTCGACACACCTTATAACTTCTGGCATATGGCCTATGGCGGGCGCGGCGCCCTTATGGCTTATGGCGGCCATGGAGTTTCACGACATGGCCTATTTCAATACGCCTGCGACGGCAAAACAGATTATAGCTTCGCCGTGGCCGACCTCTCCCAAACCTTCCCGGCTTTTGGCCTTTACGCTGACATTGTCCAGATCCAGCTTAAGAATGCGCGCAACGGATCTGCGGATCTCCTCGTAATAGGGTTTAAGCCTCGGTTCTTCCGCCACGATGGTGGCGTCCACGTTCACAATGGACGCTTTCTTCTTCTTCAGTATTTCCAGGACTTTTTCGGCGATGGAAGAACTGGCTATGCCCATGATCGTGAGATCGGTGGGCGGAAAATATATGCCTATCTCTCCGGCGGCGATAGACCCCAGCAGGGCGTCGCAGATGGAATGCAGCACCACGTCTCCGTCGGAATGTCCGAGCATGCCCTTGGGATGCTCTATCTTCACCCCGCCCAGGACAAGCGCCCTGCCTTTCACCAGGCGGTGGATATCATAACCGAAACCGAACCGCATCCGCGGCGCGGGCGCTTTAACTTTATTTTTTTCTTTCATGAACGCCTCCGCTACAATAAGGTCTTCCGGGGTCGTGACTTTGATATTCCGGTAGTCGGACAGCACGACAGCGGGCCTTATACCTAGTTTTTCAAGCACCTGGGACTCGTCGCTGTAATCCTCTCCGGGCCGGGCCGCGTTCAGCACGCGCCCAAGTATTTCCCGGCGGTAACACTGCGGCGTCTGCACCGCCATCAGGCGGGAACGATCCGGCGTGCTTTCAAAAAAGCCGCCGTCCGGCGATGTCCGTTTTACCGTATCCTTGACCGGCACGGCCGGCACGGCCGCCCCGGATTTCCCGGCCGCTTTAAGCGTCCCGGCCACGACTTTCGCGCTGACCAGGGGCCTGGCTCCGTCGTGCACCGCGACCAGTTCCACGGTTCCGGACAGCGCCTTAAAACCGCTTCTCAGGGACGCCATCCTGGTGGGGCCCGACGGCGCCGTCTTAAAACCCCGGTCTTCCCAGCCGCGGCCGTAACGCGCCAGATTTTCCGGGGTGAGAACCACGACCAGTTCTTCGAAACCGCCGAGGCCGGAAAAAGCTTCGGCGGTCAATTCCAGCATGGGCCTGCCGGCCAGTTTCAGATATTGTTTTTCCCGCCCCATCCGTTTACCCCGCCCCCCGGCCAGAATAATGGCGGCGCTGTGTGCAGGGATCTTTAGATCCTTAACGGTCATAGGAATTGAAAATATCAGTCACTGGTCTTTATTGTACCGCTTTAACGTTTTTTACGCGCGTGAAGACGATGCGGCCCTGGGAAGTCTGCAGTATGGACTGAACCACGGCGTCCACTTTTTTACCCACGAATTCGCGTCCGTCTTCCACCACGATCATGGTACCGTCGTCCAGATAGCCGATCCCCTGCTCTTTTTCCTTGCCCTCTTTCATGATGAAGATGGGCATATCCTCGCCGGGCAGGACCACGGGCTTGAGCGCTATGGAGAGATCATGGATATTGAGCGCCGGCACGTTTTCAAGGGCGGCCAGTTTATTTATGTTGAAGTCCGTGGTTACAACGAAAGCGCCCAGTTCCTTGGCGATATGAACCAGCTTGATGCCGTTCTCCTTGATGTCTCTTATGTCCCGATCCAGGATCTTGAAAGGCACGGCTTTTGATTCCTGCAGACGGGCCAGGATATCCAGGCCTCTGCGCCCTTTGGCGCGCTGGATGTGCTCCTTGGAATCGGCGAGGGCGTGCAGTTCCTGCACGATGAAACGGGGCGTGACCACGCTGCCGGTTATAAAATGAGTCTCGCAGATATCCATAATGCGGCCGTCCACGATAGCGGAGAGATCCAGCAGTTTTATGCTGCGGCCGGACCGCTTTCCCATGGACAGGATGTTCTTGTCCAGTTCGTCCAGCTCGGGGATCTTTTTGATGCTTATCATCACGCCGAGGAGCGCCAGGGAGTAGCGGATGATTATATTGTATTTAAGCCATACGTCGCTGAGATCCGAGTTCCCGATCTGGAAGACGGTATAATCCAGAAGTTTGGAGACGATGATGCCGACCACCGCTCCGATTACTCCGATAACCAGCGAGAAAAGGCTTACGCTTTCAAACACGTATTCCACGCCGATAATGACCAGGCCGACGACCACGCCCAGCAGAACGCCTTTCATATCCCTTGAAACGCTTAAATAAGTAAGCGCGGGGGTGCCGAATAATGCCACAGCTCTGAAGATCCATCCTATCATTGTATTGCTCCTTGTAGTAGGCCCTAATTTATTTAGCCTTGGCCAGGGCGGAATACAGCTCGGCTATGTCCGCCACCGGTATTACTTCCAGTTCTTTCAGTTTGAGCGGCTCTTTTTTGTTAAGGGCCGTCCGCGGGGTATAGGCTCTTTTGAACCCCAGGCGCTCTGCCTCAGCCAGCCGGCGCGCCATAAAAGCGGTGGACGAGGTCTGGGCCAGGATCCCGACCTCCCCGAGGAAGATCGTATCGGGCGGAAGTTCCAGATCCTTGGCGGAACTGATGACGGCCGCGCAGAACGCCAGGTCAAGCGCGGTATCTTTGAGCTTGATGCCGCCCTGGAGGCTGGCAAACACGTCCATGGTGTCCAGCCGCAGGCCCGCGTTCTTCTCCACCGCGGCGATCAGGATCTGGGCGCGATTGAGATCCAGCCCGGTCACCGTCCGGCGGGGATACGGATAATATGACCGGGACACCAGCGCCTGGATCTCGGCCAGCATCGGCCGCGACCCCTCGAAAGCTATGGAGAACGCCCGGCCCGCCAGGGCGCGCCCGCGGTCGGTGTTGGCCATGATCTCGCTCGCGTCCTTAACCGAGATCAGGCCCTTCTCGGTCATCTCGAAGATCCCGATCTCGCTGACCGGCCCGAACCTGTTCTTGTGCGGCCTCAGGATGCGGTAAATGTTGTTCTTCTCCGTGTCGAAATAGAGCACCGTATCCACGATATGCTCCAGCACCTTGGGTCCGGCCAGGGCGCCGTCCTTGGTGATATGCCCCAGCAAAAACAGCGGCGCGCCCCTGGACTTGGCTATTTTAAGCAGCTCGGAAGCGCACTCGCGGATCTGGCCCACGGAACCGGGGCTGCCCATAAACTCCGGGTGATAAGCGGTCTGGATGGAATCCAGAACCAGAAGCCCCGGCTTTATCTTGTTAAAAGCGTCTATCACTTTCGCCAGGTTGTTCTCGGAAAGGAGGTAGATGTTCTCGTTTCTGGCGCCCAGCCGGCCGGCCCTGGAACCCACCTGCGCCAGCGATTCCTCTCCTGAAACGTAAAGTATTTTAGAGTCCTTGAGCGCGCCGGAGGCCATGGCCCTGGACACCTCCATCATGATGGTGGACTTCCCTATGCCGGGCGGCCCCGCCAGCAGCAGCACCTGCCCCTCTATGACGCCGCCGCCCAGCGCCCGGTCGAATTCCCCGATGCCGGTGGACATATAGCGGGGTTCCACGCTTCCGGAATCCGAAAGCCTTACCGGTTCGGAAGAGAATTCGGTGAGCGCCCTGGACCTGGAGGCGGTTCTGGACGCGGCTTCTTCCGCTTCTTCCACAAAAGTGTTCCACTGGTTACAGGCCGGGCACTGCCCTATCCATTTGGCGGAAGCCTGCCCGCATTCCTGGCAGCGGTAGATGGTTTTCAACTTGGGCATAAAAACTATTTCTTCGTGCCGCCAAGCGTCGCCAGGCCCAGGAGATACGAGATGTCCTTGTCTTCGAACATGACCCGGGCGGTGTAATTCACCCTTTTGACCTCTTCAAGATCATTCACGCGCACCCCGGCGGACACGTAACGGTTAAAAATAAATTCCATGCCCGCGTCGTAGCGCGGCTTGTCGAAGAACCGCCCCTTGATAGTCCGCCGCCTGGAAAAGTCGGAGGCTTCCACCATGAAACGGAACATGTCCCATTTCGGATCGTAATGGAAAGGGCGGTACTTCACGCCGAAACCGCCGGCGCCGCCCAGGGCGCCGGCATACAGGTCAAACCCTTTTATTTCCCAGCCCAGCTGAGCGTCTATGGTATTGCGCGTATCGTAATCCACGCCCCGGACCTGGTCTTTCGTGTTTATAATATTCGACCCGCCCAGATAATAGTACCGGCCCGGCCTGGGATAGATCTTCACGCCGAGGTCGCTCTTGGAATTGCGCGCGAGCGGCTCATACTTAGTCTGCAGATTCCAGTAAGTTCTGAAGCCCCCCACTCTTCCGACTATGTCTTTCACTGAGGCGCTGGCGTCCTTTAAATTGTTAAGCGTCGAGGTGACATTCTCTTTCATCTGCTTGTCCGAGACCAGCGCGCCGGCCACGCCGTCCCCGTTGCTTATTTTTGTCAGCAGGGAGTCGGTCTTGGCCAGGATGCTGTCCAGCTTCGCGGTGATGCCGTCCAGGCGCTCCATGGCTTTTTCGGCGTGCGGCTGGGAGGTGGAGACTATCTCGTTTATTCCGGCGGTCACTTCCCTGAGATTCGCAAGGATCTCGCCCAGGTTCTTCGTCATGGAGCCGTCGCCGCGCAGGTCTTTCACCAGCCCCTGGATCTCTTCCACCGCTTTGGCCATCGCCCTGTCTATGGGCAGGACGTCGGAACCGGACATAACGTCGCCCGGTTCTATAACTCCGGAGGAGGCGTCGCCCTGGTCTATCTGGAGGAATTTGGAGCCGATCAGGCTGGTGGAGCCGATCAGGAACCTGGAATTTCTGTAGATCTTCACGCCGTCCTGCACGGCCAGCTGGACGCGCACCTTGTCGCGTTTAAGATAGATCTTTTTTATCTTCCCCACCACCACGCCGGAAAGCTTGACCACGGATTTATCCGGCAGGCCGGCCACGTCCTGGAACTCCACGGACACCGGGTAATAGGTCTGAAAAGAATAATCGCCCAGCAGGAAGATGGCCGTGCCGAACAAAGCCATTCCAACCAGAACGAATACCCCGACTTTTGTTTCGTCGTGCATATGTATTTACTTTATCATTATAAATAATTAAAGGATGGATGAACAGCGGCAGAAACGCGACCCTATTCCCGCTGATGTTTCATTTCCAGGTCGTGACGGCGGCCCTGGACGTCAGGGAAAAGGGCGTCTTCCGTGAATTCCCTGAAGACCGGGTTGGAGGATTTCCGCAGTTCCTCCGGAGTGCCTGAAATGTTGAAATTGCCGTTATAGAGCATGGCGATCCTGGTGGAGATGGTGAAAGCCAGCTTTATGTCATGCGTGACTATGATAGAGGTGATCTTGAGCTTGGCGGCCATGTCGCTGATAAGCCCCATGACCATATCGGAGGTTATGGGATCCAGACCCGTGGTGGGCTCGTCGTAGAAAATATACTTTGGCTCGGCCGCTATGGCCCGGGCCAGCGCGGCCCTTTTTTTCATGCCGCCGGAAAGTTCGGCGGGTTTGAGGTTCTCCGCTTTCTCAAGCCCGACCAGGGCCAGCTTCTCCCTGGCTATGCGCGGATACTCTCTTTTAGGGATGTCCGTCAGGTATTGCAGCCCGAAAGTTACGTTCTCCATGACCGTGAGCGAGTCGAAAAGCGCTCCGCTCTGGAACAGATAGCCGAAATCCTTGCGTACCCTGGCCAGTTCGAATTCGTCTTCGATGGGCACTACATTTTTTCCGTCCACGAGGATCTCTCCGGAGTCCGGTTTGATCAGCCTGACGATACACTTCAGCAGAGTGCTCTTGCCGCAGCCGGAGGGACCGATAACGCTGAAAATATCGCCGTCATTGATGACCATGCCGGCGTTATCCAGCACTTTCTTCCCGGAATAGATCTTGGACAATCCTTTGATCTCGATCATATAATTCCGACCGCCACCAGCAGGGCGCTTATAAAATAGTCCAGCACCATCACCAGTACCATGCTCAGGACCACGGCCTGCGTGGTGGCCTTGCCCACGCCCTCGGCTCCCTCTTCGCAGGTCAGGCCCTTATAGCACGAAACGGTGGCGATCATGAAAGCGAAAGCGAAAGTCTTCAGGAATCCGTGCATGAAATTTTTTATCTCCATGAAAGTGAAGATATCGTTCCAATAGACGGAACTGGGAACGTTGAATTTTATATTGCTGACCAGGAAGCCGCCGAAAATGCCCAGGAAATCCGCGAAAACGGTCAGAAGCGGGATGGTAAGCATGAAAGCGATATAACGGGGAATGAGAAGATAGCGGGTGGGATTGGTGCCTAAAGTGTAAAGCGCGTCTATCTGCTCGGTGACCCTCATGGTGCCGATCTCGGCGGTAACGGCCGCGCCCACGCGGCCCGCCACCACGATGGAGGTCAGAACCGGGGCCAGTTCCTTGACCAGCGAAAAAGCCACCATCGTGCCTATATAAAGCGGCTCGTTGAACAGGTTCTTGGAGGTGTAGCCCATCTGAAGCGCCAGCACCATGCCGGTAAAAAAGCTGGTCAGGATCGTAACGGAAAGAGAATCCACTCCTATCCGCATGGACTGCTTGACGATCTCGCGCGCCTCCGGCCTGGCTTTGAACGTCCAGACTAGAATCGATTTGATCATCAGCGCGGCCGCGCCCAGTTTTCCCGCCAGCGACAGCGCCCGGCGCCCCACATTTTCCGCGATATAATGTCTCATGCTTTAACGCTAATTATATGTAAATCCGGGGCACGCGGGAAGTGATAAGCGTCACGACCTCGTAGGGGATGGTGCCGGCCAGGTCCGCCAGCTCCCGGGCGCCGACGCTTTCATTTCCCTGGCTCCCTATAAGCGTGACTTCGGAGCCGACCGCGGCGTCCTTTACGTCGGTGACGTCCACCATGGTCATATCCATGGTCACATTGCCAATCACGGGACATCTCTTCCCCGCCAGCAGCACGGACGCAGCGTTTGAAAATCTGCGTATATAGCCGTCTCCGTAGCCGGCCGGTATAGTGGCAACTTTCATGGGACGCGGCGCTTTAAAAGACTTGCCGTAACTGACGTATGAGCCTTCGCGCACCGTTTTCATGAATACCACCCTGGTCTTCCAGGACAGCGCGGGCTCGAAACCCTCCATCAGACCGTAGGCGGCCAACCCCACGCGGACCATGTCCCAGCGGCTCTCCGGGTAATTGAGCAGGCCGGCGGAATTGGCGGCATGTCTTATCAGTCCGCCGGATCCGCGGCCGGCGACCGCCGCCGCCGTCTCCGAAAAATATCGGAGCTGCTCGGCCGTAAATCCCGGGTCGCCGTCCGCGCAGGCCAGATGCGTGTAAAGACCGCCTATCTCCGCGCTCCCCGATCCGGCCAGTTCTTCGAAGATCTTCATTACCGAGGGCCTGCGGGCGCCTATGCGCCCCATACCGGTCTCCAGTTTGATATGGCAGACGGCCTTTTTGCCCAGCGAGCGAGAAGCCTCCGCGACCTGCCGGGCGGCGTCGAGGCTTGAAATGGTGACCATCAGGCCGCGGTTTATGGCCTCGACAAAACTCTCAAAGGGATACAGGCTGCCCAGGATGAGTATCGGCGAAACGATCCCGGAATCGCGCAGGGCCAGCCCTTCCTCCACCGAGGAAACGCCGAAACCCCACGCAAGTTTTTCGCGTTCCGCGAAGCGGGCCGTCTCCGCCGCCCCGTGGCCGTAAGCGTCCGCCTTTACCACGAACATCACTTTCGCGCGGGGGCCGGCTATGGTTTGTATTTTCAGGAGGTTGGTTCTTAGCGCGGAAAGCCGTATTTCAGCCCAGGTGGGCCGAAAGAATTTCAGGTTGGGCATAAGGACAGGGTTCAGGGCGCCTCACAGCATCGCTTCCTCTTCCGCGATGATCTCGGTGCCCGGCATCTGCGGATTCTCGAACCTGGTCAGCTCGGGCCTGAAATATAATTCCACTTCTCCGACGGGGCCGTTTCTTTGTTTGGCCAGGATTATGGAAGCCTTGTTTTTAAGCGTCGGATCTTCCCGATTGTAATATTCCGGCCTGTGGATCAGCGCCACCACGTCGGCGTCCTGTTCCAGCGAGCCGGATTCGCGCAGGTCGGAAAGCTGCGGCCGGTTGCCTTCGCGCCCCTTATCCTCGCTGCGGCGGTTAAGCTGGGAAAGCGCCAGCACGGGAACTTTCAGCGATCTGGCCAGGTCTTTTAAAAGCCGCGAGATCTCCGAGACCTCCTGCTGGCGGCTCTCTAAGCGGCCGGTGCCGCGGATGAGCTGCAGGTAGTCTATGATAATGAGGCCCAGGGTCTTGTTCTGGTTCTTCAGCTGGCTCTGAAGTTTGCGGGTGCGGGCGCGGATATCCAGAATGTTAAGGCCCGGGGTGTCGTCTATCCAGAGCGGCGCCGCCGCCAGCTTTCCGGAAAACCTGGTCAGGTCGGTCCACACTTCCCTGGGGAAATAGCCTTTGCGCACCTTGCCCAGGTCGGCTCCGGCCGCGGAACAGAGCATACGCTGGAAAATGGCGTGCTTGTCCATTTCCAGGGAAAAAATAGCCACCGGAACCTGCGGCTTGCTGGTGTCGTCCACGGCCGCGTGATAGGCCATGTTAAGGGCCATGGCGGTCTTGCCCTGGCTGGGACGGGCCGCCAGGATTATCAGATCGGATTTCTGGAGACCGGAGGTCATGTCGTCAAAACGGGTAAAACCGGTGGGAACCCCGGTCACATTGCTCTTCTCCCCGTGCGCTTTCTCAAGCCGCTCCAAAACCTCATGCGCCAGATCCTGCGCCGAGGAAAAACCGTGGTCGGTGCTGGTCTGGGCCACTTCGATGATCTGCTCCTGCGCGTAGTCCAGGATATTTTCCACTTCGTCGGAATTATCAAAAGATTTTTCGATGACGCTGGTGGAAACGCGGATAAGCTCGCGCAGCAGGGCCTTTTCCTTGACCAGCTGGGCATAGGCCTGGGTATGGGCCGCGGTGGAAACCTTTTCCATGAGGTCGGAAAGGTATTTCTGGCCGCCCAGTTCCTCAAGTTTGTTGTTCTTTTTAAGTTCGTCGGAAAGGGTTACGATATCCACCGGCTGATTGCGGTTATAAAGATCCGTTATCGACTCGAAGATCCTGCGGTGGATCTCGCTGTAGAAATGTTTGGCCTGGATGATCTCGGTGACAGTGCTTATGACGTCTTTCTCTATAAGCATGGCCCCCAAAACGGCCATCTCAGCCTCAATGGAGTGCGGCGGAACCTTTGTGTGGGACATATTAGAGGGTTAGAGGATGGAGGGTTATCCTCCAATCTTCTTACTTAGTTTGAGCGGTTACGGTGATCTTGACTTTGGCCGTGATCTCGGGCTTAAGCGCCACTTCGACTTCAAAAACGCCCACGGCCTTGATGGAAGCCGGCAGTTTGATCATGTCTTTGTGCACTTCGATATCGGCGGCGGCCAGGTTTTTTATAATGTCGCTCTTGGCCACCGAACCGAACATCGCACCCTCTTCGGAAACCGGCCTGGAAAAAGAAAGCGTGACGGCGGAGATCTTTTTGGCAAGCTCCTGGAGGCCGGAATTCTCGGCGGCGACCCGCTTGGTCCTTTTGCTTTCGCTGTTCTTCCAGGCTTTCATGGCGCCGGGGGTGGCGGCTTCCACCAGGCCGCGCGGCATGAGGAAGTTACGGCCGTAACCGTCGCGCACGGTCTTGATCTCGCCGGTTTTACCGAGGTTGGAAATATCTTTCTTAAGAATTACTTTCATTTGTAGCGCTCCATTAACTAAAGTGTCAGAGCTGAAGAACCGAGGTTCCGGGGCTCTGAAGCGGAAGAAAATTAAAACTTCAGCGCTTCAGCTCTTCAGAACTTCAGCGCTGATACGGCCATCAGCCGCAGTACGGCAGTATGGCGAGGTTCCTGTTGATCTTCACCGCGATGGCCAGCTGGCGCTGATGTTTCGCGCACGCGCCGGTTATCCTTCTGGAAAGGATCTTCCCGCCGTCGGCGCAGAAGCTCTTCACAATCTGAAGCTGCTTGTAATCCACATGCGGGATCTTCTCGGCGCAGAGCCGGCAGACTTTCCTTCTGGCCGCGAAGTGCTTCCTCGGGCCGAAAGAGCGCCGGGGGCCGTCTTCCCTGTTGACGGGCCTCGGAGCGGAAGCGTCCGGAGCGCTGAATTCTTTCCTGGGTTCGTTGTTCATAATTTAATCCTCTCTTAAAACGGAACTTCGTCCATACCGGAGGCGTCGGCGGCCTTTTCGACGGTCTCAACCGCTTCCACCGCCTCGGCGGCTTCCGGAGCGCCGGGGGTTTCTCCGGCGCCGGCCACGGCCAGGAACTGCACCCTTCTGGCCACAATGCGCATCACTTTGCGCTTCTGCCCGGTCTTATCGACATAATCCGAATTGGCCAGGCGTCCTTCCACATGAACCGGGCTGCCTTTTTTGGCGCGTTCCCTGCACCTCTCGCCCATGGGCCCCCAGACCGTGACAGGAACATAAGTTACATCATCTTTCCACTCGCCCGTGGCCTGGTCTTTGTAGCGCCGGTTGACGGCGACATCGAAGCTGCAGACGGGCAGGCCTTTCTGGGTGAAACGCAGATCCGGATCCCGGGTAAGACGCCCGGCGATCAGAACATGATTCTGTTCGGGGATCCTGATATTCATATATCCCGGCCGTTACGCTTTCTTGACCGGTTCCAGAACGGCCTTGAGCATCATGGCCCGCAGAACGGCTTCCTGAAGATTGAGATTATGCGTGATATTCTTCACGGATCCGGAGGCGGCCTTGACTTTCATATAGACGTAGAAGCCGTCCCTGTTCTTGCCGATCGGGTGGGAGAATTTTTTTCTGCCGAGCCTGTCTTCATTGAGGATCTCGGCCTTTTCATCGGTAACTATTTTTTTGGCCTTCTCAATGATCTCGCCGGCTTCGGCATCGGAAACCTGGGGATTTATGATGAGCATCAATTCATATGTATTCATAGTATACTCAGGATACCAAATTAAGGGCCGGATTTCAATAAAAACTTCACTTTTGTAGAAATTTTTTTAAAATGTCCTGTTTGCGGCAAATAGAAATGTCCGGTTAAATGCTAAAACCTCCTTTTCCTTTTAAAAGGAGGCACAATGGAGGGATACCTTACCATGAGCAACCGGGAGATA
>Ga0209212_1003815_pt1 | contig 19362 bp, 20 predicted proteins | sample RifGroC2_FD_183996 | JGI IMG/M metagenome (GOLD analysis project Ga0209212, IMG submission 183996) | Groundwater microbial communities from Rifle, Colorado, USA - Groundwater C2 (SPAdes) (version 2) | ecosystem: Environmental > Aquatic > Deep subsurface > Groundwater | place: Rifle, Colorado... | reverse complement strand
TTAGTTCAATTGCTTTTGGCCTCTACTTGCTCGTGGTCTTGATAAAATTCCTTTTAGGACCGGACGAGTTGGGAGGTACAACCATTTTTGGCAAACCCCACAGAACAATCAGTTCCGGCTTGAACTTCGGACTTTGGCCGTTTGAACAACCGGTAAAACTTCCCAAAGGAAGATTAGAACTGAATTTCCCAGCAGGCGAAATTAACACCAAGGTCGGTATTTTCGAGCTGGAGTACACGGATTCGCAAGGAACAAAAGTCAAAGACGTAATAAAACTAGAGTCGGAAAAAATTGAGGTTGACAGCGGCGCCTATACTTCATTTAGCCCGAAAAAAGAAGACATTCTCCAGGCGATTCAGTTTCTGCCGCCGGATGTGCTGAAAGCCAAAGAAAAGGGTCCGGCTTTGGAAAAATTCTTAGGGCAGCTGGTAATATCAACAACAAGAACGACAGCGGCTGACAGAACCTGGGTGGATGATAACAACAAAAGAGACGAGTTGGCAGAAACAATCCAAACAAGATTAATAAAACCAGGAGGCACATTTGACTTAGCCGGACTGGCAGACAATTTAGAAATAGTCATAACAAATGTCAAGTTGCCTCCGGAGCTCCAAAAAACCTTGATGGAACTTGAAACTGAACGCTACAAAGCCAGCCAAACAATAATCAAAGCCGAGGGAGAAAAAAAGGCGACGATAACCGCAGCCGAAGCAACGCAAGCTGAAACAATTTTGAAAGCCGACGGCGATCTTCACCGGAAAAAACAAGAGGCCGAGGCGCTCAAAATCAATCTGCAAAAGCAATTAGAAGCTTTTGGGGTTGACGCTAAAGATTTTATGGATTATCTCGTGTCTTTTGAAGCCGCCAAGGGCTATGGCGAGGGAGATAAAACCGTGCCAATTCTCTTGGGCGGAGCCACGAATCTCTTTGACCTGGCTAAGAATATAGCGGCCACAGTCAGAGGCGTCTCTCCGTCAGACATCAAACCGGAAGATATTAAAGCATTTCTGTCTTCCGAAGAAGGCAAAAAACTTATTGCCGAAGAGATAGCAAAATCCTTAGGCAATAATAAAGGGAATGAAGTTTTGGATTACTTGCTCTAAACTTCTCCCCTTGCCCTTTACCCCGCACCCTATGTGGTGCGGGGTTTTTCATTTTTCCACTATTTAATTGCTGGTTTTCTAGAAAAAGGATAAAATATAACTATGGCAACTCAACACAAAAGAAAATAATTTTATTAATTATGGCTTATACTCAAGAAGAATTAAGAGAAAGATATTTAAAACTTCCCAAGCAATTGCAGGACGCGCTTTTTAGCGTGGATTCGGCCGAGGCTATTCGGCAAATAGGGGAGAAACATAAATTAATGATTGATAAAATCGGACTGCTGGCCGACGAGACCGGTTATGTGATGCTGGGGCTGACCCATCCCAAAGATTTTATTTCCCGGATTGTTGAAAGGTTGGGGGTTGACCAAAAAACCAGCCGAGAACTGGCCGAGGAAATAAACGAAAAAATCTTCAGTCCGGTCAGAGAGCATTTAAAAAAACTCCACGGCCTTGGCGAGGAAATTGAAAAGCCGGAGATTGAAAAGCCGAAATCTGAAAACCTTACCGAAGACCTTACTAAAGAAAAAGAAGAAACGCTCAAAGCCATTGAGAACGAAGTTCCGCCCATTCTTCGGGGCGTTGCAAAACCCGAGCCGCCTATGCCAATCCCGCCGCCTCTTCCTTCTCCGCCTTTGCCCGCAACTCCGCCCACTTCGGCTTTTGAAGTTAAAACTCAAGAAAATATTTTAAGAACGCCGGCTGTTACAAGTCAAATTAAACCCACCCCTTCCCATAAATATCCGGTCGCGGACCCTTATCGCGAACCAACAGAATAATGAGATTCAACGTGCCACAATTTATTGAAGTGGAAGACAAGATATTCGGCCCCTTAACGCTCAAGCAATTCATTTATTTGGCCGGAACCGGGGCTTTTGTTTTTGTGTTTTACTCCCTCCTGCCTTTGTGGCTGACGATTATTTTAGGATTGCCCATCGCCGTTTTCGGCCTGGCTCTGGCTTTTATAAAAATAAACAACCAGCCGCTCATTAAAATTCTGCAAAACGCCTTAAAATACAATTCCTCGGCTAAACTCTATCTTTGGAAAAAAAGAGAAGCTCCGGACAAACCTCAAAAAGAGGTTTTTAAAACTCCGTCCGCCCCAATCGCCCCCAAACTAACCCGAAGACGGCTGAAAGATTTAGCCTGGAGCTTGGACATTAAAGAAAAAATTAAATAGTGTTCGCGAATAATGCGAATTCTAAGCGAATATGACGAATAATACGGAGATTATTTATAAAGACTTAAGTTATAAAATTATGGGGATGGCATTTAAAATTTTTAATGAACTTAACTATGGAATGAAAGAAAAATATTATCAACGAGCATTTATTACTGAGTTAGAAACTAATAATATAAAATACGAAAAGGAAAAATTTATTACCTTATCTTATAAAAATCAAATAATAGGGAAATATTTCATTGACCTATTAATTGACGACAAAATCATAATAGAATTAAAAACCAGACCTGCTTTAGGCTACATACACATTAAACAAGTTATGGAATATTTAAACAAACTAAACAAAAAGTTGGCGATTATTATTTATTTCACTAAAGACGGGGTAAAATATAGACGAGTTGTCAATCCAAACATTTAATGATTCGCTATATTCGCGACAAATTCGCTATATTCGCGAAAAAGTATGACTAATCAAAAACAAGCCAAAGCGGCCCAGGACTTTGTCCCGATAAAAGAAATAAGGGACGGCGCGGTGATTTTAAAAAACAACGAATTGCGCCTGGTTCTTATGGCTTCCTCTTTAAATTTCGCCCTGAAATCCCAAGACGAACAAAACGCCATCATTGCCGCCTATCAAAATTTCATAAATTCCCTGGATTTTCCCATTCAGATTTTCATTGAATCCCGGCGCATAGACATTAATCCCTATTTAATGCTGCTTGACGAGCGGGAAAAAAACCAAACCAACGAACTGCTCCAACTGCAAACCAAAGAATACATTGAATTCGTCAAAAATCTCGTCGCCACCACCAATATCGTTTCTAAAACATTTTATATTGTTATTCCTTACGCCCCTTCTTTTAAAATTGCGACCAAAGAAGGCGTTTCGGGAATTTTCAAAGGATTTTTCAAAACCGGCGCCAAAGAAAAAACAACGGAAGAAACCGGCCTGGAAAAATTCGCCGAAAACAAACTCCAGCTTCAGCAGCGGGCCGATACGGTAATCCAGGGCCTGGCCGGAATCGGCGTCCGGCTCGCTCCTTTAAACACCGAGGAATTGATTGAGCTTTATTACGGACTTTTTAATCCCGGGGAATTGGAAAAAAGCGCCCCGCAGACCCTAATGGCTAATACCTAAACCCTGGTGGCTAAAAATATGGCGATTCTGGATTTTTTTAAAAAAGAAAAAGACCAAACAAAAAAAACAGAAGAAGTTCTGCCTGTTTTCCCGGAACAAATTTACCAAACCGGCGCTTTGGAACTGAAAGACATTATCGCGCCCTCGGCTTTGGAAGTGTCTTCCAATTACATCCGGCTGGGCGAAAAAATCGGCCGCACTTTTTTTGTCATCTCCTACCCGCGCTACCTTTCCGTGGGCTGGTTTTCGCCCATTATCAATCTGGATAAAGTTTTTGACATTTCCATTTTCATCCATCCCATCAACACCGCCGACATTCTGCGCCAGCTCCAAAAAAAAGTGGCCGAGGTTCAATCTCAAATCCACATCCGGGAAGAAAAAGGAATGGTCAGAGACCCGGTGCTGGATACGGCCCACCAAGACCTGGAATCTTTAAGAGACCAGCTTCAACAAGCCCAGGAAAGATTGTTTAATTTGGGGCTTTACTTCACCATCTACGCCGAGTCTCCGGAAGAACTGGACAAACTGGAAGCCGAGATAAGAGCGATTCTGGAAGCCAATATGGTCTACGTCAAGCCGGCTCTTTTCCAGCAGACCGAAGGATTGGAAACGGTTTTCCCTTTTGCCACCGACAAACTTTTAGTGCACAGCAAACTCAACACCTCGCCCCTTTCCAGCATTTTTCCTTTCACTTCTTTTGACCTCACTTCGGACAAAGGAATTCTTTACGGCATCAACCGGCACAATTCCAGTTTGATTCTTTTTGACCGCTTTTCTCTGGAAAATTACAACTCGGTTGTTTTCGCCAAAGCCGGCTCGGGTAAAAGCTACGCCTTGAAGCTGGAAATATTAAGGTCTTTGATGTTTGACATTGACGTTATCGTCATAGACCCGGAACGGGAATACGAATATCTGGCCGAATCGGTGGACGGCCGGTATTTCAATATTTCCCTTACCTCCCAGCATCACATTAATCCCTTTGACCTGCCCGTTCCGGCAGAAGACGAATCTCCGGCCGATGTTTTAAGGTCAAATATTATCAGTCTGGTGGGGCTTTTTCGCATAATGCTGGGCGGACTTACCCCGGAAGAAGATTCGGTTTTAGACAAAGCCATTACCGAAACCTACGCCTCAAGAGATATCACTCCGGATTCGGATTTTTCCAAAATTTCTCCGCCCATTCTTTCTGATTTGGAATTGGTTTTAGCCAATGTGGAGGGGGCGGAGTCTCTAGCCCAACGGCTTCGCAAATACACCCAAGGCACCTGGTCCGGATTTATCAACCAGCCCACCAATGTGGAAATCAACAAAAAACTGGCGGTTTTTTCGGTCCGGGATATGGAGGATGAATTAAGGCCGGTGGCCATGTATCTGATAGTGCATTACATCTGGAACGCGGTCCGGCGCGAATTGAAAAAACGTCTTTTGGTCATAGACGAGGCCTGGTGGATTATGAAATCCGGAGACGGCGCTTCTTTTCTTTTCGGCCTGGCTAAAAGAGCCAGAAAATATTATTTGGGAGTGGCTACCATCACTCAGGATGTCAGCGATTTTCTCAATTCTCCTTACGGCGTACCCATCATCACCAACTCTTCAATGCAGCTTCTTTTGAAACAATCGCCGGCTTCCATAGATTTGGTGCAAAAAACTTTTAATCTGACCGAGGAAGAAAAATTTCTGCTTTTGGAAGCCGATGTGGGAGAGGGGATATTTTTCGCCGGTTTAAAACACGTGGCCATTCAAATCATCGGCTCCTACACCGAAGACCAAATCATCACCACCGACCCGGCCCAACTACTGGCCATTAAAAAAGCCAAAAACGAATTTATCCAAAATCAAAATGGCAACTAATCCAACAACAACGGAAGACGAAAGGGCGGTCCGGCTTCAGGCCAACCGAAACCAAGAAAATCAAGACTTGCCTGACGGCAGTCAGGAAGCCGAAGACGCCCAGCCCAGCGGGCCTAATACTCAACCCCGGCCTCATTATATCAACTCTGCGGAAGCGGTTTTTTTGGTGTGCTTCGCCTTGGCCGGCGATTTGGCGATTTTTTTGACCAATGTCATTTCTCCGCTTCTGGGAAGCGCGGCGGGAGCGGGAGTCTGGCTGACTTTTTTTCTCTGGCTCAAATTCAAAATAATAAAAGGAGCTCCTAAAAGCTGGTCACGCCTTTTGACAATGGTAGGGTTTCTGGAAATTATTCCGGTAATAAACATTTTCCCGACCTGGGTCGGATTTGTCATTCTTATAATTATCGCGGATAGAATCGGCCGACTGCCTTTTTTTGAAAACTTTCTTCAATTTCCAGGCCTAAATCGGTTATAATTATTATATGAGAAAAGAAAAAAACATAATGCTCGGTCTTGTTTTTTTTGGCCTGATTTTTCTGACGGCCATTATTCCTTTCTCGTCTTATTCCCAATCGCTTTTTAACACGGAGGATTTTTTCATTAAAACCTCTCCGGAATCGCCCGGGCCAGACACGGAAGTTGCGGCCGAGGTTGTCAGCTTTAACTTTGACGTCAACCGCGCCTACATCACCTGGATATTAAATGGTAAAACCGGACTTAAAGGCAAAGGAGAAAAAATCTTGAAATTTTCCACTGGTCAAGCCGGCAAAAGCACAACTTTGCAAGCGTTTGTTTCCACCGAAGACGGAGCCCAGCTCCAAAAAACCCTGACTTTCTCAAACGCCGAAATTGACCTTCTTTGGGAAGCCCAGACTTTAACCCCGGTCTGGTATCAGGGCAAGGCCCTGGCCACCCCGGGCTCAAAAATCAGAATTTCCGCCTTTCCCCGGTTCTTTAACGCTTCTCCGGAAAATCTTGTTTATCAATGGAAAAAAAATTACCAGCCCCTAGTCAGCTCCTCGGGCCTGGGCAAAAGAACTCTAGAATTCACCCTAGCTATGGACGACCCTTACGCTCGGGATAAAATTGAAGTGGAGGTTTCCAATCTAACAAAAACCGTAAGCGCCCAGAAATCAATCCAGATAGAAGCGCGGGATTTTAAATTGCTCTTTTACGAAAATAATCCTTTGGAAGGAATCCGCTTTCAAACAGCTTTAAGCAATCTTTTTTTAAAACAGGAAAATATTGAACTCAAGGCCGAGTCCTATTTTTTCGCCGCCGAAGACAAAAACGAGCTTTCTTTTGAATGGACGATAAACCGGGGAAAAGTCGCCCCTCAAATAACCGGCAGTATTTTTGGCTTAAATATCGCCCCGGGCATAACCGGCTCTTTTTCTCTGGAAGCCAATATCAAAAATCCCAAAAAGTTAATTCAATTTATCCAAAAAAGCTTAGCCGTTACTAAAGAATAAAAAAATGAAATATTATTGGAAAATTTTATTGGTCGTCGTCTTTGCGCTCACCTTATTTTCCGGCGCTTTGGCTATGGCCCAGGAAACCAAAACCTACACTCTGCTTCAGCCCCTGCCCGGGATGGAACAAACAATGCCGGTTGGAACAATTCTGCCGGCCTACCTTTCGGTGCTTTTTAAATTTATGCTGGTTCTGGCCGGAGCCCTGGCGGTTTTAATGATTGTTTTTGGCGGCATTATGTATATCACTTCCGGCGGCAACGCCAGCTCCATTGAAAAAGCCAAATCCAGAATCTGGTCAGCCATCGGCGGATTGGTTCTGGCTATTGCGGCTTATCTGATTTTATATACCATCAATCCCAATCTGGTGAATCTGGATTTGGGCATCCAACCGATAACCCTTACTAAACGAAATTTAACCCCTAATTTTGGAATATATTGTAATTACGAAGATGTGATAAACGCGCTGGAACCCAACACCGGAAAAATCTCTTATAGTGTTCCCGCATCAGTTTGCGAAAACTGCAAAAAAGCAATTCCAAGAACTCCGACCGGTATTTATAGATTCGTAAATTGCACTGCTGAATCTGGCTTAGGCCCCGTAACCCCCACAACCAACGGAAGTTTTCCCGGCGATTTATCCACTCCTCCGCCATATAACTATTATACATGGATTGCTCCTCGCGACAGAATTTTATGTTTAAATGAAGGAGAATCAGGAAATGAAACGAGCTACTGGACCCGGCCTGTTTCAGAATGTGAAAGTATTGCGAGACTCGGACTACGACCGGCTAACGGGCAGTGTTGCGCTAAAAAAATAAAACAATAATCAATCCTAGAAACTAAAACATGTCCAAAAAAAGAATTTTAATTTTAATCATCATCGTCGCGGTTGTTGTTATCGGTTTGATTTTTGTTTTTATTAAAAAACCGGCCGGAGAAGAAAACAAAGGTATTCTTTCCCGATTTTTTCCCGCGGGTGAAAAAGAAGAAATAACTTCGCGTCCTTTGGCAACGACCACCGCGCCCGGCCAAACCCCGGAAGACCTTCAAACTCAAAAACAAGAAGCCGAGCTTCTTAAACTGACTCAAGAAGCCATTGCCGGAGCAACCTTTGCTAACGGCAAGGTTAGATACATAGAAAGAGCCACCGGCCATCTTTACGAAATCGGGCCCAGTGGAGAAGAAAAAAACAGAATTTCCAACACCACCATTCCCAGAATTTTGGAAGCGGTCTGGTCAAAAAACGCCAGCTCTTCGGTCATCCGAATTTTAGATGAAACCGGTGAAAATCTAAGAAATTTTGCCGCGGCTTTTACCGGCTCTTCCACTCAAGGAGTTTTTCTGCCCTTCAACATAACCTCGATCACAGCTTCGCCCGCGGAAAATAAAATATTTTATCTTTTAAAAAACAGCGGGCAAACTTCCGGCATCCAGACCGATTTTGAAAACAAAAACCGCAAAGAATTAATCAGCCTTCCTTTTGCCGAATTTTTGGCTGACTGGCCGGAAAAAAACAGCATTACCCTTCTTTCCAAACCCTCTAATCTGGCCGAAGGATTTTTATTCAAGCTGGACTTAAAGACTCTTTCTTTAACCAAGCTCCTCGGCAACATCAAAGGGCTTTTTGCCAAGATGTCGCCGGACGGGAAAAAAATAATCTACAGCCAAAGCATTGGCAATCAAAATTTAGAAACAAATATTTTAATCATCGCTGATTCGCAAAAAATTCCCTTAGGCATTGCCACCCTGGCTGATAAATGCGTTTTTGCCAACGGCTCGGCTAATGCTGTTTATTGCGCCGCGCCAAGATTCATTCCCAACAACAGCCTGCCGGACGCCTGGTATCAGGGAATAGTTTCTTTCTCGGACGGCTTCTGGCAAATAGACAGCGAAAGCGGAACATTGAAAATTCTGGCCGGGGGCGCGGAAGACATTGACGCTATTAATCTCTTCCTTGACCCGGAAGACAAATTTTTATTCTTTACTAATAAAAAAGACAACACGCTGTGGAGGTTACGATTAGCCGCTGGGGATTAAGCTGTTGAAAGGTTAGACAAGATTCTGGATATTAAGTTATCCACCAAGTCCCCTTGACAAGTTTTATGGGGTGCCTATAATGAAGTTAATAAATCCTTATCGTTTGCTTCGGCTACGATAAGCAACGAGAGCCCTTTGGGGCTCTTGTTTTTATGTTCTAAAGTTATATATTTTAAAGAATATGGACAATCCAAAACGGGTAGCCGTTTTTATAGATAATAGTAATGTTTTTCACTATATTCACAATATAAGAAAATTCGATAGGAGTTGGGTTTGTCTTTATAATCCTCTCATACTCAGTCAAAAATTGGCTGGGAATAGAAACCTTGTTTATACGGGTTTTTATTGTGTTCGTCCACCCTCATATTTATTAGGCGGCAACACAGAAGAACGGAGAAAATATAATATCACCCAAAAATACTACGGGGAAATTGAAAAATTGCCCAATGTTTCAATCAAATTTGGAGATTTGAAGGGCACTAAAGGACAACTCCAAGAAAAGAACTTGGATACCCAATTAGCAACAGATATGGTTACAATGGCCGCTTTAAACAAATACGATATTGCTATTCTTGTATCAAATGATGGAGATTACAAAAGTGCCATTGAAAACACAAAATTATTTAATAAAAAGATAGAAAATTTATTTTTTAAGGGAAGTTTATCTATGGCGATAGACGGAAAGTGTGATATTAAAAGACGAGCTCGTCGTTCTTTTTTTGTAAAATTAGATAGTTTGGATGATATCTAAATATAAGGTTTTATCATCACCTGTCTTTTTGGCTCCTCGCCCACGCTTTCGGTGATAATATCCGGGTACTCCATCAAAGCGGTATGAATAATTTTTCGCTCAAAAGCCTGCATCGGCTTCATTAAAACCGCTTTTTTAAAATATCTCACTCTTTGGGCGCTGATGCGGGCAATGGCCTTCAATTCTTCAATTCTTTTAGCTTGATAATCATTAACATCCAAAGAAAAAGAAAATTTTTCTTTTTCCGGCAAAACCTGCTCGGCCATTCTTTTCACAATATGTCCCAAGGCAAAAAGATTCCGCCCGTTTTCGCCGATTAAAACACCCCCTTCTTTGGTTCTGACGGCGATTTTCAGCTCGTTGGCATTTTCCGTCGCTTCCACCGTTCCCTCAACGCCCATTTTAGAAATCACATTTTCAACGATTCTTTTTATCGCTTCCGCCGACTCTTTCCGGTTGGTTATTTTTTTGTCCGTTATCTCGTCCATAAAAAAGTTTTTTGGCTTTGCCCCTGACAACGCTTTCATGCACTATACCAAAAAGATTCATTGTTGTCCAATAAACAGCCACCGCGGCCGGCGAGCGCAAGGCCACCAAAAAAATAATGCCGGGCAGGATGTATTTTGACTGAAAACTCATACTTCGGCTAAGGTCGTCCTTAAACGAGGAAGCGGCCGGCTTTATCTTAACTGGCTCGGCTTTTTTTCCGGACGGAGGAAAAGAAAGGCGCATTTGGAAAAATTGGGTAACGCCCGTAAGCAAAGCCAGAAAAATATTCTTTTGATTAATGTCAACCAGGCCCAAAAACTTAAGCTGGACAATCTCCGGCATTTTGACAAACGAGTAAAGCTCGGCTGAATCAAACTGCACTCCTCCCCAAAATAACTTGTAAAGAGCCAGTAAAATCGGGAGTTGAATCAAAAGCACAAGGCAACCGGAAAAAGGGCTGACTCCGTGCTGGCGATAAAGCTCCATAATTTTTTTTGTCTGCTCTGGTTTGTTTTTGTGCTTCTCCTTGATTTTTTGAATTTCCGGCTCAAGTTCTTTCATCTTTACCTGGGTTTTTACGGAACGGTGAGTGAAAGGGAAGATAACAAAACGCACTGCCAGGGTTAAAACCACAATGCTTAGGCCGACATCATGAAGGGGGAGAACGGCCGTCAGAAAAATCAAGGCGTTCCAAAGCGGCTTTACTAAAGCAAGATGATAAAAAGACGAAAGCATAATAAAAAATAATTATTTTTATTAAATCAGGGGGTTAAGATAATCTTTCTGCCAAGGATGGCAACGGATAATTCTTTTGGCGGCCAGCCACATCCCTTTAAAAATTCCGTATTTAACAACGGCTTGTTTGGCGTACTCCGAGCAGGAAGGATAAAAAACGCAAATCTTATTCGGCCTGATTCTCAGCCATCCTTGACCTGCGGAAAAAAGACGCTGATAAAATTCCAGCAACTTTATTGCGAGCCGGTTTAGGTTTTTAAAATTTTCGCTTTTTTTAAAAGCTGGCATATATTGTCTTCAATGTCTTTAAAAGCCGCGTGTCCCGGCGGGGATTTTAAAACAAACACCGCGGCATAACCTTCTTTAATTTCGGAAAGATGTTTGGCAATAACCGCCCTCATCCGCCTTTTGATTTTGTTGCGTAAAACGGCTTTTTTCGCCATTTTATTTGACACTATAAAAGCGAACGACGATTTCTGTCCGGCTAAAGGAAAAATTGATAAAGAAAAAAAATCCAGTCGCCAACCCCGGCCTTTCTTAAAAATTATCGGAAATAATTCTTTTTTAACTCTTTGAATTTTTGGCAACACAGTGGCTAGTGGCTAATTTTGGCTCGGCCCTTTCTTCTCCTTTGTTTAAGAACCCTTTTCCCTCCCGTGGTCTTCTGGCGGCTTAAAAATCCGTGGGTTCTTCTCCGTTTTCTTTTTTTGGGATTATAAGTAAAAGACATAGTTTCATTTTACAACAAATATTTTTAATTTCAATATTCACAAAAAACTCACAGCTTATTAACATTATAGTAAGGTTTTGCGCTTCTGGGATGGTTTAAGATGTGCTTTATAAAGAATATACTAAAAACAATGAACTACCAAGAATTATGGCAAAGAGTTTTAACCGATATAGAGCTTGGAACCTCCAGGGCGAATTTTATAACCTGGTTTCAAAACACCGCCATCGGCGATATTAAAGACCAAAATTCTGTTATTGTTTATGTGCCCAACGCCTTCACCAAAGAATGGCTTGAGCATAAATATCACAAATTTATTCTTAAAACCTTGAGAAACATTCTGCCTGAAGTTAAAAAAGTGGAATACGAAATTTCGGCCGAGCTTTGCCGCGCCACCCAATTGACAAAAAAAATCGCCCAGCCGGAAATCGCGGAAATTCAACCGGAAATGCAGGGGCTTAATCTGAATATTGACCAGGAAGCCAACCTCAACCCGCGCTATACTTTTGAATCATTCATCATCGGCTCGTTTAATGAATTGGCTCATGCCGCCGCTTTGGCCGTCACAAAAAATATCGGCGCTTTGTACAATCCCTTGTTTATCTATGGCGGAGTGGGGCTTGGCAAAACTCATTTATTGCAGGCCGTTGGCAATAAAATGAAAAGTGAAAATCCAAAATTAAAAGCCCAGTATCTTACTTCAGAGAAATTTGCTTCAGAATTAGTGGAAGCCTTGCAAAACCAAAGCATGAACAAATTCAAGGAAAAATATCGGAAACACGACCTTCTGATAATTGACGATATTCAATTTATCGCCGGCAAAACTAAAAGTCAGGAGGAACTTTTTCACACCTTTAATACTCTTTACGAATCCAACAAACAAATTGTGTTTTCTTCGGACCAGCCGCCGAAATATATCCCTAACCTTGAAGAACGGCTGCGCTCCCGATTTGAAGGAGGAATGATTGTTGATATTTCAGAGCCTGAATACGAAGCCCGGGTGGCTATTTTAAAATCCAAAGCCGCGGCTAAAGGCATCTCCCTGCCGCCGAAAATCCTTGAATACATCGCCTCGGCCATCCAAAACAATATCAGGGAGCTGGAGGGCGCCTTAAACCTTATCGCGGCCAGAACGGCCATCTTAAAAACAAATCTGGAGCTGACGGAAATAAAAGACCTTTTAAACAAAAACATCAAACCAAAAAAAGCGATTACCGCCAACCAAATTATAAAAACAGTGTCCCAATTCTACGACATCCAAGAAAAGTTTTTATTTGAAAAAACTAGAAGAAAAGAGGTGGTAAAACCGCGGCAAATCGCCATGTATCTTTTAAGGCAGGATTTTAGCGGCTCCTATCCTTATATCGGGCAGAAATTCGGCGGAAGAGACCACACCACCGTCATCCACGCCTATGAAAAAATCTCTAATGACTTAAAAAACAACGAAAGATTAAAAGAAGAAATTAAAAACATCAGAGACCTTATTAATAAAAGTGCTTAATAAACAATGAATAATTTGTTAATATCCTGGAATCTTAAATCACTTAAAAAACATATCCTAAAAATATTAATATATTTATTCACAGCTTATTAAAATTTTAATAGTAAAATTAGTCAGTAATTCCAATTATTTTAATTTTTATTATTCACAATATCAACATCTTTAATAATAATAATAATAATTTATTTAATTAATTATTATAAAATTGAATTATGAAACTAAATTGTTTAAATCTCCATCTTAAAGAAGCTTTAACTTTAAGCGAAAAAATCGCCGGCAAAAATATTAACCTGCCGATTTTAGACGCTGTTTTAATTTCCGCCCAAAACGACAAAGTGGTTATATCCGCCACTAATTTAGAACACGCCCTGGAAATTCAAATTCCAGCCAAAGTAAAAAAAGAAGGGAAGAAAGCGGTTCCGGCCAGAGTTTTAAGCAGTCTTTTATCCGGCTTAACCGAAGATAATATTGAGCTGGAATCCCAGGGGGATAATTTAGTAGTGGCTGTTAAAAACATTTCCAGTATTATTAAAGGTTATCCAACAGACGACTTCCCGATTTTTCCAAGCATTCAGAAAAAATACGCTTTTTCTCTGCCATCTTTTGATTTAATTGAAGGGTTGAAATCCGTTCTTCATGCCGTTTCCTTATCAGACATTAAGCCGGAGATATCAAGTATTTTTGTATCGTCAGAGAAAAATCAGCCGCTGATTTTTGCGGCCACCGACTCTTTTCGGTTGGCGGAAAGGTCGTTGCCGGGGAAAGATTCTATTTTCCCGCGTCTTTTAATTCCCCAGCGCGGAGCCGCCGAGATTATAAGAATTTTTGACGGCAAAGACGCCAATATTGATTTTTACGCCGATAAAAATCAGTTGCTGTTAATCTGCGGAAATATCAAGTTTTTTTCCCGTCTGACCGAAGGCAGCTTCCCGGATTATCAGCAGGTGGTGCCGTCCGATTTTTCCACCGAAATTTTGCTGGATAAAGATGTTTTTAAGAATGCCTTAAGAACAGCCGGTGTTTTTTCCAGTCGCCTAAACGAAGTTAAAATCCGGGCTTATCCGGACGACAGATTGCTGGAGATAGAAACTTCCAACGCCGAGTTGGGAGAGCACACCAATCATCTGCCCGCGGAAATTAAAGGAGAAAGCATTGAGAGCGTTTTTAATCATCGTTATCTTTTGGACGGGCTGCAATTTATCGATTCTAAAAAAGTAGCCCTTAAGTTCAACGGCCCGGAAAAGCCGCTATTGGTAAAAGGCGAAAAAGACGGTTATTATTATTTGGTGATGCCGATGAAAAATATATAATAAAGTTATGGCTTTATTGAATATAAAAAACTTTCTGGCGAAATTTAATTTTCCTTCCCCTCCGGCGAGAGCGCTGGAAGAGGAAGTGGCCGGTATTCTGGAGAAAATGTTTGTTTTTTCAAAGCAAGAATATAGTGTCAGGGTAAAACAACCCGTGGTGTTTATCTCTTGTGCCGACTCGGCGCTTAAAAATGAATTATTCTTAAATCAAAGCAGAATTTTAAGCCAGCTAAAAAATAAATTTCCCACTTGCAGTTTTGGGCGCATTCAATTCACTTCTACCTGTCGGTAGACGGGTCTTAATTTTCTATTTTTATCGGCTGGCTGTAAGCCGTGGAATTTTTTACCTGGTCGTAGACAACGAGTTTTAAAATCGTTTCGCCCAAAGAGGCCGGCAGGTCGGACAAGGCAAAAGAAAAATCAAAAGGCGGACGAACAACCGACCCCAAATAAACATCATTAAGGAAAAAATCTATCTGGCTGATTGGGAAATGTCCTTGGGACTCCGTAACAACCTTAATCGTGCCGCCCGGCTTAAAAATCATGTTTTCTTGAGGAGAAAGAACGCGTACTACCGGCCGATATTCCGGTTTATGAACATCATCCAATTCTTTAGGTATGTCTATTTCGGTTTGCTCGCGCATTTTTTGGTTTTGAGCCCAAATTCTTATTGGTTTTTCCCAAAGGGCTAATTGAGAATCTTGATAATTGGGAGGAGTGGATCCTTGGGGGTCATTTTTATTGAGCCAATAAAGAATAGAGTGGACTTGAGTAAGCACTTTTTCTTCAATTAAATCCGGCGGGGTGAATTTCGTGGCCAGTTTCTTGGATATTTTGTCTATTTTATAAACCTGGCCGCCTTGCCAGACGCCTTTTAAGGGCGGTTTTAGGTTTTTGGCGTCTGGCCATTCCGGTTTTATAAATTCTTCTTTAGCCAGACCCGAATACGTTCCGTCGGCCGAGGGATTAAAAACCTCTTTTAAAAAAGCGTTCCAAAGAGGGGCGGCGATAAAGCCAGCCACTTTCTTTTCCATGGAAGAATTGTCGTTGTTGCCGGCCCAGACTCCCAAAGCGAAATTTGGAGTGTAGCCGATTACCCAAGCGTCTCGATAATCGTTTGTGGTTCCGGTTTTGACCGCCACCGGTCTTTCCGGAAAGTAAAGAAAAGAACTTTCGCCAAAAGCCGGGGCCCGGGCTTCGTTGTCGGACAAGATGTCGTTCACAAGGCGGGCGATATTTGGTTCCAGTGCCGGCCTTGGTCTGGGCAAAAATTCTTCCGCTATTTTCCCTTGGCCGTCTTCCACTTTAAGAATGGCGACCAGGGGATTTTTTATGCCGTCGGCGGCAAAAACAGAATAGGCGTTGACCATTTCCAATAAATAAACTTCTCCGCCGCCCAGCACTAATGTCAGGCCGTATCTGCTCTCGTCCGTTAAAGTCGTGAGCCCCATATCTTTGGCGGTTTCAAGAGAGTCTTTAAGCCCGGCCAGATACAGCACTTTAACCGAGGGCACATTAATGGATTGAGCCAGGGCCTCTCTGAAAGTTATCGGCCCCCGAAAAACATTGTCGTAGTTTTGGGGATGATAACATTCTTCGGCTTTAGCTCCGGGTCCGGGCGTTCCGTCTGGGTTGCAGGAAGCGTTGAACTCGGTTGGTAAGTCAAATATCGCCGTGCTGGGCGTAAATCCTTTTTTAAAAGCCGTAGCGTAGACAAAGGGTTTGAAAGCCGAACCCGGCTGGCGGCCTTTTCCATAAGCGGTCACATTCGGTTTTGGCTCAAATTTGCAGTTAAGCCCGGCCAAACATCCTTGGGGCCGGGACTCGCCAGCCCAGTCGCGCGAGCCGACCATTACCAAAATCTGTCCGGTTTTCGGGTCCAAACCAACCAGCCCGGCGTTATAGGCGCTGAATTTTTTTTCGTTTTCTTCGGCGTATTTTTTCACCAGCGTCTCGGCTTTTTGTTGAAGGTTGTAGTCAAGAGTGGTAATGACTTTCAGGCCGCCTTGTTCCACAAAATCCTCGCCGTATTTTTCCGCCAAATAATTTTTGATATAGACGACAAAATGAGGGGCTTTTAAACTTTCATCTCCTTTGGCGCTAAAAACAACTTTTTCGTTTTTGGCTTGTTCGTATTCTTCCTGAGTTAGGTAGGCTAGGTTAAGCATTCTTTTTAAAATAATATTTTTGCGTTCTTCCAGGGCGTCGCGGTGCGGGCCGTAAGGCGAATAGTAGGTGGGCGCTTTAGGCAGGGCCGCCAGGTAGGCCGCTTCGGCCAAGGTGAGCTCGTTGACTTTTTTATTAAAAAAACTTTCACTGGCCGCTTCCACGCCGTAGTTGCTGGCTCCGTAAGGAATTTCATTAAGATAAAGCTCCAGTATTTTGTCTTTTGAGAAAACTCTTTCCACTTTTAAAGCCAAAACAAGTTCTTTGATTTTGCGGCTTACGGTTTGTTCGGGGGTAAGAAAGGTGTTTTTCACCAATTGCTGGGTTATGGTTGACCCGCCCTGGCTAATGCCTCCTGATTTAATATTGGCCAGGAAAGCTCTTATAATGGAACTGAAGCTGATGCCGATGTGATTGTAAAAGCCGGTGTCTTCTATGGCGACAGTGGCATTTTTGACATTGGGGGGAATTTCTTCCAAGGCAACATTGGTGCGTTTGATATTGCCGTGGACGTCGTAAAGCAGAACTTGGCCGGTTCGGTCGTAAATTTTTGTTGATTGAATAACCTTGCGGCTCTCAAAAGATTCAAAGTCGGGAATATCCAAAGCCGAGGCCCAAATCAAGCCAACAATAAAAAGCCCGGCGATGAGGCCGACAGCCATAACCAAAAAAGTTAAAAATTTTGATTTTTTAGCCATTAAAATAATTATTTTTATTTATTTTCTAAAGATAACCCAAATATTTCCAAATTTCAATCAGTTTCGCGGTTTTGAAAAAGTAATATTTTTCTGTATAATTACAATAAAGGAAAATCATCAGAGAGCAAAAATTTAGTTTTTGGAGTAAGATATGTTTTATCAAAAATTAAAAGAAATAAGGAATCCGAACAGCGTCTATGTTTTTATTGACGCTTCTAATGTTTGGAATGCGGTTAAGTCAATAAAAAAGTTTATTGAATACAAAACTCTAAAAAATTATTTTAGAAAGCACTTTGACGCGGACAAAGTTGAGATTTTTTATTATGACGCCTATCCAAAAGATGGGACGAGAGATTATGATTTAGACGGAAAGCACAGATTTTATACATATCTTAAAAAAGGCCTTGGTTTTACCGTAAGAAAAAAAGAATTAAAACGAATCCCTGTTGTCAGTAAAAATGGAGAATCTATTATTGAAAAAGGGAATATGGATGTAGAGATAACAATAGATGCCATGCATAATCTGAACAAATACGGCACGGCAGTTTTGTTTAGTGGAGATGCTGATTTTTTGGCTCTTGTAAACTATTTGAAAAATAGCGGTAAAAAATTTTATATTTTTTCGTCCAAAGGCAACATTTCCCACGAATTAAAAACGGGCGGAAATGGATATTTTGATTTAAAGGATATACATGAGATTTGGGGTAAGGATTTAAAATATCGCGCAAAAGAACAAAATAAAACCACCCTCAATTAAGAGGGTGATCCTGGGATGTATAACCCTAACGGTTCTATAGAACCGAAAGACATTATCAGTATAGCAAAAGGATAAATAGTGTCAATAGTCAAAAAAAAATGGGGATAACCAAAAGGTCGAAAATAAAGCAAAAATTTAATTGCTATTTTTTATGATAGACAAAAGAAAAAACTCCAGACCCCTATTTGAAAAAATGATAGAGAATGCATGGAAAATGTTTTTACTATTCAGTAGAAGCTAGGAATCATAATACTAAAACTGCCGAGGGAGTTATAGAAAAAGACCTCAAGACTCTGTCAAAGATAAAAGACTTAGGCATTGCGGAAAATGTTGTATTTATAATCTTTGATGATTATTATTACCTTAATAAACCTAAAAAATATAAAAAAATTAAAAAATTACTAGAAAAGTACAGTAAAAAAATAAAAATATTATACCACGATTCCCGCGCAAAATTGAAGTAAATGTTTAAGGTCTGGATTTTGTAAAAAGCGGAAATTTCTGATAAGTTTATTTTATGGGATTTTTCAAAGAAAAAATCAACACCGGCCCGGAAAAAATCAAAGAAGTTTTAACTAAGGGGGTGAGCGAGGTAGCGGTCAGAGAAAATCTGGAAAAACGGCTCGCTTCCGGAGAAAAATTAAGAGTGAAACTTGGCATTGACCCGACCGGGCCGAACATTCACATCGGCCGGGCCGTGGTTTTATGGAAACTAAAAGAATTTCAGGATTTGGGGCACCAGATAATTTTCATTGTGGGCGATTACACCGCCCAAATCGGCGATCCTTCGGACAAGTTTGCCAAAAGGCCGTTTCTTTCGGAAGAAGAAGTGGTTAAGAATATGAAAACCTACAAAGAGCAACTGAGCCGAATCCTGGATGTTTCAAAAGTTGAATGGCGGAAAAATAGCCAATGGCTTTCAAAATTAAAACCCATTGAGCTTGACCGTTTAGCCGATTTATTCACGGTTAACCAGATGCTGGCTCGCCGGAATTTCAAAGAAAGATGGGAAAAGAATCAGGAAATCAGTTTGCGGGAATTCCATTATCCTTTGTATCAGGGCTATGATTCGGTCATGGTGAAAGCCGATGTTGAAATAGGCGGGTTTGACCAGCTTTTCAATCTTTTGGCTGGAAGAAAAATCCAGGAATATTTTGACCAGCCGGCCCAGGATATTTTAACCACCAAGATGCTTTTCGGGCTGGACGGAAGGAAAATGGCCACCACTTGGGGCAATGTTTTAAACATCAATGAAAAACCCGGGGAAATGTTCGGGAAAATTATGTCAATCAAAGACGATTTGATTTTGGACTACTTCCTTTTGGCCGCCTGGCTTCCGGAAGAAGAAGTTTTTAAAAAAGAGGAGAGATTAAAAGCCGGAGAAAATCCCCGCGATTTGAAACTTGAGCTGGCTTGGGAGATTACCAAAAAATATTGG
>Ga0209212_1003814_pt1 | contig 19366 bp, 20 predicted proteins | sample RifGroC2_FD_183996 | JGI IMG/M metagenome (GOLD analysis project Ga0209212, IMG submission 183996) | Groundwater microbial communities from Rifle, Colorado, USA - Groundwater C2 (SPAdes) (version 2) | ecosystem: Environmental > Aquatic > Deep subsurface > Groundwater | place: Rifle, Colorado... | reverse complement strand
CGAAGTTTTGCCAGGCGTGCACCGCGTGGCCGCGCTGGTTAAACGCTGGCTGATGGGCACGCATCAAGGCTCCTATGAAGAAGATCATCTTCAAGCCTACCTCGACGAATTTGCTTTCCGGTTTAACCGCCGCAAATCCTCCCATCGGGGTATGCTCTTCTTTCGACTGATCGAACAGTGTGTTGCCATGCATCCAATGCCCTTTCATGAGTTGGTCGCCAATCCCCGGCCCAAACAATTCGTTTCACCTCCTATTCGGATCAACAAATCTCCGGCGTCCCTTGATATTTCCGTCCCTTCGCACCCTTGGCGGAAGGTTTTACCGTAATTATATGGATACCCCACTAACAAAATCGAGTTGTTCGATAACGCGACCATCTTTTCCGCGACCAACATGATCGGGCGAAGCGGCGCGAACAATGCGGGAAATACTGCCGTCACCGCAGTCAATTACAACACCCGCCAGTCCAGCGTCATGCAATACTGGACTCCGAACATCAGCGGCTTCCAGGGCAAGATTGCCTATAGTCCGGATTCCGGGCAAACCGCCACCCAAAACAAAACCAAGTTGTCGCTGTCCGGCACGTATGAGAATGACATGTTTTACGGCGTTCTGGCTTATGAAAACCGCCCCGACCAGACCACGGCTTCCGTGGATGACCATGCAACCCGTTTGCTCGGCGTTTACAAGTTTGGTGATGGCCTGATCGGCATGGCTTATGAGCGTTTATCCGTCGGCACCGCCATTGCCACAAGCGAATCCCAGAGCAATTGGGAATTGGCGGGCAAGTACAAATTGGGCGACAGCAATCTCGGCGCCTTTTATGTCAAAAACGGCAACCTGGGCGCGCGCGTAAACACGGGCGCCGATATGTACACGCTGCGTTATGGTTACAACTTCTCCAAGCGCACCGAACTGTACGGCGCCTATACCCGGCTCAGCAACGATGCCAGCGCGAACTACAGCACCCTGACTGCCACGGCGATTGGCACCGTGGGCGCGGCCTCGACAAACGGCTCGACCCAGACCGGCCTCGGCATAGGCATGATTCACTCTTTCTGATCCGATCCTCCCCGCAAGCGGCGAAACTCCACGGGTGTCTTCGGATGCCCGTTTTTATTCCGCACGCCGTGGTATTAATGCTTGACGCGGCGTTACCCGCGCCGATAGAATTCCCGACCATTTAATTCAGGTAAAGACGCCATGAGCACAGATATCCAGCAACGCATCCATGAACAAGTCACCACGCATCCGGTGGTGCTGTACATGAAAGGCACCATGCAGTTCCCGCAATGCGGTTTTTCCGGCAAGGCGGTGGGCATCCTGAAAACATTGGGCGTGAAGGAATTATTCACCGTCGATGTGCTGCAAGACGCGGAGATTCGCCAGGGAATCAAGGACTACGCCAATTGGCCGACCATTCCACAGCTTTACATCAAGGGCGAATTTGTCGGCGGTTCGGACATCATGACCGAGATGTACCAGAGCGGGGAACTCAAGCAATTGCTGGATAACCTCTAACGGGCATGGCGAGCAGCCGCCCCCTGATAATGAAACTCGCCATGCCCGTTTCCCCCATCCCAACCTTCCCCCGCAAGCGAGGGAAGGGGCAAACGAATCGCTGCGCGAGTTTCACGTTGATCCCAAGCCGGGCGAGCCGAAACCGAATGTAGGCCAGGCTGAAGCCAGACCTACAACCCCACTCGCAGCACCAACCCCTTCAAATACGTCCCCTCCGGGAAGCTGAGCAGCACCGGATGGTCGGCGCTGGCGTGCAGACAATGAATGATTTGCGCATCCACGCCGGCATCGAGCGCCGCACCGGCGATGATTTTCTGGAACAGGTCTGCGCTGATGCCGCCGGAGCAGGAATAGGTGGCGAGCAGACCGCCCGGCCTGAGCAATTTGAAGCCGAGCAGGTTGATGTCTTTGTAGCCGCGCGCGGCCTTTTCGGCGAACGCGGCGGTGGGGGCAAACTTGGGCGGGTCGAGGATGATGAGGTCGAACTGGCGGCCCTGGTCGCGCAGTTTGCGCAGCGCCTGGAACACGTCCGCTTCCATCCACTCGGCGCGTGCTGCATCCAGGCCGTTACGCGTTAAATTCTGTTCGGCGATGCGCAGCGCATCGCCCGACGCATCGATCGACAGCACCGATTTCGCGCCGCCGCGCAACGCGTACAGCGAGAAGCCGCCGGTGTAGCAGAAACAATTCAGCACGTCGCGGTCAGCCGCCAGGGTTTCGGTCAGCGCGCGGTTGTCGCGCTGGTCGAGATAGAAGCCGGTCTTCTGCCCCGCCGCCACATCCACCTTGAAGCACAGGCCGTGTTCTATCACTTCCACGTTGTCTGGAAGTGTGCCGCACAGCACGCCGTTGCGCGGCTCCAAGCCTTCCAGTCCGCGCGAATCGGAGTCGGAACGTTCGTAAATGCAGGCGGGAGTACATAGCTCCTGCAAGATGTCGGCAATGGCATCGCGCCAGCGTTCCGCTCCCGCGCTGCCGATCTGCATCACCAGCGTATCGCCGTATTGATCGACGATCAAACCCGGCAGGCTGTCGGATTCGGCATGGATCAGGCGCATGCCGCTACTCTTGCCGGCCAGTTTTAATTCGCGTCTCGCCGCCAGCGCATTGGCAATACGGCTGTGGAAAAACTTCGCGTCGATGCTTTCCTCTTCGCGCCACGACCAGACGCGCGCGGTGATTTGCGAGCTGGTGTTATAGGCCGCCCAGGCGAGGAAATTTCCCGAGGCATCGCGCACCGGCAGCGTGTCGCCGCTGAGCGGTGCGCCATCCACGCGCTCGACCGCGCCGGAAAAAATCCACGGGTGGCGGCGCAGCAGGGATTTTTCCCGCCCCACCTTGAGGACGATGCCGGGTTGCGCTGCCGCATTGCCGGTGAGCGGTGGCGGCGCGCGGCGCGGAGTGTTTTTCTGCCCGCCTTTTTGCTGTTCGTCCGGTTTCTGCTCGCCGGGCGACTTTCCGCTGCGCCTGACCCGGTTGCGAAAATCCCGGTTACCCTGCGAGGGGCGGTGCGGCGTGGAGGGTGATTTGATTTTTTGGCTGGCCATGTTTTTTCTTTGATATTTTTCGGGTATTTTTCTGGTGTTTTTTCTCAGGTTCTTTTCTTGGCGCGCGGGTGCGCCGCGTCGTAAATCTTGCTGAGATATTGAAAATCGAGATGGGTGTAGACCTGCGTGGTGGAAATGCTGGCGTGACCGAGCATTTCCTGCACGGCGCGCAAGTCGCCGGAAGATTGCAGCAGATGCGTGGCGAACGAATGGCGCAGCAGATGCGGGTGTACGTTGCTGGTGATGCCCTGTTTGATGCCCCATTGCTTCATGCGCAGCTGCACCACACGCGGCGAGATGCGGCTGCCGCGCTGCCCGACAAACAGCGCGGTTTCGTCCGCCTTGGCAAGCTGGTCGCGCGCCGCCAGCCAGGCCTGCAAGGCGGTGGTGGCGAAAGTGCCGAGCGGCACGATGCGCGTTTTGCCGCCCTTGCCGGTGACGCGCACTTCGCCCGAATTTATGTCGGCCCGCATAAGCTCAAGGTCGAGACTGACCAGTTCGGCAAGGCGCAGGCCGGAGGAATAGAACAGCTCGAACATCGCCTTGTCGCGGGTCGCTTCCGGCGTATCGGCCGGCAAGTCGACCATGCGCGCCGCCTCGTCGGGCGACAGGGCTTGCGGCAGCATCTTCGGCGATTTCGGCGCGCGCAGACCGACACAGGGGTTGTCCGCCAGGCCGTGGTCGCGCATCAGGTAAGTGAAGAAGCCGCGCCACGCCGACAACATGCGCGCCAGCGAACGGCCGCCCAAACCCTGACTGTGCAGTTGCGCGATAAAGCGGCGGATGTGGTGGATTTTGAGATTGGCCAGCGGCGTCCCGGCAGCCAGCTCGAACAGATGCCCGAGGTCGCGCGCGTAATTCTCTGCGGTCAGCGCGGAGTATTGTTTCTCGTTGCGCAGCCACGCCAGGTAGCCGTCCAGATATTGCTGGTTAAGCCATTTTGCCTCGCTCGGAACAGGCGCCGCATCGGTCATGTCTGCGAGATATGCGGGTGCAATGCGCTGCTTACCGCCTCGGCGATGCGCTGCAGGAGCACCGTGCCCATCTCCGGGTAGAAACGTTGCTTGTCTTCGCTGGCCAGCACCAGCAGGCCAAGGGTCTCGCTGCCCGCATGCAGCGGCAGATAGGCGTAAGAGCGCAGTTGCGCGGCATGCTCGCCGAACCAGCCGGCGGTGTCGTGCGCGGCGTGATGCAGGCAGACCGGTTGCGCCTGCGTCTCGGCGAACGCCAGCATTTCCGCGCTGGGCGGATTGACCCGCCACAGGCGCAACGCCGTATGCGGCACCGCAAAAATTTCGCGCAACAGGTGCGGGATCATTTCCTGCAGGGTGGCCAGGTCGCGCGCGGCGAACAGCGCGACGACGAACTCATGCACCTTGTATTGCAGCGCATCGTTCTCCTTGGCGAATTCGATGAGCTCGTGCAGCTTTTTTTCCAGCTCCTTGTTCTTCTCGCGCAACGCGAGCAGTTGCCGTTCGCTTAACGAAATGGTGCGCCCGCCGTGCGGGTGCGGCAGGGCGATTTGCGCCAGCGTCTCAAGATGCTCCTCGAAGAATTGCGGGTTATCCTGCAAATATTGTGCGACGTCTTCAGCTTTCATCATGGCTCCCTATAAACTTATTCTTAAAACTCAAGTTGTCCGCATAACCGGCGACTTGGCTGACGTTTTCTGGCAGCCTAGCCGAATGGCTAGTATTGCAAATCATAAATTATGAAACATCATTTTGAACCTACCCGCATCTTCGTAGGGCGGATGAGCCGCAGGCGTTATCCGCCGAATGGGATTCTCATACGGCGGAAGGCGCTGCGCTTTTCCGCCCTACAGATTTTGAACATGTTTCGTTAATTCTGTGGCGCGATACTAGTGGTTCCATCAGATTACGCAGATTAAAACCATGCAATGCAAAAAACGATTGGCCGGCACGCTGAAGAATCCTGATTTGCATGCATCGCAAAGAATAATCTGCGTAATCTGCGGATAAAAATGTTTTTTACAGATTGATTTCGCCTGCAAATACGGTAATCGCCGGACCGGTCATCAGCACCGGCTGGCCTTCTCCGGCCCACGCGATCACCAGCGCGCCGCCGTGTGTCGCGACATTGACCGTACTGTCCAGCAAGCCGCGCCGGATGCCCGCCACCACTGCCGCGCAGGCGCCGGTGCCACACGACAGGGTTTCGCCCGAGCCGCGCTCGTACACGCGCAACCGGATATGCCGGCGATCCATGACCTGCATGAAACCGGCATTGACGCGGTTGGGGAAGCGCGGGTGGCGCTCGATCAGCGGCCCCAGTTTTTCCACCGGCGCGCACCCGATATCCTTCACTACTTGCACCGCGTGCGGATTGCCCATCGACAGCGCGCTGATCTGTAGCGTTTCGCCCGCCACCTCCAGCGGCTCGCTCACCGCGCCGCTGCCGCCATCGAACGGGATGAGCGCCGCATCGAAAATCGGCGCCCCCATGTCCACCGTCACGCGCCCGTCATCCTCGAGACGCGGCGCAATCAAACCATTCCTGGTTTCCACCACGATCTCGCGCTTGCGCGTGAGTTCCTGGTCATACACGAAACGCACAAAGCAGCGTGCGCCGTTGCCGCATTGTTCGACCTCGCCGCCGTCCGCGTTGAAAATGCGGTAGCGGAAATCGGCCTCGGCGCGCTGCGCCTTCTCCACCAGCAGAATCTGGTCGCAGCCCACGCCGAAATGGCGGTCGGCGAGCAGGCGCAACTGCTCCGGCGACAACTCTATCTTCTGGCGCACGCCGTCCAGCACCACGAAATCGTTGCCGGCGCCGTGCATTTTGGTAAATTTCAACAGCATCCTTGGTTATTCCTTTTTGTCGCTTAATTCGGCATGCCGGAAACAATCGGTGGTGTGGTCGTTGACCATGCCGGTTGCCTGCATCAGGGCGTAGCAAATCGTCGTGCCGGCGAACTTGAAGCCGCGCCGTTTCAATTCGTTGCTCATCGCATCGGACTCGGGCGTGCTGGCCGGTACGTCGCTTGGGCTGCGCCATGCATTCTGCCTCGGTTTGCCCCCGATGAACTGCCAGAGAAACGCATCGAAGCTGCCCGACGCTTCCTGCACCGCCAGAAATTTTTGCGCGTTGACGACGGCGGACTCCAATTTCAAACGATTGCGTACGATACCCGCATTCAGCAGCAGCAATTCTATTTTATTCGCGTCATAACGGGCAATGCGCGCGGCGTCGAAATTATCGAAGGCGGCGCGATAATTTTCACGCTTGCGCAAAATGGTGATCCAGCTCAAGCCCGCCTGCGCGCCTTCCAGGATCAGGAATTCAAACAGACGCCGATCATCGTGCAGCGGCACGCCCCATTCGCGGTCGTGATAAATTTGATACAGTGCATCGCTGCCCGCCCAGGCGCAACGCGGTTTATCCGGGGATGCCGGTCCGGGGAAGGATCGGTCGATAACCCCAATTTCATGACGCTGGTTCATTTGGCAGGTTTTTTGCCGCGATCGCCCGAACTGGCGTTCATCGCCTCAATGGCCTCTTTCAGCGTCATTGCGGTGGACTGTGGGCTCTCGCTGCCGACTGTCAGTTCACCGCCGGCAGCGGATGAAGAGCCATTGCCACCGCTATGCCGGGCTGACGGGATATAGGACTGCTGTTGCGGCGGCTTCTTTTTAAGCGCTTCGATTTGTGCCTGCAATTCTGCATTCCGTTTTTTAAGCGCCTCAATTTCAGTGAGTTCAGTTTGAAGTTTTTCCGGCGCAGGCTCATTTTTTGATGGCTCTGTTCCGGTTTGAGGTATTTCAGATGCGGGTTCTTGATCGGGCGCCGCGCTTTCGGTTTGAGATTTTTCAGGCACGTGTTCTTCTCGGTCCCCGGATCCGGTTTGAGTTTGATTGGCCGCAGACTCTGCTTGGATAGCGCCGGAAGCGTTGCCGCCCATGTCATGCCTCGTGATCGATCTTGTTGGCGGCGGCGTTAAGTATGGCCAAACGACAAAGCCGATGCCGGCCAGCAATAAAATCAGCAAGCCGATTGCGCCGCCGACAAGCAGCGGTTTCCTGGAGCGCGCCGGCTTGAGTTCCGGCGCATCTTCAACGCTGTCCTCACCGTGCGCAGCCTTCGAACGGCCGGGCGTATCTTCACGATCGTCTGACGCGTCCGGCGCAGGCATTTTCCTGAAGCGCCGGGTCAGGGCAATGAACTGTAATTTTACCCGCGCGGCCAGCCCCGGTTTGGCCGGTGCTTCTGTGTCAGGCGATTCCAGACCAGGCGCTTCCAGATCAGGCGATTGCGGGTCAGGTTCCATGGCCGCAGCGTCATCCGGCTTTTTCGAACTTCCGGGCGCATCAGGAACATGGCCCTCCTCTGCACGAAATGCCGGGGTCTTCTTGAAATGCCGGGTCAAGACAGTAGGCCACAATTTAATTCGCGCGATCAATCCCGGCTTGGCTGGAGTTTCTGGCTCGGATGATTCCTGTTTATGTGAGTCTGGGTTATGCCCGGCGGTGTCCTGTTTCGCCGCAGCATAATCAAGCGACTCCTGCGGCTTGGTGTTCGCGGCAAGATTTTCCCGCGCATTTTCTGCCCCTGCACCGGCGCTGGTTTTTTTCTTCCAGAACATCAGGTTCATAGTGCCTCCAGTTTTACGTATACCGGCTGACCGGCATGCGGCAAATCCGCCGTCCCCTAAGCCGGAACCAAAGAGTGGAATGCAGGAGCGTGCCCCGCACGCGACAAAACTTGTTCGCGTGCGGGGCACGCTCCTGCAAAACCATCAGCATTGCGAAACTCTTATCACGTTTTGACATCATTTAACTGGCAAGAGACTAATGCGCCGCACGTCAGCAATATTTTCTACCAGACAAAAATTAGCGAATAATCCGTATCACTTCCGGTATCTTGCGCAGGCTGCGCATGATATTGGCGAGGTGCAGGCGGTTATTCACTTCCAGCGTGAAATGCAGCGCGGTGTATTCGCCTTCATTGGTGAAGCTGACGTTCTCGATGTTGGATTCCGCTTCGGCAATCGCGGCCGCCACCTTCGCCAGCACACCGCGCTGGTTGGCGACCAGCAGTTTGATGGCGACATCGAAGGGGCGGTGGATGTCTTTATCCCACACCACGTCCAGCCATTGTTCGCCGCCGCGCCCTTTGTGCAATGTCGGGCAGTCGCGGGTGTGTACCGTCAGGCCTTGGCCGCTCTTGAGCACGCCGATGATCTGGTCGCCCGGAATCGGGCGGCAACACTTGGCGAACTGCACCGCCATGCCTTCCGTGCCCTGTATCGTGATGGCCATATTGGCCGCCGCTTCATTCGGCAGGGTTTCGCCGATGCAAGCCAGTTGCCGCGCGACCACCAGGTTGAGGCGGCGGCCCAGCCCGATATCGGCAAGCATTTCCTGGCGCGTTTTTACACCGGTATCCTTGAGCAATTTGTTCCAGTGCGCTTCGTCCATGTCTTGCGGCTTGATGCCCAGCGCATGCAGCGCCTGGTTGAGCAGGCGCTCGCCGAATTGTGCGGATTCGCCGGACTGCATGGTCTTGAGAAAGTGACGGATATGGCTGCGCGCCTTGCTGGTATTCACATAACCCAGCCAGGCCGGGTTCGGTTTGGCCTGTGGCGCGGTGATGATTTCTATGCGGTCGCCGTTCCTGAGTTCGGTGCGCAGCGGCACCAGTTCATGGTTCACCTTGACGGCGATGCAGTGATTGCCGATGTCGGTGTGTACGCTGTAGGCGAAATCCACCGCCGTCGCGCCGCGCGGCAGCGAGAGTATCTTGCCCTTGGGCGTGAACACATACACCTCGTCGGGGAACAGGTCCACCTTGAGATGCTCCAGAAATTCCGAAGAATCGCTGCTCTGGCTCAGGCTTTCCAGCAGATCCTGCAACCATTGGTGGGTCTTTTTGTGCAGGTCCTTGATCGAAGCGTGGCCGCTCTTGTACAGCCAGTGCGAGGCCACGCCGGCGTCGGCGATTTTGTGCATCTCGTGGGTGCGGATCTGGATTTCGATGGGTGTGCCGAACGGCCCGAACAGCGTGGTGTGCAGCGACTGGTAGCCGTTGACCTTGGGGATGGCGATGTAATCCTTGAACTTGCCGGGAATCGGCTTGTACAAACCGTGCAGCGCGCCCAGCGCCACATAACAGGAAGCGAAATCGTTGACCAGCACGCGAAAACCGTAAATATCCAGCACCTCGGCAAAGGCCAGCGACTTGCTCTGCATCTTCTTGTAGATGCTGTAGATGTTTTTCTCCCGGCCGGTGACGTCGGCCGGAATGTTGAACTCTTCCAGCCGCTGCCGGATCGCGTCGAGTATCTTGCTGACCACTTCGCGGCGGTTGCCGCGCGCCACCTTGAGCGCCTTGGCCAGCACCGCATAGCGGTTGGGATGCAGGTGTTTGAAACTCAAATCCTGCAGCTCGCGGTAAATATCGTTCAGGCCGAGGCGGTTGGCGATCGGCGCGTAGATTTCCATGGTCTCGCGGGCGATGCGCTCACATTTGTCGTGCGCCATCGATTCCAGCGTGCGCATGTTGTGCAGACGGTCGGCCAGTTTGATGAGAATGACGCGCACATCGCGCGCCATCGCCAGCAGCATCTTGCGAAAATTTTCTGCCTGCGCGTCCTCGCGGTTCCCGAACAGGATCCGGTCCAGCTTGCTCAGCCCATCGACCAATTCCGCGACCGGCTTGCCGAATTTTTCGGCGACCTGTTCGTTGGTGACCTCGGTGTCTTCCACCACATCGTGCAGCAACGCGGCGATGATCGCCTGGGCATCGAGACGCAAGACGGCGAGGATGCGCGCGACGGCAAGCGGGTGGGAGATATACGGATCGCCGGACTGGCGCGTCTGACCCTGGTGCGCGGCGTGGCTGAATGCTATCGCATCGCGGACGTAGCCGACGTCCTCCGGTTTAAGGTAGGCTGAGACTTCTCCGATAAGCAGATCTGTGTCGGCCATGCAAAATCACTGTATTACGCCTGGCCGCGGTTGAGAATTTCCTTGCCCACTTTGCCCTCGCTGATCTCGCGCAGCGCGACGACGGTAGGTTTGTCATTGCTCTCTTCGACCAGATGGTTTGCGCCGTTGGCCAGCTGGCGCGCGCGGTAGGCGGCGGCCAGCGTCAGTTCAAAGCGGTTCGGGATTTGCGTGAGACATTCTTCGACGGTAATGCGTGCCATGATTTACTCCGGATTCTGTAACTGGTTGATTAATGCCTGATGGCGCGCCAATTGCGTTGCGCCTCTCAACCTGGCGGAAAGGGCCACCGCATTGAGTTCGCGTAGCGCCTCGTTCAGGTTGTCGTTGATAATAACATAATCGAATTCGGCGACATGGGCGACATCCTCGCGCACCGCCGCCATGCGCCTGGCGATCACCTCGTCATTGTCCTTGCCGCGCCCTTTCAGGCGTTGTTCCAGCGCCTCCATGGACGGCGGCAGGATGAAAATGCTGATACATTCGGGAAACAGCCGGCGCACTTGCGCCGCGCCCTGCCAGTCGATCTCCAGCAGAATATCGCGCCCCTTGGCGATTTCCTGGCTGATCCAGGTTTGCGAGGTGCCGTACAGGTTGCCGTAAACTTCCGCGCTTTCCAGAAACTCGCCGCGCCGCGCCATCGCGGAGAAAGCCTCGCGGCTGACGAAATGATAGTCCTTGCCGTCATGTTCTCCCGGACGCGGATTGCGCGTGGTGTAGGAAACCGACAAATCGATTTCAGGATTGATGTTGAGCAGCGCATGCACCAGGCTGGTCTTGCCCGCACCGGAAGGCGCGCTGATGACGAATAAATTTCCCGACATGGTTTACTCCAGATTCTGAATTTGTTCGCGCATCTGCTCGATGAGTATCTTCATCTCCATCGCGCTGCGCGACACTTCCGCATCCACCGACTTCGAGCCGAGCGTATTGGCTTCCCGGTTCAGTTCCTGCATTAAAAAATCCAGGCGCTTGCCCACCGCGCCGCCCTGCGTGAGGATGCGGCGCATTTCGGCCAGATGGCTGGCCAGCCGCGACAACTCCTCATCCACGTCGATCTTGCTGGCGAACAGCGTGATCTCCTGGCGGATGCGCTCGTCCCACATATCCTGCGTTGCGGCATTTTGCATCGCCTCGCGCAGCCTTGCGGCGAGCTTCTGCTCATAAGCGGCAATCGCGGCGGGGACATGCGGCATCACGGCGGTGCGCAACGCCTCGATTTTTTCCACGCGCTGCAGCAGAAAATCCTTGAGCTTCCCGCCTTCGCGGGCGCGCGATGCGGAGAATTCCTGCAACACACCTTGCAACAATTCGAGCAGCGCGGCGCGCAATTCGTCCGCCGACACGCTGGCCGTTTCCAGCAGGCCGTTCCAGCGCAGCACATCGGCCACGCTCAGGGAGTTCGCATCCGGCAGTGTCTCCCGCACTTCCTTGTTCCATGCGGCGAGCTGTTGCAGCAGGCCACGGTTCAGCGCCGCGCCGCTTTGCGCGCCGCGCGCCGCATAGTTGATGCGGCATTCCACCTTGCCGCGCTGCAATTGCGCGCTGATCGCCTCGCGCAACGCGCTTTCGAAGCCGCGCAACTCGTCCGGCATGCGCAACTGGATATCCAGATAGCGATGGTTGACGGCGCGCAGTTCCAGCGTCAGCGAGCCGCTGTCGAGTTCCGCGCTGGCGGTGGCATAACCGGTCATACTGAGTATCATCGTAAGGGCTTCCAAAATAAAGGGCTGTGCCGGAGCGGCGCATTATATTACGATTGCGACCTGACACATTCCCTGTTCGCCCATGAATTTCTCGATACACCAGGCCAGCCACATCGGCAATCGCAAACACAACCAGGATCGTGCCGCTTATGCCTACAGCAGCGACGCGTTGCTGCTGGTGCTGGCGGACGGCATGGGCGGGCATTTGCACGGCGAGGTGGCTGCTGACCTGATTATCGGGACGTTTGTCGAATCGTTTGGCCGGGATGCGCAGCCGCGCATTGCCGACCCCGAAGAGTTTGTTTCCGGCGCCATGCGCCATGCCCATGAACGCATCCTGAGGATTGCGCACAACAAGGCATTAGGCGGTTTTCCGGGATCGACCGGCGTGGCCGCGCTGATCCAGGACGGCAAGATATATTGGGGGCATGCCGGGGACTCGCGGCTTTACTTGCTGCGCGATGGCGCGGTATTGACGAAGACACGCGACCATTCGATGGTGCAGCAATGGTTGGACTGGGGCATGGTCACCGCCGAAGAGGCGCGCGCCCACCCGCAACGCAACCAGATCACCAACTGCCTCGGCGGCGTCGAGGATATGTTTTACATGGAGCCCGGCAAACCGGTCGCGCTGCACTCCGGCGACGTGCTGCTGCTCGGCAGCGACGGCCTGTGGGGACCGTTCACCGACCAGGAGCTGGTCGGCGCATTTGCCGCAGAACCCGTTGCCGATGTGTTAAATGGCCTGATCGCGAACGCACTGGAACGCGATGATGGGCATGCCGATAACGCCACCGGCATCGCGGTGCGCTGGGGAGAGAGCGAAGCTGCCCACGATACCGACAAACCCGTCTGCCATATTTTGGAAATTTCCTGACCACACACTAACCACATGTACGGGCGATTCATGAATCGCCCCTACTATTTATAGCGAGAATCCACCATGCGCCCCAGCCAAAGATTGCCCCACCAGTTGCGTGAAATCCGCATCACTCGCAACTACACCAAACATGCCGAAGGTTCGGTGCTGATCGAATGCGGCGACACCAAAGTGATTTGCACCGCCAGCGTCGAAGAAAAAATCCCGCCGCACAAGAAGGGCAGCGGCGAGGGCTGGGTGACCGCGGAATACGGCATGCTGCCGCGTTCCACCAACGAGCGCATGGGACGCGAAGCGGCCAAGGGCAAGCAATCCGGGCGCACCCAGGAAATTCAGCGCTTGATCGGCCGCAGCCTGCGCGCCGTGGTGGATTTGAAGAAACTCGGCGAGCGCACCATCGTGATCGACTGCGACGTGATCCAGGCCGACGGCGGCACGCGCACCGCCAGTATCACCGGCGCGTTCGTCGCGCTGCACGATGCGGTGAACGGGCTGTTGAAGAAAAACAAAATCCAGGAAACCCCGCTCAAGGAATTCATCGCCGCGATTTCCGTCGGCATTTACCAGGGCACGCCGGTGCTCGACCTGGATTATGCGGAAGACTCAGCCTGCGACACCGACATGAACGTGGTGATGCTGGGCAACGGCCACTTCGTCGAAGTGCAGGGCACCGCCGAAGGCCATGCCTTCAGCCGCGCCGAGATGGACGAACTGCTGGAACTGGCAAAGTCCGGCATCGAGCAACTGGTCGGGATGCAGCGCGAAGCGCTGGTGAATGGTTAACGTTTACGCCTTCTCTGCTGCCCACTGCTCATGAACCAATGGGTTTGGCCATTCCTCGAAACTCGCCGGCGGCTCACCGTAGGGCGCGCTCCGCGCACCATGGTGCATGGAATGCACCCTACAAAACTGTAGGGGCGCGATTCATCGCGCCCTTTTCGATACATGAAATAGATCAGGGCGCGATAAATCGCGCCCCTACGATATGAAAAAACTCGTCATCGCCTCCAACAACGCCGGCAAGTTGCGCGAATTCCAGTTCCTGTTGCAGCCGCTCGGCATCGAAGTATTGACGCAGGCGCAGCTCGGCATCGCAGAGGCCGAAGAGCCGCATGTCACCTTCATCGAGAACGCCCTCGCCAAGGCGCGCCATGTCGGCCGTCTGAGCGGCCTGCCCGCACTGGCGGACGATTCGGGTATTTGCGTCACGGCACTGAACGGCGCGCCCGGCGTACAGTCCGCGCGCTATGCCGGAGACAACCCCAGGCTGGATGCGCGCAACAACGCAAAGCTGCTGCAAGACATGCAAGGTGTGGCGGATCGCCGCGCGCATTACTACTGCGTGCTGGTGCTGCTGCATCATGCCGACGATCCGCAGCCGCTGATTGCCGAAGGCGAATGGCACGGCGAGATCGCATATCAGGAGCGCGGCGACGGCGGCTTTGGCTACGACCCGCTGTTCTGGTTACCCGAATTTGGCAAGACCAGCGCGCAACTGGAACGCGAACAAAAACATGCCGTCAGTCATAGAGGCAAGGCGTTGAGGGTGTTGCTGGAGAAGTTGAAAAAGTAATGCATCCCATGCTCCAGGAGTCTGTCGGATGAGCAGGAACCAAAAAGGCTTCCCTCGAATTTGCTACTTGCGCAGCGCCATCAGTTCCCCCAGCGCATCCCGCATCGTCCGGTATTTTCCCGCCGCATCGTTTGTGGCATTGTCGCGCGCCCCTTCGAAATCACCGGCACTCGCCCGACCCAGGGTGACATTTCTGGATTGCCAGTAAATCTGGCATTTATCCCAAAACTCCTGCGCCTTCCGATTTTCATCGGGCGTCATGGATGCGGATGCGTACTGCGCCCACAGGCTCTTTACTTTTTCATCGAGGAGGGCGGCGGATTCCGCGTATTTTTTGGCCTCATCCCGGCCTTGTGCGCCGATCGAAAGGAGCGCGTTGCCCCTGCCCTGGTTGATGCAATCCAGGACAACATGCAGCACATCGAAATCGCTCGTCTTGTAATTTTCCACTGCGGCTCTGAGGCTGGACACAAACGACAACAGATGCTGCACCGTGATTGAAGTTTTCCTGACGGCCAGATCGTTTGCGCCGGCCATTTCCGCTATTTGTTCCGCATTCCGGGCAATATGATCGCTGGCATCGCGCTGCTCGCCGGTTTCGGTCGAGATTGAACTGACACGCTGCTGGGTCTGGCGAAAGCTTTCGCGGATTTCCGACATGGAATGTTCCGCCTGGCCCGTCAGCACCACGCTCTGCTCCGCCCACGCCATCCCCTTCCCCACGTTGGCGACAGTAATGCGCGTTTCCGACTGGATCGCCCCGATCATTGCCGTGATTTTTACGACGGAGGAGGCGGTTGATTCCGAAAGTTTTCTCACCTCATCGGCCACAACGGAAAATCCGCGCCCGGATTCACCGGCGCGTGCCGCCTCGATCGCCGCATTGAGCGCGAGAAGGTTGGTCTGGCTCGCAATCTCTTTAATGACCTCGGCAATCTCGCCGATTTCGACCGACTGACGTTGCAAATTGTTAATGGATTTGGAAAACTCACCGATAATTTTCGAGATATCGCCAATTCCGGACGCAACATCTTTGAATACCCTCTCGCTGTGCGCGGAGACTTCCTCGGCCTTGATCGAATACAGTTCCGCATCTTTCGCATGTCGTGCAACTTCCTGCACGCTGGAGGTCAGCTGTGTGACCGAGCTGGCAGTCGCATGGGCAGATTCCGCCTGCATGCGCGATCCGGCCGCAATTTCCGCCGACGCGTTCCCGACCTGAATAGTCGCATCGAACACTTCGGAAACATTGTTTGTCACCTGGCCGACCATTTGCCCGATGGTTTCGACAAGGCCGTTGACAGCCCGCGCAATTTCCGCAATCTCATCGTTCCCGGTAACCTCGATCCTGATGGATAAATCGGTGTTTTTGCGGATAGTTGAAACGGTGTCGCGCAGATTATCGATGGCGCGGGTGATGTCGCGAACGATGACGATGCCTGACCCTACCAGAACAATCAGTGCGGCCACCACTCCGCCCGCAATCGGAACGGTGTTTCCCTGGAGCGCATATCCGGCGATAACGCCAGCCGCAACCAGCGCGCCAGCCATCAGCCCAAGCAAAACGTACAACCGCGTGGCGATCTTTATGTTCGACAACATGAACACCTCCTTTGAGTTATGTCAGCAATCAACTAAGTGGCTAACTTGCCGGATACTACTACGTTGTCGGCACAACAAGGTAAGTTGTGACCGCCAAAAACTTTTTTGCGGCTGCGGTTTTCATGGCAGGAAACAAACCGTTCGAGTATATTCCCCCGCCATTCCGGGGTTCAACAGCAGATTGCCGCACCGGATACCAACCGTTTTTGGGATACCCTTGTAGACCCCGCAGCCATGACTACCCACCCTCTCCAGCCTGTCGTCCTCAAGCCGCAAACCGTGAGCTTTCGCGCGTTGCCGCCGCTGTCGCTGTATATCCACATCCCGTGGTGCGTGCGCAAATGCCCGTATTGCGACTTCAATTCGCATGAGGCGCACGGTTCAGCACCCGAAAAAGAATACGTCGCGGCATTAGTGCGCGACCTGGAGCTGGCTTTGCCGCTGATCTGGGGGCGCAAGGTCTACACGGTGTTCTTCGGCGGCGGCACGCCCAGCCTGTTGAGCGGCGAGAGCGTCACGGAGATATTGCGCAACGTGCGCATGTTGCTGCCGCTCGACCTCGGCGCGGAGATCACGCTGGAGGCCAATCCCGGCACGGTGGAAGCGGCACGTTTCGCCGCCTACCGCGACGCGGGCGTGAACCGCTTGTCGCTCGGTATCCAGAGCTTCAACGACGCGCATCTGCAAGCGCTGGGGCGCATCCACAGCGCCGACGAGGCGAGGCGCGCCATCGAAATCGCGCAGCGGCATTTCGACAACATCAATCTCGACCTGATGTATGCACTGCCCGGCAAAAATCAGGATAAAACTCTTGGGCAGACGCTGGATCAGGCGTTGCAGGACATGCAAACCGCGCTGTCATTCGCGCCGCAACACCTGTCCTGCTATCACCTCACGCTGGAGCCGAACACGCTGTTCCATCGTAACCCGCCCGCGCTGCCGGACGACGACGCGAGCAGCGACATGCAGCAGCGCATCGAGGAATTGCTGGCGGCGCACGGCTATCAGCACTACGAGACTTCCGCTTTCGCGCAGCAGAATCGTCGCGCCAAACACAACCTGAACTACTGGCAGTTTGGCGATTACCTCGGCATCGGCGCGGGCGCGCACAGCAAACTGAGCTTTCACGACAAGGTGATCCGCCAGGCGCGCCACAAACAGCCGCAGGCCTATCTCGATGCGGCGGCGCAGGCTGCGCCGGTGCAGAGCGAACATAAAGTGGGATGCGATGAGCTGGCGTTCGAATTCATGATGAACGCGCTGCGCTTGAACCAAGGCTTCGACAGCGCGCTGTTCCAGGAGCGCACCAGTTTGCCGCTGCTCGGCATCCGGCGCGAGCTGGAAGAGGCCGAGCGGCGCGGGCTGTTGTTCCGGGATCATCAGCGCATCGCGCCGACCGAACTGGGGCAGCGCTTTCTGAACGACCTGCTGGAGATATTCTTGCGTGAAGAAATGTAGGATGGGTTGAGCGTAGCGATACCCATCGCCTGTGCCATTCCAACGATTGATGGGTATCGCTACGCTCCACCCATCCTACGTCCTATCGGCGCTTAAATACCAAGTCCCACACCCCATGCCCCAGCCGTATCCCGCGCTGCTCGAACTTGGTGAGCGGGCGGTAGGCGGGACGCGGTGCGTAATCCGCCACCGTGTTCTCCAGCAACGGCTCCGCGCTCAACACCGCCAGCACCTGTTCGGCATAATCCTGCCAGTCGGTGGCGACGTGAAGGTAGCCGCCGGGTTTGAGTTTCTGCACCAGTTGCGCGACGAACGGCGCCTGGATCAGGCGGCGTTTGTTGTGTCGCGCCTTGTGCCACGGGTCGGGGAAGAAGATATGCACGCCGTCCAGCGTGTTGTCTCCGAGCATGTCGCGCAGCACTTCCACGGCATCGTGCTGGATGAGGCGGATGTTGGACATCTGTTGCAAATCGATCAGCTTGAGCAGGTTGCCCACACCCGGCGTATGCACCTCCAGCGCGAGGTAGTCGTTTTCGGGGTGCGCCAGCGCGATGATCGCGGTGCTGTCGCCCATGCCGAACCCGATCTCAAGGATCTTCGGCGCGGCGCGCCCGAAGGCCTGATCCAGGTCGAGCGGCTGTGCGGCGTAGGGAATGCCGAAACGCGGCAGCAGCGTGTCCACCGCGCGTTGCTGCGCGGGCGAGACACGCCCCTGGCGCAGCACGTAGCTGCGGATATGCCTGTTCTTGAGTTCGGTGTCGGTCATGGGTTGTAGGGGCGCGATTCATCGCGCCCTGAACTATTCGTATACGCAACAAGGGCGCGATGAATCGCGCCCCTACAAAGGTTTTTAGCTGCGCGCCGAGCCGATGATCCCCGCCGTCGGCGAGCTCGGACTGGCGCTGTACAACTTCTTCGGCATGCGCCCGGCCAGATAGGCCTCGCGCCCAGCTTCCACGGCCTTCCTCATCGCGCCCGCCATCAGCACGGGGTTCTGCGCGGCGGCAATCGCGGTGTTCATCAGCACGCCGCCGCAGCCCAGCTCCATCGCGATCGCCGCATCCGACGCGGTGCCGACGCCCGCATCCACGATCACCGGTACCTGCACGCGCTCCATGATGAGCTGCAAATTCCACGGGTTGAGGATGCCCATGCCCGAGCCGATCAGCGAGGCCAGCGGCATGATCGCGACGCAGCCGATGTCTTCCAGTTGCCTGGCGATGATCGGGTCGTCCGAGGTGTACACCATCACCTGAAAGCCTTCCGCGACCAGCGTCTTCGCGGCGGCGAGGGTCTCGACCACGTTCGGGTACAGCGACTGCGGGTCGCCCAGCACCTCCAGCTTGACCAGGCTGTGCCCGTCCAGCAGTTCGCGCGCCAGGCGCAGCGTGCGCACCGCATCGTCGGCGGTGTAGCAGCCCGCGGTATTGGGCAGATAGGTGAATTTCGACGGCGGCACCGAGTCGAGCAGATTGGGCTCGTTGGCGTTCTGGCCGAGATTGGTACGGCGGATCGCCACCGTCACGATCTCCGCGCCGCTCGCGTCCAGCGCCGCGCGCGTCTCGGTGAAGTCCTTGTACTTGCCCGTGCCGACCAAGAGGCGCGATGAGTAGCTCTTGCCTGCGATGATGAGTTTGTCGTTCATTTCCGTGTTCCTGTTCAATTATTGATACTTACGCAACTTGCGATACTCACACCGTCATTCCCGCGCAGGCGGGAATGACGGAATTTCAAAGGTTCTACTTAACCGCCACCCACCGCGACGACGATCTCCAATTTGTCGCCCTCCGCCAGTTGCTGCGCCGCAAAGGCACTGCGCGGCACGATCTCGCCGTTGCGCTCCAGCGCGATGCGCTTGCCGGTCAGCCCCATCTCCTCGATGAGGGCGGCGACGCTGATCGCTTGCGGGAACTGACGGGGCTCGCCGTTGATGCTGACCGTTATCACTTTATGATTCTCCTGAATCCGTGCTCCATTCTGCCAACACCCTCTCCTGAGCTTTTGCCCATGATTTTTTCACCTGCCATCGCTCCCGAATCTGCCGTACCGGGCATTTCCCGGACTCGGTAGGCGACATTTTGTCGCTCATCGGTACAAGATCGGCTTACTTGGG
>Ga0209212_1003811_pt1 | contig 19381 bp, 17 predicted proteins | sample RifGroC2_FD_183996 | JGI IMG/M metagenome (GOLD analysis project Ga0209212, IMG submission 183996) | Groundwater microbial communities from Rifle, Colorado, USA - Groundwater C2 (SPAdes) (version 2) | ecosystem: Environmental > Aquatic > Deep subsurface > Groundwater | place: Rifle, Colorado... | reverse complement strand
GTTTTTCCTACGGGCTGCCTGTTTGTTTCCGGCTAGGCCAGGTTAGGGAGAGGGGGAAATCAGATGATCTTCAAGCCCCGCATAAGTATCACGCTGATAGTAAGCGGAGCCACGTACTTAACGAGAAAGAAGAAAACGCTGATCACGGCGCTGTTTTGCAGCTCGCCGTCGTTCGAGAGCGCCGCCCTCACCTTCTCCTCGCCCCATACCCAGCCTACGAAGATGCAGATGAAGAGTCCGCCGATCGGCATCAGCACGTTCGACGTCAGGAAGTCGTACAGGTCGAACATGGTCATCCCGAACAGCTTGAATCCTGCCAGCGTGCTGTTGGAGAGCGCGGCGGTGGATCCGATCAGGGCGAGCAGGATGACGGTCAGCGCGGTGGCCTTGAAGCGGGACATGGCGAAGCGCTGGTGCAGATAGGCAACCGGGACTTCCATGATGGAGAGCATGGCGCCGGTCGCGGCGATGGCGCCCAGAACGAAGAAAAGCACAACGAAGACGTTCCCGAAAGGCATCTGCGAGAACACGGCGGGAATGGTAATGAAAAGTAGCGACGGTCCGGCTTCGGGCTTGAATCCGTAGGTGAAGACCGCCGGGAAGATGGCGATGCCGGCCAGGATGGAGACGGTAAGATCGGCCAGCATGACGCGCAGCGCGGTCATCGGGACGTTCTGGTCATCCCTGAAGTAGCTGCCGTAGGTGATCATGGTCCCCATGCCCACGGAGAGCTTGAAGAAGGCGAGCCCCATCGCGGTCAGGACCACCCCGCCTGTGACCTTGGAGAAGTCGGGGCGGAACAGGAAGTCGAGGCCGGCGGCGGCCCCCGGCAGCATCAGGCTGCGCGCGCCGATCATCACGAGGATCAGGAAGAGAACCGGCATGAGCCGCTTGGTGGTCTTCTCGATTCCCTTGGAGACGCCCAGGACGATGATGGCGCCCACGAACAGCAGCACCAGGCACTGCCAGAACACGGACTGGAACGGGTCGGAGATCAGTGCAACGAATGCGGCCGAAGTCACCTGCGGATCGGTGGAGAGGACGCTCCCCGAGGCGGCCTTGAAGATGTAGGCGAAGACCCACCCCGCCACCTCGGTGTAGAAGGCGAGGATCAGGAAGGCGGAGAGTACGCCGGCGGCGCCGATCAGCGCCCAGGACTCGTTTTTCGGGTGCAGCACCCGAAAGGTGGTCAAGGCGTCGGACTTGGAGCGGCGCCCCATCATGAGCTCGGCGATCATGACGGGGAGGCCGGCCATGAGCGTCGAGAGCAGATATATGATGAGAAAGGCCGCCCCGCCGTTCAAACCGGCCAGGGCGGGGAACTTCCAGATATTGCCGAGCCCGACGGCCGATCCGAGTGTCGCGGCGATGACGCCAAGTCCAGTGGTGAAGCTGTCGCGGACTTTTACTGCGTTTACTGATTCCATTACGTTTGAGATTCCTTTAGCGGTGAGTACGTGCCGGTTTTGTTTGAGTCCCCTCCCCCATATCTCACCCCTTCCTGATGGAGACGATCTCACCGGAGGTTATCAGGCAGAGTTGGGCGGGAGTGAGCGAGAACAGGGCGTTCGGCGTCCCGGCCGCCGCCCACAGCTCGCCGTACTGCATCAGGTCCTCGTCCACATAGGTGTGCAGCGGAGTTGGGTGGCCTACCGGGGCGACTCCACCGATGGCGAAGCCGGTCTGCTGGCGCACAAAGTCGGGATCAGCCTTTGCGATCTTTTCCCCGACGATGGCGGCGAGAGCCTTCTCGTTGACCAGGTTGGCGCCACTTGCCACCACGAAGACGGCGTTGCCGGTCGTCTTGCCGCGAAAGACCAGGGATTTCACGATCTGGCCTACGTCGCAGCCGACTGCGTTCGCAGCCTCCACCGCGGTGCGGGTGCTCTCCGCCAGTTCCTTCACACGGCAGTCCACGCCGAAGCCGGCAAGTGCGTCCTGCACCCGTTTTGCGCTCGCGCTTAAAGCATCGTACATCTGCATTTCCTCCTGAGGGGCCACCCCCCATCCCCATCAGCCTGCGCTAAAGCTTCTGCTGACAGGCCCCGCCCCTCCCCTTGAAGGCTCACGCTCTAACTTAAAGAGCCCCAACAGCTCGGAAAGTCCCACCTCCCCTTGCGGGAGGGGGTTAGGGGGTGGGGGAAAGTGTGATTATTTCCCATAGTTTGCGGCTTCACCCACCCCCCCGCCCCCCTCCCGTCAAGGGAGGGGGAGGCCTAAGTTAGCGCCAGAGCCCCTTGAAGGGAAGGGAGATGGGGAGAGAGCTGGCGGAAGTTGTGGGGCGAATGATTATTCGCCCCTACGCTGGCTGCGGCTTCACCCAACAGGCAGCAAGTCCGTCGTCGCTGTTACCCCTGCCCTCTCGCCGTCACCCTGGTGAACAGATAAAGTCCCGAAAAGATGATCGCCCCGCCTATCGCCTGGCGCAGGGTGGGATTCTCGCCCAAAAATACCGCGGCCCACAGGATGGCCCCCAGCGGCTCGCCCAAGATGCTCACCGACACCACGGACGCCTGCACGTAGCGCAGCACCCAGTTGAACACGGTGTGCCCCATCACGGTGCAGACCAGGGCGAGGCCCAAAAACAAAAGCCAATCCTGGGCCGGATAAGGATAAAGCGGGAAGCCGCCGATAAGCGCGGCCGCCGTCAGGACCAGGGCACTGCTGCCGTAGGTCACGAAGGCGTAGCCGGTGATCGGCACGTCGCCGCGCAGCTTCCTGCCGATCAGAAGGTATCCGGACACCATGATCGCCGCCACCAGGGCCAGCATGTCTCCCAGGAAGGCGCTGCCGCCCAGTTGAAAGTCGGTCGCCCCGATCACCACGCTTCCCACGAACGCCAGCGCCCCGCCGTACAGCGCCTTGCGTGCCACCCGCTCCTTGAAGAAGATCCAGGAGCCGAGCACCACGAACAGGGGCTGGGTGGTCACCAGCACCACGGAACTGGCGATGGAGGTGTACTTGAGCGAGGTGAACCAGGTGACGAAGTGAAGGGACAAAAAGATGCCGCTGGCGCCGGCCAGAAGCAGCTGCCTCGCGCTCATCCCCCTAAGGGAAGCGGCTCCTCCGGGAAGCGCGAAAGGCGCCAGGAAACAGAAGGTGAAGATGAGCCGGTAGGCGGCGATCACCAGCGGGGGCGCCGTGCAGAGCCTCACGAAGACGGAGGAAAACGAGACAGCAAAAACCCCTACCAGGATGGCCAGGTAGGGGTTGATCCAAGGTTTGGTTGTGGCTGCGACCGACACGTTACTCTCCCAGGTATGCCTTTCTCACCTCGGGATTGGAGGCCATTTCCTTGGCGTCTCCCTGCAGAACGACGGTACCGGTCTCAAGAACGTAGGCGCGGTGCGCGATGGAGAGCGCCATGTTGGCGTTCTGCTCCACCAGCAGGATGGTGGTGCCACTCTTGTTGATCTCCTGGATGATCTCGAAGATCTGCTCGACCAGCATCGGGGCGAGACCCATGGAGGGCTCGTCCAGAAGCAAAAGCTTGGGGCGACTCATCAGGGCGCGCCCCATGGCCAGCATCTGCTGCTCGCCGCCGGACAGGGTCTTGGCGGGCTGCTTCTTACGCTCGTTCAGGCGCGGGAAGCGCTGGAAGATCTTCTCGATGTCGGAGCCGACCTCGTTGTCGTTCCTGGTGTAGGCGCCCATCTCCAGGTTCTCCAGAACGCTCATCTTGGCGAAGACGCGGCGCCCCTCGGGCACCTGGGAGATCCCGAGCTTGACGATCTCGTGGGGGGGGAGCTTGGTGACATCCTTCCCCAGGTAGGTCACCCGCCCCGCCACCGACGGCACGATGTTGGAGATGGTGTTCAGGATGGTGGTCTTGCCGGCGCCGTTGGCGCCGATCAGGGTGACGATCTCACCCTGGTTGATCTCGAAGGATACGTTCTGCAGCGCCTTGATGGCACCGTAATTGACGCTGATGTTCTCTACTTTAAGCATGTCCGGCTGCTCCTTTGCCCAGGTAGGCCTCGATCACCTTCGGATTGGCCCGGATCTCCTCCGGGGTCCCTTCCGCGATCTTGACACCGTAGTCCAGGACGGCGATCCGGTCCGAGATCCCCATGACGAACTTCATGTCGTGCTCGACCAGGAATACGGTGACGCCGGTCTTGCTGATGCGCTGCACCATCTCCAGGAGGTCCTGCTTCTCCTGCGGGTTCATGCCGGCCGCGGGCTCGTCCAGCAGGATGATCTCCGGCTTGATGGCCAGGGCGCGGGCGATCTCCAGGCGGCGCTGCTCGCCGTAGGGTAGGTTCCCGGCCAGCTCGTAGGCCTTGTGCCCCAGGTTCACCTGCTCCAGGCAGCTCATCGCCAGTTCCCTGAGCTCCCGCTCCTGGTTGCGCACCCAGGGGGTGAACTTCAGGATGGCGCCGGTCAGGTCGAAGCTACCCCTGGTGTGGGCGCCGATCAGCACGTTCTCCAGCACGGTGAGCTGGGTGAAGAGCCTGATGTTCTGGAAGGTGCGGCCGATGCCGGAGGCCGCGATATGGTACGGGGTCTTGCCGGCGATGCTCTGCTCCATGAAGGAGATCTTCCCCTCGGTCGGGGTGTAGATGCCGGTGATCAGGTTGAACATGGTGCTCTTGCCTGCGCCGTTTGGCCCGATCAGGGCCATGATGCTCCCCTTCTCTACCGTCAGATTTACCTTGTCGACGGCGACCAGGCCGCCGAAGCGGATGGTGACGTCTTCGAGTTTCAGAATAGACATGCTTTTATCTCGCTCTTGGTGAGTTATTTTTCCTATTTCTTCTTGGACGCCGCCGGGGCCGGGCTCTTGCTCTTGCCGATGGCCTTAAGCAGCAGCTCGGTGAAGTTCACCCCGCCCAGAAGCCCGTTGGGGCGGAACACCATCAGGAAGACCAGCAGTGCGCCGTAGACCAGCATCCGGTACTGGGACATGAAGCGCAGGAACTCCGGCGCCGAGGCGAGCACCGAGGAGCCGATCACCGCGCCCGGGACGCTCCCCAGGCCGCCCAGAACGATCATGCTCAGGATGTCGACCGATTTCAGGAAGCCGAAGTCGGAGGGGTTGATGTAGCTCAGGAAGTGCGCGTAGAGACCGCCACCCACCCCGGCCATGAAGGAGCCCAGGGCGAAGGCCTGGATCTTGTACCTGGTGGTGTTGATCCCCATCGCCTCCGCTGCGATCTCGTCCTCGCGGATCGCCTTCAGGGCCCGGCCGAAGCGCGAACTCTGCACGAAGGTGACCAGGATGATGGCCAGGATCGCGGTGCCCCAGACGTAGATCGGCATGGGAATGACCGTTTTGGCGCTGGGTACCGTGAGGCCGAGCGCCTTGTTGGTCGGCTCGAAGTTCAGGAAGAACACCTTGACGATCTCGGCGAAGCCCAGGGTACAGATGGCCAGGTAGTCGCCGGTGAGCCTCAGGATGGGAAAGCCGATGATGGCTGCCACTACCGCGGTCACCACCCCGGTGGCGATCAGGTTCAGGCTGAAGGGCATCCCGCTCTTGATGGTGATCATGGCGCTGGTGAAGGCGCCTATGCTCATGAATGCCGCGTGTCCCAGCGACAACTGCCCGGTGAGGCCAACGATAACGTTAAGTCCCAGCGCCAGGATGACGGCGATGCCGACGTTAACGAGGATCTGCATCAGGTACGGGTCGATCGTGTTGACCAAACTCTGTAGGAAATCACCCATTGAATCTACACCTTCTTTGTAATTTTTTGTCCCAGCAGGCCGGTAGGCTTGACCAGGAGAACCAGCACGAGAATGGAAAAGGCGATGGCGTCTCGGTAGGAGGAGTAGCCGATGGCGACCCCGAACACCTCGGAGACCCCCAAAAGCAGTCCGCCCAGCATGGCGCCCGGGATGGAGCCGATACCCCCGAGAACCGCGGCGGCGAAGGCCTTGAGGCCGGCCATGAGCCCCATGTTGAAGGAGACCGCGTTGAACAGGACCCCGACCAGCACCCCGCCCGCCGCTGCCAGCGCGGAGCCGAGCGCGAAGGTGAAGGAGATGACCCGGTTCACGTTGATCCCCATGAGCGCCGAGGTGTTGTAGTCCTCGGAGGTGGCCCGCATCGCCTTGCCGATCTTGGTCTTCTGCACGATGAACTCGAGGGCGATCATGAGGACCGCCGCGACGCCGATGATGAGCATCTGCAGGGTGGAGATGTCGGCGTCGCCGATGCTGATCTGATGCACCGGGAAGGCCGTATCCGGGAAACCCTTGGCGTCGGCGCCGAATACCATGAGCGCCAGCGAGGAGAGGAAGATGGAGACCCCGATGGCGGAGATGAGCGCCGAGAGCCGGGACGATTTGCGCAGGGCCCGGTAGGCGATCAGTTCGATCAACACCCCCATGATCATGCAGAAGATCATGGCGCCGATAATGGCGACGAAGATGTTCACCTTGAAGTAGGAGACCAGCAGCAGGCCGATGAAGGCGCCTACCATGAAGATCTCCCCGTGGGCGAAGTTGATCAGGGTGATGATGCCGTAGACCATGGTATAGCCCAAGGCGATCAGGGCATATACGCTTCCGAGTGCAATTCCGTTTACAAGCTGTTGCAGAAACATGTCGACTTCCTTCCGACTGGGATTTTTCTACTATGACGACGGGCCCGACTGCAGCCGGTAAGACAAAATCAAACCGGGGACTATTTTGGTAAAATCGGCCGCCAGCGCGGCGGCAAATGGGCAGAACAGTGGGTCTGCGAGACCCACGAGATATAGCATAAAGCGCTCAAAACCTGCAAGGAGTTGCTGCTGTCCACCCCCTTGAGGGCCTGCCGGGCGGCATAAATAAAACAGGCGCCGCAGCTTAATGAATGGTCAGGCCACATCTCCAGCGCAGGAACTGTACCCCTGCCGAAGGTTTAATGAATGTCTCGACCTTAACAGCGGCGACACTTTACAACAGCTCATACTGTTTAGTAAAGCTAAACTTTTGATTCAAACAAAAAACTGTTTGAACCGCTCCCCCTTACGTAAACGACGAGATCGACGGAGCTCTCTCCATAAAAAGGCCCCGTCCAGGAACGGGGCCCACATCGCTCTGCAAGGTCGGCATCACGGGGCACCGCCGCCTCCCTGCAACAGCGCCAAGAGCTCAACTTTATCAAAACAAGGGGACAGGCACCTGCGGAGCCAGTCCCCTTAGGGGGGGTTCTACATCTTTTAAATGGCCTTGCCATTCAGAGTTGGCCGCACCTGCTTTATCCCTTCCTTGAAGCTGGTCAATCCGTAGAACCCGGGTCGTTGCTTGTCGGAAGACGCCCCGTATACCGGTTCCACCACAAGGAAGTTGTCACTCCTGTCTGACAAGTTGATTTCCCGCTCAATGGCGATTCCTTCATCGGGAAGGGCCACCATAATGCTATGGGTGCCGGCCTTCAGGCGAAGTTTTTTGCTGAACCGATAGCGAATTCCGTCACCGGCCTCGGGATTTTCAAGATCACGCGGCGTATTTTCCCCTTGCAAATCTCCCTGTAGCTTTAGCGCCTGGCCATCGATATTGATCAGCAACTTGTAGTCGGGGGTGCCGTGGGGTTTCTTCTCAAACGGGTACATGCCAGGCTTGTGAGTCTTCAATGACGAAACGATATTCAGATCCGCATAGCCCGGGGGGACAGCACCTCCATTTGATAACTCCACAAAGACATCACTGCGAATGCTGCTGCTTCCTGTTTTCAGCAACCCCGAACTTACCGCGCAGCCACTTAAAACTGTTAGTGACAGAACAAGTAAAAGATATGTCTTCTTCATAACAATCTGTTTCATTCAAAATCCTCCTGTTGTCCGAGTCTGAGCTCGGCTCTGCGCTCCCACCACCGGTACAGGGTCGGCAGCACAACAAGCGTGAGCAGGGTCGAGGTGATCAGGCCGCCGATGACCACCGTGGCCAGAGGGCGCTGCACCTCTGCGCCGGTGCCGTGGGAAAGGGCCATGGGGATGAAGCCGAGCGAGGCCACCAGGGCGGTCATCAGGACCGGCCGCAGACGGATGGTGGCCCCGTTGCGGATCGCCTCGTCCAGGGACTGCCCCTCCTCGCGCAGCTTGTTGAAATAGGAGACCATGACGATGCCGTTTAGCACCGCCACCCCGAAAAGGGCGATGAAGCCGATGGCGCCGGAGACCGAGAGCGGCAACCCGCGCAGGAAGAGCGCCACCACACCGCCGATCAGGGCGAAGGGGATATTGAGGATGATCAGGAACGCCTGCCTGACGCTATTGAAGGCCGAGAAAAGCAGGGTGAAGATCAGCGCCAGGCAGATGGGGAGGATAACGGCCAAACGCGCCATGGCCCGCTGCTGATTTTCAAACTGCCCGCCCCAGTCCAGGAAATATCCGGCGGGAAGTTTGACTCCCGCATCAAGCGCCTTCTGGGCCGAGGCGACGAAGCTGCCGATGTCCCTGCCTGTCACGTTGCACTCAACCACGATGCGCCGGGAACCGTTCTCGCGCGAGATCTGCGCAGGCCCCTCTTCGGTATTGACCCGCGCCAGCTGTTTCAGCGGAATACGCGCCCCGCTCGGGGCGGAGATCAGCAGTTCGCCGAATTTCTCTGGATTGTCCGAGAGTTCCGCAGGGAAGCGCAGCGCCACGGCAAAGCGTTTCTGCCCCTCGAACAGCTCGGAAACCGCCTTACCCCCGGAGGCCAGTTCCAGCACCTCGTTGATGTCTGCCACGTTGATGCCGTAGCGTGCGATGGCGGCCCGGTCGATCTCGACCTGCAGGTAGGCCAGCCCGGATACCTTTTCCACCTGTACGTCGGCGGCTCCTTCGATCTTCTTGACCACCTCGGCGATCTCGTTGGCGCGGGCCTTGAGAATCTCCATGTCCTCGCCATAGAGCTTGATGGCGACCTGCGATTTGACCCCCGAGACCAGCTCGTCCACCCGCAGGGCGATCGGCTGGCTGAAGGAGAAGGTCATGCCCGGGATGTTCTCCAGCCTCTCCCGCATCTTGTCCACCAATTCGTCCTTGGTCTTGGCGGTGGTCCATTCACCACGCGGTTTGAGACTGACGAAGATGTCCGAGATGTCGACCCCCATCGGGTCCGAGGCGATCTCGGCCCGCCCGGCCCGGGCCACGACACTTTCCACTTCGGGAAACGACTTGAGCGCCTTCTCCACGGCGGCTGAGCTCCTGACCGTATCCGTCACCGACACGGACGGCAGCCGGAAGGATTGCACCGCTATGCTCCCCTCGTCCAAGGTGGGGAGGAATTCGCTTCCCAGGAAGGGGATCAGCAGCAGCGAGCCGGCCAGGGCCGCGCCGGTGATGAGCAAGGTTTTTTTCGGGTGGGCGAGACTCTGCTGCAGCAGGGGGAGATAATTTTCCCGGATCCTGAGCAGCAGCCAGGGGTCCTTCTCCACCACCTTCCCCTTGAGCAGAAACGAGCAGAGAGTCGGCACCAGGGTCATGGTCAGGATCAGCGATCCCAGCAGGGCGAAACCTACCGTGAAAGCCATCGGGGAGAACATCTTCCCCTCCATATCGGTCAGGGTGACGATAGGCAGATAGACGATGGTGATGATCAGCACGCCGAAGAGGATGGGCCGCGCCACTTCCAGGGCCGAGGTGTAGATGACGTGGCGGGTACTTTCCCCCTCCTTGCGCTCGGACAGGTGGCGCACGGTGTTCTCCACCATGACCACGCTGCCGTCCACGATCATGCCGAAGTCGATGGCTCCCAGGGTCATCAGGTTGGCGGAAAGCCCGAGCCAGTGCATGCCGAGAAAGGAGAACAGCATGGAAAGCGGGATGGTCAGTGCGACGATCACCGCGCCCCGCACGTTGCCCAGGAAGTAGAAGAGCACGGCGATGACCAGGAGCCCCCCCTCGATGAGGTTCGTGGTGACTGTGCGGATGGTCTTCCAAACCAGATCGGTCCGGTCGTAGTAAGGGGTCAGCTTGACCCCTTCTGGGAGGGCCTTTTTAATGGTCTTGATTTTCTCGGTGACCCCGTCCACCACTTCGCGACTGGAAGCCCCCTTCAGCATCATGACGATGCCGGCCACCGTCTCCCCCTTGCCATCGTAGGTGGTGACCCCCTGGCGCGGTTCGTTGCCGATGGCCACATCACCCACGTCGTGCAGATGGATCGGCGTCCCCCCGGTGCTTTTGACCACGATGTCCTTCAGGTCAGCCACGCCGCGGGCCAGTCCGATGCCGCGCACCATGTACTGCTCCTCGCGATGCTCTATGTAGCCTGCGCCCACCGTCGCGTTGTTCTTCTCAACGGCGTCCATGACATCGTGAATGGTGAGGTTCAGGCTTTTGAGCTTGCCGGGGTCGAGCAGTACCTGGTACTGCTTGACCTGGCCGCCGAATGAGTTGACGTCGGTCACGCCGGGAACGGTGCGCAGGATCGGGCGCACCAGCCAGTCCTGAATGGAGCGCAGTTCGCGGGGATCGTGGGTATCGGAGGTCAGGATGTACTGGTAGATCTCGCCAAGCCCCGTGGTGACCGGCCCCATCTGGGGTTCTATCCCTTGGGGCAGCCGGTCGCGCGCCTGCTGGAGCTTCTCGAACACCTGTTGGCGGGCGAAGTAGATGTCGACCCCGTCTTCGAAGACGATGGTCACAACCGACAGGCCGACCTTGGAGAGCGAGCGCATTTCATCCAGGCGCGGCAGCCCTCCCATGGAGGTTTCGATCGGGAAGGTGATCAGCTTCTCCACCTCGGTGGGGGCCATGCCTCCCGCCTGGGTAAGGATCTGCACCTGGACGTTGGTCACGTCAGGAAAGGCGTCCACCGGCAGTTTTTTCATGGCCCACAGCCCCGAGCCGATCAACATGGCCGTGGCCAGAAGGATCAGCAGGCGCTGCTGGAGCGCGAATTTCAAAATTTTATCAAGCATGCGTATCCTCCGGGAGAGGGATTGGGACCTTTGGCAGTCCCGGATCCCCACCCAACTGTGTTAGTGTCCGTGCTCCCCAAGTTCGCCCTTCTGCATTTCCGATTTGAGCAGGAACGACCCTTTGACGGCATAGCGCTCACCCTCCTTCAGGCCGGCAACGACCTCCGCCATGCCACCCGACGCGCGACCCAGCTCCACCTTTCTGGGCTCGAACTCGGTGCCGTCCTCGGTCACGAAGAGCACCTTCTTCCCCTCCAGTTCCTGGAAGGCATCCTCGGGAACCGCCAGCACCGGCGGGGTGTCGGCCGGCAACGCCAGTTCTACGCTGGCGAACATCTCCGGCTTCAGCTTGCGGCCTGGATTGGCGACCTCAATCCGCGCCTTGACGGTGCGGGTGGCCTCGTCCACCAGGTCGGCGATGTAGGCGATGCGCCCCTTGAGCTTCAGGTCCGGAAAGGCCCCGACGCTGACGATGGCCCCCTGCCCCCTGCGCACCTTGGCCAGGTCCTTTTCGTTGATATCGACCAGCACCCAGACCGAGGAGAGGTCGGCCACTGTGTAAAGGCTCTTGGAGGGGTCGGAGAGTTCACCGACGATGGCGTGCTTCTCTGTGATGATGCCGCCGATAGGGGAGCGGACCGGCAACAGCGGCCTTTTTTGTTTATCCCCTGCCAGGTCGGCGGGTGAGACGCCGTACATGGACAAGCGCTCTTCATCGGTATGCAGCTCGGTCTGGGCCATCTTGTAATCGGTGTCGGCCTGGAGGATGTCCTTGCGTGCCGCGATCTTCTTCTCCACCAAAGCCTTGATCCGATCCATATTGGATTGGGCCAGGGCGAGCCTGGTTTTCGACTGGCGGTAACGGCTGATGGCTTCGCCCAGTTCGACACTGTCAAGGGTGGCCAGGATCTGTCCGGCGGAGACGCTGTCACCCAGGGAAGCCCTGACGGTCACGATCTTGCCGGAGATGCGGGGCGAGACATGGGCGATGCGGTCGGCATTGGCCTCCACCTTGCCGGTGGCGCTGATCACGCCGGCCAGCGGCTGTTTTTTCGCAGCGGCGACGACCACGCCGTTTTGCTTCTGCGTCTCGACGGCCATTTTTACATGGCTCGCTTCCTCGTGCTCGTCATGCCCGGCCCCTTCCTTCTCTTCCTCGTGTCCCTTCCCCTCATCGTGTCCCCCCTTTTCCTCCTTGTGGCCGGCTTCCCCCGCGTGTTCGGCGTGCTCGCCGCCGCTTTTCAGGTGTGTAAAACGATAGATGAAGCCGCCGCCCAGGGCGAGGGCCAGGATGATCGCTATGATGATTCCTTTTTTGTTCACTGCACACCTCCGGTAAGATCGGTTGCCACGGCGGATTCGAGCTTCAACAGAGCCAGTTGCCGGTCATGAAGGGCTGCCAGATAGCTGCCGTTCACCTCGAAGAACTTCCTCTGCTCTTCGAAGACGGTCAGTATCCCCACTTCGCCCAGTCGATAGGCCTCCCGGGTAAGCTCCAGGTTCTCCTTGAACTGGGGGATGATGCCGGTCCGGTACAGGGCGAGGACCCGGTCCGTGTTCAAGAGAGTCGCGTAAGCCGTTTCCACCTCCCGGTCCACGGCCAGGCCGGCGGCAGCCAGGCGGCTCTGGGCACTGTTTTGCCTGGCCCGCGCCTCCTGGACCCCGGCCTGGTTCTTGTCGAATACCGGGATCGGCATGGACAGCTTAATACCGATGGTGTAGCCGGTATCCTTTCCCTCCACGCCGCCGATCTCCATCTCCGTCGTTTCCCGCGCCAGAGCCAGCCCGGCCGTCAGATTGGGGAGCGCCTCGGCCCGGGCCAGGGTCATCTCCGTCTCTCCCCTCCCCTTTTCCGCCGCCAGCGCCTTCAGGTCCGGCCGGTTCTCCCGTGCCAACAGTTTCAGATCGGCAAGCGGCTTAGCCATGGCGCCAGCGGACTCGAGCTCTCCGGCTATCGCAGGTGAGGCACCGTCCGGCACTCCCATCAGGGTCCAGAGCTTCGCACGACTCTGGTTCAGCAGATCGGCCAGCGCGATCCTGGAACCCTCGCTTCGGGCGAGCTCGACCTTGACCAGATTAAGCTCCAATTCCGGGATGTCCCCTGCCGCCAGCCGTTCCTTCGCCACGTCATGGAGCTGGCGGTTCAGCTCGATGGCGCGATCCGCCAGTGCGACCCGCTGCTCCGCCAGCAGAGCCTCGTAGAAGGCCGATTTGACCTCCAGACCGAGCACTCTTTCCCGATCGGCAAGTTGCAGGCGATACAGCTCCAGTTCACGCTCGGCCAGGGCGACACGCTGCTCACGCTTGTCCGACAGAAAAAACTCCTGTGAAACCCCGATGGAGAGGCTGTTTTCGGCGCTGCTGCCGGTCAGCGCACCGGTCTCACCCTCAAGCTCGAAGGTGGGGTTGGGGAGCAGCCACGCCCTTGTCCTGCCGGCGTCGCGGATCCCCTTTTCCTCGCGAAACGACCGGAGCTCGCCGTTATTTTGCATCGAGTACTCAGCTACTTGCCGCAGTGCCAGCGGCTCTGCCTGTACCCGCTGCGGAGCGGACCACAGCAGACAGACCGCGGCTGGCAAAAGGAGCGCTGCTCCTCTTGTGAATAAAGATATTGCCAAAGTATTGACCTCCTTGGTTCAGTTACGATGAAATACTGATATCCAGCGCGCAGAAGACTCCCTCTACCCTCTCCTTATCCCATACAGCCACGACGGGGAGGGGGTAGAAGGCTTCCAAGTGGGGATAGGGGAAAACTGGCGCCCCATTCCACTCCTAACCCCTTCGAAAAGGGAGGGGACAGGGAGGATCTTCGAATCAACGCCAAGCGCGCTCGATTACAGATTAAAATATACTGGGTTTTAGATTTAAATATGCCAGTGAATGGATATTCGTACGCGTCGCAAGGAGAGGAGGATGCCCTGCTCCCTGATTGCGGACAAACTACTGGCGCTGATGCTTAGGCTCTGTTTTGCGGGGGAATGAACTTGGAAAGGTAGACTTCGGGCAGATCTTTGAACGGATGAGACGTTTTAAGGTCCAGGATGAAGGGGGTATAGGTCAGATGGAACGGCTGAAAAGTCAGGGAGACGTGACAGATACAGTTAACGCAGGTATCGCAGACTCCGGTACCGTCATTGTGCTCAACAGGACAGCATGGGCACTGGCCGGAGGCGAAGATCTCTGACTGAGCTGAGTGACCGATTGTCACAGCAGTCTCCTGCTGCGAGGCATGAGCGCTGTCACAGGCGCCATGAACCATGGCCGAAAGTACGGCAATGAGCAGAAGCCAGGAAAAAAGTTTTAAGGGGAGGAGTCTTCGCATAATTCGGGCGAACTATACGAATAACTGAGACTGAAGTCAAGGGAGAGATGATTAAAACAGCTGCCGCAAGCGGCAGTGAGGTTAGAGCGTTGTCGGCTCGAAAGAACTCCCTCCCCTTCAGGACTTGTCAGTCGAAGTCTTGACGGCGTCTGAGGAGGGTCGGGGCCTGTCAGCAGAAGCTTTAGCAAAGGCTGTTGGGGATGGGGTGCCACTGCCGGCTGTGGCAGTGGCACCATTATTTGCGCGCCGGGCAAAGCGCGCCTTGAGATCATGAAGGAGCTTCCGGGCCCAGACGAACTCGGTTGCCAGCACACCCAGACCAACGGGGATGACGATGATGGCTGGACCAGGCAATACGATCATGGCGATGCCGATGCCGACGATGGTTACGCCGATCAGCGCTACGACCAGCCGCTTGGCCTGTTTCAGTGTTGCAATCCACATCGCGTTGACTTTCTCCCGGCAGGATCAGCCGGGCCCTCAGGGAGTCGACATCAGTCGAACAGTTCCTCCAGAAAAGATTTCTTCCGGTACGGCTTCTGGCCCTGGCCATGTCCATACCCTTGGTTGTACCCCTGGGCCGGGCCGCCGCCATAATTAGGCTGCGGCTGCGGTTGCTGGGGCGGCGCAGCCGCGGCAACCTCACGCGGCGCCGTGCGCTCTATGATCTTGTCGAGTTCACCGCGGTCAAGCCAGACACCTCGGCATTCCGGGCAGTAATCTATCTCGATACCTTGGCGCTCGGACATTACCAGATTGGCGGAGGGGCAGACAGGACATTTCATAAATTTTTTCTCCTTTAGACGCAGTATAGAACTGTGGATCTGTATTTACAACCGCATCGACTCGCTTTACTTGGTTGTATCGGTGGAGCTAGCGACGCTCATGTCTCAGTGAAACGTTGCTTCTCCTGCTAACGCCTGTGCAGGCAATCTACTTCGAGAGTGGAAGCAGAGCCGTATGCCAGCAAAGCTCCGCCGCCTGTGCCTGAACAGCCCAAACTAGTGCCATCGCGGCAAGCCCCAGAATCAATCGTTTTTTCATAATTCCTCTCTTAGGATCTCTTACTTACCTTACCTGACCTTATCTTTACCTTGCCCCCCTCCCTTTATGGGAGGGGCTGGGGGAGGGTGACCGACTCAGCCAGCTTTTCACCCTCTCCCCTACCCTCTCACCGCCGTCGCCTTGCAGGCTATGGCGGTCAAGCTCATCAAGGGAGAGGGGGCTTAAGCTACGAAGGAGTCAGCAGTAGGTTGGGGTGAGGTACAAACCCCAACGGAATGCCTGCGTCAGCCACGGAACTGATTATTGTGCTATCACCCATGGGTGAGCCTCAGTCCCCCCTCCCCTCGCGGGAGGGGGTTAGGGGGTGGGGTAAGGTGGCATCACTGGCTCAGTCGGCAGCTTCACCCACCCTCCTGCCCCCTCCCGTCAAGGGAGGGGATTAACAGCCAAAGAGGCGCTACCTTTTTTCCTGCTACTGCGCCATGCGCCTTAGCACCTGCTCCAGCTTGCGCAGTTCCTCTCCGTAACCGGACCAGTCCCCCTGGCGCTGCAGGTTGACCGCCCGCTCGTAGATGCTGATGGCTTCCTTGGCCAACGCGGAGGGCGCTCCCTGCGGACCGGCAGGGATCGCACCGGCTGCACCGGGCGCGCCGGCTGCCGCGGCGCCGGGAGCGGCGGCCAGGGCGGGAACGGCCCCCTTCCTGCTGCCGAACAGCCGCTGCAGGGCGAGTTCAAGATTCTCCTCCATGACCACCTCATCCCCGAAGGCGACGATCACCCTCTTCAACTCGGGGAGCCCGGCCTTGTCGGCGGCCAGGAACAGCGGCTGCACGTAAAGGAGCGACTTCTCGATCGGGATCACCAGGAGGCTTCCCCTGATCACCTCGGAGCCGCGCTGGCTCCAGAGCGTGAGCTGCTGGGAGATGAAGGAGTCCTGGTTGATGCGGGCGTCGATCTGCTTCGGGCCGTAGATCAGCCGGTCGCGCGGGAAGGTGTAGGCCCGGATCTTGCCGTAATTGGCGCCGTCGCAGCGCGCGGTAAGCCAGGCCGCCAGGTTGTCGCGCTTGGACGGAGTGAAGGGGAGCAGCAGGATGTACTCCTCCACCGCCTCGCCCGGGAGCTTCATGATGGTGTAATAAGGCTCCATCGGCTTCTCCCCGAGCGCCGGGACCTGCCACAGGTTCTCCTTGTTGTAGAACACCTTGGGATCGGTCATGTGGTAGGCGGAAAACATGGCCGCCTGCACCTGGAGCAACTGGGCCGGGTAGCGCACGTGCTTCTGCAGATCCACCGGCATGGCGCTCATCGGCTTGAAAAGGTCCGGGTAGATACGGCTGTAAACCTTCACCAGCACGTCCTGCGGATCGCTCACGTAGAAGGTCACCGTCCCGTCATAGGCGTCGACCACCGTCTTGACCGAGTTGCGCATGTAGTTGATGCCGCCCCGGACCGCCTTGGAATAGGGGAGCCGGTCCGAATGGCTGTAGGCGTCGATGATCCACTTGAGCTTCCCCTTCTCGTCCACCACCAGGTACGGGTCGGAGTCGAAGCGGAGGAAAGGCGCTATGGTTGCCACCCTTTCGCTTATGTTGCGGTTGTAGATGATGCGGCTTTCCGGAGTAACGTCAGAGGAGAGCAGGATCTTCTCGGTCCGGAACTTGGCGGCGAAAAGGAGCTTTTTCAGCAGCGAGTCGATGGTCACCCCGCCCTGCCCCGCATAGGTGGTGCTGACGTTGCCGGTCGCGGTCGGATAGCTGAATTCCGGCACCTTGGTCTTGACCACCACGTAGTCGTTGGAAAGCTCGCCGTAGTAGATCTCGGGCCTGGTCACCTTGATGTCGGCGAGGCTCACCGCGGGGATGTCCTTGACGAAGAACTCGGGCAGTCCCTCCTTGCTGATCTTGCTCACCGGGCCGAAGGTGATGCCGTTGCCGTGGGTGAAGATCAGGCGCTCGTTGATCCAGGTCTTGCTGGGGAGATCGGCGTAGGAGAGCTCGCGCGGCGACAGCATGACCTGGGTGTACTGGCCGTTCACCATGTAGCGGTCGTTGTCCACGTCGAAGAACTTGTAGTAGGTCCGGATCTGCTGCAGCTGGCTGTAGGTCTTGAGCAGCGGCGCATGGTCCCAGAGCCGGATGTTCTTGATGGTGGCGTCGTTTTTGGCTATGTCGCCGGCCGTGAGCTTGGTGTCGACGTCGAAGGGGACGGTCTCGATCTTGTCCAGATCCCAGCCGAAGCGGGTGGCCTTGATGTGATGCTCAATGTAGGGCCCCTCCAGCGTCAGCTCATTGGGGGCGACCTTGAACTTCTGGAGCAGGCCCGGGTAGAACCGGACGCCGATCAGGTACAGGGAGCCGATCAGGATCGGAGGAAGCAGCGCGAGGCGCCAGGATCCCTTCCAGAGGGCGTAGGCCAGCACCGCGCCGCCGATAGGGGTCAGTACGGTAAGGGCCCGATAGGTGAGCAGTCTGGCGTGCACGTCGGCGTAGCCCGCCCCCGAAAAGGAGGGGTTACTGGCAAAGAGCAGCTTGAAGCTCTCCAGGTAGAAGCCGGCGGCGAGCACAAGGCCCAGGATGCCGATCAGCACGGCCAGGTGACGGCGCACCTGGTCGTCGAGCTGCGCGCCGCGCTCGGTGAGCGTGATGCCGCCCCTAACGAAATAGACCGCCGCCGACAGGGCGAGCGCCGCGACCACCACGAAGGCGGCGAAGCCCCGGAGCATGTCGAGGAAGGGGAGGCTGAACAGGTAGAAGCCCAGGTCCTTGCCGATCACGGGGTCCGCCGTTCCCACCGGCGCCTGGTTGGCGAACAGGAGCAGGTCCTCCCAGCGGAAGGCGCCCCAGTTGCCGGCCAGCATCGCCATGACCAGGGTGACCAGAATGCCGAGAGGCCGGACCAGGCTGAGCACCTCATCCCGCCTGACCCGGAGGTTGCCGCCGGCCACCATGAAGATGCCGGGGACCGGGAATTTGGCCCGGTTGGCGAAGCGCAGGTTCAGCTGCACGAAAACGAAGAGCAGCAGGGCGAAGATCAGCCCGGCGATGGTCTTGGCCCAGACGGTGGTCATGAACACCGAGGAGTACCCGGTCTCGTCGAAGAAGAGCCAGTCGGTGTAGAAGTTGAGCAGGTAGGTGATGAAGGGGAATATGACTGATATCGCTATCAGAATGAGGATCATTCTGTTCTTTAGCATGGCGGACCCCTTATTTACTATTTAGACCTTCATCCAGTCAGCTCGCCCCCGACGGGTGGAGAGGAGCCATTACGAGGTGGGGAAGGTCAGGGCGAATACAAGATTCGCCCCTACCAGTCCAGATCAACGTAGGGGCGAACCTTGTGTTCGCCCGGTTCTTACTGCGCCTTTACCGCTTTACTTACTTACCGGCTTATCCAGGTGCGGCTCGTGCAGTTGCACCGGTGTGCCGCGCCTCATCCTCAGATTGAGCATCTCAACTAGAACCGAGAAGGCCATGGCGAAGTAGATGTACCCCTTGGGTATGTGCATGTCCAAGCCGTCGCCGATCAGCGCCACCCCGATCATGAGCAGAAAGCTCAGGGCAAGCATCTTGATGGTCGGATGCTTCTCCACGAAGGCGCTGATCTTGCCGGAGAAGAACATCATGAAACCGACGGCGATGACCACCGCCGCGATCATGACCCCGAGTTGGCTGGCCATGCCGATCGCGGTGATGATGGAATCGAGAGAAAAGACGATGTCCAGCAGCAGGATCTGCACGAGGACGGCGCCGAAGGTGGCCCCCACCCCGGCGGAAGCGATTTCCTGATCCCCCTCCAGCTTCTCGTGGATCTCCATGGTGCTCTTCCAGAGCAGGAAGAGGCCTCCGGAGATCAGGATCAGGTCGCGGCCCGAGATCTCGTTGCCCAAAACGGTGACAAGCGGCGCGGTGAGCCCCATGAGCCAGGAAAGCGAGAACAAAAGCGCCACACGGATGAACATCGCGAGGCCCAGCCCGACCAGCCTGGCCTTCTCCTGCTGATGCGCGGGGAGCTTGCTCGCCTGTATCGAGATAAAGATGATATTGTCGATCCCCAGCACGATTTCCAGTGCGCTCAGCGTTACCAGCGCCATCCATACCTGCGGATCACTCAGCCATTCCATTTATAAAACCTCCTGATAAATTGGGCATATCCCCCTCCCCTTCAAGGGGAGGGTTGGGGTGGGGATGGGGTTAAGCGTGCGCGCTGCGCCCCCA
>Ga0209212_1003810_pt1 | contig 19385 bp, 19 predicted proteins | sample RifGroC2_FD_183996 | JGI IMG/M metagenome (GOLD analysis project Ga0209212, IMG submission 183996) | Groundwater microbial communities from Rifle, Colorado, USA - Groundwater C2 (SPAdes) (version 2) | ecosystem: Environmental > Aquatic > Deep subsurface > Groundwater | place: Rifle, Colorado... | reverse complement strand
GGCCCTTTACGGTATTGACACCGCTTATTATTTAATTCACTCCCTGCATCTGGGGCCGAAAGAATTTAAAAAGGCGGACATATCAGCCGCTGGTAATTTCCGCGAGGCTGCCCAGGAGCAGGGGGTTAAGAGAATCATCTATCTTGGCGGCTTGGGTGATGTGCGCAGCCGGCTATCTTCGCACTTGCGCAGCCGCGCGGAAGTAGCCAGAGAACTTAAGCAGGGCAATGTTCCGGTTACGGCGTTCAGGGCGGCGGTAATTATCGGCTCAGGAAGCGCCTCTTATGAGATCATTAAACATCTGGTAATAAAACTTCCGTTCATTCTTATCCCCCCCTGGGCGAAAAATAAGTGTCAGCCTATCGGGGTGCGCGATGTCATTAAATACCTGGTGGGCGCTTTAGAAACCCCCCAGACCCGGGGGAGAAGTTTTGACATCGGAGGTAGGGATGTTTTAACCTATGAAGAAATGCTTAGAGTCTTTACGCGTCTGCTCAGAAAAAAGACCATCTTTTTTGATTTTCCTTTTATTCCACTTAAAGTCTACGCCTATTTTGCCAGCCTGCTTACCCCGGTTCCCCACAGCATCAGCCGTTGTCTTATGGAGGGGTTAAAAAATGAGGTTATCTGTTATGATAACTCTATTAAGGATTACCTCAAATTTGAACCCCTTTCTTACCAAGAGCAGATTGTGCGCGCCCTTTCCCGCGAAGAACAAGACCGGGTTTCTACCCGTTGGTCCGACGCCTATCATCCTTATTACGATCTGGCCTTAAAGCTATACGAAGTCAAAAAACCGGTTACTTACCGCGTCAGCTACTCTTTAGTCACGGAAAAAGAGGCGGACAAGCTCTTTCGCTCTTTTTGCAGGATTGGGGGCAGGAGGGGGTGGTTTTACTATAATTGGCTATGGAGGCTAAGGGGCACTATTGACCGGGTTATTTTGGGGGTGGGTATTATCAGGGGCAGGAAGAGCTATTCCCATCTGAAAACAAATGATGTGGTGGATTTTTTCCGGGTAGAGGAAATTCAGGAGAATAAACGCCTGCTTCTGAGGGCCGAAATGAAAATTCCCGGACGGGCCTGGCTGGAGTTTAATATTAAGGAAGAGGGCCTGAAGAGGAAGCTCTCGGTAATCGCTTATTACAATACCCAGTCTTTATTGGGAAAGCTGTATTGGTATGCCTGCCTGCCTTTTCATCATTTCATTTTTAAGAAGCTCCTGACCGGCATAGAAGGCAAGGCCAAGAAAAAATTGGATTAGTCAGTTTTTGCTTTTGGCTTGCCACAAAATAACATTTATGCTATTATTACTGCATGGCAAAATTGCGGGTCTTACTGCTTTACATCTCGGAGGTCTCCGGCCATCACCAGGCCACCATCGCCATTGAGAGCGCCCTTAAGATTCTGCGTCCCGATGTTGAGGTATTAAATCTCAACGCCTTTAATTACACCAATCCCTTTACCGAAAAGATTGTCAACCGCCTTTATCTGGGGGTAATCAAGCGCACCCCCGGCATTTGGGATTATCTATATGATAATCCCTCAGTGATCGAAAGCACCCAAAAAATAAAAGAGGCGATTCATAAGCACAATTCGCCGAAATTTAAAAGGCTTTTTGATGAGTTCAGGCCGGACGCGGTAGTCTGTTCCCAGGCCTTTCCCTGCGGGATGGCCGCGGATTTTAAGAAAAGATACAATAGTTCTATTCCCCTGGTCGGGGTTTTGACCGATTACGCCCCGCACTCTTACTGGATATACGATACGGTGGATTATTATATTGCCCCCAGCGAAGAGGTTAAGGACAGGTTTATCCGCAAGGGGGTGCCTTCCGATAGAATCAAGGTTTACGGGATCCCCATCAGCCCAAAATTCTCCCTAAAACATAACAAGGAGGAGTTAGCCAAGAAATTCGGTTTAAACCCCAACCGGCCGATTATTCTGGCTATGGGCGGCGGACAGGGCTTAGGGCCTTTGAATAAGATAGTCTCGGCCTTTAAGAAGATGAGGATAAATTCCCAGCTGGCGGTGGTAGCCGGAAGCAACAAAAAGTTATACCGCAAATTAGAGCGCAAGGCTAAATCCCACCCCAAGAAGATATTCCTCTACGGATTTATTAATAATATTGATGAATTGATGGAGATAGCCAACATTATTATCACCAAGGCCGGCGGCCTGACCACGGCTGAGGCCTTCTGTAAGGGCCTGCCCATGGTAATCATTAAGCCCCTCCCCGGACAGGAGGAGATAAACACTACTTACTTCCTGAGTAAAGGGGCGGCGGTTAAGATAACCGACGATAAACTTATTTTGCAATTTCTGCAGGACCTGCTTTCTAACCCTTCAATGCTTAAGGCGATGCGCGAAGCGGCGCTTAAAATCAGCAAGCCTTATGCCAGCTTGGATATAGGAAAATTAATCCTGGAGTTATGTTCAACTACATCCTTTACCGCGTAGGAGAATTTTTAACCCTCTACCTGCCGTTTAAGCTTGACTATTGTCTGGCCAGGATAATCTCAACCTTTCAATACCTTCTCTCATCCGCGGACAGAACTTCGGTGAGAAATAACCTCAGGGCGATATTTCCGGATATAGATAACCGGATTTTAGAAAGATATACCAGAGGCGTATTCATAAATTTCGGCCGGTATTTAACCGTATTTTTTAAATCCCGGAAGTTAAGCCCCGGATTTTTTAAAAAAAATGTCGTGGTTGAAGGAAGAGAGAATATAGATAAGGCGCTTTCCTTGGGCCGGGGAGCGATTATCTTAAGCGCGCATATCGGTAATTGGGAATTGGGGGGAATGGCTATGGGGCTTCTGGGTTATCCGATGAACGCGGTTACCCTGACCCACAAACATAAAAAGGCGGAGGATTTTTTTAACCGTAACAGAGAATCCAGGAATATGAAAGTGATACCTCTGGGGGTGGCGGTTAAGAAGTGCCTGGAGGCCTTTAGCCGTAATGAGATAGTCTGCATCTTAGGAGACCGGGATTTTACTCAAGGGGGAATAGTGGTGGATTTTTTCGGCCGTCCGAGTTTAATTCCTAAAGGGCCGGCAGTTTTTTACCTTAGGAATAAAACCCCGATTGTGACCGGTTTTACCGTGCGGGAGCCTTCCGGAAGAATCCGTCTTTCTTTTGGCCCGCCGCTGGAATTCGAACCCTCAGGCGACTACGAAAAAGATATCCGCGCGGTTACCGGAATTTACTTAAGGCAAATAGAAGATTGTGTGAGAAAATATCCTGAGCAATGGTATATGTTCCGTAAGTTTTGGTTAGATTAATTAAAAAATGAGCAGTCGCGGCTCTGTAAACAAGATTTGCGTGGTTATTCCCTGTTATAATGTGGCGTATGTCTTGGATGATATTTTGACCCAGCTTAAATGTGAGCCTGTGGATGTGGTAGTGATTGACGACGGCTCAACGGACACAACCAGCGAGACCGCCTTTAAATATAAAGTAAAGGTTATAAGAAATAACCGTAATCTCGGTAAAGGCGCCAGCTTAAGGAGAGGTTTTGATTATGCCTTAAGCCAGGGGTATGAAACGGTTATCGCCATGGACGGTGACGGACAGCATCTGCCGCTGGATATCGTAAATTTCCTCAAAGTAGAGTCGCTTAGCCCTGAGGCGGATATTATAGTCGGAAACAGGATGAGGCATCCGACAGGAATGCCGCGGATTCGGCGCCTGACCAACATAATTATGTCCGGCTTAATTTCCCGGATTTGCGGGCAGAGTATTCCCGATACCCAAAACGGCTTTCGTTTAATCCGGGCCCGCCTGTTGGGCAAACTGGAATTAACCAGCAATAAGTTTGAGATAGAGACCGAAATCATCCTTCAGGCAGTTGTTCGCGGGGCAAAAATAATCAACATTCCCATAGTTTCAGTGTATAAAAATCATCTTAGCAGAATACGTCCGCTTTTAGATACCTTTAGGTTTGTAAAATGTATCCTGCCGTATATCGGATTTATTACTAAGCCGCCTAATCCTATCAGACAGGCCTGCCTATCCGACGGGCCGGGGCTTAGAATGAGCGGTAATAATTGTAAAAGGAGCTAAATATATGATTGTTCAAAATAATTTGCAGATAGGCCAGATGCTTATAGACGCGGGGATTATGACTTCTGAGGATTTGGAAAGGGGCTTAAAAGAACAGAAGAAATCAGGCAAATTTATTTGCACGACATTAATAGAAATGGGTTTGTTGCAGGAAGATACGTTTCTGCCGATTTTAGCCCGGAAGCTGAATATGCCGCTTGTCAAAATAAAGACATTGGATATTAAGGCTGATGTGATTTCTAAGGTTCCCGCTAAATTCGCCACCCACTACAGGCTTATCCCTATAGCGCTTGAAGGCAACGCGATATCTTTGGCGGTTACCGATCCTCTGGATATCCATACCCTTGATGATTTAAAGCTGTTATTGGGCTTTGAGATTAAGCCGGTGTTGGCCGGAGAAAAGGATATCCTGGAAGCAATCAGCAGGTATTATGGAGTGGGAGCGGACACCCTGGAACAAATCGTCAGCGAAAAGAGTTCAGGAATAGATTTGGCGGGTAGCGTTGAGAAAACGGAAGACTTGGAGAGCATGGCTGAGGATGCCTCAATTATTAAGTTTGTTAACCAGATAATGACCCAGGCTTTGGCTGAGCGGGCCTCAGACATTCATATTGAGCCTTTTGAAAATGAGCTGAGAGTGCGGATGCGGGTTGACGGTATTCTGTATGATACCCCTATACCCCCGACTATAAAATACTTTCATCAGGCAATTGTCTCCAGAGTAAAGATAATGGCTAATTTGAACATCGCGGAACGCCGTCTGCCCCAGGACGGCAGAATTAAGGTGAGATTGCAGGATAGCGAGCTCGACCTGCGGGTTTCTATCCTTCCCACATCATTCGGCGAGGCAGTGCATATTCGGGTGCTGAGTTCGGTATTTTTTCTGGAATTGGAAAAATTAGGTTTTACTGATGATGATCTGAATAAGATAGCCCAGGTAATCAAGAAACCCCACGGAATTATCTTTGTTACCGGGCCCACCGGCGCGGGAAAATCTACCACTCTTTATGCCTCTTTAGCCAAGATCAATTCGTCCAGTATAAAGATAATCACTGTTGAGGATCCGGTGGAGTATCAATTGCGGGGCATCGCGCAGATACAGGTTTTGCCTAAGATTGGGCTTACTTTTGCTACGGGCCTGCGTTCCATCTTGCGCCATGACCCGGATGTGATAATGGTGGGAGAGGTGCGCGACTCTGAGACTGCCGAGGTGGCCATCCGGGCCAGCCTGACCGGGCATTTGGTTTTTTCAACCTTGCATACCAATGATGCCGCGGGAGGGGTAACCCGCTTGATTGATATGGGGGTAGAGCCGTTTTTGATTTCTTCTTCTTTAGAGTGCCTTATCGCTCAACGCTTAGTGCGCCTGGTGTGTCCGAATTGTAAGGTTTCTTATCAGGTTACTAAGGAAGCTTTAAGGGATTTTAACCTGGGGAAAGAACAGGAGAATATCGAGATTTTTAAGGGGAAGGGCTGTTCACTTTGCAAATTCAGCGGTTACAAAGGCAGGACCGGAATTCATGAAGTTATGTTGATGAATAACGCCCTTCGGGAGATGGTGATTCAAAAGGCTTCCAGCCAGCAAATTAAAAAGAAGGCTATAGAGTGTGGTATGCGCACCTTGCGCCAGGATGGCTGGGACAAGATTGCTAAAGGTTTGACCACAGTGGAAGAAGTATTGCGGGTAACTCAGCAAGAGGAGTTGGTAGACTAATAGTATGCCAAAATTTACCTACCAGGCCAAGAAAGGGCCTCAGGAGAAAGTTTCCGGGACGGTTGAGGCGAGGACCCGCCTGCAGGCAGTATCCATTATAGAAGAAAGAGGCCTTTTTCCCCTAAGTATTGAAGAGATTGAGGTTTCAGCCTCTTCCGGTTCCGGAGGCGGAGGCTCGCGATTAAGGCGCGCGCGCTCCAAAGACTTGATCGTTTTTACCCGTCAATTTTCTAATCTTATTGAATCCGGGCTGACTATCGCCCAGGCTTTGAATATCCTATTTAAGCAGGCGGCTAATCCCGCTTTAAAGAATATCATAGCTGATATTGGTGAAAAGATAAAAGGCGGGGAAACCCTTTCTGAATCTCTTGGCAGCCACCCCAGAGAATTCTCCGCGTATTATCGCGCGGTGGTCAGGGCCGGAGAAATAAGCGGTTCAATAGAGCTGGTTCTTAGCCGCTTGGCTGATTTTAGCGAACAGGAAGAAAGAACCCGTTCAGATATTCTCTCCGCCCTAACCTATCCGGCCTTAATCGTCAGCGTGGGATGCCTCAGCATTTACGCCTTACTGGTTTACGCGGTGCCTCAACTTACCTCGATGTTTGAGGAGGCCGGAGAAGCCTTACCGCTTCCCACTCAGCTTTTGATAAGTATTTCCAAGGCCTTAAGGCAGTATTGGTGGCTCATATCATTAGGCATAGTAACGGTTTTTTTTATCATCAGGCAGGCTAAGGTTAAAGAGGAAAGGTTATTCCTGGATAAATTTATGCTTAGGCTTCCCGTTTTCGGTGAGATAATCTTAAAATCCGAGATGGCCCAGTTTACCCGGATGCTCTCCTTATTGCTTGAATCCGGAGTGTCGATATTGGTAGCTTTGGAGGTGGTTAGTAATACCGTTGTTAACAGCGCGGTAAGAGCTGAAATCAAAAATATTTCTTCTGATATAAAAGAAGGGGAGAGCCTGTCTTCGGCAATTAAAAAATCTGTCTATTTTCCAATTTATGTGGTAAATATTATAAATGTGGGAGAGGAGTCCGGGACATTAGAGAAATCTTTAAAGCGGATAGCTGCTTCTTATGAGCAAGAGTTGAGCCGCTTGATCCGCGCGTTTACGGCTTTACTTGAGCCGGTGATGATACTGGTAATGGGATTAGTGGTCGGTTTTATCGTAACGGCGATGCTCTTGCCCATATTCCAAATAAATCTGATAACCAGGTAGTAATTAATGGCAAGGCAGGATGTTCGATGTTATATATTAAGGAGGGCAAAACAATGACTAGACAATGTAAAGGGTTTACCCCGTTAGAAAGCCCACTCAAGATGGATGGTAAGCATAATCAGAAAAGGCGAGAGCGGAGAGCATTGCTCTTTCTAACGGGGTTTACCCCGTCAGAGATAAAACGCCGAAGACGCCTGACGGTTGCCCGTGGCAACCTGTCTCTAACGGGGTTTACCTTGATTGAGTTGATGTTGGTGGTGGTTATTATCGGGGTTTTGGCCAGTATGGTTATGCCGAAATTGGTGGGGAAGTCGGAACAAGCCAAGAAATCCGTGGCTCAGGCTGATATTGAAGCCAGCATATCCTCGGCCTTAGAGCTGTATGAAATTGATAATGGGAAATTTCCCGAGAGCCTGTCGGTTTTGGTCGGGAAGTATCTGAAAAAAGACCCCAAGGACCCCTGGAGCAATTCTTACAACTACAAATCTCCGGGAGACCATAACCAGGACAGCTACGACCTTTATTCCAAAGGAAGAGACGGCATGGAGGGCACGGAGGATGATATTACAAATTGGAAGTGATTGATATATGGCATCCGGTAGAAAGGGGCTTGCCCCGTTAGAAAGCCCACTCAAGATGGATGGTAAGCATAATCAGAAAAGGCGAGAGCGGAGAGCATTGCTCTTTCTAACGGGGTTTATCCCGTTAAAGACTATAGGGAAATCTGAAGGAAGAATGATGTCTTTAGCTGGGTTTACCCTTATTGAGCTTCTGGTGGTTGTTTTGATTATTTCAATTACCTTGGGGCTGTCCGCGCCTTTATTTCGTAAAACCTTTTCCAATGTTCAGCTTAGCCTTCGCGCCGAAGAAATGACCGGCCTGATGCGTTATGCCCGGGAAAGAGCCGTAGTGGAAAACGCGCGGACGCGATTTAATGTAGATGCCCAGTCGGGTAAATATTGGTTAAGCAAAAAGAAAGAAGATGACGAGGCCTATGAGAGGCTTAGCGGACAATACGGCAGGGAATATTTTCTTGGTGAGGAAATCAAAATAGAAGCACAGGAAGGAGTAATTGATTTTTATCCTGACGGAGAAATCAGCCCGGCGGAAATCATATTGATAAATTCCAATAAGAAAAGTCTGACTATTCTTACCAAATCAGGTTTAGGAAATGCCATATCTATCATTAAGGATGAATCCGGGTAGAAGACTCTCGTCGTTTCCGGATTACTCTATAGCTTCTAAGGAAGCGAAAACAAAGAATAAGGGATTCCTGCTGGTTGAGGTTTTGGTCGCGATGTCCCTTTTGGTGTTTAGCATAATTTATGTCTCTAAGGCTTTTTTGAGTTGTTTGAAGGCTATGCGGCAGTTTGTTAATTACACTATCGCCTTAAATCTGGCCCAGGAGAAGTTTTTTGAATTAGAGACAGAGGGGCCTACCGCCCAAATGTCCGAAAGCGATAGTAAATTTCCCGATAACGCGGATTTTTCCTGCGATTCAACAATAAGCCGGCTTGAAAATTTAGAGCTTAATAACGCGACTTTGGATATTAAATGGCAGGAGGGAAAAAGAAATGGTAATTTGGAGATGGTTTGTTATCTTCCGATACAAAAAGAATGAAGAGTAAGACAAAGACAGGTTTTACCCCGTTCGAAGCTGTAGTGCGGCCTGGAAGAAACAAGAGGCTTCGAACGGGGTTTACCCTGATTGAGGTTCTTCTGGCGGCAGGGATAAGCGCGCTTACCCTAATTTCAGCCTATTCCGCTCTGCGCTTAGGCTGGATTAGCTATAAGCGGATGAATAGTAACTCTCAGGCCTATCAGGATCTACGTAATGGCTTAGAGAAGTTTGCCAAGGAATTAAGGAATTCTTTCGTATTCCAGGCCAAAGACGATAATTATAAAATACATTTTAGCGGTAAGCAGAGGGAGATGTCTTTTAGCTCCCTTGTCCCGACAAGAAACAAGGATGGAAAAACCTATACAGTCCTGTCCAAAATTTTTTATAAGTTTGAAGATAATAATTTGCTCCGGGCCTGTTTAAAAGAAAAAGATATCCTCATCATTTCAGCCGAACCGGAATATGAGGTGTTTTTATCTAACTTAGCGGCAGTTGATTTCTATTACGGCAAGAAGTCTTCCCTGCAGGAGTTAAGCTGGGAGGAAAGTTTTGATGATAAGGACACGCTTCCTTTCGCGGTGCGGATGAAACTGACTCAAAAGACGGATAATCTTTCAGCCCAGCCCTTTACCAAAAGCGTTATTTTAAGAAGGCCCGATGAAGGCGCGTAAATTAACCTCGTTTCGGAAACATGGGAGGGGTTCGGTTCTGGTTATCTGCGTATGGATTGTAACTATTCTTGTGCTTTTGGCAATCAGCATCGGCCGGCGCGCCTCTTTTGAATCCCGGATATTACGTTATCACTTAAGCCGGGCCCAGGCATATTGTCTGGCCAGGTCCGCCTCGGAACGGGTCTATTTAGAGAAAGCCGCGGATAAGAATGTTGATTATGATTACTTGCAAGAAGACTGGAGCAATAAGCTGAAAGCGGATGGCAGCCCTGAATTTAAAGATTTTCCTTTAGGCGGCGGCACATTTACGATAAAATATTCTTATCCTGAATCCGAAGAGCCGCTTTATGGCATGCAGGATGAACAGTCTAAAATAAATATAAATACGATTATTGATTCTACCGGTAACGAAATCAAAGAACGGCGCGATGAGTTCGTGGAGTTGTTGGAAAACCTGGGTTATGGCGCGGAATTAGCGGATAGATTTATTGATTGGATAGACTCTAATGATGACGGGTCATATGAGGAAAGATATTATTCCGGCCAGGGCCTCAAGCCTAAAAACGCGCCTCTGGATAGGCTCGAAGAACTGATAATGATAGACGGTTTTACTCAAGAAATAGTTGACGCGCTAACTCCTTATGTAACCGTGTATACCAATGGGGAAATCAACGTTAATACCGCTCCGGAAGAAGTATTGCTCGCGTTGGGATTTAATAATAATGATGAGGTGCCGGCTATATTGAATTATCGCGCTGACGGTGATGCTATAAAAGAAATCATAAGCAGTCCGGCAGCCTGCAGCTTTCTTGACGCTGATGGAAAGTTATGTTTATCCGCGAGCAAGGTAAAGTCAGACAGGCTTAGCTGTAAAAGTGAGATTTTTAGAGCTAATTCTTCAGGAACGGTGCTTAATGTGACTAAGCGTATTACCTCAGTGGTAGAAATAAAATCCGGTACAGCGCCCAAACAATTATATTGGTATGAAGAATAAAGCCAAAATAACCACTTGTTTAAGTTTTACCGAAAAGTTGATTAAATTGGCCCAGGCTAATGCCGGCGGAGAAATTTTATCGTTAGCTTCGGTTTCTATAGTTGATAAAACTGAAGAGGGAATGAGCAGGAGCCTGGAGGCGCTTTTAAGTGCCGGCAAGGTAAAGACGTTAGGCAGGCTGGTTTTGATGGTCCCCAGGTATCAGGCTACTTTGCATTATGTCAGGCTTCCCTCTACCCGTCCGGATGAGCTTTCCCAGATGGCCCGCCTTCAGGCGGCTAAGCAGATTCCTTATGATCCTAAAGAGATAATCTTTGCCCATCAGCTGATTAGGGAGAATCCCGATGGATATTCGGATGTTGTCTTGATTATTATGCATCAGGATGTGGTTAAGAAACACCTGAAAGCCCTGAAAAAAAATAAAATAGAACCTGAGGAAATTATTCTGGATGTTCAGGGGATGTGCCGCTGGTTTGAGTTTCAGCCGGAGCTTAAATCGGAGAGCCCGGCTATGGTTGTGGATTTAGATGGGGAGTATGCCCGGATAGATATAATTTCTTTTCGGGGGCCTGCCCTGTTAGAGGCCGCCGGGGAATCAGCGCGCAACAGGATGCCTTCCGCGGGGTTTATTTATTCTCGGGCTTTTTCTCTTGTTTTGTCTCCCGCTGAGTACAAAATTCGATTAGGAGAAGAAATTAACCGCAGCCTCAGCGCTTATGAGAAAGAAAAGATAGGCCTAAGGCCGCGCAACGCGGTCTTTACCGGAGCCGATGAAGCCCTGAAATATATTGATGAGGATTTCCTGGGAAGTCTTGGGCTTAAGGCTGTCCGGTATGCCCAGGGAAAAAATATCCGGATGGGGGCCTCATCTGAGGTTAAACCAAAAGACTTGCAAGGAAGTTCTTTCGCCGGTTTGTTTGGGGTAGTTTTATCGGACCAGGCATATTCTTTTAGCCTTATTCCGGAAGATATTATTCAGGGAAGAAATAACGCGGTTTATAAATACGAAATAAGCAAAACAATAGTATTGTCTATTTTGATTATTCTGACTATAATCAGCGGAATGTTTTTAAATGTTCGGGAGAGAAAAAAAGTTATTTCTAATTTAAGCCGGGAATTGGATTCTTTGTCCGGAGATGTCAGCCGCGTGGAAAATAAACTTAAGAAAATTTCTTACGTAAAAAACCAATTCCAGGGCGGCTCTTGTCTGGATATTTTAGCGGAAGTATTTCGTCTTAGCGCGGAAGATATAAATTTATCATTATTCAGCTATAGCTTTGATAATTCTCTGGTTCTTAAGGGCCAGGCCAAGAGCTTATCCGGCGTTTTTAACTTGGTGAACATCCTGGAAAAATCCCCGGTTCTCAAGGATGTCCAGCTCCGGCATTCCTTTGAACGAAAAATTCAGGAAGAAAAGGCGGTGGATTTTGATATCCTCTGCCGGTTAGAAAAACAATGATTTCTAATATTGCTCATCTGAATAAGAGGGAAAAGGCGGTATTTTCCCTGGCCGCCCTGGTTATTATCTTAAAATTGTCATTTGATTTAATCGTAACTCCTTACTTTCGCGGATTAGATGCCCGGGATAAAGATATTTCACATTTAAGAAATAAACTGGCCAAGGCCAAACGAATGGCGGCAAGAAAGGCCGCGATTGAAAAAGACTTCCAGAGTTTTGCCTCCACGCTTAAGGAGGAGGAGGGGGTATCCTCTGAACAGCAGACCGCCCGTATTTTGATTGAGCTGGAGCGCGCGGGCACTAAATCCGGGGTGAATATAAATGATATAAAGCCGCGGGCGATAAAGAATTTAGAACACTATAGTGAATTTGTGGTAGAGTTGAGATTGGAGGCGGGGATTAAAGAGATGGCTGATTTTCTTTATCAGCTTCAGCAGTCCCGGGAATTGCTCCGGATTGAGAAATTTGAGCTGAATATTCACCCCACGAATTCCGCGCTTCTTTATGGATATCTGGAAATTCATAGGATATTGTTCTGAAAAAACGCGAAAACGCAGAAACTACTTGACAGGCAATAACTTAGGGTATAATATTTCTTGAGTATGTTACAATTTATCTTAGGGGCGCCTAAAGACAGCCTGCCGATTATAAGGCGCGCCAACAGCTTGCTTTCTATTTTCGGGTGCTTAATTCTGGCTGGTTTTTTCTTTTTGGTCAAGACAACCGCTGATAAGCTGAATAGCGCGGGCTTGATTGAAGAAGTTCAAAAGGAAGAAGGAAGCCTCGCGGCTGATCAGCAATCACCACAGGCCAAGCCATTTTCCTATTACGAAGGTATAATTGGAAAGCGCGCTCTTTTTAAGGTAACGGCCTTCCGGGAACAGAAAGACAAAAAGGGCGCGGCCAAGACTATTGTGTCTTCCGAGCTATTAAATAATTATTCCTTAAAAGGGGTAATGGGCGGGGATAATCCCCAGGCGGTCATTGAAGATAAAAAAAGCAAACAGACCTATTTTCTTAGCCAGGGACAACTTTTAGGAGAATTTAAGGTTGACGAAGTTCAGGAGGGCAAGGTTATATTCGATATTAACGGGCAGAAGATGGAGTTGAGTCTTTAGTAAACGTGGATTAAATTCGCCAATCTTCACGGATTTTATAATCTCTATTCGGACAATCTATAAATGAGAAAAATAGTGATAGTTTTATTTATCGTATTCCTGGGTATATTTCTTGGTTATGATTTTAGCGGTATTGGCTTTACTCAGGATGAATTTTCTTATATGGGTGGTTTGCGTAATTCCGGAGAGAGTAAATTCTCTTCGTTAGGCTTGATGCCCCTTAAGCAGGAGAAAATCTCTTTAGATCTAAAGGGTATGGATATCGTGGATGTTTTGAAAATGATTTCCCAGCGCTCAGGGCTTAATTTGATTATCGGAAAGAATGTTTCGGGCAAGGTAACCATATTTTTAAAAGAGGTAAATATCTGGGACGCTTTTGAGATTATTCTCTCTGCCAACAGCTTGGCCTATGAGGTAAAAGGCGATATTGTTTATATTATGACGGATAAAGACTACGAGCTTACCTACGGCGATAAATTCCAGAATGAAAAGAGTTCTTTAATCTGGGTATTGAAGTTTGCCAAAGCCGCGGAATTAAGCAAGACCATAACCCAGATTAAGTCTAATGTGGGTAAGGTAATAGTTGATGAAGCTACTAATACGATTGTAGTCATGGATACCCTGGAAAAAATTCGTCAAATAGAGGCCCTGATTGAAGAATTAGATAAGCCGTTAATAACCAGGATTTTTGAATTAAAATATGCCCAGGCGGATAAGCTAAGCCCTAAGATTCAAGAAGAAGTAACCAAGGGAGTGGGCTCGGTAAAGATTGATGAACGGACTAATAAAATAGCCATTACTGATTATCCGAATAAGGTTTCCGAAATCGGCAGGATTATCGAGGCTTTTGATGAAAAGCCTCTTCAGGTAAGGATTGATGCCCAGATAATAGAGATTAGCCCGGAAAAGGACGAGTTTAAGATGGGGGTGGATTGGGATGTCTGGCTGTCTAAGAATATGAGGATGGCCAATCCGCTTTCTTTAAGCAATTCCAATAAGCTTTCTTTGGGTATGGCGACTGCCGGAATCAGCTTAGGCGAGAAATATGACTACAAGGGGGTGCTGGATTTACTGCGTACTATAGGAAAGACCAAGATACTTTCCAGCCCCAGCATAATGGCTATAAATAATCAAGAGGCTAAGATATTGGTGGGCACCAAAGAGGCATATATAACCTCATCAACTTCCCAGAGCGGAAGCGGCACCAGCGAGACTGCTCAGACGGTTAATTTCGTGGATGTGGGGGTTAAGCTTTATGTAACCCCGACTGTCAGCCGGGACGGTTTTGTAACGATGAAAATCAAACCGGAGGTAAGTTCAGCTAAAATGACGGATTTGACTTCTGAGGGTAAGGTTACTCAGGTGCCCATAGTAACTACCTCCGAGGCCGAAACCGCGGTTACCGTGAAAGACGGTATGACTATCGTGATTGCCGGACTCAAAAAAGATAAAAAAGAGAATGAGGTCAAGAAGATTCCTTTGTTGGGAGATATTCCTATATTAGGGGCGGCCTTCCGCAGTGTAAGCTCAAGCCTGAATAAGACTGAGTTGGTAATTTTTTTGACTCCCCGCATAGTCCGCGATGAGTTTCCCTCGCCCAGATATGTCAGCCTCACCAAGGATGAAGATATTATGAATTTGGTTAAAGAAACCGAAAAAGGATATATTTCCCGCAAATACAGCCCTCAAAAGGTAAAAGGGAGCGTTTCTGATTCAGCCGGATTTTTATCGGTTTCTTCCGCGCAACGCAGTGTTAAGGATTATTCTGAATATGTAAGAAACAGGATTTACTCTTTAATGAGTTTGATGAAGGCCGGGCCAGGGTGTAATGAAAGAGTGGTGGTTTCTTTTGTGGTTTCCTCTAATGGCAGCCTTTTAGGCGAGCCCAGGGTATTATCCGCTACTTCTTCCGCCCTTAGCCAGCCGGTATTAAATGTCGTTAAATCCGCCTTTCCTTTTCCGTCTCTGCCTAAGGAGGCAAATAGGACCGCGATGGAATTTCAGCTCCCTATTATCTACGATTAACCCTCCTGGCTTTTGTATCAAAAATCTTTTTTTCGTCTGCAACCGCAACTCCACCGCAACCCCAATTTTTACTTGACATAACATATTAAATATGATAGAGTTATAATAATTAAACCCTGGCAGGGTATAGGTTTTTTTAACAGCCCAATATAAGGAGGTGTGGTATGCTTAAGGAGCTCATAGTAGCCCCAGTGAAAGCAATGCTGGTTCAAGTGGGTGGATTCGTTTCAGCCTTGTGCGCGGTAATTCTTATTCTGGTTGTTGGTTGGATTATTGCCAAGATGATCAAAAACCTCGTGGTTCGTATCCTCGATGTTCTGCAGATTGATTCTTACGCGGAAAGAGTGGGGATTGACAAAATCTTAGGCAAGGGCGGAATTAAGCACAGCATTGCCGAGCTGATTGGGGTCTTGAGCTACTGGGTAGTGATGCTCATCTCTTTAGTAATTGCCATAAGCGTCCTTAACGTTAATCAGCAGGCAACCGGATTGCTTAATACCATCGTTCTTTATATCCCCAGGGTTATTTCAGCGATATTTATCCTTATCCTGGGTATGTTCTTTGCTTCCTTTGTGAGCACTGCCGTGCAAACGGCAACGGCCAATGCCGGGGTAGAACAGTCCGGTCTCTTGGGGCGCTTATCTCAGGCAATAATCATAATTTTTACCGTTAACATCACCTTAAAGCAGATACAGATTGACATTAGCGCCATAGAGAATTCTGTACTGATTATTTTAAGTTCAATAGGCCTGGCCCTGGCTTTGGCATTCGGGCTTGGCTGTAAAGAGATTGCCGCAAAAGCGACTCAGGAATTTCTGGATAAATTAAAAACAAAAAAATAATAAGCTTACCAATAGGCCCCGCCTGGATGCTGTAACGAGGAGGTTTAGGCTAAGGTTTAACGTAGGGATAGAACATTATTCTGTCCCTGCCTCGGCCTTAGCCTAAACCTTTTACTTCAACATAGGAGGCGGGGTTTATTTTTGCCGCCTTTTTCACTATGCATTATTTAATTCAAATATTGCTTAATCCCAAAGTATTTTATTCTTTCTTAACCGTATTAATCGCGGGTGCCGTTTTAGCGGTGCTAAACTATATTCTCCTGTCAAAAAAGCAGAATCAGCTCTTTGAGGATGAAAAATTAAAGATACGCGACTACTGGCAGAAGCAGATACTTGACCATAGCAATAAGAATGGTGAGCTTTCTAAGAAAATAGAATTGCTCACGGCTAAAGCGGACGAACAGGCCAAACAGATAGAATCGCTTAACAAGCTCGAGGAAAGCATAAAAATTAAAGAGGCCTTACGTAATGAGATATCCGCCAAGGAAAAGCTTCAGCTTGAGTTTAAGGATTCCGAAGGACAGCTGCTGGAAATTAAGAATATCTTGAGTTCAAAAGAAAAAGAATTCTCCCGGGCGATGAATGAGTTAAAAGAGGCCTTACGCCTCAAAGAAGAAGAGCTGAAAACGCGGACGCTTGAAGATGATATGACAACGCGGAGACTGAAGAGCGTTCAAGAGCAGTTATTCCTCTCCCAAAACGAGCTTAAGCTTACGCGCGAGGCTTGCGTTGATTTAAAGGATATGAATCTTGATTTCGAGCGTCAGGTGGATGCCCTGCATCAAGCCCTGGCTTTAGAGAAAACCCTGCACCAATGCCCCAGGAACGAAATCAAACCCTAAATCCGGCTTCATTTCAATATATACAAACTTTATATTTGATGTTATAATGACAAAAACGGCAGGATATAAGATAATCTTTGAGGATGATTTTATCCTGGTAGCAGATAAGCCGGCAGGGATGCTTACTGTTCCTACTCCGAAGAAGGAAAGGCACACCTTAAGTTCTTTGTTAAATGCTTATCCGGGTCATAGGCTGGACCGGGAAACCTCCGGCTTAATTCTCTTTGCCAAGAATAGGCGGATACAGCAGGCCCTTATGGATGCCTTTAAGGAGAAAAGAGTAAAAAAGCGCTATATCGCTTTGGTTCAGGGCAAATTGAAGAGAAAAAACGCGGTGATATCCAGGCTTGTCCAGGATAATCCTTATGAGCCGGGAAAACACGCCATCACTCAATATAGGCTCCTGGAAGAGAGGGCGGGTTTCTCGGTGGTTGAGGTCATTCCCCTTACCGGGAGAACCAATCAGATCCGGATTCATTTTAAGCAGATAGGCCATCCCCTGGTTGGGGAAAGGCGTTTTGCCTTTGCCAAAGACTTCCCGATAAAATTCAGGAGAACAGCCTTACATTCCGCGAATTTAGAGTTTGAGCATCCGGTAACCGGAAAAAAAATGTCTTTTCATTGCGATCTACCGATGGATATGCAAAGTTTTTTAGATGCCCACAAATAAAATGTATGAGATTGATGTGTGTTATCAGGATAGCTTTAAATATACGGTCCGATCGCCGAATTATGAGATAAAAATAGATTTTCCCAAGGAGGACGGCTTAATAGAAGGGATAACTCCGCCGGCCTTGCTCTTAGCTTCCTTGGGGAGCTGCGCGGCGGTATATTTAGAACGCTATCTCAGCGGAGCCAAGATAAAATTCGATAAATTCACCATTAAGGTAAAATCAGAAATCTGTCCGGAGACTCCCCGCTATTTGAAAAATATCGCCCTAACAATTAACCTTCCGGGATTAAAATTGGAGCAAAAAAGATATAACGCGCTTTTGGAATTTATCAGGAATTGTCCGGTGCATAATACGTTAAAATATAATCCGACGGTGGATATAATACTGGAGGAAAAATGAGTTTAGTAGTCTTAGGAACGGTGGCGTTGGATACGGTTAAGACCCCTCATGGGAAGAGACATAATATGCTGGGAGGTTCAGCCGCCCATTTCTCAATGGCCGCGCGGTTTTTTGTGCCGGTGAATCTGGTGGCGGTGGTGGGCGAAGATTTTCCTTTAAACCATATTGAATTTCTAAGAAGAAAGGGGATATGCCTGACCTCTTTAAAGAAAGAATCGGGAAAGACCTTTCGCTGGGAAGGCGAATATCATGGGGATATGAATTCCGCCCTTACCCTGAATACCGAACTTGGGGTGCTTTCTGTTTTTCACCCGGAGGTTACCGCTGAACAGCGTAAAATTAAGTATATTTTTTTAGCCAATGTTGACCCGGATATTCAGGGACGGCTTTTGGATTCCATACATTCGCCAAAACTCGCCGCCTTAGACAGTATGAATTATTGGATTAAGCATAAACGCGCCTCCTTAGTAAAGCTCCTTAAGCGGGTGAATATCTTTGTGGCCAATGACGCTGAGGCCAAGGAGTTATCCGGCACACACAGCCTTTTGGACGCGGCCCGTAAATTGCGCGATTTAGGTCCGAAGATGATTTTGATAAAAAAGGGCGAACACGGTGTCTTGTTTTATTCAGATGATTTGAACTTTTCCCTGCCGGCCTATCCGGTAAAGAAGTTGATGGACCCTACCGGGGCGGGAGATTCTTTTGCCGGCGGATTTATGGGATATCTGGCCCAGGCCAAGGCAATCAATAAAGCGGCAATCAAAAAGGCCATCGGCTACGGAACTGTGATTGCTTCATTTAATGTTGAAGGATTCGGCTTAGAACGAACCGCGAGGCTTACTCTAAGAGAGATACACCAGCGCTTTCATTCTTATCGCAAGAATTTAATTCTATAACAATTTATAATTATAAAGGTTAGGTAAATATAGGGACAGAACAGTGTTCTGTCCCTACAGGAGCCTTGATCTCAACCTTTTCATTTAACACAATAGCCAAGTTTTGATGTTGACCAGCCTTCATAACCCCAAAATAAAAGAAGCGGTAAATTTGAGAGAGTCCGATTATCGCAAGAAAAGCGGACTTTTTCTTATTGAAGGCCGACGCGAGTTTAAGTTAGCCTTAACTTCTCAAATAGAAATCAAGGACGTATTTCTATGCCTGGAATTTTTGGAAATTACAGACTTACCCGTTGAGCTTAAAAAAAAGGGGATTATTACCTGTGAAGTCAGTTCAGAAGTCTATAATAAGATTGCCTTTGGCAACCGCAAGGAAGGTATAGTGGCAATTGCCCGGGAACCAAGGTTGTCTTTGACGGATTTAAAGTTGAAAAACAATTCTCTTTTGATAGTTTTGGAAAAAATAGAAAAACCGGGTAACTTGGGGGCGATTGTCCGGACCGCGGATGCCTCAGGCGCGGACGCGGTTATTGCCTCAGACAGTATCATAGATATTTATAATCCTAACGCGGTGCGTTCCAGCTTAGGCGCTCTTTTTACCACCCAGGTGGTTGGCGCGCAGGCAAAAGAAATAATTCCCTGGCTAAGGTCAAATAGTATTAAGATTATCTGCGCCTTGCCCCGGGGGGATTCGTCTTATACTGCCGTGAATTTTAGGGAATCTTGCGCTATTGTCCTGGGAAGCGAAGATAAGGGTTTGGGGGATCTCTGGAAAGACAATGCCGACTATCGGGTTCGCATACCGATGCTGGGAGAATCCGACTCGCTGAATGTCGCCACAGC
>Ga0209212_1003809_pt1 | contig 19394 bp, 15 predicted proteins | sample RifGroC2_FD_183996 | JGI IMG/M metagenome (GOLD analysis project Ga0209212, IMG submission 183996) | Groundwater microbial communities from Rifle, Colorado, USA - Groundwater C2 (SPAdes) (version 2) | ecosystem: Environmental > Aquatic > Deep subsurface > Groundwater | place: Rifle, Colorado... | reverse complement strand
CCCTCGATCCCTATCTGTACGACCTCGATGTGAGCCGGTATTTCTATTGAGGCCGCCAGCCTTGCTCCCCGTCGCGCTCTAGAAATAAACCACCGTCAATTGCGGCGCGAAGGCGTCCGACTCGTCGATCTCGATCACCCCCAGCGGTGAGCTGACGAAATTCTGCAGGATACGGACCTGGAAGTTGTCATGCTGCGCGATCTGTGCCCGCACCATCAGGGAGGTGACGTCGATGTTGACACCGCCCAGGTCATTGACGTTGCCAGGCACGATAGTATGCGAGGTGGTCGCCAGAGGCGCTTGGTCGAAATGCGAGGGGGCCAGCGCCAGAGTGGGAAAGAAAACAAGGTCGACGAGCAAGGGCAGGCTGGCGCCCACCGGCAAGGTGTCGAGTCCCCTAATGACGACGTTGAGCGTCGCCGACTGGATGGTGGCGTTAAGCGGCACGCTGCTCAGCGGGAAGTTGAGAAAAGCCCGGTACTCGTCGCCGGTGCCGAAATCCACGCCGGCCAGGACGATGGAGCCCGGATCACCGTTGGCCACGGTCACGGTGCGGGTAGTTCCGGCAGCATCCTCGACGATGTCCCCGTCGACGTCGGCAATACTATCAATCACAGTTTCGATCAGTGGACGATCATCATGCCCGCCTCCGCAGCCGGCTACGGCGAACACCACCAACGCCATGATGAGCCAAATAAAGTTCCTCTTCATATGTGCCTCCACGCTTCTTTAATTAACAGCATCCCTTTGGGAATTAGGCAATGGTACCAAAGGATGCGCAAATTAAAAGCCGGGGAAAGCCTTGCTCCCTCGTTCGCTGCCACGCCTGGCCAAGTTTTGCTGCTGCCACCTGATCTCTTGCCGGTCCCCTTCGCCTCAACTCTTCCCATCACCCTCCTACTGCAGAGGAAACAAACCGGTCCGCGTCGGCATCCGAGAAAAGTGTCGAATGCCAGTCAATTCAGATGGCTCCTCTTGCACAAATGAGAACACTGGGTAAAATACATTAGCCGTTCTAATGTATTTGCTTTTGCCAGCGGACTTAACCGCTATTTTGCTCCAAATCAGGAAGCTGATCCGTGCCTGGTACCGGTTCCCCAAAGACTTTGCAAAAAAATTGGCACACAGCGTATAATTTTTTCTGGACGGTAAATCAATGAGAAGACCGAACCAAAGAAAAGCACGCGGAGGGAGACCATGACTGCGCAGAAGAACGATACGCTCCGTCAACACCTGGCCGCTGTGAAGGCGGGAGAAAGGGTTTTTGAAAACGCCTTCCAGGGGATCATCCGGATGATTCTGGAGCCGGGTTTCGAGAAGGTCGTCGTCAACGCCAAGACGACCTATGACTTCAACATCTTTCGGACCGGCCGTAAGCACACCATCGGGATGTACGACGAGATCAACAGCTTTGTCTCGTTCGTCAAGGATGCTGCCGAGGGCGGCTCCAGTAAGGAGATGGCCTTCGTCCTGGTCGGGGAACCGGGCAACGGCAAGACCTTCTTCGTGGAGTTCCTGTGCGGCAAGTACCGAAACTTCCTCCAGGGGCGAAACCGCAAGTACAGTTTCCGGTTCCTCAACATGGAAAGGTTCGGCAACTACGGCAGGATCCGGGAGATCGATTCGGAGACCTACGAAGACCCGATGATCCTGGCGATGAACCTGTTCGACAACCCGGACGACAGCCGCCGCTTCATTGCGGAGCAGGGGTTCACCGAGACCGAGCTGGACACCCTGTACCGGAACTACCGGCCGCTTGGGGCGAGCACCGGCTACATCTGGAACGAGATTCGGGAGTATGTGGATAACGACCTTGGGGCGATGCTGGACAGCGTCTCGATCATCCCGGTGCCGATGAGCGAGAGCCTCGGCACACTGACCGGCAAGTACCCGGCCAAGGACAAGATCACCTCGTCCGCCGTCGACCTGCTGGGTGAGGAATCGATCCAGCGACTTTTGCATCTCTCAGACACCAACAACCCGTACCGCTTCGACCTGCGCCGCGGCGCACTGGCCCGCGTGGCGGGTGGCGGCATACACTTCAGCGACGAGATCTTCAAGAACAAGAAGGACCTGGTGCAGGTCTACCTCGGGGTGATCCAGAACCGCGCCATCGAGATCGACGGTTACAAGTGGCCGATCGACTCCATGATCATCGCCACCAGCAACAACTCCGAGTTCAACCGCTTCCTGGCCGAGAAGGAGGAGGCGCCGATCGTCGACCGTTGCAGGATCTGCTACGTCTCGCACAACACGAACTACCGGATGCAGGAGGGACTCACCTCCTACGCCATCGGCGGCGAGGCGAAGACCACGCTCACCAAAGAGGTGCTGCATCAGGACCCGAACCTGAACTACGCGGCCTCCGTCGGCGTCGTCCTGACCAGGCTCCCCAGGTCGGAGAAGCTCACCCCGATCGAGACCATGAAGCTCGCCGCGGGCGAGGTGGCCGGCGAGAAGAGCATCAAGGCGCTCGCCGAGGTGATCGACACCCTGGGGCAGGATCCGGACATCACCAAGCGCTTCGGGCAGCGGGGACTCGGGCACAGAAGCCTCGGACGGAGCATCCAGATCCTCAAGGAGAGTTCCGACACCAACGAGGGGCGCTGCATGGTCGCCTACGACATCTTCAGGAGCCTGGAGCGGGTGGTGCTCGATTACGTGGTGGAGACCAACGAGCGCGCCAAGTACCTGGAGGACCTGAAGACGGCCAAGAAGCTGTACCGGGAAAGGATCATGACCGAGATGTTCAACGCCTACATGGACGAGCCGTATGCGATCAGAAAGGACGTGCAGAACTACGTCAACATGATCATCGGCATCGACGCCGAGAACCTCGGTCCCGACCGGATGTGGAAGTACAAGGACCCGCAGACCGGCGAGCTGAAGGCCCTCAAGATCGACGAGCGCTACGTGAAGAGCGTCGAGGAGCGCATCGGTCTCAAGACCGAGGAGCAGCGGGCTTCCTTCAGGACCTCGATCAGGAAGATCTACGGCCAAAAGATCTCCGTCGACCCGAACTACGACTTCATGGACAACCTGGAACTGGTGAAGGCGGTCACGGACGTGCGGCTCAAATCGGACATCGCAGGCGCAGGGAGCCTGATCGGCGCCCTGGCAAACCGCACCAACGAGGAGAACCAGAAGCTCTACGACCGGATGATCGTCACCATGCTCGGCAAGCTCGGCTATTGCCGCACCTGCTCGCAGAAGACCATCGAATACTTCTGCACCCAGGAAGACGAGAGCTAAAGAGTGAAAGGCGGGGCTGGGGGCTGGGGGCTAAAAGGCTGAAGGCTGAAGGAAGGACTTGGGCTCCTACAGGATGGATAAGCAGAGGCAGGAGAGGCGGCGCACGCCATGAAAGATCCGGAAAAATATCTTGAAAGCTTGAAGGCAACCGGGCTCGAACCGGAGCGCGAGGCGCGCTTCCGGGAGGAGCTTGCCGTGACACGCGAGGTGCCGGCCGGGGACCGGCGCGGCCCGTTTCCGGGCTTTTCCCGGGGCGTCTACGCCTGGCACGACCTCGCCGTACTGCAGGGCGAGGTGCGGGTGCAAAACCCGTACGTCTCCCAGATGAAGGCGCTGGACGAACTGCTGGAGCGGGACCGGCAGCGCGAGAAGGACGGCTTTCCGAGAAAGATCCGGGTCGGCCGCCTGATCAAGCCGGGCAAAGGGGGGAAGGGGAAGATCGTGGTGGTCCCCTCCACCGAGGAGGAGAAATTCCTCCACGACCCGACGATCCGCCCTCCGGGCGAGGGTGGCGCCACCGGCGGCAGCGGCAAGGGGGAGGAAGGGGAGGTCATCGGCGAGCAGAAGGTGAGGGAGACCGGCGAGGAGCCGGGCGCGGGTCCGGGGCAGGGAGAGGGGGAAAGCCACGAGATGGGGGCCTCCGCCTACGAACTGGGCCGGGTGCTCACCGAGCAGTTTCAGCTCCCCAATCTGAAGGAAAAGGGTAAGAAGAAATCCTTCACGCGCTACGTCTACGACCTGACCGACCGCAACCTCGGCTCCGGCCAGGTGCTGGACAAGAAGGCGACCCTGAGAAAGATCGTCGAGACCAACATTGCGCTCGGCAACCTCCCCGATCTCTCCGACCTCGATCCGACCAGATTCCTGATCTCGCCCAGGGACAAGGTGTACCGGGTCTTCTCGCAGGAGAAGGACTATGAGCCGCAGGCGATGGTGTTTTTCCTGCGTGACTATTCCGGCTCGATGGCCGGCAAGGTGACCGAGCTGGTGGCGACCCAGCACGTCATGATCTACAGCTGGCTCCTGTACCAGTACGCGGGGCAGGTGGAATCGCGCTTCATCCTGCACGATACCGAGGCGAAAGAGGTCCCGGACTTCCACACCTATTACAATTCGCGGGTGGCCGGCGGCACCGAGGTGGCGAGCGCCTACAAGCTGGTGAACGAGATCGTGGAAAAGGAGAATCTGGCCGCCGACTACAACATCTACGTCTTCCACGGCACCGACGGCGACGACTGGGACACCGGCGGCGACAAGTCGATTCCCGAGCTGGTGCGGATCCTCTCCTACGTGAGCCGGATGGGGGTCACCATCGCCGAGCACAGCGGCACCCAGTGGACCGAGGTGGCCCGCTACCTGGAGAATTCGGGGCTCCTGCGCGACAAGCCGGACCTGCTCAGGATGGACGTGATGCACGAGGACGCGGAAGAGGCGCGCGTGATCGAGGGGATCAAGAAGCTCATCTCGTAGGGCGTGGCCCGGTGTAATGTAGGAGTGGCATTACTGCCGCGATAACCTTCGCGATAATCGCGGCAGGAATGCCGCTCCCACAAAAAAGGGTTGCGTTTCAGGGTGGCAATAGAGGCAGTCATGGAACTGATCAACCAACATACCAAAGAGATCATGGAGGGGTGCAAGGAGCGGGCACGCGCAGCCGGTCTCTCCTTCACCGACGAGAGCCTTGAATACATCGTCACCAACCGTGACCTGATCGAGCTCTCCCCGAAGGTCATGATCCCGACTCTGTACGACTACTGGGTCCACGACGTGGAAGTGCTGAGGGGCAAGGGGGAGTACGAGCTCTACCCGCACAACCCCTACGAGACGGTCATCAACACCCGTCCCCCCATCTCCTTCTACAACGACAACAACCCGGACTGGCTCAACGTGATGATCTTCTACCACGTGCTGGGCCACATCGACTTCTTCCAGAACAACCTCTACTTCCGCCACACCTGGGAATACGACTTCACCGGCCAGGCGCTCTCCGACAAGAGGGTGATCGCCAAGCTGCGCGCGGAGAAGGGGCGCTGGGTCGACTACATCCTGGAGTTCGCCCGCTCCCTGGACAACCTGGTCGGCTACCACCAGGAGCTCTCCCCGCTCTTCACCGCGCCGGAGACCACCTGCTCCAGCCGGCTCAACTACTACTTCGACGTCTTCCTGCAGATCGAGAAGAAGCTGCCGGTCGGGGAGTACCTCAAGGAAGTGGCCAGGTACAACGAAGTATTGGCCCACAACAAGGAGGACGGCGAGCGGCTCTTCTTCGCCGAGGTGGTGGCGAAGTACCCGGAGATGGAGGCGCACTTCACCAAGAGCGTGGGAGTGAAGCACGTGGAGCGCCGCGACCTGCTCAAATTCCTGGTGGAGAACTCGGAGTTCCTCGGCCGGGACGAGAACGTCTGGATGCGCTCGGTGCTCGAGGTGGTGCGCAAGACCTCCATCTTCTTCCAGCCCCAGATCCGCACCAAGATCATGAACGAAGGGTGGGCCAGCTACTGGCACGAGAAACTGTTCCTGGTGGACGACCGGATCCGGGGGCACGAGGTCGATTTTGCCCGGGTGCATGCCGGGGTGACCTCGATGCCGCGGGTCGGCATGAACCCTTACGCGCTCGGCATGCGGCTCATGTACCACCTGAAGGAGGCGGGGGACAAGGGGAGGACGGATTACCAATACCATCGCCTGTCCGATGCCGAAGAGAGGAAGCGGTACGACACGCAGGCGGGGCTTGGGGACGACCATATTTTCAAGATCCGGACCAACTATTGCGACTACCTCTTCATCAAGGAGTTCGTGAACCAGGACTTCACCGACCACTACGACCTGTTCGTGACCGGCAAGAGGCTCGATCCGCAGCGCATGGTCTGGCAGTACTACGTGAAGAGCCGAGACGCGGCCGAGTACCGGGACATGGTGCTCGCGACGCTGTATCACCCGCCGCACATCGAGATCGCCCCGGAGCGCGGGGAGGGCGGCACGCTCTACCTGGTGCATCACTTCGAGGGGAAACAGCTGGTGCAGGAGTACATCGCCAACACCATGGTCGGCATCGAGTTCCTCTGGGGCGCGCCGGTGCAGCTGGAGACCAGCGAGGCGGTGATGGAGGCGTCCCGCGGGGGGGCCGGCAGGGAAGGGGGAGAGGAGGCGGAGATCACCTGGCAGCGCGTGGTCTACACCATGAAGGATAAGGTCCTGAGCAGACAGGCACTGTGACAGGCGGGAAAGCTATGCCAGATCTAGAGACAGTCATAAAGCAGTTGAGCCGCACCATCGTGGAGCACAAGAAGGCGGCGTCCCTCTCCTTCGAGGAGTTCATGCAGCTCGCCACCGAGCGGCCGGAAAGGGTGATGCGCAACATCTTCCAGCTCTTTCACGACATGGTGAAGAACTACGTGAGCGAGGGGACCGACGAGTACCCGGACGACCCGGAATCGATCAACTTCGTCAACTACGACACCCGCAGGCTTTTCGTCGAGAACTCCGACCGCCCCTTCTTTGCCGACCGTCTCTTCGCAAACCGTCTGCTGAACCACGTGGCCGCCATGAAGAGCGGTGCGCGCCAGAACAAGATCTACATCTTCGAGGGTCCCCCCGGCTCCGGCAAGAGCACCTTTCTGAACAACCTGCTGATGAAGTTCGAGGAGTACGCGAGCACCGAGGAGGGGAGGTGCTACGAGGTGGTCTGGCACCTGGACCGCCGGGTTCTCGGCCGGTTCAAGGAGCATCAGGTCGGGGCCTTCATGGACAAGCTGTCCCACCTGCTGGACGAGTTCGAGCTGGAGCCGCAGGATCTCTCCGAGGCCAAGAACGCGCTGATGCGCGGAGCCGACGTGGTCGAGGTCCCCTGCCCCTCGCACGACAGCCCGCTGCTCATGATCGACAAGCAGCAGCGCCGGGCCTTCTTCGACGACCTGTTCCAAAACGACTCCTTCAAGTGGCGGCTCTTCACCGAGAAGGAGTACGACTGGGTCTTCAGGGACTCCCCCTGCACCATCTGCAGCTCCTTGTTCCAGGCGCTGTCGGCAAGGCTGGAGGACCCCGCCGACCTGTTCCGGATGATAAAGGTGCGCCCCTACCGCTTCAACCGCAGACTCGGCGAGGGGATCACCGTGTTCAACCCCGGCGACAAGTCGATGAAGCAGAACATCCTCACCAACGAGCTGCTGCAGAGAAAGATCGACCTCTTGCTGGGAGACAGCAACGAGGTGAAATACCTCTTCTCCAACTTCGCCAAGACCAACAACGGCATCTACGCCCTGATGGACGTGAAGTCCCACAACGCCGAGCGGCTCCTGGAGCTGCACAACATCATCAGCGAGGGGATCCACAAGGTCGAGGACATCGAGGAGAACGTGCGGTCGCTCTTCATCGCCCTGATGAACCCCGAGGACGAGAGGAGCATCGAGGGGGTGCAGTCCTTCACGGACCGGATCGAGTTCATCAACATCCCCTACGTCATGGACCTGAACACCGAGGTGGAGATCTACCGCAACATCTTCGGCAAGCATATCGAAGGGAGCTTCCTGCCGAGGGTGCTGCACAATTTCGCCCGGGTGATCATCTCGACCAGGATGAACGTGAAGTCGGACGCCCTGCTGGAATGGATCGGCGACCCGGAGAAATACCGGCTCTACTGCGACGAGCACCTGCAGATATTGAAGATGGAGATCTACACCGGGCACATTCCGGACTGGCTTTCCGAGGAGGACCGAAAGCGGCTGAACGCGAAGCGGAGGAAGAAGATCATCGGCGAGAGCGAGCACGAGGGGGAGCACGGTTTCTCCGGGCGCGAGTCGATCAAGATCTTCTCGGATTTCTATGCCGCCTACGCCAGGAAGGACAAGATGATCACCATGAGCCACCTCTCCACCTTCTTCACCCGCTGGCACAAGGAGCTGAAGGAGTCGATACCGGAGGGGTTCATGGAGTCGCTGGTGCACAACTACGACTACGTGGTGCTCCAGGAGGTGAAGGAGGCGCTTTACTACTACAACGAGGCGCAGATCGAGCGCGACATCCTGCACTACATGTTCGCCGTGAACTTCGAGGCGGGTGCCGTCGAGGTGTGCCGCTTCACCGGGGAGAAGCTCGAGATCACGGAGGAGTTCCTGACCGGGATAGAGAGGCGCCTGGTGGGACCCAAGGCGGACTTCGAGGCGCGCTTTAACTTCCGGCAGGAGACGCAGCGGGAATACACCGGCCGCACCCTGACCCAGGAGATCATGGTGGAGGGGAAAAAGGCGCAGCAGACCGAACTGTTCCACTCGCTGCATGACCGCTACGTCTTCAACCTGAAGGAGAAGGTGCTGGAGCCTTTCCTGGAGAACGCCAACTTCCGGCGCGCCATAAAGGATTTCGATACCGAGGCCTTCAAGACCTACGACAAGCGGATCCGGGACGACGTCACCTTCCTGATCAACAACCTGAGTTCCGATAAATTCAAGTACACCAAGCAGTGCGCCAAGGAGATCTGCGTCTACGTGATCGACAACGATCTCGCCAGAAAGTTCCACGTCTGACCCGGCAATCGTTTTCTTCGTAGGAGCGGCATTCCTGCCGTGATCAAGCTATGGCGATCGCGGCAGGAATGCCGCTCCTACAACATGCCGTCGTCAGCTTCACCCACCCTCGCCTCACAACACCCCCAGCCGTCAGGCCGCCAACTTGAACCGGTTCACCATCTCCTGCAGATCGCGCGCCGAACGGGCCAGTTCCGCCGCCGCCCGTGCCGAATCGTTTGCACCGGTCGAGGCGTCCTGCACCACGCCTATGATCTGGCGCATGCTATCGGTGATGGTCGCGCTGGTCGCCGACTGCTGCTCCGCCGCGGTTGCCACCTGGGCCACGTACTCCAGAAGCGGCGCGATCTGCTCCTTGATCGACCCGATGGCCCGGCTGGAATGATGCACGTCCTCCGTCCCGGTCCTGACGCTGCTCGCGCTTCGCTCCATGGAGCCGATTACGTTTTTCACATCTCCCTGCAGCGACCCTATGATCCCCTGAATCTCACGCGTGGAGGAGGTGGTCCGCTCCGCGAGCCTTCTCACCTCGTCGGCCACCACCGCGAAACCACGCCCCTGTTCTCCCGCCCGTGCCGCCTCGATGGCGGCGTTCAGCGCCAGGAGATTGGTCTGGTCGGCGATGTCCTCTATGGCGACCACGATGTCGCCGATCCTGTCGGAGTTGGTGCCGAGGGCCTTCACCGCGTCGACGGTGCCGATCACCATCCGTTCGATCTCGCTCATCATGGCGGTCATATGGGCGATGGTCTCTTCTCCCTTGTGTGTGGCGCTGCTCGTGCTCTCCGCCCTGTCGGCCATCCTCTGGCAGCTGAGGGCTATGTCGTTGCTCACCACGGCCATCTCGCCCACGGCGCTGGAGACGGAGTGGGACTGGTGCGAGGCGTGCTCCGTCCCCTGCGCCATCTTCTGAGAGGTGGAACTCAGGTCGCTGGAGGCGTTGGTCAGGTGGTGCGCCGTCTGCTGAATGCCCGAAATCATGCCGCGCATCGAGTCCTGCAGCTTTTTTACCGCCTGCAGCATCTGGCTGATCTCGTTGTGGCGGTTCACCACGATCCGCTCGCTCAGGTCGCCGTGCGCCATGGTCTCCAGGTACTTCACCGCGCGCACCAGGGGGGTCCGAATGGACCAGATGTTGATCCAGCCGAACAGCCCGCCGATTATAATGAAGAGGGTGACGGAGCCGTACTTGATGAAAGGAGACTCGGCCTGCGCTGCGAACCCCGAGGCGAGCAGGCAGAGGCTGTAGCAGACACAGAGCAGGCTGAGTCTGAATTTGATGGTGAGGTCGAGGTAATAGTTCCAGATTTGGTTCATGCGGTTCTCCTTACCGAGGATACGAACGTCTTGTCTGCCTGGATTGCGTTCGCATTGCCGAGCGCTGTCTTTAGGCACGTAAGCCTTATCGGGAGCAGTTCGGCAAACTTGAAGCGGCGTGGAGAAAAAACGGTGAATTTGCGGAAAATAATCTCGCCTACAGGGCTGTTTTATAAGCGTTTGCAGGCGCGGCGGAAGGCGGACCATCCTTCCCGGGCAGAAGCCCTGCAGTGTTGCCGGTTCCGGAGGCAGTTGCGGGTTTTCCGCCGGCAAGGCCTCCACCGAGAACAGAAAAATCTGCTGCTATTATTGAAAATCGTGGTAACATGCAAAAACTTTAACTTTGACATTTGTTGCGCAGCAGGATGTCGACGGTCGGGCGCCTCTCTTCTGCTCCCGGACCCAAGTGAGGTGAGACATGAAGGAAGTCATCTGCGATGTGATCCGCCGGTTCGTGCAGGAAGAGACCGGCAACCTGTTTCAGGGAAGCAGCGAGCGTTATTTCGAGGACCCGCTGGTAGGGTTTGCCGCTGCGGATGATCCGCTCTTTACCGATTACAAGACCATCATCGGTGATTTTCACCTGAACCCTTTTGAGCTGGCGCAATCGGGTGAGACGGCCGCCTGGCGTCCCCGCACGGTGATCTGCTGGGTGCTCCCCATCTCCGAGGCGACGCGCCAGAGCAATCGCGGCGAGACGATGTACCCGTCGCGTGCCTGGTCCAGGACCCGGCAGCACGGGGAGGCTTTCAACGCCTCGCTGCGCAGGCACCTGGTGCAATTCCTCATCAAGTCGGGGTACAACGCGCTCGCGCCGCAGTTGCATCCCGGCTGGCATGAGTACACGGAGACCCCGGTCGGTATCGCCTCCTCCTGGTCCGAGCGCCACGCCGCCTATGCCGCGGGGCTTGGAACCTTCAGCTTGAATGACGGCTTGATAACCGAGAGCGGCATCGCGCACCGCCTGGGGAGCGTCATCACCGATCTTCGGGTAGCGCCGTCCCCCAAGCCGTATGCCGGCCACAAGTCGAACTGCCTCTGGCACCGGGATGGGACCTGCGGAGCCTGCATCGGCCGCTGCCCGGTGGGGGCGCTCTCCGAGAGCGGCCATGACAAGCTGATTTGCCGGGAGCACGTCTATGGCGCCATCCCGAAGGCTGTGGCCGAGGCGTTCCAGGTGACCAGCACGGGTTGCGGCTTGTGCCAGACCAAGGTCCCCTGCGAAAGCCGGATTCCGTAAGGAATCGTAGCTTCGCCGGATAATTTGAACCACACCGAAAAGAAGTTTGCACAGCAGGACCATGACCGTAAAAGACAACAAGCTAGACCGGCGCCGAGGGCAGAGCGACATCGGCAAAGAAAACGGGCACTCCCTGTCGCCAGGTGAGTGCCCCATTTTTTTTCTGCAACTGATGCAGCTAAGGCTGCATCAGCCCAACGGGCCTCATGCCCGGGTCACTTCTTCTTTCTCGCCGAAGCCCCCAACGCGATCTGCATCGCCTCCCCCATCTTCGTGGGACTTGATGCGACGGTGACGCCGCACTCCGCCAGGGTGCGGATCTTGTCCTCAGCCTTCCCCTTGCCCCCGGTGATGATGGCGCCGGCGTGTCCCATCCTCTTTCCCGGCGGGGCGGTAACCCCTGCGATGAAGGCTGCTACCGGCTTCTTCATGTTCTTCTTGATCCAGACCGCAGCCTCTTCCTCTGCGGCTCCGCCGATCTCGCCGATCATGAAAACTCCTTCGGTCCCCGGGTCCTCGTTGAAAAGCCGCAGCACGTCTATGAAATTCATTCCGATGATGGGATCTCCCCCGATGCCGACGCAGGTCGATTGCCCGAGCCCTACGTCGGTCAGCTGCTTGACCGCCTCATAGGTGAGCGTGCCGCTGCGGGAGACGACGCCGACCTTGCCGGCCTTGTGGATGTGGCCGGGCATGATCCCTATCTTGCACTCGCCCGGTGTGATGATGCCGGGGCAGTTGGGCCCTACCAGCAGCATCTTGCTCTGCTGGATCATCGCCTTGACCGGGACCATGTCCCGGACCGGAATCCCCTCGGTGATGCAGACGGCCAACTCCAACCCGGCGGCCGCCGCCTCCAGGATGGCGTCGGCGGCGCCGGGAGGCGGCACGAAGATCATGGAGACGTTGGCATTGGTGTACTTCACCGCTTCGGCCACCGTGTTGAACACCGGGATCCCCTCGATGTGTATCCCCCCCTTGCCGGGGGTGACCCCGGCCACGATGTTGCTGCCGTACTCGCGGCACTGCTGCGTGTGGAACAGCCCGCTGCGGCCGGTGATCCCCTGCACCACGATTCTCGAATTCCTGTTGATCAGTATGGACATAAAGGTCTCCCTTCTCGAAGATGCGCGTTTAAGTCGGCGGTGGGGCGCCCGGACACGGCCACAAGGCCGCTCCTGCAACAGGGCGCACGGTAGCGTCAGGGAATCCCCCTAGCCGAGCATGCTGACGATCTTCGCCGCCGCGTCCCCAAGGTTGTCGCCGCACTGCACGTTCAAGCCGCTTTCCGTCAACAGCCTTTTCCCTTCCTCTACCTGGCTGCCGTCCATGCGGACCACGATGGGCAGGGTGCAGTTGACCTCGCTCGCCGCTTCGATGATGCCGTGGGCGATCACGTCGCAGCGCATGATGCCTCCGAAGATGTTGACGAAGATCCCCTTAACGTCTGAATCCTGCAGGATGATCTTGAAGGCCTCGGCCACCTTTTCGCGCGTCGCCCCGCCCCCCACATCCAGAAAGTTGGCCGGCTCGCCGCCGAATTCCTTCAGCACGTCCAGGGTCGCCATGGCAAGACCGGCGCCGTTCACCAGGCAGCCGATGGAGCCGCTCAGCTTGATGTAGGCGAGATCGTACTTGCCGGCGGTGATCTCCAGGGGGTCCAACTGGGAGTAGTCCACCATGTCCGGGTATTCCCGGTGCCTGAAGATGGCGTTGTCGTCGAAGGTGATCTTCGCGTCCATCGCCATGAGCCAGCCGGCCCTGGTGACCACCAGCGGGTTGATCTCGACCAGTGCGCAGTCTTTATCGACGCAGACGCGGTACAGGTTCAAAATCAGGTTGACGCAGTCCTCGCAGATGCTGCCGCTTAGCCCAAGCATCAGGGCGATGTGGCGGGCCTGGTAGGGGCGCAATCCGGTAAAGGGATCGATGGTGAGGGTGTGGATTTTCTCGGGCGTCTTGTTGGCCACCTCCTCGATATCCATCCCCCCCTCAGCCGAGGCGATCAGGATATAGCGCGAGGTGCCGCGGTCGAGGGTGATCGAGAGGTAGAACTCGCGGGCGATGTCGACCGCCTCCTCGACCAGTATCCGGCGCACCCGCAGTCCCTCGGGCCCGGTCTGGGGCGTCACCAGGGTCTTGCCGAACAGCTCCTTGGCCAGGGTCTGGGCCTGCTCAGGGTGGTGCACCAGCTTGACGCCCCCCGCCTTGCCGCGCCCTCCGGCATAAATCTGCGCCTTGACGACGCATTGCCCCCCCATCTCCTTGGCGGCGCGCTCAACCTGGTCCGCCGTCAGCGCCACGCGGCCGCGCGGGATCGGGATGCCGAAAGCATTCAGTATCTCCTTGGCCTGGTACTCATGAATGTTCATCATGATCTCCTGTTTTTACAGCGTTGGATTTTTGTCCGATGCTGCCCCAAATCAATGGATTAACTTTGCTGTCTGTAGCTGCGCGGCCGGCTTTTCGCTATCTCAGCTGGACCGGCCGTTTTGTGACAGGTTAAGGCTGAGGTTAAGGTTAAGAAGAGCCTCTCTGAATTTGCAGTGGCCTGAAAAAGGTACTGGCACTTCAACAATTGCAGCAATTAAATATGGCAGAAATTTCGAGTTTTGCACGTGCTGCTCTATTTGTTTCTGTTTCCTGTGCCGATGGCGATCGTTGTTGCCAGTTCGGCTGAAACGCTCACTCATCCGACACGATTCGGCTGCAAGAGGTGAAAAACCAAATTAAGCAGTTAAAACAAAAAAAAAGGAGGCGCCTGTGATGGCGTCCTCCTTGTGATGCAGGTTAAGGCTGAGGTTAAGAAGAACCTTAACCTCAACCTCAATCTGTCTTTATCAGCCGGCGTATCTCGAATTTCTCCGATCCCTTGGTGCATTCCAGCTCCAGATCGGAAAACTTCCTGAAGTTGCCCCCGGGGTTCCTGCGTGCCGCCTTGTTTTGCCGCTCCACGGCAATTCTTCGGCAGTTTTCCACCACTTCATTGACATCGTTGCCGGTGACGCCGCTTATCTCGAAGCGGTGCTTTCTTGCCACCAATCCCTCACCCTGAATGCTGATAATGTTACCCCTGCAGGTGATTTCTTCAGCTCCAGCCGCACTCGCTAATAGCAAGGAGGCTGTGATCATAGCGGTTTTTTTCATGGCAATTCCTTGGCGCCGGCGCTATTCCTCGTTGGCATGGTTCATACGGCTGCGCAGCGCTCTTCTTTGTTGAACGGTCGTCGATCTCTGCTGCGGTACCGGAGCCGCGACTGCAGCTGCAGGCGGGGGCGGCGCCGGCGCGGGACTGGCCATAGCGGGAACAGGTGCCGGGGTCGCAGGTGCCGGGGTCGGGTACGGTGCGGCAGCAGGAGGCGCGGGTTGCTGACCCCGGGCCAGTGGCGCCTGCTGTGGAACCGGCGCCGGCGCGGTGGCTGCCGGGCCGGTCGCAACTCCGGGCTGGGCAGTGACTGGCCCTCCCTTCTTACCCGTTGCCACATCCAGGACCCTCGCTCTTTTCAGGTAGCGGGCCGGTATCTCATGCAGGCTGTTGGTATAGAAAACGGTCCCCTTGGCATCTTTCCAGGTGTACATTTCCCCGAAAGCGGCAGGTGAGCTGAAGGCGAGAACCAACAGCACCAGAAATATCTTCATTTTTCCTCCTAACCCCAGCTTCCGAACGATAGCTATTATTCAAGATAACACCCACCTATTCAATCAAAAAAACGCAAATCCCGCAGCTTTCGGGATAATTACCACACTGGCTACGATCTGCATCCAGGTCAAGGCAGGAGAAACCGTTAGCACTGCACGCTTTCGCTATGCGTTCCGTCTCCAATCACTTGGCTGCCATGCATAATTTAGCACTGTATGCTATTCTATGAGCTGCGCAAGAAGAGCTGTTCTAACAATGTATAGGAGAGACAGGCGATGAAAAAAGCTGCACTGATAATGGGTTTGTTGTTACTTGTGGCTGCGGCTGTAGGTATGGTCACGGGCGGTTTTGGCTCTGACCCTGCAACCGCGAACGCTGCATCCCGAATCAAGGTCTATTCCGCCGAGAAGGGGAACTATATTATGAGTGACGAAGTAGTGAAGACCAAGGAAGAATGGAAGAAGATCCTGACACCGGAACAGTATCATGTCCTTCGTGAGAAGGGAACCGAGCGTGCCTTCACCGGCAAGTATGCGACCAATCATGATCACGGCATTTACCGCTGCGCCGGTTGTGGTCTCGACCTCTTCAGGTCAGAGGACAAGTTCGAATCCGGCACCGGCTGGCCCAGCTTCACCGCGCCGATAGCAAAGGAAAACGTCAAGACCGAGGTGGACCGAAGCCTGTTTTCGACCCGGACCGAAGTCCTTTGCCGACGTTGCGGAGGCCATTTAGGGCATGTGTTCAATGACGGTCCCAAGCCGACCGGGCTTCGCTACTGCATGAACTCCGCCGCCCTGCAGTTCGTGGCGACGAAGTAAGGTGCTGAAAAGTCCCTCACCCGGCCTTCGGCCACCCTCTCCCGCTCCAGCGCGCAGGCCCGGGGGGCACTGCTCGGGGTGAGGGAGCCTCTCCCCGGGCAACGTAGTCCCTTTGTGGATGCGCCCTCACCCCTGGCCCCTCTCCCAAAGGGCGAGGGGGAAAGACACCTTTTGCCATCGTCGCAATACCAACACCGTTCGCTAATAGGGCCTTGAAAAAAGGGGGACTTTGAATGGCACGCATCAAAGGAGGAAACAGCCGATGAAACTGCTAACGATAGGCGCGCTTTTCCTGCTATCGATTTTTATCACCGCCTTGCCAGTGCAGGCTGCAAGCGGTACGGCGCCCAACAAGGGCGTCGCTCCGGCGGGGCAGCTGCAAAAGGCGACCTTCGCCGGCGGCTGCTTCTGGTGTATGGAACATCCTTTCGACGAGCTGCCGGGAGTGGTGTCGGTGACATCCGGCTATACCGGCGGCCATAAAAAGAACCCCACCTATGAAGCGGTCTCGGCCGGCGGCACCGGTCACGCGGAAGCGGTGCAGGTAGTCTATGACCCGGCGAAGATCGGCTACGACAAGCTTCTCACCCGCTTCTGGCACAACATCGACCCGACGGTAAAGGATCGGCAGTTTTGCGACACGGGCAACCAGTATCGAAGCGCCATCTTCTACCACAATGAGGAGCAGCGCCGCCTGGCCAACCAATCCAAGAAGGCGCTGGAGCAGAAAAAGCCGTTCAAGGAGCCGATCGTCACAGAGTTTGTGGCCGCAAGCGAATTCTATCCGGCTGAAGAGTATCACCAGCACTATTACAAGAAGAACCCGCTCCGTTACTCCTATTACCGGTTAAGCTGCGGCCGGGACAAAAGGCTGAAAGAGCTTTGGGGGGATGCAGCGGGGCGCTGAAGCGCCTTGGAAATGCCGTTGGATCGGTTCACCAGCTTTCCAAAGCCAAATCCCCCTTGCTTGTCCGGTTCGGTTCCTGCACTGCTTTGCAGCTCCCTCATCCGCCCCTTCGGGGCACCTTCTCCCGGAGGGCGAAGGAATAAACCATACACCTCGCCCTCCGGGAGGGGGTGGCCGAAGGCCGGGTGAGGGGCCTTGCGCAGGTGCCCTTAGCAACCCGAATAGCCAATACACCAGTTTGAAATGCGGGGGAGATGCCATGAAAAACAGGGAAATCGCCCGGATCTTTTCCGATATTGCGGACATCCTGGAGATTAAGAAGGACAACGTGTTCAAGATCAGGGCCTACCGCAGGGCAGCCCTCAATCTCGAGAGTCTCAACCGGGACCTGGCCGAGCTGTCGCACAAGGAGCTGCTGGAGATCCCGGGGGTGGGGGCGGACCTGGCGGCGCGGATCGCGGAGTATCTCCAGACCGGCGCCGTGGCGCTGCATGACCAGCTGAAACAGGAAATACCGGCTGGGGTTTTTGCCCTGCTGGCCATTCCGGATCTGGGGCCGAAAACGGCCAAGTCGATTTACGACGCCCTGCAGGTGACCAGCATCGACGAGTTGGAGCAGGCGGCCAGGGAACACCGGCTGATCGGCATCAGGGGTATTAAGCAAAAGACCGAGGAAAACATCCTCAAGGGGATTGCGGCGGTGAAGCGCGGGCGCGAGCGCCAGCCGCTCGGGCGCATGCTCCCGGCGGCACTAGACCTGGTGGATGACCTGAAAAAACGCGCCCCGGTCGAGCGGATCGAGGTCGCCGGGAGCATCAGGCGGCGCCGGGATAGCATCAAGGACATCGACATCGTGGCCACCTCACCTGACCCTGCCGCCGTCATGGAGGCCTTCGTCAACCTCACCCAGGTTTACGACGTCCCCATGCGCGGCCCGACCCGCGCCAGCGTGATCATCCGTGATGGGGTGCAGGTCGACCTCCGTGTGGTGGAGCCGGAGTCGTACGGCGCGGCGCTCGCCTATCTGACCGGTAGCAAGGCGCACAACGTGCGCCTGCGGGAGATGGCGCAGAAACGTGGCCTGAAGATCAACGAGTACGGCATCTTCCGCGAAGAGGACAACCAGCGCCTGGGGGGAGAAAACGAGGAGGACGTCTACCGTCTGCTCGATCTCCCCTTCGTTCCGCCGGTGTTGCGCGAGGACCGCGGGGAGATCGAGGCTGCCCTGGCGGGGAAATTGCCGCAGTTGATCACCCTGCCCGAGATTCGGGGAGACCTGCATGTGCACACCAAGTGGAGCGACGGCGCCCATAGCATCGCCGATGTCGCGCAGGCAGCGCGCCAAAGGGGACTCTCCTACCTTGCCGTCACGGACCATTCACGGGCGCTGGGTGTGGCGCGGGGCCTCACCATCGAGAGGCTCCTGGAGCAGGGCGAGGAGATCAGGGCGCTGAACCTGGAGCAAAAGGATTTCACGGTGCTGCACGGGACCGAGATGGACATCCTGGCGGACGGCAGTCTCGATTATCCGGACGAGATCCTTAAAAAGCTCGACATCGTGGTCGCCTCGATCCACGCCGGCTTCAACGATTCCAAAGAGGTCATGACCGCCAGGATCGTGGCAGCCATGAGAAACCCATGGGTATCGATCATCGCGCACCCTACCGGGCGGTTGATCGGCGAGAGGGAAGGGTACCAGCTGGACATGGAGCAGGTGCTGCAAGTGGCGAGGGAGACGGGGACGGCGCTGGAGATCAACTCCTATCCGATGCGGCTCGACCTGGAAGACAAGTACGTCAGGAGGGCAAAAGAGTTGGGGGTGTCGCTGGCGATCAACACCGACACGCACGTGAAGCTCCAGTTCGACTCCCTTTCCTACGGCATCTCCGTCGCCCAGCGCGGCTGGCTGGAGAGGGGAGACGTGCTGAACGCCCTGGAGCCTGCGGAATTGTTGAAACGCCTGGCGGTGAAGAGGAAAAAGCTAATAAAGGTGAGGACCCATGTCCGATCATAACTACTGGCTCTTCAAGAGCGAGCCGTCCAGCTTCTCCCTTGAGGACCTGAAAAACCGCCCCGATGCCACGGAGCACTGGGACGGTGTCAGGAACTACCAGGCGCGCAACTACCTGCGCGACCAGGTCCAGGTCGGCGACCTGGTGCTCTTCTACCACAGCAACATTGCCGAGCCCGCGGTGGTGGGTATCGCCGAGGTGGTCAAGGCAGGGTATCCGGATTGGACCGCCTTCGACCCTGAGAACCCGCACTTCGACCCGCGCAGCACGCCTGACAAGCCCGCCTGGTACATGGTCGACGTCCGGTTCGTTCGGGAGTTGCCGCGGCCGGTCACCCTCTCCGAGTTGAAGACGGTCCCCTCTCTGTCAGGCATGGCCCTTTTGAACCGGAGCCGGCTCTCGGTACAGCCGGTGCGCCAAGAGGAGTGGGCCGAAATATTGAGGCTGGCAGGAATAGCCTGACGTCACGATACCCTCTGTAGGAGCGGCATTCCTGCCGCGATTCAGCTGCGGCAATCGCGGCGGGAATGCCGCTCCTACAAATGCAAGACGCTCAATGTCTCATGGTTCTCATTCCTCATCCCATGGTTCTCATTGCCCGAAGTAAAAGGCGCTGGAGCGCCAAAGGCTGCGTTCCCACGCTGGAGCATGGGAACGATAAAATGCCGCTCCTACAAATGCAG
>Ga0209212_1003801_pt1 | contig 19406 bp, 17 predicted proteins | sample RifGroC2_FD_183996 | JGI IMG/M metagenome (GOLD analysis project Ga0209212, IMG submission 183996) | Groundwater microbial communities from Rifle, Colorado, USA - Groundwater C2 (SPAdes) (version 2) | ecosystem: Environmental > Aquatic > Deep subsurface > Groundwater | place: Rifle, Colorado... | reverse complement strand
TACCAGGAGTAACGGGATAAATCAAGGGCAAAAATAAGTCGCAAAGCATTGAAAAGTCATAAGTTGGGTCCGACCGTACTTGTGACCTGAAAATATTTTTTTGTGGGCATTTTTTAACAGAGTAATGCAAAAGTTGAGACTACCAACGAAAAGTGTGAAAAATGCGGCAGTCCAATGGTAATTCGCTCCAGCAAGAGAGGCCGTTTTATGGGCTGCTCTGCCTATCCAAAATGCAGAAACATCAAAGTTCTCCCTACAGGAATAAAGTGCCCCAATGAAGGATGCGATGGAGAATTAATACAACGCCGTTCAAAAAAGGGCGGTGCCTTTTTCGGGTGCAGTAAATATCCTGAATGCGATTACATTGCGAAGGAATTACCCACAACAGATACTGTACAGGAAGAATAAAATCAGGCTGTCTTTGGAAGCACTTTTTCTTTAAGTAAGATGCTGAATTCCATCAATTTGTTGGTTTACTCTATCATACTCCTTCCATTACTAACCATTCTGCCCGTGTCAGTTTCCTTGAGCAATACGACCTTAAACGTAATGGCAGGATCGCACTCCGATAATGACAAAATCCGGGCGATTGATTCCCGAAAGTCTTCATCTTCGCTTTCATGGAATGATATAAACGATTTTGCCTACCAATTACAAGATATAAACCTGACCGCAATAGGAGATACAAAATTTGATTTGGCTATCATAGATTACTCTGAAGATGGCAGTGAATCTGGTAGATTTAATGCAGAGAAAATAGAAACATTGATAAATAGCGCCGGCGGTTCAAAACGGGTATTGGCATATATGAGCATTGGAGAGGCGGAAAATTATAGATTTTATTGGGAAGAAAGCTGGGATGCTGATAAGGATGGTCAACCAGACACAGGCGCTCCAGCATGGTTGGGGCCGTCAAATCCCGATTGGCCTGGAAACTATAAAGTAAGATATTGGGAACCGGAATGGCAATCTATTATCTTCGGTTCATCCACGAGTTATCTCGATAAAATCATCGCATCAGGCTTTGACGGAGTTTATCTTGATATTATAGATGCCTATGAATATTGGGAATCTGGCGGAGAAAGCGGGGAAGATAGAGAAACGGCTGAGCAGGAAATGGTCGATTTCGTTGTCAAAATTTCTGAATACGCCAAACGTAAAAATTCAGACTTCGGCATATTTCCACAAAATGGCGCTGCGTTGGGAGCGCATGAAGAGTATATTAATGCCGTAACAGGAATTGGACAGGAGGACATTTATTACGGTTATGAAGGCGACGGGCAAAAAACGCCAAGAAATGTTACGAAAGAATTAGAAGGATATCTTGATGTCTTTATAGATGCAGGGAAACTTGTATTAACTATAGATTACCCCTTCTCATGTTCTGAAGATAAACCTTGTTTTAACAAGAAAACCAAAAAGAAAATAAATAATGCTTATAAGAAATCAAAGGAAAAGGGGTATATACCATACTGCACCGTTCGGAATCTAAACTACCTCACCATTAATCCCGGGCATCGACCTGAGTAACGTGGGTCTTTATTCTGGCAGATGAGAAATGATATGAATCCATAGCTTTATTTCAAAGTTATAAACCCTTTATTCTTTACAAAGACACTGACCGGCTTATTTGTTTCTAAGAATTCGTCCATGAGTGACATGAATTCTATAACAGATTGCACCTCTTTTGTGCCTACTTTTGTAATTAAATCACCTGGCTTTATGCCGGCGCGCTCGGCGGGGCTGTCCGCCTCAACGTCGACAACCAAAACCCCCTTCTCACCTTCAAAACCGAGGGATTTTGCGATATCTTGATTCAGATCATTGACCACCAATCCAAGAGAGAATTTTGTCGGTTCATCCAGCTTTCGAATAGCCAAATAAGTCTTGCCAGCAAGGTCTTCGGGCTGTCTTTCTATAAGAACATCCAACGCACTTTCTACTCCGTCTCGTAGGACTTTCACGATGATTTTTGTATCGACCTTTGCATGCCGAATAGCATGCTGAAGATCCGTTGTATTTTCAATCCTTTTTCCGCCTATCTCAGAAATGACATCGCCAGGACGGATGCCAGCCTTTGATGCAGGAGTATCGCTCCACACCTCCAAAACAAATACACCCATCTCTGCGTACAGGCCAAAACGGGAAATAACTTCTTTTTTATCTTTGAGGCCAAGCGATGCGGCCAACTCATCGTTAATATCGTGTGTTCCCACACCCAAATATCCCCTTACAACCGTACCTGTAGCCATGATGTTTTCAGCAGTCTCTTTTGCAATAGCAGCGGAAATCGCAAATCCTACCCCCTGAAAACCACCTGAACGAGTTGCAATGGCGGTATTCACACCAATGACCTCACCCCTGAGATTGACAAGCGGGCCTCCGCTGTTTCCAGGGTTGATGGCGGCATCCGTTTGGAAAAAATCCTCATAAATAAAGGGAAGTACGAACGGAATAACATGTGTTCTTCCTTTTGCGCTAATAATGCCGGTAGAAACTGTTTGCTGGTACCCAAAAGGGCTACCGATGGCAATGACCCAATCGCCCACTTGCACTGCTTCAGAATCACCAAATTCGGCAGGCAAGAAATTTTCTCCTTCGATCTTGATGATTGCGAGGTCCGTATTCGGATCGACGCCAACGATCTTGACCTGTTTGATTTGTTCACCATTGTAAGTAACCACCGTGATTTCATCTTCAGAAAAACCGCCGATAACGTGGTTGTTTGTTAAAATATAGCCGCGTTCATCAATGATAATACCAGAACCCAGTCCTTTTTTGGGTGTATTTTCAGTGGGATGATCGCGTTTGGGTTGAAAATCTTGATAGGGTGGAGATGGTTCGGCTCCTGTACTACTTTTTAAAGATTCTTTTTTTTCAGTACTTAAACTGACAACTGAAGGACTGACGAGTTGTGAAACTTTTCGAAATGTTTCTATGAGCGGTTTGGTTATCTTCTCGAGTTCGATGAGTTCTTGCTTTAATTTGTCTACCCCGGCATCCCGGCCTGCAAAAGTAGGGTAGTTATAGAGGAAGGACAGGGAAGTCGCTATCAATGACAAAATTAATAATTTTGCGCATTTCATTTTTTATCTGTAGGGGTTTTCAGTTTATAAACCAGGTATCCACTACCCGCAAATATAAATACATCTAAGAAAAATGTTAAGATAACTACCCTTTTCGCTAATTTGGGGTCGTTTGTCCTGTGGACTTTTGCAATTGCATTAAAGGTAACATATACAATTAAAATGTATGCAAAGCATACCCCGATAATCAAGGGTATTTTTCTTGAAGTTTTCATTCATTCAACAGCACAATTAAATTATATTTTAGATAGGATGTTTTAAAAGTAGACCTAAGGAGTTGTTGGAGATACTGTCTTCTCTTTTACCTCCTCTTTTATACCCAACTTCATCATTTCCAGCCGATTAGATAACTCAATTTCAGCCTTCTGTATATCATCTATTCGTTTATTAAGGTCTTCTCCAGTGGTTTTGTAATTGGCCTCAAGACCGCAAACATGCTCATCTAAATTTTTAATTATTGTTTCTATCTCTTTGATCTTTTGCTGGATATCATTATTGCAGTTCTTTATGTCATCCATGTCATTATGGAGTCCATTCCCATCATTTACAATTAAAGAAATAGACCTGGATAAATCATCTAGCCGTTTTTCTAATGTTTGAGTTGTTTTAGAAATTTCAACTACCCTACGATCTGTATCCTTCAGCCTTTCACTCGAAGTAGTACTACACCCGAAAAACAGTATCGGTAACAAAAAAGTAAGATAATAGGATACAAAATATTCTTTCATTTTTCCTAATTATAAATCAATTATAAATAAACACAAAAAAAATTTATTATAAACTGGAACTTTTTTTGAATTAAATATGTTTTTACTATCAAATTGTTCTCCTTTTTTAAGCAAGCTGACTTTCGCTTTCCTCCTTTTCTACGAAAGTCGGCTTGCTGTTTTTATATGTAGATATCTAAAAAGGAACCTAGCGGTTCTCTGCGTTTTCTTTTTTCTATAGTCAGAGGGTCGGCAATTCCCGTCGTTTGAATGTTCTTCGCCGTGTCTCCCACTGTAACGTTTTTGACTGTCTGTGCAAAAACTTCACTTTTTTTCTGTATCTTCTCTACGGTCTGCGAGTGGATACCTTTAGATACATTTTTAATATCATTCGTACGGTTATTCATCACATCGTTTTTAAAATCAAGACCGATGGTTTCTTTTTTGGTTGTTTGTGTGGATAATCTTTTAATTTGCTCAAGAAGTTTTGATGCTGCTGGAGTTGCGCCATTTACCATAACCCTTCCTCCTAAAATGATTTGATAAACCCATATATTTGTAATCTTTGATTAACTCAAGCGATTTTTGTACCTAAATTTGATACAATTACTTAAAAAAATGTACATTTTTAAATAAACGTATCAAACACAGTAGCATCAATGCGAATCATAAAAATGTTTATTATTTGAGCAGCAAGATACTATCTCCATAAGTATTGTAATACTAAAGTATTATGATATTTTTTGTCGAGTTTTTCAATAGCTCTTATTATACTTTGAAGGGGGGTGTAAAATGGTTTTTCCTCTTGTTGTGTTATGAATAGAAGTATAAAACTTTTAAATAGCGATATAGTAATTGACTACGACTCACGACAATTTACACGAGTCTGTTGTGAAATTAAACCTATTTGTGCATACTTTAGTTTTGTCAAATTGCATTTTTATGTTCTAATTGGTATACTTTTTTTGTAAAATACTAGCGTAAGGAATAATTCGTGCGCAATTTCTCATCGAAACACAAAATTAAATAATTATAAAGGGGGCGAAAGGATTCGACCGGACAGTTTGTGGTATAGGTGGCGTATTGAGGTTGTCAGGCGGCCTCATTAAAAACCTGGCAAAATGATTTAAATGCCGAATATCCAATGGCAATGGCTGCTTAAATAACAGTCACGTTTCATTAGTCTTACCTGCGAGGTTAATGAAACGACAATTTGCAGGTTAGTTTGATCCCAGTGTCTGGTGGGGATTGAATGAACTTCTTAAACTGGGCTGGTCATCGGAAACCCTGTCAGTTGGGGTTCTAAATGACGAGACTCAAAAAATTGACTATATACGTAGAAGCCTATGCTGAGATGTCTAGGGACGCGGGTTCAATTCCCGCCGCCTCCACCAATTCAAGATTGTAAATGATGACGCTGCTGCACTAAAGAATTTGTTCAAACAAGACAGGAAAAACGGTCACTGTACCGTTTTCTGGCTACCTACAGGATGAACTTCTGAAACACAAACACTCCCCGAATATACGATAAATATGCATTGTGTCTTTTCAGTATGGCTGTTATCATAATTAAGCATTTATGAATTTAGAAGGTAAAAATATCATGATAACCTCCGGACCGACGAGAGGCTATATAGATGCCGTAAGGTATATTAGTAATAAATCTACGGGCAAATTGGGAGCTACTATCGCAATTGAAGCCCTTAAAAGAGACGCTTGTGTAACTTTTGTTTATGGAACAGGAAGTAGTACCCCCGACATTACCTTATTAGGTAAAGATTATGCCCGTCGACTTACGCTGATTGAAATAGAAACGATTGATGACCTCTTGCTGACGATTCAGGAAAAATTGAAAGGTAAATCATTCGATGCCATTGCCCATGCTATGGCGGTGCTGGATTATTCCCCGGAAAAACAGAGTGAGGGTAAAATAGCCTCGATTAAAGATACGTTGACGATAACCTTACGAAAAACGCCCAAGGTTATAAAGCAAATACGGACTTTATGGCCACATGCTTTTTTGATAGGGTTTAAATTAGAGGTGGGTTTATCGAGAGATGAACTTATCGAGAAGGCGTATGCATCCATAATAGAAAGCGTGGCAGATTTAGTCGTTGCTAATGATCAGAATGAAATTGACAGAGACAAACACCGTGCCTGTCTCATCAATTCGCGCAAAGAGATAGTGTCGAGGTGTGAGACCAAGCAGGACATAGCAAGCAATCTGATGGACTTAATAGCAAGAAATTGGTAATAGTTCGGCTATCTTAGACAGGATTAACAAGATAAAAACCACCTTACTTCATCCTGATTATCCTGTTAATCCTGTCATAATTATATAATCCTATGCAATAAAATAATTGTCTCAGTCACGTTTTTGTATTCCATATAACCTCCTTCAGGTTGTGATAAATAGTTTTGATTAACTGGATTTATATCATGTCTATCCTGTTATCTTGTCAAATCTTTTTTTGAGTTTCGCGATTACATTACATGCGTGTACCGTATTACATTATAGACATTGATGGGTTTATTAATGCCCTTCAGTTTCACGTTTTTAATTTCTTCTGTTTCCAGTTTTATATTTCTTATTTCATTCAATGTCCGCGGGGTAATCAAAATCTGACCTGCCTTCGCCTCAAGCTGTAATCTATGGGCAATGTTTACCTGATGTCCTATGACCGTGTAACTTAACTGGGTTGCAGAACCAATATTTCCTACCGTAGCATATCCAGTATTTATGCCAAAACATATATCAATATTACAGCCGTGATCGAGCCAGTGTTTTCGGAGCTCCTGTGTTTTATTACGCATATTTATGGCCATCCTTACTGCCCTCTCGGCATGATCGTGAAAATTGATCGGATCGCCAAAAAAAATGAGGATGCCGTCTCCAATAAATTTGTCAAGGGTACCTTCATAGGTAAAAATAATTTTAGTCATTTCTGTAAAATATTCGTTTAATAAATTTATGGTATCTTCCGGCTCCATACTTTCAGATGCTTCGGTAAAACCTTTCAGGTCAGCAAAGCATATGGTCAGTAATTTTCGGGCATTGATCAGGTATTTATCGCTTCCGTTGGATATGATACTTTCGGCAATTTGAGGAGATACGTACCTTTTCAAACGACTAGTCCTCTGGATTTCCTCTACCTGTTTTTTCACCTTGTCTTCCAGTGTGTGATTGAATTCTTCGATGAGTTTATTTCGTTCTTTGAGGGTTTCATTGAGTTTAACGTTTTCTACGATATTTTTGTACGATTCTACAGCACCCGCAACCGTATCGAGCAGTTGTTCAGGATCACAGCCCTTAACGACATAGGCATGTGGCCGAAAGTGCTTACGAATATCAATCCTTTTTTCCCTTTCGTCATAGCCTGTATGAAAGATAATGGGGATGTATTGATTTTTAGATTTGAGAATCTCAAAGACGTCCAGCCCAGACATGTCCGGCATATTAATATCCAGTATCACTCCAAAGACGCTGTCGTTAAATTTGTCAATCGCCTGTTTTCCTCCACTGCAAGTTAGGACGTCGTATCCTTCCTCCTCCAGGATAACGGTTGTGGTTTGTAAAATTGAGGGATCATCATCTGCCAGCATGATACAGATTTTATTCGGTATTTCTTGTATCATTTTTTGTCCTTTATGTTTTAGTGATTGGTAACTTAACGGTAAAACTTGTACCTTCCCCTTCTTTACTCTTTAAATCAATAAATCCTTCGTGCCTCTGAATGACGTTTAAACTGATGGCAAGACCCAGTCCAATTCCTTTGGGTTTTGTGGTAAACAGGGGGTCAAATATCTTATTTTTAACAGTATCAGGTATGCCACATCCTGTATCGGTTATCGTAATGGCTAAAAATTTATCTTCTCTTTGTGCAAGGATAGTTAACCAACCACCGTTCGGCATGGCATCCAGGGCATTTTGAATAAGGTTTATTAATACCTGCTCGATCTGGTTCGCATCGACAGGTATCAGGGGCAGGGAATCTTCTACCTGGATAACTTTGTTAATGATTTCAGGCATTTTAAGTCTCGAAAGAGAAGATTCAATAAGGGAACGAATGTTCGTGGGAGATACTGCAGGTTTTGCTGTCCTTGAAAATCCCAAAAGGTCGTTGACGATTTTTATGCTTCGGTCTGTTTCCTTCTCGATGATTTCTACTAATTGATTTATTTTTTGATCATCGTTTAATATGCTGTGATTTACGGCCTTCTTTTTTATGACGAAAAGTGCATTTCTGATTGCTCCGAGCGGATTTCTCAATTCATGTCCAACTCCCGATGCCAATTTACCCACAACTGCCAATTTTTCCGAGCGTACCAGGCGTTCTTGTGCCTCGTTCAATTGTTCATTTATTTTGACTAATTCTTTATTTGCATTAGACAGGTTGTTAACATTTTCCCGTAACTGTGCCATAATTTTTTCTTTCTCGTCATAGGATGCCTTGAGCGCCTTGGTCATCTGATTGAAGTTCGTCGATAGTTGCCCAATCTCGTCTCTGGAACGGATATTTACGGAGCGCGCGAGGTTTCCCCTGGCGATATCAAGGGTGATACTCGCCATGTGTCGTACGGGAGAAACAAAGTATTTGGTAAGAAAGAGCGTAATGCCTATTCCTCCCAAAACGATACACACTCCCATAGGTATAATGCTCCGCAGAATACTCCTGTGAATTCTTTCATTCAATTTATGCGGGGATAAACCGATTTGTACGAATCCCAAAATCTTTTGCTCTGCTTTAACAGGTATTTCGCCCAAAAGCTGTGCAGCGAATGCTTCTTCAGAAAAGGTCTGCTTTTCTACAACTGGAATTGAAAAATCATAAAAGGTCTCGCCTGAAGAGGTGATCTTGCGATGGGTAAGCTGTACATCTGGATTTTGGTAGTCATGTCTCGTTGGAATTTTTTTCATCTGGACATTTATCCAGGGAGCTTTTTCTTCGATTATAACCGATTTAATATTTGATATACGACAGTAACCAATTTCCTCTTCCATATCGAGTGTCTGGACTCTTTTGATTGGAGCATCAAGAAATGCCGATTGTGCATAGTTCATCGCATGTTTGACTTCGCTGTCCTGAGCAAGTTGCATGACAAGAGACGTACCTAATTTTTTCAGCGCCTCTTCCTGTTGACTTTTTGAATGAATTAAAAAGAAAAGACAACTAAGTATCCCGATAAAAATTGTCAGCATACTCATAAAGAGGATGAGTTTGGTACGAAGACTAAACATATAAATATCCAACCAAAAATACTAAGGATACAAAACTACATCTGGATGAGATTGAAAGGATGTCAGATTCATCCCGATTATTTCCGCCGTTTGGGTATTTAAGGTCAACTTCAATTTGTCCGGCTGCGTAATGCCGAGTGAAGTTGTCGAGGGGTCGTTCAATAACGTTTGGGCCATTCTGGCTGCCTGAAGTCCCGTGTACGTATAATCCGGCGAAACGGAAACCAGCGCCCCTGCCTTCACAATAGCATCGGAGGTACAAAACGTCGGCAGGCGATGCTCCAGGATCGTTTTCGAGATGACATTGAGTGAGTTTTTTGTAATCACCGTGCTGTCCGGGATCATCCATAGGGCGTCGATTTTGTCGATCATGTTTTTCAGTGCAGATGCAACTTCGTTTTCTGACGTGATTTTTGTTTTAATGAGATTGAATTCCAGTCTTTTTGCTACAACGCCTGCTTCCGATATAATCTTTCCGGTCTTCATTGGATCATAAATGACACCTACATTCTTACGTGCACCAAGAAGCTCTTTGAGAATGGCAAATTGATCTTCCACGGACACCTCCGAAGAAATACCCGTTATATTGGCGCCCTCTAAATTAAAACGCTTATGATTGATAACCATGCAGAAGATAATGGGAATATCGGTGAATTGCTCTTTTACAAGAGTGGCAGCGAGTATGCCCACAGCCAGGACAAGATCTGGTTTGTGTTTGTCGCCCTTGATATTTTGAATGATTCTTTTGCCTTCATCTGCATCTCCATTCAGGTTATAGATTGAATTTATGGAGATGCTTTTTCCCTTGCATCCTTCTTCAAACCCCTTAATTGCCTCGTTGTAAGCTGCAATTTGCTGGCTTTGAACGATGACGATCATATTTTCTTTGGCAAAAATTTGAGGGGAAAAAATGACGAGGATAAACCACAAGGCGGTGAAAATTTGTATATTACGTTGATGAAGGTATTTTTCTATCATGATTTCTTTAGCATTTAAAAAGGGCAATTTTAGTTTTTATCAAAAAATATGCCATACATAGATATTATATAAAGTTTTGTACATTGCTCCCGTTCAATCTTAATAATTAATTGAATATTATGCCAACAGGAGAAAATTGCCATTTACAAATTTTAATAAGCTAGTTTCAAATTTTTTATTGGAAGTAGAAAATAGTTCAAATATGTACGAGAATATCAATAATGACCTAATTGATATTTTCTATTGGGGCTTTTTATATAATAATAAATTTTTTTTGACAAAGAACGCGCTTATGGTATACTTCCGCAGAGTAGATAGGACTTGTTAGGTTTGCATGAAAGAATCGAACATCATTTCAGGAGGCTGCCCATGCACTTTCGGTGGAAACATTGTATTTCCCTGTCTTTTCTTGCTATTTTTTATTTATGCGGTTGTTATGCCCCACCTGCATTCAAACCGATCACTACCGTGAAGCCCCCCAAAAAAGTAGAACCTTACATTATCAGTCAACTTGATCGTTATTTCGTACGGGACTGGAAATACGTTGTCATCCATCACAGCGCCTCGCCAACCGGTTGCGCCACCGAATTTGATAAATATCACCGGGAGAAAAGGGGCTGGGAGAATGGCTTGGGATATCATTTTGTGATAGGGAATGGTCATGGTTCTCGCGATGGAGAGATTGAGATAGGCAATAGATGGATAAATCAGATAGACGGCGCACATGCCGGCGTGCAGGAATACAATCATTACGGCATTGGAATATGCCTTGTGGGAAACTTCAATGAAAGCTACCCCACAGCGGCTCAAATGGCTTCTCTTTCGGCATTAGTAGGGTATCTCCAGGACCGGTGTCGTATCCCTTCAGAAAATATAATTATGCACAGACATTTCAGGGAGACAGAATGTCCTGGAAGAAATTTCCCCTATTATAAATTGCTTGCAAAAACCGTTCGATGGTAGTTTCTATAGAACATACGCCTCTTCGGTTCTCATACTGTAATGCTTTACACGGATTGGATCACGCACTTGATCGAGTAATTTGGGTTTTAACAAATAAAATATCTTGCAATTAAGTTATATTATCGGTAAAACACCTTCAAACTTTATTATATGCCCAAACAGGCGTCTGAAGAAAAGGTATTGTCTGTACTAATAGCCGTAAAATAAGACGGCTATTAGTACGCCTATTTCATGTTAGATGGACGGAAGATGCGGCGATGGTATGCACGGACTGCGGGCTTGGCTACGGGATAGCTGGTGCGGCATGGCGGTTCAGAATTCGAGGGCGGTACAGAACCATCCTAACGCAACAAGAAAGGACACGGCATGAATAACATAAACGCAAAACAACACACTCGAACGGTTCAGGGAGCAGCGGCACCACACAGGACTATACTGAAAGGCAGTGCCGGGCGGTTCTGCCTGATGAACTGGCAGCCTCAGCAACGCAGGCACGATTCAGTTGTTGTGCTACCGAACGGCTACGGGTTTCTGCAATACGCGAAGTCCGTCTGCGAAGAACTCTCGGCGCACGGCTACTCTGTCTACACCATGAACGTCAGGGGGCAAGGCGAAAGTGTTGGTGAGTATTCCATCCACGGTGCAGCTGAGGACATTTCGGTAGCCATCAAACACATCAAGGCCGACGAGAAGTCGCTTCACTTGCTTGTACATTGCAGTGCTGCCATGCCTTTGATTTGGCTGGGAGCCAACGCTCCGCTTTGGAAGTCCGTCAAATCAGTTCTGCTGTATTGCTATCTCGCCGAACCGGAGAAACACCTCGCCCGTTTCCGCCTGAAGTGCGAGCGGTATGGAGTGCGCTTGGCGGAAGATGTTGGCCCGCTCGACTGCTATGGCTCGGCTGCTTACCGGACGATTCCCGTCCCGATGGCTGTGGTGCATCCCCAAGTCCCGGCCAACCTCCAGCGAGCAAGCTTGGCGCAGTTGGAAGAACTGGCTGACCATCTCGACTCGGCTGAAATCACAGCACCAGCCTCTGGCTACAACATCAATTCGTTCTCCCAGCACGCGGTTGTTCAAGAAACGGTCGAGCGCGACTTCCTCCCGCTGCTGACACGCACGAAGGGATAACACATCATGCCCACAGTTGATATTATCCTAGTCGTATTGTTTCTTGTCGCGATGGTGATTGTTGGCCTATGGCCTGGCAAGATTCGCGGGCGTGAGGCATTCTTGATTTCCGACCGTAACCTTGGTGGCGTAAGCACCGGTTTCACAATCGCCGCGAGCAAGATTGGCGGCGGCCTCCTCGTAACGTATAGCACCCTCGTATTCACCTTCGGCTACTCCGCGCTGTGGCTGTTTGTCGGCTACGTCATCGGCTATACGCTATTTTACATCTATGCTCGCAGCCTCCAGCAGGAGGCCAAAGCTCATGGCTATTACACGATGGCGGACTTCTTTCAGATGCGCTTCGGCAAGGCCGCAGGCATAGCCGTCGGATTGGGCTGCGCGATATCAATGACCGGCTGGATTTTCACCAACCTCATTGCTGGTGGCGACCTCATCGCCACTCTCACTAATATCAGTTCGCTCAAGGCAACGCTCTTGATGGCTGCGCCGATGGCTGTCTATCTCCTCGTCGGTGGGTTCCATTCCGTCGTGAAGACGGACATTCTCCAATACATCGCCATGATGGTTATTCTCGTGGTCATCACCGTGGCGATGGGAAATCTGGAGACACCCAAGGTTGCCGCGACGGCAACGAAGCCGATGGCGGGAGGCATGATCTTTAACTTCATCCTCTTAGGGGCGTTGTTCCCGATGGGGTCGGCGGAACTCTGGCAGCGTGCTTACGCTGCCCGCGACAGGAAGGGGCTCTTTGTTGGTATCGGCATCGCCTCAGTGACGTTCATCGTGTTGGGTCTTGCCCTCTCATTCATCTGCCTTTCGTTGCGCGAAACCACGCTTGCGGATGGCTCCGTTGCCGCGCAACTCGGCCTCGTCAAAGGTGTGGCTCAATCCGTAGGGCCGATTTTGACCGGCTTGTGGATTATCGCGTTCATGGCTGCCATTATTTCGTCTGCGGACACATTCGTCTTCACCACGGCATCCGCTCTCGTGGAAGACGTGTTTGAGCGGGCAGGCATCTTGCGGCGCGATCAGCGAATCACGGGGATGCGCGTGGTCATCATTCTCCTTTGCGGCGTCGGCGTGCTTGGTGCCGTTGCCTTCAAGAGCGTGGTCACCGTCGCCTTTTTCTATGCGGGCGTTACCATGAGTCTTGGCGTGGTTGCGTTGCTGGCCCGTTTTACTCGGCGGCTTGGCGGGACGGGCATCGCAGTGGCGTTGCTCGCCGGCCTTGTGGCATCCACCTGCGAGGCATTCTCCAGTGGTGTTACCGCTCGTACAGCGTCGGTAAACGCGGGCGTGACTCTGCTCGTCGCACTGCTTGCGCTGGCGTTCCCTACGAAGAAATCCCAACCCCAAGCAGAGCGAGGGCATCTGTGATGCTAGCCATGAATCTCCAACAGCAAGTTCACTCGAAGATTCAAAAAGGGTTGGAAACCACTCAGAAAACTCTTATGGCTCCGCTGCTATTCGGCCACCTCTGCAAAGGTGACTTGGAAAAGCCCGGAGTGTTCCGCGTCTCCGCAGTGGTCGGCAAGCAAGCCAAGGAAGTTTTCCCAGGCATCAACAATCCGTGCGACCACGACACTGCGTTTCTCCGTCACGTCCAGTGCTTCGGGCGCGAGAAGACGCTGCTCAACTGGCTTGTGTGCTGGACGCGAGGAAAGATGAAGGATTATGACTGCACCGAGGAGCAAGTCTCGTTTGCCGCGTCCTTTTTGATCGGTAAAGGCAATGGCTTGGTTCGTCACAAGAGCGACATAACCTCAGTCTCTGTTGTGCTGAATAGCGAACTGCTGGAATCGCTCGCTCCATCGCAACTTGCTGACAACTACCTCAACGTCCTTTACCAATGCGACGAGGAATACAAACAAACCAACGAGTCGAGTGGATATTGCGGACACCGCCTTGATGAATTGGGATTGCTGGCCGCGCAACATCACACGCTCCGCGCCATCAAGCAGTGCACTGATAGCGCGAAGGCGTTTAGCGAACTGTGCGCCACCTACGATCACACCAGTTTGCCGGACGATTTTCTCATGCTGCGCCTGCTCTCCGCACTCCAAATCGCCTTTTTCTATGCCCGTGTTTTTGACAAGAAATGCTTGGCAAAAGAAGGAGGCTTCGTCTCCATCAGTTGTCCGCACGGCGACAGTTTCAAGAATCTGAAGAAGAATGAATGGGAGACAGTTCCCATCTTTGCGGTTTCAATGAGCGTGGCGAATGAAATGATTGCAATTCGCCACATGAAAATTCTGAAAGAACTACCCACCAAGAATCCCATTGCCGCGGCAGTGGGGCTTCTGACGCACAGCGGGGACACGGCCACAGGCATTGGCCAAACAGTGTGTGCGAAGACCGGCTTTGCTTCCGACTTGGTCAGTCAACTGTATAATAGCATAACCAAACATGTTCCTAATCCTCCGTTCGAGGCTTGGTGCGAGAACGCCGCGGCATGGATGGCGCATCTCGTAAGCTCACTGCGCGGAGCCAGACATGAAGGTGGTCCATTAGAGTTTACATTCGTGATGGGCGACATGGCCCAGATTGAAGATTCGCCTGCTTTTGAACTCGTGCACTTGGCCGATGAGAGCGTTAAATTCCCTCCCAGTGGGGCAAGAATTGACGAGAAAGCGATGTTGGCGTCGCTCGACAAAGCCATGCGAACCATTGAGAAAGAAAACTATTTCTGGTTTCAAGGCGGGCGCTACGCGCTGCTGTGGGACTTTACCTCACCCGAACAGGAACCGCGCTACTTGCTCGGCCTCAAAGACAGTTCCTGGCATGTCTTCATCGCCAACGCCCGCAATCGCCGCCCGTCTGAAAGTGCGAAGGCAGCGTTGGTGGTCGGCTATCTCGATGACCGTGGCGGCGGCGGCATCATCGTCAACAGGGAGCACGAGTTTACGATCTCGAAAGATGGCGAATGGTTACAGCGCGGTGGCCAACTCACCGATCGTATTGGCACCTATCTCAAAGCTGCTGGTACGGGCATTCTCGCTGACGATGAACGCAAGACACTGGTCGAGGCACTGGTCGCTGTTTCCAACGACCCGGACACAGGCTGTATGTTGGTGCTTGCGAATGGCACTAATATTCCGAACTTTGAAACCATGGGTCACCCGTGGAAAGCCACACGGTTAACTTCCAGCATTAAAGAGAGTGCGGAGAGTGAGAAAAGTTACCAGCTTTTAGAACTGCCCATGCCGGAACTTGTAGCGCTGCTCGGCATGGACGGTGCCGCCTGCGTTTGGAAGCAAGACAGCAAATGCCGCATTGCCTTCCGCCGCCTCGCCAGTCCTGACGGCGCAAAAAAAGCCGCATACCGGCGAAAACGATGCGTGATAATCTTTCAGGCGAAGGCTCGCGCAAATGGAGCGCGCTTCTCGCCGCATGCAGGAAGGACGTGAATCTCATCATCGCCGTGTCGCAAGACGGCCCCGTTCATTTCTATTGTCCAGCCAAGGTCGCGAAGGGGGTTTACAATGAGAATGAAAAAATGAAAACAATATTTGAAACCAAGTTCGGAACTGTGCGAGATAATGAGGTCATCCACGACAAGTGGTGATGTCCTCGCCCGCGTGGGGATTGATCGTGGGCTCAACGGACGGAATAGCGAGGTCATGACGCAGGCAGCGGACGGCGCTACCCGCCGCCGCTGAACCAGAGTGTTATCGTCTTGACATATTAATCGGCGACTTTTTATGCCATTAAGACACAAAGAAAAATCCCGGTGTTTTAGTGGCTTTGTGGCAATTTTGAATTTCCTAAACATCGAGACTAAATGATACCTCTCCGTGATCGAAATCCGTCGGGTACCTTTCCCTTTGTTACCGTTAGTATTATTCTTTTCAATGTCCTCGTCTTTCTTTTCGAACTCTCTTTAGGACGACGCCAATTAGATGCCTTCCTCTTTCAATTTGGCGTTATTCCCGTCAAAGTATTCTATTCAGCAGATATCCCCGGTTCAACTTTCATAAATACCTATTTTCCTTTTCTCAGTTTTATGTTCCTCCACGGAGGGTTCATCCATCTCATAGGAAATATGTGGTATTTGTGGATTTTCGGGGATAATATTGAGGATAAACTGGGGCGTTTCAAATTCATCCTATTTTATCTCCTCTGCGGGATTGGGTCCGCCGTTGTACATGTTTATTTCAACAGTCAATCGGGAGTTCCCTGTGTGGGAGCAAGCGGTGCGATTGCGGGAGTACTCGGCGCTTACATGGTTACCTTTCCAAGGGCGCGTGTACTCGTTCTTATTCCCCTTTTTATTATCTGGGAGATGATCGAATTACCCGCAATTATTGTGCTGGGTTTTTGGTTTCTTATCCAGTTTTTTAGCGGGGCTGCATCTATTTCTTCTGCCCATGGCGGGGGTGTGGCGTGGTGGGCGCATATCGGGGGATTTGCTTTAGGTATCATCCTTATAAAAATATTTCCCAGGTCGAAGTATCGTTTTTAGCAAAAATTTACGATTTGCGAGTTACGCCCCCGATAGATTCATTCGAGGGCTAAAATCGTAAATTCTCACAAAAAAACTCTTCCGATTATTTTGTGTCTTCTGCTATTCCTTCCATTTCTTCCAGTTTTCCTTCGACGATTTCTTCTTCCAGTTTGACTACCTCACGGAAGGCAATCCCTTCCCGCCAGAGAAAGAAAAAACCCATAAGTGTGGAAGGAAGGATGCTGATGGCCCATAAAACAATGGCATAGCTTTGAGCTGCTGTAGTTTGTATTCCAAAGATATCCAGTGATTTTAGGATTGCTATGTGGAATACGCCGATGTATCCGGGCGCCTGGGGCAAGGCAACTGCCAGCGCTAAACAAATGGCAACAAGACATGCGCCCATAAAAGGGAGGTGCATGTGGAAGGAAAATCCGAGGAGATAGATTTCCGCTCCGCCAAGAACCCAGATTACCAGGGAAAGCACCATCATCCATATCGTTTGTGTCTTGTTTTCCAAAATTTTCAAACCATGAACGAAGGAATCATAAAATCCGAAGGCTTTGTCTTTGAGTTTATGCGGCAGGAAAAAGCATATTTTGGAGAGTACTTTTTTGAAGAAATCGGGTTTAATAACGATCAAAAAAAGGGAAACGATGGTAAGTACCCCTACCGCAGCAAATACCTCTGTCCATTTTTTCAGGGAAGGGATAATTGATTCTCTGATGGTGTGTGCCTCATTCGCTGAAAGCGGGATAGCGGTGTTGTGATGAGTTGGATGCGGCAGCAGGGCAATAACAGCCACGGTAAATATGATGAGTCCCAGCATATCAAATATCCGCTCTACGATTACCGTAGCAACGGAAGTTGAGAATTTTACCTTTTCCTTTTTATACAAAATAAATGGCCTCAATACCTCTCCCACACGGGCAGGGAGTATATTGTTTGCCATAAAACCGATGGAGGTGATAGACAACAAATTTAACACAGATACCGGTTTTATATGAGACAATAACCCCTGCCACCGAATTGCCCTTACGACGTAAACCAGAAGGGTTAAAATGAGCGTGGGGATAACATACCAGTAATTTGCATCCTTTAAGGCATTTTTAAGGAGTGGCCAATCGATATTTCTTACAAATAACCATGAGCAAACAATACTGACGATAATACTCAAAATGAATATAATGTTTTTTTTGTTAAATTTCATCGTGACCTTTCAAGAAAAATAAGATTTCAGGTACCGACCGGTATAACTTTTCTCTATCCGTGTTATTTGTTCGGGTGTACCGCATCCAACAACATATCCGCCCGCATTGCCGCCTTCGGGACCCAGATCAATAATATAATCGGCAGACTTGATAATGTCCAGGTTATGTTCCACAATGATTAAAGAATGTCCTGCCTCAACCAATCTCTGAAAGCACGTAAGCAATTTTTGAATGTCGTCCATGTGAAGACCAATTGTAGGTTCGTCGAAGATAAAGAGCATTGTGTCGGCGCTTTCCTGTGCCATATACGTGGCAATCTTGAGTCTCTGTGCCTCGCCGCCCGATAGGGTAGTAGCGGGCTGGCCTAACCGCAAATAGCCCAATCCCGTATCCTGAAGGAATCTCAATCCCTTGGTAATCCTGGGAGATTCATGGAAGAAGACAATGGCTTCATCCACGGTCATTTCAAGAATCTGGTGGATGTTTTTGTTTTTGTACTTTACATCGAGCACCTTTTTATTGAACCGTTTTCCGTTGCACTTGTCACACGTGACGTAGATGTCTGCAAGAAATTGCATGTCAACACGGATGTAGCCGGCGCCCTCGCATTGTTCACATCTGCCGCCAACCACATTGAATGAAAAAGAACCCATATTTAGATTGTGCATTCTTGCATCCCGTGTAGAAGAAAAGAGTCTTCGAATCTCATCAAATACTTTTACGTAGGTGATGGGATTAGAACGCGGGGTGCGTCCTATAGGAGACTGGTCTACAAGAATAACATCGTTAATAAACTGTACACCGTCAATATTTTCATATTTTCCAACGAATCCTGTGTAACCTTCCTTCTTCTTTTTGATCGCTCCGTAAAGGGTGTCTTGTACGAGTGTGCTTTTACCCGATCCTGAAACTCCTGTTATACATACCAGCATGTTGAGGGGAAACGTAACGTCTATACCCTTCAGATTGTTTTGCAATGCCCCCTTTAATACAATGGCATTGCCTGTAGATTTTCTCCGTTTGGAAGGTATTTTAATTGCCTTATTACCTTTTAGATATTGTGCCGTAAGCGAACCGTTGCGTGCAGGTAAATTCTTAAATGACCCATGATAAACAACCGTGCCGCCATTTTCGCCCGCACCTGGCCCAAGGTCGATGATCTCGTCGGCGGCGCGGATGACCTCTTTATCGTGCTCTACAACAACAACGGTGTTCCCGATGTCACGCAATCGTTCGAGTATCTGGATCAACCTGTCAGTATCCCTTGAGTGAAGTCCAATGCTGGGTTCATCCAGTATGTAAAGGGTATTTACCAGCGAAGAACCCAGTGACGTTGTAAGATTGACCCGCTGGGACTCACCGCCAGAAAGTGTGCGAGTCATACGGTCTAAGGTAAGGTATTCCAAACCCACCTTGATCATATAGTCTAATCGTTTTTTGATTTCTTGCAAGAGCAAATGGGCAATGTTCTTTTCGTAATCAGTCAGTTGAAGTCCCTCAAAAAATCGGTAGGCATTATCGATTGTCATGGTGCAAATATCCGATATGTTTTTACCGTCAATCAAGACGTTCAGCGCCTGACTTTTCAACCGCTTTCCGGTGCACGTCTGGCATAAATTGTATCCCCGGTATTTACTCAGGAAA
>Ga0209212_1003798_pt1 | contig 19416 bp, 11 predicted proteins | sample RifGroC2_FD_183996 | JGI IMG/M metagenome (GOLD analysis project Ga0209212, IMG submission 183996) | Groundwater microbial communities from Rifle, Colorado, USA - Groundwater C2 (SPAdes) (version 2) | ecosystem: Environmental > Aquatic > Deep subsurface > Groundwater | place: Rifle, Colorado... | reverse complement strand
TTTCAAGAACCTGATCCACGGGATCCACCGGGCCTCCGACCGGCCGTACGAGTTCGTCCGCAACCGGACGTCGGGCGGCTTGACCGGCTTCTACTACAACTGGAGCGAGGTGACCTTCCCGGGCAACCTGATGGACTGCACGAAGTGCCACCTCGGCAGCTCGTACATGCCCAATGCCCTCCCGGCAGGCGTCCTGGTGAGCACCGAGAGGACCACGACAGGGGACTCGGCCGAGACCCTGGCCGACATCGTCGCGGCCCGGGACGGCGTGCCGAACGACACCGACTGGGTGAACACCCCGATCGCCTCGACGTGCTACTACTGCCACGACAGCGTGCCTGCCCGGGCCCATATGATCCTGGGCGGCGGCAAGATCCGCGCGGAGCGCTGGTCCGCGATCCTGGAGATCACGCCGTAAGAACGCGGCAGGGCGTCAACCCCGAACCGAACGCAAGACGGGAACCCCCGGCCCTTTCTCAAGGGTCGGGGGTTTTTTTTCGGCCGGTGCCCCATCGACCCCTCCTGCGGCGGCTGCGCCGAGTAACGGAGACCCGTAAGCGATGCGGGGGGTTCCGCGCAGCGGCCGGGCGCTCAGAAGGCGCCGGCCTGCTTCGTGTAGGCGAGCCGACCCCCCGCCAGGATGATCTCGACCTGGCGGCCGGTGAGGGTGTGCTTCACCTCGAAGTCGAACCCCTTGGTCACGTTTCTGGCCCTGAGCTGCTGCCCCTTCGCGATCGCTTCCCGGATGTTCGGGATCTCGACCTGGTCCCCCTGCTCGATCCGGCCGTAGTCGGCCTCGTTCGCGAACAGCAGCGGCACGATCCCGAAGTTGATCAGGTTCGCCGAGTGGATCCGCTCGAAGGCCTTCGTGATCACCGCGCGGACCCCCAGGTGGCTCGGGCAGATCGCCGCATGCTCCCGCGAGGAGCCCTGCCCGTAGGAGAGGCCGCCCACCACGACGTTGTGGACCCCCCTCGCCTTGTTCTCCAGCGCCCGCCTGCTGAAGGTGTGATCGACCCCCTCGAAGACGAACTCGGCGTACTTGCCGATGTTCGACCGGTACTTCAGGCGCGCGCCGGCCGGCATGATGTGGTCGGTGGTGATCTTGTCCCCCACCTTCAGCGCCACCTCCCCCCGGATCGTCTCGGGAAGCGGCACGCTCTCCGGCGGCTTGCCGATGTTCGGCCCGCGGCGCACCTCGACCTTCGACGGGTCGTCGGCGGGCGGAAGCACCATCGAGTCGTCCACCAGGAACTTCTTCGGCACCTTCACCTCGGGGAATTCGATCCCGAGTTCGGCGGCCACGTCCCTCGGATCCGCCATCTCCCCCTTCAGGGCGCATGCGGCGGCCGTTTCCGGGGATACGAGGAAGATCCCGGCGTCCTTGGTCCCGGACCGCCCCTCGAAGTTCCGGTTGTTCGTGCGGACCGACACCCCGCCCGACGGGGGGGCCTGCCCCGCTCCGATGCAGAACCCGCAGGCGGTCTCGAGGATCCTCGCGCCGGCGCCGACCAGCGTGGCGACGCTGCTCTCCTTCGCCGCCATCTGTAGGACCTGCCGCGATCCCGGCGCGACGCCGAAGGAGACGTTCGCGCTGATCGTCCGGCCGGAGAGAATTCTCGCGAGCGTGGTGATGTCCTTGTAGGAGGCGTTCGTGCAGGAGCCGACCAGCACCTGGTGGACCTTCTTCCCCGCGATCTCCTTCACCCGGACGACGTTGTCCGGGCTGTGCGGCTGCGCCACCATCGGCTCGAGCGCCGACAGGTCGATGTCGATCACCTTGTCATACTTCGCGGTCCTGTCCGCCTGGAGCCGCGCCCACTGCTCTTCCCTCCCTTGCGCCTTGAGAAACGCCTTGGTCACCTTGTCGGAGGGGAAGATCGAGGTGGTGACGCCCAGCTCCGCCCCCATGTTCGTGATCGTCGCACGCTCGGGAACGGAGAGGGTGGCCACCCCCTCCCCCCCGTACTCGACGACGCAGCCGACGTTTCCCCTGGTGGTCATGATTTCGAGGAGCTTTAGGATCACATCCTTGGCGGAGACCCAGGGGGAGAGCTTCCCCTTCAGGTTGACCTTGACCACCTTCGGGAACGTCATGTAGAAGGGTCCCCCCGCCATCGCCACGGCGACGTCCAGCCCCCCCGCGCCGATCGCCATCATCCCGATCCCGCCGCCGGTCGGCGTGTGGGAGTCGGAGCCGAGCAGCGTCTTCCCGGGAATGCCGAACCGCTCGAGGTGGACCTGGTGGCAGATCCCGTTTCCCGCCCGGGAGTAATAGATCCCGTGCTTCGCCGCCACCGTCTGGAGGTAAAGGTGGTCGTCGGCGTTCTCGAACCCTTCCTGGAGGGTGTTGTGGTCGACGTAGGAGACCGAGATCTCGGTCTTGACCCGGGGAACGTCCATCGCCTCGAACTGGAGGTAGGCCATCGTCCCGGTGGCATCCTGGGTGAGCGTCTGGTCGATCCGGACGGCGACCTCCTGCCCGGGCTTCATCTTGCCCGACACATAATGATTTTTCATGATCTTTTCGACGATGTTCCTGCCCACGATATCCCTCCTTCCCGGATGATTGTTCGGTCGGCCGGCGGCTTCCGCGCACGGACGCCGCCTGTCGACAGTGTCCGGACGGAAGACGGCCCATCATACGCGAAGCGGGGGATGAAATCAACCGCCGGATGCCCCTTCACGCCTTCCGGCGCCACGCCGCGGCGAGGATCCCCGCCGGCGCCAGGAGCAGGATCGCCGGAACGAGCCAGTGGCCGTACGCCTGGAAGAAGGTGGGAGGCGGGTCCCTCCGATAGGGGATGTCGTACCGCTGCGTCCACTCCGCATGCAGCGGGGAGAGCGCGAGAAGGGTCCCGTCCGCCCGCATCGCCGTGGAGATCCCGGTGTTCGTGGACCGGATGACGGGCCGGCGGAACTCGATCCCCCGGGCGAGAGTCATGACCAGGTGCTGATACGGCTCGGACCGCGCGCCGAACCAGGAGTCGTTGGTCACATTGACGAAGACCTGGGCTCCCCCGTCGGCCAGGACGCGGGACAGGCCGGGGAAGAGGCCCTCGTAGCAGATCTGCGGGCCCAGGACCAGGTCTCCGAGCCGCTTGACCTCCGGCCCATGGCCGCGTGCGAAGTCGGCCGTTCGGGGGAACCACCCTTTGAGCGCCGGAACGAGACGGGCCCCGGGGACGTATTCCCCGAACGCCAGCAGCACGGTCTTGTGGTACGGGGGGCCGGCCACCTCGCCGTCCTCTGCGAAGAGGTAGAGCGCGTTCGTCTTCTTCCCCGCCGCTTCGTCGTAACCCCGCGCCCCGGTGAGCAGGGCGATCGAGTGGCGGCGGAGAAACGCCCGCAGGAGCGCGGTGTTTCCCTCTTCCATCGCTCCCGGGAGAATCGTGTCCGGGAACGCGGACTCCGGCCACACCGCGAAATCCGGCCGGCCGCTCCCCGGTCCCGAAAGCCCCTGCGCGGTCAGCTCGAAGTACCGCCGAAGGATCTCCCCCCGGAACCGCTCGCCCCTCTGCGCGCGCTCCTTCGCGAGGTTGCCGATGTTGGCCTGCACGATCAGGACACGCGTCTCCGCATCGGGGGGAGGCAGGGTCTTCCCCCGGATCCAGCCGAGCCCGTTGATCGCCGCGAGGAAGGCCAGAGCGGCCCCGAGGACGCGTCCCCCTTTCCACGTCCCCCGGTTCTCCCAGGCGGCCAGAAACGCGAGGTTGAGAGCAAGGGTCACGGCGCTCAAGCCCTGGAATCCCACGTATTCGGCGAGCTGGTACGCCGGAAGCCGGGCCCACAGCCACGGGTACCCGAGGTTCCACGGGAAGATCATGGGCCAGGCGTATTCCGCCAGGGCGGTGACCGCCGGCAGCAGCCCAAGCTGCGCCCAAACGGGGAGAGGCCCCCCGGAGCGGCAAAGCGACCAGACCACCCCGGCAAGGGGGATGTGAAGGTGACCCGCGGCGCAGAAGAGGAGCAGGACGAGGGCGGACACGGGCCGGGAAAGGTGGCCGAATTCGTGGGCGGTGTGCGCCACCCAGTGCGAGGCGATCAGCGTGAAGACGAACTGTGCGAGCCAGCCCGCGAAGAACACCCGCTTCCACGAGCTCTCGCGGAGCCAGAAGAGCCATAGAGGGACGAAGCCGAAAAGGAGCGCCCAGGGAGGAAAGGGGATGTAGCTGGTTCCCAGGAGGATCCCGGAGAGAACGGGGAGCCGGAACGCGGAGAAACGCACTGCCGCCTTTTCCATCGCCGCCATCGTGCCTTTATAAGCGTTCCGGGGCGCGCTGACAACCTCGTCGCCCCCCGCCCGGAATGCCCGCCGCCCGAACGTGTCGACAGTATTCGAAAGGGGGGGGGAGGGAACATTTCCATTGACATCCCCAAACCCCTCTAATAGCATCGTTTTGCCGCCGTCGAACGGCGTTCGGGGCTCTCACACGAACTTCCAATTTCCGCCGAATATTCCAGGTGATGTGCCGGGGCCGCGCCTCATCGCTTCTCCCCCCGGATCCCCCATCCCAACCCGAAAGGAGGCAGGGCCCCCATGAGACGAAAAAAGAGGTGGCTTCCGCTCGTCGGCACCCTTCTCCTCTTTTTTCTGACGCCGGGGCTGTCGCCGGCGGCGGACCTTCGGTTCCAGAGCTCCACCCAGTACCTCTGGTACACCGACCCGTTCAAGGACGACGACCAAAGCGACCTGGTGCAGTATGTCAAGATCGGGGCGACGAAGATCGACCCGACGGGAAGGTTTTCCGCCTTCGGCTACGGCCGGGTCTCCTACCAGTTCGGCGGGGACAACGATCCCGCCCTGGGCGACGACGACGGCGCCATCGGGCGCCTCTACTTCCTCTACGTGAATTACGCCCTTCCACAGGAGCGCGGCGAGATCCGGTTGGGACGCCAGTATGTCGCGGTCGGCGCCGGGGCCGGGACGATCGACGGGATCCGGGCGGAGGTGCGCAACCTGGGTCCGGTGACCTTCTCCGCCTTCGCCGGGTACGACGTCCGGTTCGCGCAGACGACCGACCGGTCCCAGTCGGGGAACTACCTCTTCGGCGCGTCGGTGGGCGGTTCCTTCCTCAAGGGGAACAACCTCGAGCTTTCCTACCTGAGCAAGTACGACGACGGCGATCAGATCCGGGAGATGGTCGGGCTCCGCGCCGACCAATATCTCCTCGGGAAAGCGAGGGGATACCTCGACTGGCGGTTCGACCTTCTCCATGAATCCACCAGCGAATTCCTGGCGGGGGCCAAGGTCTTCGCCCTGCCGGGGCTTCTGACGCTGACCGGCGAGTATTTCTTTTCCTACCCGACCTTCGACGCGGACACGATCTACACCGCCTTCGCCGTGACCCCCTACTGGGAGGCGCTGGGCCGGGCGGACTGGATCCTCTCCGAAGAGTACACCCTCTACGGCTCCTACACGCGGGGCGACTACGACGGCCCCACGGCCGACGTGGTGGCGCTGGGGGTGCGGGCCCGTCCGAACAGGGTCGCCGGCCTGGGGGTCAACGCCTCGCTGGACTACCGAAGCGGCTACCCCGGCGACCTGACCGGGTTCCGGGTATCGGCCGATTACGCCTGGAAGAAGGCGCTGTTGGCCGCCGGGGTCAGCTACGACGTCTTCCAGCGGGACTCGATGGCGAACGATTTTTCCGCGAAGAAATTCTGGGTCGCCTGCTCCTGCGACTTCCGCAAGGACATGACCGCCAAAATACGGCTGGAGGACACCGTGACCCAGTTCGAAAACGAGTTCCAGGGGCGGGCCTCGGTGGAGATCCGGTTCTGACGCCCGCGCAGGCAAACTGAGGGGGACGATACCGATATGAAAACGATTCTCCGATCGATCCTGATCCTTCTGCCGGCGATCATCCTGGCTTCGGCCGGATTCGCCCGGGAGGACCATACGGGGTACCGGGACCTCAAGTTCAACGAGTGCGCCGAATGCCACAAGGGGGAAGGGGTCCCCCCGAACCACGGCGGCGGTTGGCTGAAGGAGCACCGGATCCCGGCGGCAAGCCCAAAGCGGAACTGTTTCGAGTGCCACGACCAGGGGACCTGCCAGGACTGCCACCAGGGGGGCGGGATCCAGGCGAAGCTCTCGAGCAGCCAGCACAAGCGGGACATCAAGCCGGAAACGCATCGCAGCGACTGGGTCTCGATCCACCCGATCCAGGCGATGTCCAACCCGCAGCAGTGCTCCCGGTGCCACCAGGCGAAGTTCTGCGCCGACTGCCACGGGCGGCTGAACGTGGCCGCACGGACGATCCGGGATCATGCCCAAAGCGGGGGGACGCAGGCCTACATCGCAGCCTTCCCCGACCAGCATGCGGCGGAGGCGCGCCGGAACCTCGCCTCCTGCCAGTCCTGCCACCCGGAAGGCGACGTCTGCCTGACCTGCCATTCGGCGAAGATCGGACTGAAGGTCAACCCGCACCCGAGAGGCTTCAAGGCGGACCGGATCGGGTCGCGCAGCAACAACCGGTCCTGCAAGGTCTGCCATGATTTCTAACGGAAACCATCGAATGGAGGTCGGATCCATGAAGCGGTTCTCGATGCGCCTTGGGATGTTGGGAACGTTCCTCTTCCTGGCCGTCATCCTCAACGGGTGCGGCACCTCCGGGAACCGGGAGGGACAGGTCGGAACCTCCCAAACCTCCTCGGTCGTGGTCCAGAAGGGAGACCCGGTCCTCGCGGCCGCGCCGGGCTACGCCGGGTCGGGTGCCTGCGCCGCCTGCCACCCGAACCAGTTCGCCGGGTGGGGCAAGTCGCTCCACAACGCGCCGCTCAAGACCGTGGCCGAGCTCGGGGACGGCATCTTCGTCAACGACGCCGACGGCAACGGGGTGAACGACTTCAAGGACGGGCTTGACTTCAACGACCCGGCCACCGACGCCATCGCCGACTCGACCCTCAAGGGGCTGCGCCCCAACGCGCCGATTTTGAGCTTCTCCGGCGGAAAATACTACACCCAGCTGGGGCCCTCCGGCACGAAGTTCGAGATCCAGCGGACCCAGGGCGGCAACGGCCTCTGGAAGCAGCGGTACCACACCCGGGTCGGGCGAAGCTACTACGTCTCCCCGGTGCAGTACCAGGAGAAGACCAAGGTCTACGTGAACTACAACGCCTCCCACTGGTACAGCGGCACCACCCCCCGCTACACGGCGGCCTACGGGAGCGACAACCTGGTCGTCCAGTTCGGGGCGCTGGGAGTCGCCGGCACCAACGGCACCCAGCGGTCCTGGGAGAATCGCTGCGCGGGCTGCCACCAGACCGGGCTCGCGGTGAAGGCTGAGACCACGAACTACGGAGGCACCGGCGTCCAGGAGGCGGTGACCGGCTACTCGGAGCTCAACATCGGCTGCGAGAACTGCCACGGCCCGGGAGCCGCGCATGCGGCAAGCCGGAACGCGAGGGACATCATCAACCCGGCGAACTTCGAGGCCCTCGGGGTGACCGGGAAGCGGTTCGCCAACCAGGTGTGCGGCGCCTGCCACCACCGCGGCGAGGGCAACGCCACGATCCTCTCCGGCACGAGCCCCCTGGGCCTGGAGTACCCGGCGCGGTTCGTCTCGGGGGTCGTGCAGCTTCCTCTCCCCGGGGACAGCGTCATCGACAACTCGGCCGGGAACCCCTTCGTGCTCCTCAACATCGGAACCGCGTACTACGGCACCGCCTCCGCGGACTTCGGGGCAGGCGCGCGGGCCATCTATTCGGGATACCGGAACTGGTATGCCGACTACCCCCGCTTCCCCATCTACGTCGCTTCCCGCCAGCACCACCAGCAGTGGACCGACGTCGAGCAGGGGCCGCACGCCGCCGACACCGGTGGGCTTACCTGCTGGGACTGCCACGACCCGCACGAAGGAAAGGGGGACCACCAGGTCCGCAATACCGTCACCGTCGCGGGAACGACCCTTTATACGAACAACGACGACAACACCCTCTGCCTGGCCTGCCACGCCGGGGACTTCGGGCTCACCGTGAACGATGTGCGGATCGGCGGGACGAACGTGAAGAACGCCGTTCTGGCCCACATGGGGACCGAAGCCGTCATGGGCGATAGCCACATCGCGGGTCTGTATGACCCGGCGGGAACCGGCGTCGGGCGGTGCTCGAAGTGCCACATGCCCAAGACCTCCTCGTCGGCCATCACCACGGCCTTCGGGACCGGCCTCAAGGAAGGGGACATCCACAACCACACCTTCAACACCATCTGGCCGAGCGCGAACCTCCGGCTTCCCTTCGTATCCGGAGCAGACCCCGCGGAAATGGCCAATTCCTGCTACTCCGTGGGATGCCACAACAACAACCCGGCCAGCGTTGGCTACGTGAGCACGGTCGCCGAGTGGTCGGCGTCCGGCCACGCGGACTTTACCGGAGAGCCGTTCCGGCATTGGGACGCCGACGGCGCGGTCCCGACCTCCTGCGCGAAGTGCCACAGCAGGCCCGGCTTCCGGGATTTCGCAACCGACGGGGTTGTGAACTCGGCGGCGAAGCTGGGGACTAAAATCTCCTGCGGGGCGTGCCACACGGAGGAAGGGGACGGCACCACGCTGTGGGACGAGCGCGCCACCTACACGGCGCTGGACAACGTCCTCTTCCCCTCCGGGCGGAGGGCGAGCCTGGCCGACGACAGCAACATGTGCATGGCGTGCCACCAGGGACGCGCGTCCAAGGTCCAGGTGGACGCGGCGATCGCGGCCGGCGGGGAGAACAACCTCACCTTCGTCAACAACCACTACTTCGCCGCGGCCGCGACCCTGTTCGGCACCGAGGTCCTCGGCGGGTACGAGTACGGGGACAACGTCTACGTCGGGCGGTTCGCGCACGTGCCCGAACGCGACACCTGCATCGAGTGCCACATGGGCAGGACCGCCGATCTTCGGAAGAACAACCACACGTTCTTCCCGAAGACGGAGTACTGCGTGGCGTGCCACATCACGACGGTCGCCGTCCCGGACAACCCGGCCGATCCGGCGAGGTTCCGGGACATCCGGCTTACCCTTCTTCCCCCCGCGATCGACTTCAACGGGAACGGGGACGCCAATGAGGGGCTCTACTTCGAGATCTGGGGAACGGCCCCCGATAACGTCGTGAACGACAACGTCGTCAACCGCCTGCTCCTGGCGATCCAGGCCTACGCGGCGGCAGCCCCGCCTGACGGTACAGGCGTACCGATCGTCTACGCGCCCGGCGTCTACCCGTACTGGTTCATCGACACCAACGCCAACGGCCTGGTCGACCCGGGGGAGGCGGTGTTCGCCAACCGGTACGTCGCCTTCGACGCCACGCTCCTCAGGGCGGCCTACAACTACACGGTGGTCCAGAACGAGCCGTGCGGATACATCCACAACGCGCGGTCCCTCCTCCAGCTGCTCTTCGACTCGATCCGGGACCTGGACCCGAACGCCGTGCTCGCACCCACCGTGCTCATCCGACCCTAGACGGGTCGGCAGGAAAACGGTCCAAAAGGCCCCCGCTCCGGCGGGGGCTTTTTCTTTCTTCGCGGGCGGGCTTCCCGTTGGGCCAGGCCCTCGTCAACATCGCTCCGTCCCCCTTCCCGGGACTTCCTCCCGGGAAGGAAAATCCGTTTCCCGCGGATGTTTATCGGTATACTATGGGGAAAATCGCCATGCATCGACCGTCCCCTAAGAAAATCCACCGTCTCCCGGGCCTGCCGAAGAAGCCGGGCGTCCCCGCTCACTTCGCAAGACCCCGACCTCACGAGGGCAACCCGTGAGAAAGAAACTGTTGATCGGCCTCGCCGCGGTGATGGTCTTCCACGTTGTCGGCAGCATCTTCGTCATCCGCGGCCTCAACGTCATCCTCTCCCACCAGAGCCTCTGGGAGCACCAGGAGGAGCTCATCGACCGCTACGAGGAGCTCGAGGTGGGGATCCGGGACACGATCATCGCCCTGTACCGGTACCGTTCCGGGGAGATCCAGGATCTGAAGCACGCCGTCCTGGATATCCGGACGTTGGAAGGCGAACTCGAGGAGGCGCACCGGGCCTCGGAGACGATGGAGGGAAAGCTGTGCGGGGAGTGCCACGCCCAGCGGCCGACGAACGTCGGCGAGATCCGCGCCACGCTTGCGGATCTACGGGGAAGGCTCGGGGAATATCACGACCGCTTCGCGGGGAAGGCCGACCCGGAGATCGTGAAAGGACAGGTCCCGACGGACGATGAGATCATCGGCCAGGGAAAGGCCATCGCGGAGCGGATCTCGGAGACCCTACGGTCCTACCGGCACATGCGGAACGAGGTGGGAGAGAGGACCGGGGAGCTGGTCGACCGGTCGAAGCTGACCGTCTACCTGGTCCTCTCCCTTTCCATCGCCCTGGTCCTGCTGTCCTTCGTCGTCATGATCCAGGCGGTGACCCGTCCCGTGGACGCCTTCGTCCAGGGGATCCGGAGCGTGAAGGAAGGAGACCTCCGGAGGAAGCTCGAGATCCGGTCGAAGGACGAGATCGGGTACCTGGCGGGCGAGTTCAACAGCATGATCGATCGCCTGAACGAGATGCACGTCGAGAAGGACAGGAACCTGGCGGACCTGGCCGATTTCAATGCGCGACTCGAAGAGAAGGTGAAGGAGGCGACGGTCGACCTTGCCAGGGCCAACCAGGAGTTGAAGAACGCCCAGGAGCAGATGGTGCGGGCCGAGACGATGGCTGCGATCGGGACCCTCTCCTCGGGCATCTCCCACGAGCTCAGCACCCCCTTGAGCGTCGTCCTGAACATGGCCCAGCTCGTAAAGCAGGACGTCCGGGACGATCCGGCCCTCCTCAAGGACATCGAGGTCATCGAGTACGAGGCGAACCAGGCGATCAAGATCACGCGGAGCCTGCTGGGCTTCGCCCGATCCACCCAGTCCAGGAAGGAGATCACCCACGTCAACGACGTGCTGGAGGACCTGTTCAAGATCCTGGAGTTCCAGCCCAAGGCGAAATCGATCCGGCTTGTGAAGCGGCTCGCCCCCGGTCTCTCCCCGATCCGGGCCGGAAGCGGGCAGCTTCGGCAAGTCTTCCTGAACGTCATCCTGAACGCGGTGCAGGCGATGCCCGGCGGGGGCGAGCTCCGCGTCGTCACGAGCAACCGGTCGGAGCCGCTCTCGGAGGGGGTGGAGATCGAGATCACCGACACGGGCGTGGGGATCCCCCGGGAGCAGATCAAGCAGATCTTCCAGCCCTTCTTCACGACGAAGGAACAGGGAACGGGCTTCGGCCTCGCCATCACCTACGGGATCATCCGGGAGCACAACGGCCGGATCGACGTGGAGAGCGTCGAAGGGCAGGGGACCACGTTCCGGATCTTCCTTCCGAAGGGCACGGAAACGGCCGCTCCATGAACCGGAATATCCTCATCGTCGAAGACGACGCGAACCTCTCGGCCGTGCTGGCCCGAGTGCTGCGCAGGGAGGGGTACGAGGTGGCCGTCTCGAGCACCGTCCGGGAGGGGATCGAGCTTCTCCACAAGGAGGCTCCCGGGGTCGTCCTGACGGACATCTACATGCCCGACGGGCAGGGGATCGAGATCCTGGAGAGCGCCAAGTCGATCGGCAAGCACACGGACGTGATCGTCATGACCGCCAACGCCACCGTCGAATCGGCGATCGAAGCGATGAAGAAGGGGGCCCACGACTATCTGCTCAAGCCGTTCCAGGTGGACGAGCTTCTCCTCCACGTCCGGAAGATCTTCGAGCGAAGGGCGCTCATCGAGGAGAACGTCTACCTCAAGGAGGAGCTGAAGAGCCGGTCCAGGCACGCGGACCTGACCGGCGAGTCCCTCCCGATGCGGCAGCTCTTCGAGGTCGTCGCGAGCGTCTCCGGCAGCGCCTCCAGCGTGCTGATCCAGGGGGAGAGCGGGACCGGCAAGGAGCTGGTCGCCCGGGCGATCCACTTCCGGGGGAACCGGGCCGACAGGATGTTCGTCCCGATCAACTGCAGCGCGATCCCGGAGAACCTCCTCGAGTCGGAGCTGTTCGGCCACGTCAAAGGGGCGTATACCGGCGCGACGGAGAACAAGAAGGGACTCTTCGAGTACGCGGACAAGGGCACCCTCTTCCTCGACGAGATCGGCGACCTCTCCAGGGCGCTCCAGGCGAAGCTCCTGCGAGTGCTCGAGGACGGCAAGGTCCGGCGGTTGGGGGACTTCCGCGAGATCGAGGTGGACACCCGGATCGTGAGCGCCACCAACAAGGACCTGCCTGCGCTGATCCGGCAAGGGGAGTTCCGGGAGGACCTGTACTACCGGCTGGCCGTGGTCCCGATCCGGATTCCCCCCCTGCGCGAGCGGAAGGGAGACATCCGCGTTCTCGCGGGCCAGTTCGTCGCGAAGTTCGCGACCGCCAGGGAGCGGGAGATCCGTTTCACCGACGAGGCGATGGAGGTCCTCCTGGCATATGGCTGGCCCGGCAACGTGCGGGAGCTCAGGAACCTCGTGGAGCGTCTCACGATCCTCAAGCCGGGCAGAAGCATAACGCCGGAAGATCTGCCAAGGGAGATGCTGGGAAAGGAAACCGCGCAGGCGGCGATCGAACCGGCCCTTGGCTACCAGGACGCCAAACAGAGGCTCCTGGACGACTTCCATCGCGGGATCATCGGCAACGCCTTGCGGGAACACGACGGCAACGTTTCCAGGGCATCCGAAAGCCTCGGCATGGACCGGGGAAATTTCCAGAGACTCATGCGTCGCTACGGCATCCGGTCCGCCGCGTTCCGGGAGGAACAATAGTGCGTCATTCCCCGTCTCGCGGGAAATCCTTCGTGATTTGACGGGTTCGCCGCTTCTCCTCCCCGGGATGCGTCGATCGGGCCGCAAGAAGAACGCGTTCCAAAACCGCAACCACGATCTCTCCGCGCTCGTTTCCCCTGGAAATACGTAGAGTTCCATCCACGAGTCAGGGATTCGATTTCTGGCGCGGAAATTGCGTATCTGCGCGATGTGGAAAACATCCTTGTTGTAGACGACGATTCCCATTTCCGGGAAATCATCGAACGCGTCATCCGGCGCAGCCACGCGTGCTCGGTAAACACGGCGGCAACCGAGGCCGAAGCGTGGGAGCAGGTCACGCAAGGACCCTGCGACCTCGTCCTTCTGGATCTGTATATCGACGGAAAGAAGAGTTGGGACACCTTGAAGAGGATCGGAAGCCTGCCGGATGCCCCCCCCGTGATACTGGTTTCCTGCGAGGACACGAAAGAGAACCTGGAATACGCGAAATCCCTGGGAGTCGTCGACTTCCTGCCGAAACCGATCGATTTCGCGCGTCTTAAATCGACCGTCGACGCCGCCCTCCTCAAGAAACGTGAGGAAAGGGCGTCTCGCGCATAGGCGGATGCGCCATTCCCGCCGCTCCCATAACCTTTCATAAAAACAACAGAAACAAAGTGTCCCTCGGGGGGGTGCGTCGGAAATGCCCCACATCGGGACCCTCCCTCCAGGGAAATCACACCTTGATTCAAGAGCTTATATGTTGGCACGGTTCTCGCCTTGAGAAGGTTACGAACAGACCTTTGCGCTCGGAGGAACGCCGTGAGAAGGACCGGATTCGTCACAACATTTTCAGGAAAGGGAGGTGATCGCGCAGGGACGTCCAACCGGATCGGTTTGTCGCGTCGGCTTGAGTGAGGGAATGCCAACCAGATATCGGTACTTAAGGAGGGAACGGTGAGAAAATCATGGATTGCACTGGCCATTCTGGCCATGTTCCTGCCCGTCCTGTTCATGGGGTGCGCTGGAGACGACGGAGCCCAAGGTCTCCAGGGTATTGAGGGCCCACAAGGCGGAACAGGACCGCCGGGATCGGATGCTACTACTGCAGCCAATCCTGAGTCTTGTGCCGTCTGTCACGGTAACGTGGCAGCGACCCACGCCGCCACGGGGGTCGCAAGCATCAGCAATGTTGCATCAGCGCTGGACGGTGATACCGGTATTCTCGAAATTACGTTTAACCTCAAGGTTGATGGTGTGAACAATGATGCTTATACGGTTCGTCGTGCTTATGTGAACTGGGACAACCAGGCTCTGGCCACCGACCCCAACTACCCAGGCGCACGCAGCACCTTCCAGCGGGATTCTCTTTCGACAACCGCCGATGTATCGCTTGCGGCCAGCGCCGGCAATTACACGGTCACCGTTGTCGCCGGCAAAGTCATTGACGATGCCACCTATCTGTTCCAGCTGACGAATGCGGCAGGCGATTCACGGCCGGTGGTCGTCGCGACAAATGGCACGCGGCACCTTCGCGATCTCGTGTCCAACGATGGCTGCAAGAAATGTCACGGAGAGACTGTCTTTCGTGGCGGCAGCCATTATGCATCGGCTGGTGAAGACTGCCAGATCTGCCATACGAGGGCTGCCCGCTCATACTACAATGCCTTTAAGGATGCTGCGGGGAATTGGGACACCACCACTTATACTGGTTGGGGGGGCAACCTTCCGATCTATGTTCATGGCGTTCACAACTCCCACAACATGCCCGCGGGCGTGGCGTACTTCCATGGAGAGGAGTGGTCGGTGGGGTACCCGTCGGACATGCGGAACTGCGTATCCTGTCACGTGACGACCGACCAGCTTTCGGCGGCGGTCGAAGCGCCTGTTTCGCGTTACCTTTGCTTCTCCTGTCACCAGTCCTGGGACGGTTTTGTCGACCATGATGGAAATGCTCTGATTGCCGCAGGCAATTTCCATAGGACATTGGCAGCCGACGCAGATTGCATGGCGTGCCATGGTTTAAGCACTTCGATGGATGAAGCCGGAGATTTCCACAGTTCCTTCGAGTCTACCGATGCCCATTACAACTCGTTCTACAGAGGCAAGGACATCTCCTTCGAGAATCCGGACAACATTTCCTTCCAGGTTACGGGCGTGACCAAGACCGGGGACAATGTCACCTTCACCTGGACGGCCTCGAAGAACGGCGTGGCCGTCGATCCTTGCAACACGAACATCGACAGCGGGCCGGTGTTCAGCGGCAGCAACGTCGGCGCCTACCTGTCGTACGCAATAGGGGACGACTGGGTGAACGACGGCGTCGGGACTTCGCCCGGCCAGCCTTTGGGTGCAAGAAACCTGTTCTCCTCTCTTACAACCACTTGCGCGTCCAACGTGGCGACCACGACCGGTCTGACGATCAGCTCGGCAGCCGCCGCCGCCGAAAAAGTGGTGCTCGCCATCGGCGGGAAGGCGAAAGCCAAGCACGCGGCAACCGGCAACGGGTACTTCGTCCGCTTTCCGTCTCCCACCTATGCGTTCAACATGGCGGACGGTTCCGCTGCAACTGCGCGGCGCAATATCGTGGACAACGCCAAGTGCACCGGCTGTCACGCAGGGACCATGTACCAGCATGGCGGCGACCGTATCGATAATGTTCAACTCTGCGTGATCTGCCACAACCCGTCTTCCAATGACAAGAACAACCGGCTGACCCGATACCAGATCGTCAATGCGGACGGTTCGGTGAACACGAACGCCACGTATGATGGCAAGACCGCTGAATCATACGATCTGCGGTACATGCTCCATGCCATTCATGGCGTCGGCTTCAGCGAGACTACCTGGGTGATCTACAGAAGCAGGGGCGTCTACGCTTTTGCGACGGAGGATATGGCCAAGCCGACGGGATGGCCGACGGACGGCATGACGATCTATGGCTCCACCAATGGCTCGACCATCGCGCATAACTGGACGGTCATCCATTATCCGCAGCCTGTGAATGATTGTTTGGCCTGCCACAATGCGGGTACCTACGAAGTTCCGGATCAGACCAAGGCCGTCGCCCTGACGGTGGATGCCGGTACTTCCTGGGCGGACCAGAGCGATGACATCTCGATCGGGCCTGCGGCTGCCGCGTGCACCAGCTGCCACAATTCCGCTCCGGTCCGGTCCCATGCAATTACGTTTGGTTATAAGGCGATTGTGGACAAGTATGAAATGATTCTATTGTCTCTGTGAAAGGCAAAGATCCAGGGAAAAGGGCCCTTCGGGGCCCTTTTCCCCTCCGACGATGTCGCTGAGCGTGGTGGCGGTGCCGTAGGAAAGACCCGGGCGTTCCGGCCCTGACGCAAACCACGTACGCTGAGCCCGGTCCCGTCATGGGGCCGGGCTCATTGCGTTTTGGCCGAAGAAATTTCGATTGACACGCCGGGTTCCATCTGCGTACCGTAGCACGGCATCATGAGAACGTTTCCTGGAATCAAAAAACCCTCTAACGACCTGCCACCGCTTCAGTGAGGCCTCCGCCCGACAGACCGTAGCATGGGGGGAGCAGAACGGTAGGAAGAACCGGTTTCCGGTTTTCTTCGTGGAAAGGGGGTGATCGCGCAGGGACGTCAGGCATGATCGATCTTCCACGTCGGCATTTGAGGGAGTGGCGCAACGTCAACCGTGTTCAAAGGGGGGGGTGGTGAGAAAATCTTTTGTTGTACTGGCACTCTTGTCCATTATCGTGCCCGTTCTGTTCATGGGGTGCGAGGGAAGCGACGGAGCGACCGGCGCGCAGGGGCCTCCCGGAGCCCCAGGGGCGCCCGGGGCGCCCGGAGCGGGCATCCAGGCCGACGAGTCCTGCGTCGTCTGCCACGGCGCGGGGCGCGCATATGACGTCGCTACGATGCACGGGCTCGACGCGGGGGCCGGGACCGTAACGGCCGCCATCGACAACGTCACGTTGTCCCCGGCCGGGGACAACGTCATTACCGCGGTGAATTTCGACTTCGCGGCCTCGACCAGTGCGGGGGCCGCGGTCGCGCCGGACATCCTTCTTACCCCGTCGGGAAGCAACCTCGCCTACGCGAGGTTTTCCATCACCAGACTGGTGCCCGGCACGGACTATCCGCTGGGGCCGGGGGTGACGACCTACGAGCCCGACCAGTGGGCCACCTACGTCGCCGAGCAGCGCGTCGCCGCGCGCCTGGCTCACAACGGCGGCGGCAACTACACCTACACCTTTACCGACGGCTCCGTGCCGACTGCGGAGTTCAACGGCGCCCACACCCACCGTGTGTCGATCCGGATTTCCGACATACCGGACGTGCCGGTGCTGAACCAGACGGTCGACTTCGTGCCGGACGTCTCACCGTTCACCTCGGTCCCCCCGGCCCGCAACATCGTCACGACGGCCGCCTGCAACGAGTGCCACGATCCGCTGGGCGTCACTCCGCAGTTCCACGGCGGGGCCCGCCGGGAGACCGGGTACTGCGTGAACTGCCATAACCCCACGTACTGGACCGCTTCGTACCCGGCCACCGGCCGGAACGGGCAGCTGGCGGTCCTGGTCCACAAGATCCACACGGCGCAGGCCTTCACGATCCGAACCGCCGTTCGCGATTTTACCGAAGTGACCTTTCCCCAGGACGTCCGCAACTGCAACAAGTGCCACAAGGGCACGGACGGGCAGAACTGGTACACCCGCCCGAGCGCCGAGGCCTGCGGCTCCTGCCACACCGAGGTCGACTTCGCCACCGGCGCCGGGCATAGCGGCGGCCCACAGGCGGACAACCGCCTCTGCGCGGTTTGTCATCCGCCGACAGGCGGGCTCGCCGGCATCATCGACAAGCACCTCACCACGGTTGCGACTCCCAACAACCAGGACGTTCCGGCGAACCTGTCCAACTTCGAGTACGTGATCGACGAGGTCACGGTGGACAGCGACAACGCGGCGGTGGTCACCTTCCACATCGACAAGGACGGCTCGCCGCTCGATCTTGCCACCTACCCGCCCACCGGCTTCACGGGCGGGCCAGCGTTCCTGCTCGCGTACGCGCTTCCGCAGGACGGCGTCGCGGCGCCGACGGACTACAACAACCTCGGCAGGAGCGCCGGGCAGCCGGCCAGCGTATCCCTGGCGAGCGTGGCCTCCTCCATGACCGGCTCGGCGGCCGCCTACACGGCCACCCTGTCGTCCGCGCCCTTCCCGGCCGGCGCGACGCTGCGGGCGGTCGCCCTCCAGGGGAGCTTCACCCAGACGGGCGTCGACCTCGATGGGAACTCCTCCACCCCCGCCGTGAACGTCGGCCGTCCCACCCCGTCGTTCGTGAAAGCGGTCACCGGCGACGCCGTTCGCCGCACCGTGGTCAAGAGCGGCTACGAAGACGGGCAGCCCGTCGGCTGCCTGGAGTGCCACGAGACCCTTGCGTTGCACGGCGGGAGCCGCGTCAACAACGTGCAGGTCTGCGTGACCTGCCACAATCCCAACCTGAGCAGCAGCGGGCGCACGATCGACCCGGCGACCCAGACCATCAATCCTAACGTCGTCGCCGCCGTCGGCTCCGATCCCCTGGTCTACCCCGAGGCGTCCATGCACTTCAAGAACCTCATCCACGGAATTCACTCATCCCACCTGCGGACCACCGACTACGAGTTCGTCCGCAACCGGACGTCGGGCGGCTTGACCGGCTTCTACTACAACTGGAGCGAAGTGACGTTCCCGGGCGACCTGAGCCGCTGCACGAAGTGCCACGTCGGCACCTCCTACAAGGCCGATCTGCCCGAAGGCGTCCTGGTGAGCACCGAGAGAACCACAACGGGAGACTCGGCCGAGACCCTGGACCACATCAACGCGGCCCGCGACAGCGTGCCCAACGACACCGACTGGGTGAACAGCCCGACCGCCTCGGCGTGCTACTACTGCCACGACCGCGGCGTCGCGGCGGACCACTTCCGCCTCAACGGCGGCGCCATCCGCGCCGAGCGCGAGTACGCGGTCGGCGCGACCGCCCCGTAAGCGGAAACGAACCGGGGATCCGACGCCGCACCCGGGCAAATCAGAGGGAGAGCAGCCCGGCCCCTGCGAGGGGGCCGGGCTTTTTTTTTGCCTCCCGATGGCGCGCGCTTCCGGGACTCCCGGATGCGGCGCCTCTACGGCAGGTCGATCTGTCCGCGGATCTCCCCGCCCGGGTTGACCGCGGTGTGGACGTTGTAGTAGAGCAGGCCGTCAAGCAGGAAAGGCGCCACGATTACCAGAAACGATAGGCCGAAGCGTATTTTTCGATTCATCGGAGATCTCCTCTTGCCGTCCTCCGGCTGTTCCGAAACCGTTGGTCCGTTTTTCCCAAATTCGGGGACGATACCCCTACGATGTTGGGCCCGCCGGGATTGTTTCCGGCGGCCGGACGGGGAATACGGATAAACGAAAGGGCCCGGGAAGGAGCCGGGGGGCGGGTTGTTTCAGCGCCCCCGGAAGGCGGGCTTGTGCTTCGAAAGGAAGGACTTCTTCCCCTCGAGGAGGTCTTCGCTCTCCATGCACCGGCGGATGAGCTCCTCCGCCTCGCGCGCCTCGTCCGGCGGAAGGCCACGGAAGGCCATGCACAGGGACAGGATCCGCTTCGTCCCGCGGATGGACAGAGGGGCGTTCTCCGCGATTTCCTTCGCCATTTCGTAGACAACCTGCGACAGTTCCTCGGGGGGACAGACCCGGTTG
>Ga0209212_1003797_pt1 | contig 19423 bp, 22 predicted proteins | sample RifGroC2_FD_183996 | JGI IMG/M metagenome (GOLD analysis project Ga0209212, IMG submission 183996) | Groundwater microbial communities from Rifle, Colorado, USA - Groundwater C2 (SPAdes) (version 2) | ecosystem: Environmental > Aquatic > Deep subsurface > Groundwater | place: Rifle, Colorado... | reverse complement strand
CGCCTGCTCAACGGCATATTCGTCGTACTCGTTCATCCTGAATGCCAGGTCGGTCTCGTCGTACCAGGTCCCGTCCCCGTTGACCTTGAACCTGGATGCCATGTCAGGCACCTGCTTGATGCAGACCAGTATTTTCATCGCATTCCTCCTGATTCAGAACCAAATATGCCACGAAGACTCGAAGGCACGAAGAAGTGCATGTGCGGCTTTAAGGCTTAATAATCCATCGGCGTTAAGACTTTCTTAGTGTCTTGGTGCCTTCTTGTCTGAATTTTGTTTTCATTCAGACCCAAACATACCATGAAGACTCGAAGGCCCGAAGGAATTTATCTGAGGCCATTGGCTTGTTTAATCCGCGCATTCTTAAGATTTTCTTCGTGCCTTAGCGCCTTCGTGGCGTAATTTTGTTTTCCTTTTTTCACAGAATTTAACTTTCAGCTATCCTTGCTGCAACGATCTCGGCCAGATCAACCGCCTTCAGTTTCTCTTCGCAGTTGTTGATCTTTATCCCGTCCTCGAACATGGTGAGGCAGAAGGGGCAGTTGGATACAAGGAGCGGGGCTCCCGTTGCCTGGGCCATGGTGACCCGCGCACCGTTGATCCTCGTCCCCTGCTTCTCCTCGGCCAGGACCCTGCCGCCTCCGCCTCCGCAGCAAAAGCTCTCGTACCCTGATTTCTCCATTTCCCTGATCCGACCGCCAGCAGTCTTGAGCACAGCACGCGGCTCGTCGATGATATTCATGTAGCGTCCCAGATAACAGGAGTCGTGGTAGGTGAACTCGAAGGGTGATGGCTGTATCAACAGCCTCTTGTTACTAATAAGCCCGTTGATATAGGTGCTGTAATGCTCGACATCGATCTCCAGCCCCAGGTCCCTGTAATCTCTCTTAAGCGTATTAAAACAGTGGGGGCAGGTGGTGACGATCTTTTTGACGCCGTACGCTTTAATACGCTCGATATTCTCCGCGGCCATTGTCTGGTAGAGGTACTCGTTCCCCAGTTTTCGCGGCGGCTCGCCGCAGCATTTCTCCTCTTTACCGAGGATGCCGACCCGGACGCCCGCGGCATTGCAGATTTTGACGAAGCTCCGGGCAATTTCCCGGTTTCTCTTGTCAAAGGAAGCGAAGCACCCGACAAAGTAAAGGATGTCAACATCGCTGTCCTGCTCCATGATCTTTACGTTGAGCCCGTCGGCCCATTCCCCCCTACGCGCATAGGCAAGGCCGAAGGGATTGCCGTTCACTTCGATATCGTTGATCGCGGTCTTCACCTCGTCGCCGGGGAAGGCCCCCTGCATGAGGGAAAGGTCCCTGCGCATCTCAAGGATCTTGTTCACGTGCTCGATATTCGCCGGGCAGATATGCTGGCAGGCATAGCAGGTGGTGCAGGCCCAGAGCACGTCCTCGCTCACGGTCTCGATCAAACCTGCATCGGGCTTGGTGAAAGCTACCTCGCCGATCTGCTTCACGACCTTCATGGGAGACAGGGGCTTGCCCGTGGCATAGGCCGGACAGCGTTCCTGACAGCGTTTGCAGGTGGTGCAGGCGTCGGCGTCGAAAATATCCTTCCACGCAAGGTCATTGACCTTTGCAGCGCCGAACTGTTTTGCGCCTTCGTCCTCCAGGTTGATCGTCGCTATGCTTCCTTTGGCCGAAAGATCGGTGAACAGGTAGTTGGTGGAGGTTGTAAAGATGTGGCGCAGCTTGGTGAAGGGAATGACGGCGATGAAGCCCATGCTCAGGAAAAAGTGGACCCACCAGAGCATCTTATGGGTACGGTACAGGGCCTCGGGTGTCATGCCGAGGAAGAAGAGCTCCCCGAAGAGCGTGCCAACAGGCGAGAAGAGCGCAAGATCGGGATTGGTCACCAGCTCGGTATCAGCGATCCGCAGCCCTTCGACGACAAAGCCCGTCACCAGGATGGCAAAGAGCAGCGCGTGCACCACATAATCGTCGATGATAGTATCCAGGCCTTCCGGCTTCATGAAAAAGCGGCGCACGAGAAGCCCGCCAAGCATGACCAGCGCAACAAGGCCGGCCAGATCGAGGGTCAGGGAGAATACCTTATAGAAGGCCCCTTTGAGGAAGATCCAGTCAAAAACCGGTTCGGTGAGATCGACCTGAGCCATGACAAGAAGGGTGCCGATGAAGAGGAGGCCGAAGCCCCAGAAAAAAAGAGCATGGAGAGCGCCGGGGCCGAACACGCGCAGCACCTGGATCTGGCCGAACATGTTCTTCAGGAGCAAGAAGATCCGTTTCGGCAACCGGTCAAGCCTGTTCAGTTCTTTTCCCCGTTTATAGGTGGCAAAGCGGCGGTAAAAGCCGTACAGAAGCACAGCGATGGCGATAAAGGCGAAGAGATACATCGGCAGTATGACGCCGTGACCGACGTTCCAGTATATTTCCCGCGTGGCTTCCATTGAGTGCTCCTGAGGGGATTTATTTCATACTCGTATTATGCTTTTTTTCAACGTTCCTGTCACGCTTGATGTTCTCGCAAAAACCAAATTTAATGATCGCCTTAACCAGCGGGCAATCACAAATGCCAACACCAATAAGCGCTATCCCGCATCGGGTTGAAGGCCTTGTTAGCGATCCTTTTTGGCTCGAACTAAAGCCGACACCTTAAACTCGTGATTATCTAGAACAAGCGACAGCTATGAAAATCAAAACGAGACATATGCTGCGGTTAAGTACGCCGCACGAGTTTGTTCAGATCGGCATCGAAGGTAAACAAGTGGTCTTCGGCGGATGCGGCCTTGGCGCAAAGAATACAATCAACGATGTCAAGGCCATGTTCTGAGCACAGAGTCAACGCTCGGATAAGTTCCTGCTGATCGTCATTCGCGATCCCCTTATAACGTAAGATATCGATAAGACTCCCGGCAGCCCGGGCCCGGGGAACTTTGTAAATCTTTGTCAGAACATACATGCATTCGGCGATGACGCTTTCGAGAATGACGGCCTTTACGCCGCCGTGATTCACCTTGTCGAAGAACTCCTTCGCCTTCGCATGCAGAGCGGGATCATCTGCGACGAGATAGCGGACAATGGTGTTGGTATCAGGCAGACTTCTTGCCGGTTTTTTCACGGACCGCAACCTCCCACGCTTTGTCTTTCATCTGCCTCCTGGAGGCGCCCGGCTTGACGTTGCCGGCGTATTCACGGAGCGAACCGGCGGCGTCCCGCACCGGCTTTACCATGACAATATCGTCCTCTACTTCGAAATAGACGGCATTGGCGTTCAGTCTTTCCCGGATTTCCTTTGGGATCGTCACCTGCCCCTTTCGCGTGATCTTAACTGCCGCGGTCGACATTGCATTTTACCTTACCTTTCTAATTAGCATTACTTGTTATAATAGTAATACATTTTCATGATGTTGTCAATATCCCTGACGCCCTTGAAAAGATGTTGGGCACGATGACCCGTTTTGCCCAACCTGTCAACTATCAATTCAGGGCTTTAGTTTTTCTTTGCGCGCTTTGCGACTTTGCGCGGGACGCTTTGCTTTTCGACCTATGTAGTCGCTAAAAAATATACTTCTCCGCCTCAATGGCCGCGTCAGCCAACTGCCGCTTCGCCTGGAGAAGACCTGTGGCGTCATAGGTGGTGAATCGCCCGATCCCGCTCAGAAGCTCTGCCAGGCTGCCTCCCTTTTCAATGAAGTAGGCCGCCTTGCGGGCTGCGGTGGCGGTCTGCTCCGCGGCGTTGAAGGTAAAGACCTTCACTGCCGCTGATACGGATTCCTTTTTGGCTTTGCTCAGCCCCGGCATGATCTTTTCAGCGCGCAGGACGGCGCTCTCGATGGCAAAGGTGTTGATGGCGATCTCGGCGACGGCCATGAGAATCTCCTGCTCGTTCTTGATGCCCGTCATATGTTTCTTCACGCTGCCCCAGGTGAGCACCAGGAAGATCTTCTTCAGATTGGCAAGCAGCGTCTTTTCAGCAGCAAAGGGGCCGGCGGCCTTGGACCCCTCGCTTGACGAGGACGTAAGCTCTTTGAACGCCTTCTTCGCCTCGCTCTTCAGCGGAAGCTCATCCTTCATGGCCCGCGCCAGGATGGTTCCGGGGATCAGGAGGCGGTTGATCTCGTTCGTCCCCTCGAATATCCTGTTGATCCGTTCATCGCGGTAGTACCTTTCCGCCGGGTAGCCCTGGACGAATCCATAGCCGCCGTAGATCTGCACCACCTCGTCCACCACGTCGGCGAGGACCTCGCTGCAGAACACCTTGGCAATGGCGCATTCAATGGCATATTCCTCGATGCCCTTCTGGTAGGTCTCATAGTAGTTGGGGGTGTCCTGCGCAATGGTCGCCAGCTTATTGTCGATCATGCCTGCCAGGCGATAGACGAGCGATTCCGCTGCATAGATCTCAGCCGTCATATCGGCGATCTTCTCCTTGATGGCGCCGAAGCTTGCGATGGGAACGCCGAATTGCTTCCTTTCGACGGCGTATTTTATCGCATCGCCGAGAGAATGCTTCGCTGCCCCGGTCACTCCCGCGCCGAGCTTGAAACGGCCGATATTGAGCACGTTGAAGGCGATCTTGTGCCCCTTGCCGATCTTGCCGAGCAGGTTTTCCACCGGCACCTTGGCGTTCTCGAGAATGATCTGCGTGGTGGAGGTGCCCCTGATCCCGAGCTTTTTCTCCTCGGCCCCCACGGAAAGCCCCTCGGTGTTCCGTTCCACGAGAAAGGCCGTAAAGTGCTCCTTGTCCACCTTGGCAAAGATCGTGTAGAGGGTGGCGAAAGCCCCATTGGTGATGAACTGCTTCGTACCATTCAGGAGGTAGTATTTCTTGTCGGCCGAGAGCACGGCCGTGGCCTTGGCGCCCAGGGCGTCGCTGCCCGAGTCCGGCTCGGTCAGGCAGTAGGCCGCCACCCACTCGCCGCTGATGATCTTCGAAAGATATTTTTCCTTCTGTTCCATGGTTCCATAATAGACGAGGGGGAGCGTACCAATGCCTGTGTGGGCGGAGTAGGTCACGGAAAACGACCCGGCAGGAGCGATCTTCTCGGCCACCAGCATGCTGGTCGCCTTATCAAGGTCGAGACCGCCGTACTTCTCGGGCGTATCGATCATGAGAAGCCCCAGCTCGCCGCACCGCTTCATCAACTGGACCACCACGTCGAAATTGTGGTTTTCCATCTCCTCATGGTGCGGGGCGACTTCGTTCAGCACGAACTGGGTGGTGGTCTCGCCGATCTGCCTTTGTTCGTCGGTGAAGTCTTCCGGCGTAAAGACGTCATCCTTGGTCACTTCGGTAACCAGGTACTCGGCCCCCTTGAATAATCTCGCGGTCATGGTATTCACCCCTCCTGTTTTATTAAAACCACTCTGGTTGAACTATGAAAAACCGACCTTTCTGTAACCACGGGTCCCGCGGTGCGGGACACACAGATGAACACAGTATTTACATCCTCATACAGTATATAGTATTTCTCCCAAATGGGCGAAATGGCCGCGCGAATCTTACGATTGCGGCCATACCTCAAATTTACAATTTGACATTTCCAACTTTCACTTGCGGCCAAAGGCCGCGCTATGATAAGCTAACCTTAACCATCTGCCGAAACAGCCCCTCTTTGGAGAAAATCGCCTTTTTGAGGGCATGTACTGCATAATGGCCTTTTCACTGCACCACGCAGCCAAGCAGCCATCTCTGGTGTTATTGTATAGATGATATCCACCAAGTGTCAAGCCAAAGTAGTGGATTCATGAACATAAATTTCAGGGAACAAAGAACCGACATTGCAATTTCTGCAATATTTGAACATAACGATCTCTGCGCTACTCGAATCTGCTAGCATAATTGAGAGGCTCTAATGAATGCGTCATGGAGTCGTACGGCATTAATTGCCGTGAATCTGCCGACCAAAATACTTCTGATTGCAACACTTGCATTCACACTCTTGCCAATGGGGGCCTATGGGATGGAGTCTGCTGAAGCGCGTAAGATAAAAACCGAGAAATACCTTAAGTCGAAGAAGGTACCGTTCAACAAAGACCTTCCATTGATCGAAGACGCGAAAAGCGTAAAGATCCGCTCTGCCCAGGATGTCGCTCGGCGCGCCATTGTCCTCTACAACATCACCGCCCTTGGATTCGGGATCGAGAAGCAGAAGGTGGTCGAGACGCTCAAGAAGTCCGGGGTATGGGACAGCATGGCGCCGTCGGAAAAAGAGTTTGTCGAAGCCGCAAAGCCCACAAAGCAGCAAACAATCAATGCAACGTGGCGCGTTGAGGCGCTCTGGACCTTGCTTTGGGCCTTGGGGAAAGTGGAGAGTCTGGATTTTCCCATCGCGCCCTGCGATCCGCAGAGGATCCATGGTCTGATGCCGAATCCGGAAGAAGCCAAGGGATTCATTGCCTCGGCCAAACTGCGCAATATCGAGGCGATCCTGGATGAGACTGACAAGATATACCGCATCCATTGGGCCGTTCGAGATGCTCAGCTCAACAAAAAGACGGTACCCGCGAAACTTGATTCCGGAGTCGTTGTGGAGCGCCACTATGCCTTGAATTGGCTCATATGGTACGCAGATGAGTGGGATGAAATCACGACGGACACATAGACATGCCTTTCGACGCGCTGCCGAAAGCAGCGCCAGCTGTTCTTTTATTATGGGAGTTTAAATCATGAAGTTCTTGCATCCTGTCCTGCTGAGTGTCTTCATATCATTTTCTGTTTCATCAGCAACTGCAGCTGAATCATCCCCCTTTTATTTCGGACTATCGAATGCGAAAGGGGATCAGGTCATCCTGTACAATCACGATGAGAATATTCCCGGTCAATTGCATGCAATTTTGCCATCAGGCGGAAATTGCCTGCTGACCTTTGTTGAAAAAAGGGCCAGGAAGCCCGAGGACACGGGACGCCAAACAGCGAAAAACTTCGACAACCTGGGAGGCGTTGTTTTTCAGGCGCCGAAAGAATGCCTTGCCGGCGACCGAACAGTTGTACTGATCGACTCGGATCATCTCGACAAACATACACCTGTCCCGGTCAAGCCCGATGAATTTTCACCAGTTGACAGTGCTGATATCACCCGCATTGAATCTGCAAAAAAAATGAAGGTCCAGTCTTCCTGGAACCTGGCCGGCCTGGGTCCTGATGCAACCATCGCACTCGTTCAATTCCTCCCTCAAAGGAATAAAAATATTGCCAGCCTTGTATTGATCACAAAAAAGCATCTCGTCTTTGAGGACTACCGAGGCAGCACAAAAAATAACAACTCAGTATGGCGGGTAGACGATGGTGGTATTTTGAATCCCCGCGATTTTCAAATTCTTGCCGCCTTTCGGACCCCTTCCGGCATTGAGCTCATACGGGCCTGGGCCGGCTTTGAAGGCGAAAGCGCGGCGCTCTTGCGGGAAGAGGGCGCAAAGTTTTTGACTGTGCTCACTCAGTATCGTTATTGGGTCGGCCTGTAGCAGCAGCCAGGCATAGGTAAACGATGCGAATAACCTCCACAGACAGCAAAGCATGGGTAGAGATCACACCGGGGAAGAGCTCCCTGTCTTTTACCATCGAATGTATGGTCATTGGCGGAGAAAGCACGCTCCATGGAAAGAACGCCGATCTTTACCTCCAGAATATTGAGGCGTTTGCAACGGACCTGGACAAGTTCATTCTCGACAGGAATCTGCGGCCCCAGCTGAATGGAGTATATGGACCGTGCCTGGAGTTCTACCGGTCCAAAACAAATGCCACAGCGGTGATGGTGCGCTTCATTGTTGTCGATGACTCCAGCGCGTATGCGGAAAACGTGGAATTCAAGACAACAGGCGCATTTGAGATCAATGCCGAATTTCTTAATGAATACGTTAGCGGGTTCGAAGAGCTGGCAAAAGCCTGGCCCGCACTTCGCGATCGACTCGCTGCGTCAGCGCTAAGCAGAGAGTGACTCCCTGATGAGGAACTAAATTAGAACTTGACGACATCATTCAATCCGGCGACTCCTGCTCATATTTTGTCTGTGTCTATTGACCCGAACGGAAAGCCACTGACATGCTCACCTGCAGGCGATTGCGGTCAGTTCGGCTTCGCCTTACAGGAAACAACGCTCAACTCTGCGGGCGAAGCGAAGCAATCTCGCAGCGCGGCAATACATTGACTAACGGATTGCCGCGTCGAAAAAACGTCCCTCGCAATGACAAGGAAGGGATTTTCAGCCGCCTATACATGGGTGACCCTGTGAAATTATGGATATGCTCAAAAAGACATCGCGAACCATCTCGAAATTCACTATACTCCAATAAGCAACCTGATGAACGTTTTGTTGGCAACGCGATATCTCAAGACCTGATGATCATATAAAAGGCATGTCCTTAGACATACACGAAAGCTGAGGCTTAAAATATGAACCGCACAAGGACCGACAATCAGGAGGATCGCACGATGATGAAACGCTTCGCCGTTATTTCCGTAATTTCCGCATTGCTTCTTAGCGCCTGCGGAGGCCGCATGGCGAGACCGATCAAGGCTGTATGGCCCGATGACGCGACCATGACATGCGAGGACCTCAGCTCCGAACGGCGGCGCAATAACGGGGAGATTGCGATGCTGAGGGCGGAAAAAGCGAGGAGGATAAAACACAATGTTGACTCCCTCTGCCTCTTCTTCTGCATCATCCCTCTGTTCACTTTGGATTTTAACGACACCCAGGATATTGAAGTTGATGCATATAAAGAGAGAAACAGGCGGCTGGATGACCTGGCTCGCCAAAAGAACTGCCCGGCGGTTCAGAAATAGCATAAGCTCGGATGGTATGGGTGACGCTCTTTCGTGATCGCCTTAGCATGGCCCAGGCTTGCACCTGCTGTCGGTAAAAAAGCTGATCGATTGCCCGCTGAAATGGGAAGTTTTATTGATCGACGGGCGTCGGGTTGGGGTCACATGAGATTCCCTGGTCTTTCACATACAAGAGGAAACACTTCGAACACCTGCAAGCTGCTCTTTCAGTGCGCCGAGACCATCGGGAAGGACGTAGCGGAATGGCTCCAGAAACCGACCATGAACGCCCAGCTGGGCACCGCAGGAAAACTGCAAGAGGACGAGGGGAAATCAACGGATACTGAGGCAAAGGATCCTGCCGATAAATAGCGAGCTGCTGATTATGAAACTCTCACACACGCTCATAGTTGTTGTCTTTCTGGGTGGCTTCGTCGGCTGCACTGCAACCACGCCGATGCTCGGCCCCTCACCTCCACACCCCTCGGAAGTGTCATCCATTCGTGTCGTTCCGATAACTCCGGCCGAAGGCGCGCCCTATGATATTTCTGACCGCGTAGCCTCGATCGTCTCGTCCTATGCCTTTTCAGAGCAGGGATGGACGCCATCGAAAGGGCGCGTTCTTGCGCCGCTCTATCGCCTTGACTTTATCAAGGGACCAAAGACCGTGGCTGTCTATTGGCTTGGGACAAACTCCCACCCTCCGGAATTTCCCTGCTACTCCCTCTGCTCCGGGTGGTGGGTGGGCAGCTCGACGGCTGCCGGCGCGCTCGACAGCACTCGCTACAAGGGTCTGACCTCTTCGACCTATCTGTATCTGCTGCGCGACCTTGAAAGGCCATGAATGCGGGAAAGGAGGACCCATGACAGAACAAAATCCTTTCATTTGGCATGAGCTGGTCACTCTTGACCAGAAAAGAAGCGGAGTGTTCTTCAGTCATCTGTTCGGCTGGACTTGCAAGGAAGTTGATGCAGGGCCATTCGGCATCTACACCCTTTTCCAGAAGAATGGCCGCGATGTCGCCGGAATGATGAACCCCACACCTGAGACACCGGGCAAGGGGCCGTTCTGGCATTCCTATATCGCAGTAGAAGACGTCGAAGACTGCGCCAGGCGCGCTCCTTCGCTCGGCGGCAGCGTCATAGTCCCTCCCCATGATGTTCCGGATGTTGGACGGATCTGTATTGTGGCCGACCCCACCGGGGCCATAACGCATGTGATGCAGCCTCTGAGTAAATGAAGCATAACCGTGCCTTCAAGCATCTGCCGATGATCGTTCAAGCTGTTCCTGGTTTATCGCGGCGAAATTTAGGCTGTTACGGGTTTGCAGGTCGGATAGAGAGAATCAAAGCTTGATAAAAAGCCTAACCATCTGGACAAGCGGCTGATTCACGCGCCGGAATGGTTGGTAAATATAAAGGAGCGCAGAACGTGAGACGAACATTAACGAGATTATTCATATTGGTCATTTCTTGCTTTATACTGAATCTTGGATGCGCCGATAAATCCCTGAAAACAGAATCACCAGAAACGCAGCGAAATGATGACGCTGATGGCCATTTGAAATTACTTGAGGATCGTACTTTTGAGACACCTGAAGCAAAGAAATTCGGGCCATTCAATATTGGACAAAAACGCTTCTTCCTTACATATCATTATGTCGGCCCAACCACAGGTGCGTTACTAGAGATAAAAGATCAATCAGGCGTATCGTTTTTTAAAGAAGCCCATCACATAAGTCATGATTCACTGCTGGATGTTGAGGGCGCTTTTAAGCTTGAGGGCAGAAACGGAGAAGGCATTATCGTCTATTATGATGCAGGGCCTAACGCGCCCCCGTGCGGACCTGCATTTCAAATTTTCAGTCTGGCAAGAGATTCATTTAAGCCATTGTCGACGCGCATATCGTTTTGCGGCCACTTTGAGAAATTATCTGAAGGAGCACCTGACGAGATCGTAATGCTGCCGGATGGCAACATTCTCAACGTAGGGGTCTGGAGTGATTCGTTTGGCATTCGCATTCCACTTAAAGTTGATTTTCAAAAAATGACAATTACGCCCTCTGTGTCACAGGGCATATTTGATATCGACATCCCCTATTCAGTTGAGCCAATCAACACTTTTTCTGGACATGAGCTCACAATCTATGGCGCTCATAGTAGAAATGCAAAAAACGTGTCAATTGGCGCGGCAGAAATTCATACAATTGAATTTGTTAAGGCATATGCAGAAGTTCAATTAACAATAGTGAGCGAGTCCCAACTTAATATACAACTATCAAATGAATGGCTGAAAGTTAAAGTAAACGGGCATGAAGGATGGGTAAATGGAACAAATGATTATCGGTTATTAGGATTGCCGTTGTATTAATCTTTTTTTTAAGTCTGGTAGAACACGACGAAACCCGATACATTAGACAGCCTGTCGCTCCACTTCTTCCACTTCATAGCACGTAAGATCTCCGCGCTACTTCGCTGCTTGAGGGGAGGGGAGTACCGGGACGCGAAACCGATGTCCCTGCGGATCATGGCTCAGGCCCGCAGTGGACCGGCAAAGAAAAATGACAATGATGGGCAACACTTTTTATGGAGATTCAAAAAACGTGAAACGCACATTGAGGAATTCATTCTTCTTTGCTATTTTCAGTCCCCTCATCATTGCTATCCATGTAACAACGTTTTTCCTGGGGAAGAAAAGAAGCTTCCGCTTCTGGGGGCCGCGCATAACCCATACTGCGAAACTGGTGGTGAAGCTGTTTGTCCCTGATATCCCAACGTCACAGCATTTTGATCAACTATCTGCAAAGATAAGACCACGGATCCCGCTTTGGGGTTTTGTCTGGGATATTAAAATAACGGAAGACACAAAGGATGTTCTCCAATTACACATCGGGAATTGTCCCTTTTGCGAGGTCTTTGCCTTTGCAGGTTTGTCGGAATTGAACCCCTATGCCTGCGAAGGCGACTGGGCGTATGCCGGAGAGAAAAGCGATAAATGGAGTTTCGACAGGAAACATCAGATCGGCACAGGCGATAGCTTTTGCGACCACACGTATAAAAGGCTGCATAAATGAACTTGGGTCAAAAAAGGGACCGCTTCTCGATGACCTGTCGTGAAGCGGCCCTATGCATTCATATACTCCCCGGCGGCATGCCTGCCGCCGGCCGAATCACCGGTCGAGAATAAGCATGATGCCGGCGGCGATGGCAAGGATCGCCATGACCGTGCCGCTTCCCCGGAAGCTCAGCCCCAGCAAGGGCATGAGGCCTTTCGCAATAAGCCAGATAGCGAGAAGAAAAGTCCCCACATTGCGCGACAGTTTCATAGTCTTCCTCCTTGGATGATCGAAGTGATGTTAAACGTTTTGCCACAGAATTGCTTAGCGCAGCGCCACATCAGGCCAACGAGCCGAGTCCGAAACCCCTCACCCCCGCCCTCTCCCCGAAGGGGCGAAGGGATTTTTATTTCCTCTCCCATCAGGGGAGAGGATTGAGGTGAGGTCCATTATTTTCTCTGCCGTGCCTGTCAGGTGAACATCTCTAGACAAGCACACGATCTTTTATTCCGTCCTTATCGAACGTTATCCGCTCTTTCCGTGTCCCTATAGGATCTCTTCAGGATCATTAACTTCTTCGTATTGCTGTTATTGTAGCACAGGATTTGACTCGGCAGGGACATCGGAGCGGGAAAATGACAGGACGTTCGGGCTGCCGTCCGTTTTTTTCCTGACAAAGGTCCGGACCGGCTCGAAGTCATGCCGGTCCATCAGCGTTGCGATGCGGCGAGCCTCGCTGTCCGACACATCGGCGGGAGAGATCGAGGAGATCTCGGGAATGATGAATATGCTCTCAGGTTTTACGTACGTCGCGAGCTGCTTGAAAAAGGACTCCTGGCACCGTCCGACGAACCCGCCGCCGATCATCACTTTCTCTGAGCGGACGGAGTTCAGGTACTGATAGAGCAGCAGCATGTCCTCCTGGGCAAGCGCTCCGTTCGTAGTTGACTCGGAATATACGTAGAACACCCTGCCTGCACCGTTGATCTGCCTGTTGAGATAGGCCCCATAGCCCGCCGCCGCATCCTGCCCCGTGATCGATCCGGCAGGCAGCACCAGGATCATGACCGCGTTGTCGCTGCCGGCGTTGTTCTCCAGAAACTTCGCCTCATTCCGAAGCTGGTTCCTGACCAGCCTGGCCCTGCCTCCGGAATATTCCCGTGCATTGTCTTCCGGAAAGAACAGCGCATAGGCGGGATGAACGATTATCGCAACGTGCGCAGGCTTGCCGGACAGGGACGCATCAACGACAGCTTCCCTGAGGTGAGGTATGGCTTGCGTTCCCTCGGTCTGTCGCTGATACCGGACGCGCTCCGCTGCCGTGGAAAGAAGCGGCCCGTCGCCTGCCCTGTGCCCCTGACATCCCGCAGCCGCGATGAAGAGGACGAGCACAATATACCTGCTGGTCACGATTATAGATGTACGAAACTTCATTGCTCCCGGGCCCTTTCCTTGACGGCTGTATAAAAATACCTAATTTTCGAGGTGATGTAAACTCATTTTATTGCGGCAGAATGCTCTCTGGCGGTAATTAGCACTTTACAAACTCTTGATCCGATGCTATTTTTCATTCATGTTTATCGACCGCTGCCCGGGGAAACATCTTCTGCGTACAATTCCTTTCTTGACCGCTTTCGGCATCGCACTGTTTTATATGGCCTTTCTTGACCTCCCACTCCTTCACGCCTCGGAACCGGACATACGGAATGAGCGGATCGTGAATAGCGCGCCCTTTACGGGCCAACGTTTTCTGATCGCGCAGAACAACTCTGAAAGCAACACAACAGGCGCCGCAATATCCGGAACATCCGACGGCATGACCTTCTGGGAATGGCTCTGGGACTATCTCTATACTGGTGCGAGTCTCACTGTTGGCGTTGGCACGCGCCAGGCCGAACTGGAGGTAACGCGCAAGAGCGACGATGCCACCGGCAAGATCGTCCAGCGCGACGAAGAGGCCTATTTCATAAGCTACAGCACGCGACCCTCGTTATTCAGAAATTCGAAGTTCGGGTATACCTTCCTGCTGAACTACACGACCTTCAAACTGGACCAGCAGGAAATTTCCAAGGACGTATACGAGGACCTCGGGACCCGCATCCGGGGAAAAACCGCCTACGTAGTGCCGTCCTTTTTCTATCAGTGGGGGCAGCATGAACCTTATGCCAAGTTCGTACGGCTCGGCATCGGGATCGGACTCGGTGTTGCGAAGTACCAGGGCGATATCATCATGACCGATGCCTTGCCCTACGGAGCTCCCATTTCCATATCGAACGGCTCCTACGACCTGAAGGCAGCGGCTGGTTTCTTCCTTGATGCCCGGTACCGCTTTATCGGGCTGAACATAAGCAGCGCAGGACCATCCTATAAGGACGACACCTACAAGTATGACGTCCGCGACATCGCCGTGTACCTCGGCTTCACCTACTATTTCTAGCTTTCCGCAATGATGCTTTACAAGCCTGATCATCCATGATACAGTCTCCTTCAACCTGGCCTGTCGAACAGTACCTTTTCCTGCAGCGTTCAAGACTATATATCGATGACCCACTTCCTCCACGAATTCTTCTATCCCAGGACCGTCGCCGTTATCGGCGCCACGGACAAGCCCACGAAACCCGGCCGGGCGATCATGGAGAACCTTGCCGGCTTCACCGGTGAGGTCTTTCCCGTAAACCCGAAGCACACCGAGCTTTTCGGCCGACGCTGCTACCCCTCGATTACCGACATTCCCGGAACCGTGGACCTTGCCGTTATCGCGCTTCCCGTCATCGCTGTTGAAGCGGCCTTCGCCGAGATCGTGATGAAGAAGATCCAACGGCTCATCATGATCACCTCGGGCTTTGCCGAGGCAGGGGAAGAAGGCAAGAGGCTCCAGGAGCGTCTTCGCCAGGCCGCGATCAAATACGGGATCCGGATCATCGGCCCCAACTCCCTCGGCGTCTTCAATACGAAAAACGGCTTCACCAGCTTTTTTGTATCGCCTGAACGCATCATGAAGCCGCAGCCGGGGAACCTCTCCATCATCTCCCAGAGCGGGGCCATTGCCGTCATCATGATGGAGGCAATGGCGCGGAACGGCATCGGCATTGCCAAGGCCATCAACTACGGCAATCGTGTTGACGTGGACGAGGCCGACGCCCTCGACTATCTGACCGAAGACGACCAGACTTCCGCGGTCGTGATGTACATCGAATCCGTCGGCGACGGCCGAAAGTTCCTGCAGACCGCAAAGAAATTCGCTTCCCGCAAACCGCTCATCGTCTGGAAGGCGGGAAAGCAGGAGATGGGCGCATCTGCCGTGGCTTCGCACACGGCCACGCTTGCGGGCAGATACGCGCTGTACGAAGCGGCGATCCGTCAATCCGGCGCCGTCGAGGCCTACTCCTTTGAACACGCCCTCGACGCAGCCAAGGTCGTATCGCTCCTGCACCATACCTGTGTGGGCAACCGGCTGCTGATCGTGACGAACGGCGGCGGCATGGCCGTTGCTGCGGCCGACGCGGCCGCGCGGGAAGGGTTCGTCATGCCTCCTGTGCCCGAGGGCGTCCGTGAGGTCCTGCGGCGGTCCTTCCCCGCCTTCTTCGTGCTGAACAATCCCATCGATATCACGGGGAGCGGCAGCGACGACGACTATTACCGCGCGCTCACCGAGGCCCTGCCGCACTACGACGCGGCCGTCGTCATCGTGCTCACCGGGACCACGACGGTAACCGAAAAAAGCGCCGAAATAATCGCCCGGGCCTGCAAAGAACTGAGGAAGCCTGTGGCGACCTGCATGCTTCAGGGCATGCGCTACGCCGAGGATGTGGAGAAAAGCGTCCAGAAGCTGGGCATCCCGGCCTTCCCTTCGCCAGAGCGGGCTGTGCGGGCCCTGGCGGTGCTGCGGCGCTCGGGGTGCACGCTGAAGTAGGGGCGGCCATGGCCGCCCGTGTTTGACAGGCATTTGGGCGAGCATGCTCGCCCCTACGTATGCTTGACATGTTCACACGATTGTTGCAAACAGCATGGCCTTAGTTACTAAAGAATCAAAAGCTCCTCAGAACGGGTAGAATATTTTCAATAAAAGCAAAAATGCCCTGTAAATAAAGGATGAAACGGCTGCTTTTGAACCGCCGTTTTCCGTCAATTTGCACTTTCCAATTTACAATTTCCCATTGCGGCAGGAGGCCGCACCATGAGATCCCCATCAGGCATCATACGCGCTGCCCTCAAACAGGGCCGCACCCATCTGCTGGAGCACGAGGCAAAGGAACTCGCCCATGCCGCGGGGATTCCCGTGCCGGACCATGTCGTTGTTCGCGCAAACGATGACGCCGCACTGAGAGCTGCGTCACGGCGCCTCGCCTTCCCCCTGGCCCTCAAGGCCGTATCGCAGGACATCCTGCACAAGACCGATGCAGGCGCGGTGATGCTCGACATCCTTGACGAGCGCTCCCTCGCTGCCGCTGCATCGAATATACAGCGTTCCGTATCTCAGCACCTGCCGGGCGCGAAGATAGAGGCGTTCCTGCTGGAAAAGATGATGCCCCCGGGCCTTGAGCTTCTCATAGGCGGCCTGCGGGACGAGCAGTTCGGACCGAGCGTGGCCTTCGGCCTGGGCGGAGTGTGGGTCGAGGCGCTGAAGGACGCGGCCTTCGGCATTCTGCCCATGACGAGGGATGAGCGGCTGGAGATGATGCACCTGACGCGGGCCTGGACGTTCCTGAAGGGATTTCGCGGGAGCCCGCCCCTGGACCTCGAAACCGTGCTCACGATCATGGATGCCATGTCCCGGCTGCTGGAGCAGGTTCCGGAGATCCGCGAGATCGATCTCAATCCGGTGAGAGTATACGAAAGCGGCGCAGTCGCTCTGGATGTACGGGTGGTGCTGAATTCGCGTTAAAATAAAAGGGACCGTCCCCTTTGGTTCCCAGGGGCTGTCCCGGTCATAAACCTGAAAAGATCATGTCTTTCTCTGCGCACTCTCTCCGTCCCGCATCAAATGCTTATAGAAGCGCCCGCCCCGGATCAGATACTACTATGATGCGGGTCCCGCACCTTTGCCAAGAATAGCGGATGCGGGACTCACGAAACGGAGCCGGGGAAACGGAGCAGGGGAAGCGGGGGCGTCTCCGCGAGAAAAAAGTCTTTGCTTTCCTGCGTGCCTTCGCGTTCTTAGTGTAGTGGAATATTTGGTTCTGAATTTCCAGGGCAGGATACAGCTATAAAACCATCAACACTCTGATGCGCCCCCTTCCTCAACCCGCGGCCTTTTTCTCCTCAGCCTTCCGGCCCGCGGCCTGGCGCTCCATCCGTTTCGGCACCCGATCCATCCCTTCCAGCGCCCTGCTGCAGGCATCGACCGCGGCATCGATCAACTTCTGCTCCGTATCGATATTCGGGTCCGGCAATCCTGCAACACCGATGCTCATGGTGATCCGCGTGGCATCGGGCCAGGAGAAGGGATGGGCAGCCACGGCTTCCAGCACCCGCGCCGCGGCCTGCACCGCATCGCCGCGCAGCGTGTTGGGAAACAGGATCACGAATGATTCGCCGGTCCACCAGGCTATGGTGTCCACCTCGCGTATCGTGCTCTGCACCAACCCGATGATCGACTTCACCAGCTCCTCATCGGCTGTCCGGCCCATCATGCGGCCGTCAAGATTGATCATCATACAGCTCATCTGCTGCATGAAGCGCACGCACTTCTTGAACTCCTTCGAGAACATGGCCTCGAACTGCCGCCTGCTGAACAGTCCCGTTGTGGGGTCTATGATACTATTCCGCTCTTCCGGTTCCGCGGTCAACGCATCAGTGTCACCGGACGGGGAGCCGCAGCACAGGACGCCGCACCGCCATCGGCGTCGGTTCAGCGGCCGGGGGGGATGCCTGCTCTTCCGCAGCCCTGTCCGCCGTCTGATCGAGCAATCCAGCGACCATGACATTCAGTGCCCGCTCCGTATAGGGCTTCTCAAGATATTCGTCAGGCCTGTTCTCGGTGTGGGCGAAGGAGGCGGTTGAGAACCCTCGGCCCACTGTCAGGATGAGGGGCTTCCCGCGCGTGCCGGCATTATTCCGGAATCGCCTGCACAGGTCCATACCCTCGGTGCCGGGAAGCGCCGTGTCGATGAGGATCAGATCGAAGGGCTCATGGCTGGCGGTTATGAGCGCGGACATGCCGGACCCTGCCCAGAGCACATCGTAACCGGCACTCTCCAGGAAATCACGCGCACCATTACCCTTGGTCTCGATGTTCTGGACCAGCAGTATCCTCACCTTTTTCATAAAGAACGCCCCCTGGTCACCCAACCTGCCCTGAACGGCCGGTTTCGGATGACGCTTAAGTCTACCACCGGTTTAAATGGTAAGTCAAGAGATTTTTGGTTATTAATCACTGCATGGTGAGGCGGGTACTACTTCACGGAAACGGGGCAGGACAGATACTTGTCTAAAAGCATATCCGTGACCTCTGAACCCAACCAGGCGTTCGCGATAAAATGCATTTTTTCATGCTCCGGCTGAGAAGAAATACGATATACTAGACAAATAGTGCCGTTACTATAGTTACTTTAAAGGAGGAATCATCATGCGATCCAGGATCACAGCAGTTCTTGCAGTAGTTGTCCTCGCCGTGTCCCTGTTCACGACGCCGGCGATGGCTGCCGACCCGGCACTGAAACCCTTTGTGCTCGGCTCCAGCGGCCCCGGAACGATCGATGCAAAGCTGGCGGAGGTGAAAGCCGCTCTGGCGCTGGAGGGATTCGAGGTGGTCGGTGAATACACGCCCTACAAGGGAGCGCATGTCGTTGTCGTCACGAGCGAGGCACTCAGGAACAACGCGGCAAAATCCGGGTTCGGCGCCTATGGCGCGGCGCAGCGCATCTCCCTGACCGAAACGGCCAAAGGGCTCCAGATCGCCTATACGAACCCGCTCTACATGGCCCAGGCGTACCGCATGAAGGACGGCCTTGCCGATGTGGCCGCGGCCATGGAAAAGGCGCTGGGCAAAAAGAATGAGTTCGGGTCCGAAATTGGGATAACGGCCGGCAAGCTGCGCAAGTACCACTACATGATGATGATGCCCTACTTCGACGACCAGGTGAAGCTCGGGACCCATACATCGCACGATGAGGCACTGCAGGCCGTGGAGGCCAATCTCGCGGCGCGAAAAGGCGGCTGCGCCAAAGTCTACCGCGTTGATGTACCGGGCAAGAAGGAATCGCTCTTCGGCGTGGCGATCACGGAAGGCGACGGCGCCGACGCCACGGTTATGAAGATCATCGATACTGCCGAGCTGAAGGCCACGGCCCATCTCCCTTATGAGCTGATCGTGTCCGACGGGAAGGCCTATATGCTGCACGGCAAGTTCCGCATTGCCGTGAACTTTCCCGACCTCGCCATGGGGACGTTCATGAAGATCTCCGGCGCACCCGGTGACATCGAGGACAAGTTAAAACTGGTGGCCGGAGGGAAGTAAGCGGACCAAGACCCGCTTCAACATATGGACTGGATGACAGGCCCTGTTCGAGAACCTTGGAGCAGGGCCTTTTCTTTTGGCGCAGCTTTGGATGCCCGGACCCGGAAGACCTCATGGGTTCGGGACATGATGCTGATCAGTGATTCCCAAGCCTCACCCCCCCCCCGTGAGA
>Ga0209212_1003795_pt1 | contig 19435 bp, 17 predicted proteins | sample RifGroC2_FD_183996 | JGI IMG/M metagenome (GOLD analysis project Ga0209212, IMG submission 183996) | Groundwater microbial communities from Rifle, Colorado, USA - Groundwater C2 (SPAdes) (version 2) | ecosystem: Environmental > Aquatic > Deep subsurface > Groundwater | place: Rifle, Colorado... | reverse complement strand
GGTGGTCATGTTGACCGGCGACAACGAGGCTACCGCCCGGACCATCGCGGCGACCCTCGGTATAGATGAGTACCACGCCCAGGCCCTGCCGGACAGGAAAGTCGAAGTGGTGCGGGGCCTGCAGGACCAAGGTTACACCGTCGCCATGGTGGGTGACGGGATCAACGATTCGCCCGCCTTATCCCAGGCAGACGTCGGGATCTCCATGCGGCACGGCGCCGACATCGCCCGTGAGGCGTGCGACGTGCTCCTTCTGGACGGGACCCTGGACGACATCCTGACCGCCAGGGCGGTAAGCCGGGAAGCCATGGAACTGGTGGAGCACAATTTCCGCACCATCGTCGCCGTCAATTCAGCGGCGCTGCTCCTCGCCGTGACCGGCGCGGCACCCCCCGTCTTTTCCGCCACCATCCACAACATGAGCACCATCATGGTGGGGCTCAGGTCCCTGCAGCCGTTACGAAAAGAGATCGCCACAGATCATCACCATGCCTGAAGCCTGGTACTGTATAACTCCCTTTCCGGTAAAACTCCCATCGACCTTGTAGGAGCGGCATTCCCGCCGCGATTGCGCGGCAATCGATCGCGGCCGGGAATGCCGCTCCTTGGCGGAAGCCTGGTCACCGCTCGTTGTCCCCGCTATAGCCCGCAGGAATTATGGGCTGATTCTTCCGGTACACCATCCCTTGGAAAATGGCCACTACCTCGTTGGCATCGTCTGTAATTTGAACCAGGTACGATGCCAGCTTGGGGTTTAGCGCCTGTTCCTTTGCTTCGGCGTAAAGAGTTCCCTTGGTCGCCGCCTTGACGAAGGAGACGCTGGTATTGATCCCCATTGCCAGCGTGCCATGGGAGTTCGAAGCGACCGCAAAGGCAAAGTCGGCAAGCGTAAAGATTGCACCGCCATGGACCGTTTTCGCACCGTTGAAATGAAAAGGCTCGATCTTCATGCTGGCCTTGGCCCACCCCGGTTTTACTTCAAGAAGCTCTATCCCTGTATGGCGCGCAAACAGATCCTCAACAGAGAAAAACTGCTTTATCTTTTCCATGATTCTTTTCCTTTACCATGATGGTCATCGAATTAAGAAAATTACTGTCAGTTAAGGTGTGAGTAGCATAAGGAAGTCAGGTAAGTCAACAAGACATGAGATCGAGCTTGCTACGACCACGGGCAATTGCTATGCTCGTAAATCGCGCGTTTGGCACGACCAGCCGATGCTCGCCGGCTGATGTCCATTTACCTCCTGCAAAGCACCTCGTCCGGCACTGATAGCCTCGCTGCTTTGTCTCGATATGACCCAAGAGGCTTTTTATCCATGAAACACAGCTCCGTACCGAAGCGCTCGCAGCTTAAAGAACTCGCCCAAGCAACACTCAAAGGGTGCACCAACTGTGGCAAGTGCGTACGCGATTGCGCCTTCCTCCGCAAGTATGGTACTCCCGGGAGCATCACCGAAAGCTTCGATGCCTCCGATGAGAGGATGCTGGCTCGCGCCTTTGAGTGCAGCCTGTGCGGGCTCTGCACTGCGGTCTGCCCGGAAAAACTCGATGTGGACGGGCTGTTTCTGGAGATGCGGCGCGAGGCGGTGGATCGAAACCTGGGTCTCTATGCCGAGCACAAGCCCCTGATGACCTACGAAAAATTGGGGACGTCCCGCCGCTTCAGTCTGTACCGGTTGCCCCATGGCTGCACCACCATCTTCTTCCCGGGCTGCTCCTTGCCCGGCACCCGCCCCGATGGAGTGCACAGGCTCCTCACCCGGATCCACCAGGTCGACCCGACTGTGGGCATCGTGTTCGACTGCTGTCTCAAGCCGTCCCACTCCCTGGGGCGCGAGCAGTACGCCAACTCGATGTTCGAAGAGATGAACAGTTGGCTGGTAAGCCATGGGGTGCATGAAGTATTGGTGGCATGTCCCAACTGCCAGGTCATGTTCGAGCGCTACGGCCACGGCTTGCGCGTACGCACCGTATGGGAGGCGCTGGCCGAGTCGGGAGTGCAGGCGGAGCAGATAGTCGGTACCGTCACCGTGCACGACCCCTGTGTCATACGCCATTCAGAACCGGTGCATCAGGCCGTCCGTACCCTGCTCAAGCGTCAGGGGTTGGTTGTCGAGGAGATGCCCCATTCCGGCAGGACCACGATTTGCTGCGGCAAGGGTGGGGCGGTTAACCTGTTGAACCCGCCCTTTGCAGCCCAGTGGGGCGAGCTGCGCAAAAAAGAAGCCGCCGGCAGGAGGATCATCACCTACTGTGCCGGATGCGTGCAGGCCCTGGAAGGTCACACCCCCACCGATCATCTGGTCGACCTGCTTTTTGCCCCCGAGCAGACCCTGGCCGGGAAGAAGAAAGGGGCCAAGGCCCCCATCACCTATCTGAACCGGCTGCGTCTCAAGATGTCCTTCAAGCGGAAGAAAGGGGAGGCCGTGCTGCGAGAGCGGACTTTCGTGCATGAGCCGGAGCAGCAAAAGAAGCGTTCATGGCGGCTGCCGTTCACGCTGGTCCCCTGATAGTGACACTCTCAGCCATCATCCCTTGCGGCCCGCGGTCTGCTTTTTCCCCTCCGCCATGGGCACGACCACGGTCACTACCGTTTTTCTGCCCGGCGCTGAGATGATTCTCATCGTTCCGCTTAAAAAACCTATTCTCTGCTCTATGTGTGACAGGCCGAAACCTTTGCCGGCTGAAGGGGGAAACCCTATGCCGTCGTCGATGATCGAAAGCTGCACCATCCCCAGTTTTTGCTGGATCTGCACGATGACCCGCCTGGCCCGGGCATGCTTCACCACATTAATCAGCAGCTCCTTGGCTGCCTGGTAGAGCACGATCCGCACATGATCGGGCAGAGGTGCCGCTTCCAGTTTCCCCTGTAGGGTGAAACCAAATCCGTATTGGCGCGCCAGTCGCTCACCCAGACTCTCGACAGCCTCGGTAAGCCCCAGATCGTAGAGAAGGGGCGGGCTCAAGTCGTAACAGATGCCCCGGATCTGCTCTATCGCATTCTCGATCAGGGTTACCAGCGACTCCAGCACGTCGTAAGCGGCTTTCCCCTCTTTCAGCGTCATGTCCAATCTCAGCTTGCCCAGAGCCAGGTCCTGTACCACGCTGTCATGGAGCGTGATGGCGATTCGTCTGCGCTCGCGCTCCTCCGACATATTTAGCTCGGCTGCGAGCAGTACCTGCAGGTCGTGGGATTCCTTAAGCTTTTGCTCGAGCTGTATGCGCTCCATGATCTCCTGGCGCACCTTTTGGTTGCGAAGGTCGAGTTGGGTGTTGGCCGCCGACAATTTGGCGTTACGCTCCGCGATCCGGGTTTCCAGATCTGCCTGCGCCTTGTGGAGTTCCGATTCCAGAAGCTTATGTTCGGTTATTTCCCTGGCAATACCGTGCCACAATAGGCTGCCGTCTTCCAACTGCTGCAGCCTTGATTCGGCATGCAGCCAGAGTAGGTCCTTGTTTGGCTGCTCCACCCGAAACTCGTGTTGCCATGAAGTGCGGCTTTTAGCGGACTCCTTTATGGAGGCGACCAAAGTCTCGCGGTCCTTGGGATGCAGCGACCTTAAAACCACTGCCGCATCCGATCGCGCTTCTTCGGGTGTTACTCCAAAAAAATCGGTAATCCTCTCGCTGGCGTAGGACATGCAGTATCCGCCGTCAGGCCCCAGCCGGTATTGATACAGCAACCCCGGTATATGTTTGGAGAGCTCTTCAGGCAGTGGGGGGCTTTTTTGCAGCTGATCGGAGTCTTGCGAGCGGAAAATATCGTTCAAGTTGTTGAGCTCTGCCAGGGCTTCGTTGCGCGACTGTTTCAGCGCATCTGTCATATCGTTTAAAGACGCGGCCAGTGCTCCCAATTCGTCATTTGAGTCGACAGGGAAAGGTTCATCGAGAGCGCCGTTCCGGATTCTTTCTGCGCGAAGCTTAAGCCGCAAGATGCGCGTGGTCATGGGGGGGAGAACAGCGCTGCTGACAAGACCGATGAGGAGAATGCCAGTACTGGCCTTGCCCATGTCAAAGCATGCTGCTACCGAGGCGCAAAGAGCAACCAGCAGATAGTCAGGAAAACGCAAGGTTCTGATCTTCATCTGGATTTTCCTCCGAGGAGATCGCTTGATACATGGCGCACGTTTTTTCTGCCAATAAGGTGGGAATTATAATGTGTTTTTTGCAATCTTACAATATAATTAGGCACCAATATGCCATACCTGGTGCCCAGGCAGCTTCACCGGGAGGCGGCCCCAGTCAGTCGATCGGCTTGACTAATGGGAAAGTCCATGTAAAATCCGAGTGTTTAGCGAAGGCAGCTTACGCTAAGGAGGATCATTTTATGGCGATTCGCATACTTTTGGCAGACGATCACGCCATGTTCCGGGAAGGGCTTCGGGCGCTTTTGGAGCGCGAGCCGGATATGACTGTGGTGGCGGAGGCGGAAGATGGACTGTCTGCAGTCGAGCTCGCAATGGAGGTCATGCCTGACGTGGTTGTGCTCGATCTTGCCATGCCCAAGCTTAAAGGGACCGAAGCCGCCGAAATTATCCACGAGAAGGCGCCACAGATTGGGATCATCATTCTCACCATGCACAACGACAAACACTACGTGGTCGATGCCTTGCGATTGGGCGTGAAGTCTTTCATCCTCAAGAACTGGGCCTCCGATGAATTGATCACCGCCGTTCGCTGTGTGTACAACAATACGTCTTACCTGAGTCCCCGCCTGAGTGACATCATCATCTCCGGTTTCGCAAGCGAAACAGCATCCCGCGCTAACAGGCTGACGTCACGTGAGGAGCAGGCCTACCATTTGCTGGCAAACGGCAAGAACTGCAAGGAGATCGCTTTTGAGTTGCAGATCAGCATCAAGACTGTGGAGACCTATCGGCTAAAGGTCATGAAGAAGTTGAACGTTTCCAATATGGCCCAGTTGGTAAACCACGCCGTCCAGGAAGGCATTATCGTGCGGACCTGATTTTTTATCAGGGCATTCCGCACAGTGGATTTCCGCACAAGCTCTCCTCGAGCCATATCATCGCTCACTTTATTTTCCCCCTACACGTCAGAAAAAAACCGCAGATAGTCCCTCCCTATACCCGAACAAATCTCTCGCAAAGTCATCCATCTACCGCAAAGAGCGCGGTTCTTTCATGGCGCGTATTGGTTCCAATCTCCGAGTTCACCCACACGTCTTTCTCCCGGGTTCACAGAGTGAATATCTGTCTGCTCGATCGGGAAATCACTACTAATGACAATTTCGAGCCTTGAGATAATGTGTACGTGGCAATTAGTTGAAATTAATTTAATGGCCGCCCATAAGCCATGCCTCATAGCGGACCATGCTCGCTCTGTTGACTCGGGGCAACATCTAAGGAGCATAGAAATGGCAAAGAAAAAAATACTCCTGGTCGACGACCTGAATTTTTTTCTGAAGCTGGAGCGATCGTTCTTGAAAACGTACGATTTCGAGCTGGTGGTGGCGCAATGCGGCTTGGATGCTTTAACCCTGATAAAGAAGGAAAAGCCCGATCTCGTTTTCCTGGACCTCTACATGCCTGACCTGGATGGAGACAAATGCTGCCGGATCATAAAGTCGGACCAGTTCGGCAAGAACATCCCGGTAGTCATGGTCACAAACGGGTCGAACGCCTCCGATTTCGAACGCTGCTGGCAGGCAGGCTGCGACGAGATCATCTCTAAACCGATCAACAGGCATTTTCTATCGGCAGTCATCCACAAGATGCTGGGTGCCGAGTGCGACAAGACCCACAACGCAACGCGTTTGTGTATCCACTACTACGCCGCGGACCAGAGGAGTCTCCTTACCGACTATTCCATCGATCTGAGCGACGGTACCCTTTTTATCGAAACGGAGAATACTCTTTCGCTGGATACCGCACTGGACTTGAGATTTATTCCGATGGACCTGAACCCGTCCATTGAGTGCCAGGGGGCGGTAGCCTGGATCAATCATCCGGACTGCATGAAAAATCAGCGCCTTCCCGTGGGGATGGCAATCCATCTTGTGAACATCTCCCCTGCAGATTTGCAGTCCATCCGAAGTTTCACCAGAGAAGGAATGCTCGTGCCTTTTTGGTAGCTACTGCCGGACTTCTGCTGGCAGGAATCGGCAAGATAGGGTCCCTGGCAGTATCAGATTGAATTGAAAAAGAGGCGCTCAGGGAATGGAGGCAGGCAGTGACGACCTACAAACCGGCGGAAAACATCCATATTGCCGCGGGAGATCCGCTCCGCTCGACGGATCAAGGCGCAGAGGACCACAAGCCCGCCGAAATGGACAGGGAAGCGAAAGCTATGCTGGTGCTGCAATACTGTCAGTCACAGCGAGCTAAACCCTTTTGTGTGCCCTCGCCGGCAGCAAAAGCCGTCCTCCGCCGATTTTGCGGGAGCCCGCACTTCAGGTCCTGGGGAAGAAGGAGAGCTTGCGTCTCAGCCACTCCTTCGCCAAAAGCTCTTGCCTCGGCAGGTTTTGACGAGGCAAGTAATTTCGGACCGCAAATGAAGACAACACAGGGTGGTGAAGACGGTAACCCGATATCGGGCGACATGGTCATGGTTGCCGATCTGCTGAGGGCCGCACAGCTGCTGCTACAGTTAAAAATGCTCAGTTCAGGAAGCGATCATGGTGAATCGGGGTGAACACGAACGCAACCAGTGGCCGGCAGTCATAATGGACAGCATTGCTCTATGGTGATGCAAAGCTGGGCCACGCCATGTCCAGTGGCAAAAGGCGAAGGAGTGCGTATGAGAAAGTTATTGGCAGCGGCATTTCCGGCGTTGCTCCTGGCCTTTACCCAAGGTGCCAATGCCGAACCATTAGGAATTGGGGAAATCAAGATGGGGATGTCCATTGCTGATGTTTTTAAAAGTGAGGACGTGGTCTGTAGATCCAGAGGCATGATCTATAAATATACGATCTGCAACAAATCGATTTCAATCAGAAGCAAGCCGGTGGAGACCGATTTTTATTTTGATTCGGATGCACTGGTGATGATCCTGTTGAAGCTTGATCCGGTTAATTGCGGGGCAGTAAAAGACGAACTGAAGGAGAAATGGGGCGAACCTTCATTGCAAGACGTCAAGACCAACAACTTTGCAATGGAATGGGACCTTCCCGAAGGACAGATAACCCTGTCTTATGATGGTAAGAATACCAACTCCGCAAACATCATGAGCAGTGAGGGAATCAAAAAGTACCGAGAAAACATGAAAAAATATCTTCCTGAGTAGCAGGTAAGCAGTATCGCCAATGCCAGAGGATACCCGCGCCATAGGTGAAAGCGAACGGGAGGTATAGGAAGATCATCGATAAGTTCTAAGGTTTAGACTGAGAAAATAGACGCGTGTCATGCAGTTTTGCCATAGACGATGGATACCGTCATGTAAGGAACTTACCCTGATGACAGGCGACCCATTATTGGAATAATATAAGATATGGTGGAGCGTTTATCTATACTCATCGTTGGCAGCTCGTCCTGTCTGCCGGAACTCCCTTCCCATCTGGAATTGCTGGGGCATCGGGTTCTCTTTGCCGCTACCGGCTTGGCAGCACTTCGGCTTATCGACCTGGAGCACCCCCAGATCATAGTGGTGGACCTGGACCTGCCGGACCTGGACGGGCTTTCTTTCGTGGAAAGCCTGAAGTCCAGGGACCCTTACATAACCGTAATAGCGCTTTCCGAAAGCTACCCTCTTGACCGGGCGCAGGAAGCGATACGCCGAGGGGCCTGGGACTACCTGATCAAACCGATCAAAGGCGATGAGCTGGAGAGAGCGGTAAAGGGTGCACTTGAGCGGGCGACGCTCCTGCTGTGAGACGGCACCCCGGGGTGCGCCCTGCCGGACAGGGAGCACTGCTGAAGCTGGAATTTTGATGTTAGTTGATGGCAAGGGGGGCAAACGTCATGGACCACCGGTACAGCATCCTAACTGCGTGTATGCAGTTTCTAAAGCAAAGCAACCTTACGACCACCGATAAGCTGCGCGTTGAGACACAACTCATACAGTTGAAGAGGCACCTGCTAAACAATGCGTTGCCGTCAAGTGCGGCCTGCGGAGAGGAAGTGTTCGAGGACCTGCTCTGTCAGGTGCGAGGTGTCAAGCTGGGTGAGAGTGGTGCCTTAGCTAATGTCATGAAGCGCATGAGTGACATGCTGACCGTCCTTGACGAGGAAAGTGAAGCCCGAACCGCGCGAGAAGGAGACATAGAGGAACCGCTGGAAACCACGCCTTCATCCCGGTGAGTAGCCTCAGGGTTTTCTTAGCGCCAAAGTCAGCGGGGTCATGTCTAGTGTCAGTCGCACAGGCACAGAACCGCTAACTGCACTTGCGGTGACATGGGTCACATACATAAAATCGCTTTTAGTGTATGGTCTGGGAAAAATAAGAACTGAAGAGAAACGATAATACTAAACCATCCGCGAGGATGGGACGGAAAGCTTTGGGTCTCACCGAGACAGCCGGGTCGCCGAAAATATCTCACGATATTGCGATCCGGCTTTTTTGCGTTCCGGGTTAAACGACAAATGGTCTCGCGTATCCTCGCCCTCCGGGAGAGGTGGCCCAAGGCCGGGTGATGGGCTTCTGCGCTGTTTCAGTTAGGCGCTAGCACTGAAATAAAGGAGGTTACATGAACATGAAAAAGTGTATATCCGCGATGTTTCTCTGTGGTCTGATGGTCATTTCTCTAGCTGGCTGCGGCAGCGGTGGGGAGTCGACTCCCTCGGCAGATAATTCATTGCCAAGCAGTAGCGATGGTGGCTCAACGGGAGGAACCCCCGCAACGGAGGTAGCCACCCCGACGGAACCCGCCTCAGCCCGAATCGTCAGCCTGGCCTGGGAGCCACCCGCAGGTAATATCGCTGGATACAATCTGTATTACGGAACCTCGCCCGGCAACTATACTAACAACCTCCATGTTGGCTTAACTCCAAGCTATACCCTCAGCGGGCTTTCTCCTGGAACCTATTACTTCGCTGTAACCGCAAACGACTCCTTCGGGAACGAGAGTGACTATTCCAACGAAATAAGCAGAGCCATCAACTAAGCCGAAGAATAACCCTCGACCTGGTAGATTGGAACGGTTCCGCCCCGTGTCTGTACTGGTATCAGGACAAGGTGCAAGAGTGCCACAAACAAAAGATTCCTGACCCTGCTGGATGTTGCAGCATCCGCCATTGTCTCGTCGGGCGAGGGCAGGTCACAGCTAACGGAAATATGGCATCTGAGCTGCGAAGGTTTTCCTCGGCAACAGGTTTTCAAAAACCCGGATACAGCACCGCCCGGTGAATCCCTCTAAAGATCCTGGTTTATGCTAGCTGGTTCTTATTGCGTTCACTCCCCCGCCAGGTTTGGGTAGATTCTTCCTATAGAAAAATTTGAAGGAGGGTATTTGGATCTCTTGGGGCTCCACAGCGGGAGCTATTTCGATCGTCTGGGAAAGGCCCTCCACCACCATATTATTTGGCAGTGGTATTTTGATCTCTTGAACGCAGCTCGCAGGAGCTGTAGTAACTCCGTGTGAAAAGCTGTCCACCGCGATATTTTGTTGCAGGAACGCTTTATCCACCTGCAGCAGATATTTGCCCGGTCGTAAGTCTCCCAGGTAATAACTTCCGTCTCCAGCCGTCGATGACTCAGCTAATACCTTGCTGTCGTCCGGCTTCGTGATAAAAACTCTAACTCCGTAAAGAGGCATGATTTTATGTTCTTCAGTTTCAGCAGTCACGAGACCGGAAACAGAAATCAACGGTGTTACTCCCAGGTTGACTTCAGTCAGTATGCCCGGCACGACGTGAGCTTTCTGCAAGCCATGAGTCGGCGAGTAAATGGCAGGGACGGTGCTCATGTCGATAAATACCTTGGCATCGGTTATCTCACTCGTATTGGGGAGATTGAAATAACCGTTTTTGTCCGTCAGGCAGCTGTTGCCACCCATTACGACCTTGACATTTTCCAGCCCGGCCTCGTTCGGGTCCATTTCGGAATCGGCATCGTAGTCTACAAATACCTTACCGGTAATCCCGCCGTTGTCGGGCTGGATGTAGCGGCTCTGGATTGGTGAGGGAAACCCGTCATGGAAGCCGAACAACCCTCTGAAGTTAAGGGAAATTACCGTGAAAAGGTTCTTGTTTTCATAGTTGGCGATGAATTCTAAACTTTTATTTCGGAAGTCGTCGAGCAGATATTCGGTCCTGTTCTTTACTATGGGACTGCGCGAAGTGAGATCGTAACCTACCTCCGTTTTTGTCCTGAACGAATTCCCGCTGCTTCGGTACCTGTGGGAACACCACACTTTTTCCTGGTTGGAGCGCTTTGCATAGGTGGCTGCCAGATCGTTCCTCTCGTTCGCAATCACTCCCAAACTGACAAAGGACGACGGCTCTTCTGCTGCAAGCCCCGCGATATTGATGCCGTTGGCAAAGTCTGAATGATCGGTCAGATACAACGAATCGCCGGTTGCCACGGCTCCGCTTACCGTTACGTCGGGCGTGACCATCGCGTACAGCTTCAAAATGTAGAGGGTGTCGGGCGATTCCCAGCTTGGTGCAGATCTATTGGCGGAAAAGCCGACGGTTGTACGCGGTATGGCGCTGGACGTAATCTCCAGCTTACGGAAATCCAGGTCCAGTGTTTTCGGCTCCGTCCGGGTCAGGTTGTTGCTGGTATTCGCATAGAGACCCGTCATGGACCAGTCCGGGTAGAACCTCCATTTTCCGCGCAAAAAGTACCCCTGCCGATCGCGAAGTTCGATGTTCTGGCCGTTGAAAAAGTCGGGGCCGTATCTGAAGTATTCGCCCAAGATGCTCGAGGTGCTGGTTGGGAAGAGACTGGCGTTGACCTTGAAAGCGGTGTCATCGGACGAGGCGGGATCCGGGCCGTAGGTCCCGTGGCTAAAGGCGGCGTCGCCGCTCAGGATCAGGTGGTAGCTCGGCTGCCAGATGAATTGTCCCCCCATGTGCAGGGAGGAGTCCGGGAAGTTTCGCTGCTGGGAGTTCAACAGATACGAAGCAGTTCGGTCGAAAAGGTCATGCTGAAAGGCCAAGGTGTAGCCGACGGTAAAGTGTTTGCTAAAGGCATAAAGTGCGCGCCCGCCTGCGAAGATGCCCCGGGTCTGCCAGGTGCGCACGTCTCTGCGGGTCCCGGCGCTGCCGAGGAAGGCAATCTTGCCTTGAGGCAGGAAGAGACTGCTCCCAAGCAACTCTTTCTTTAGGTAGGTCTTGAAGCCGTTTGTGTCGGTTATGGTGATCAGGATCTCATTCAGGCTCCCCGGGGGGAGGATGACGTCCTCGAAACTGTAGTTTCCCGTGCCCGCTTCGGAACCAACGTCGGGTACGGCTTCCTGGGTGTTAATGATCCTCCCGTTGATCTTCAGTTCCACCTGTGAGCCGCGAGGGGCGCTACCCTCGAAAACCTGCGGCTGAACGAAATAGTTCCGCATGCCGAGTCTGGAGCTGTCGCGAGTATTTTCCTCTCCGGAGAAACCGGTAAGGCCGTTGACTCGGACACCGGTAATTCTCACGCTGGGGAAGGTCAGATCGCTCAACCCGAAGAACGAATCACCCAGGCTTACCTCGGTGCTCCGGTAACGTTTATTCCACTCCCCTCTGTACAGCATGAAGAGTGAGTCGGCCCCCTGTCGGTGGTCTTTATTGCCGAAATAAAATTCCCGCTCAAACAAGTTGAACTTGTAAGCTCCCCCAAGGAAACTGCCCCAGAAGATCTGCTGCAGGTTGTCGAGGCTTACCTGTTTTTCTTTGAAGTTATTGTCGGAGATGAAGTTGGAACGAGCAGTCAGTTCCATGAAATCCAGACTGAACCGGTTTGGCGTGGCCTGAGGATGCGCCTCGGGAAGGTTGGTGGGAACATCTTGAAGCTGTATCTCGTGAGCCGAGCGCAAAGTCGTCTTCCAGATTTTCAGCTTTCTCGCCGAACGGGCTACGAATTCGTAGTTTGCTTCATGCCAAATCAGTTCAATCCCGAAGATCTCGGATACGATCTCCGGAGCGACAAAGACGTCATTTTCTCCGGTAACCTCTGATTTGGCCTCGATGAGTGCGATGGTCTTGCTGCTTTTATCGACAGTTATGGACCTGTTCAAGATATCCAAGGCGACATAGGGCATCCCTTCCGGCAGGAATTTTACCGTGTTGCCTTCCGCGGTCCGATCTATTTCGAACACTTTCAATAACCGGTATAAAGGTAGATACCGCTTGTCTGAATTGGTGACCATTATTTCCAGGTCGCCGACGGTCTTTTTCTGCCAGGGGCCATTCCCCTTGATGGAGAAACCCGTTACAAACATCTCTTTGAAAGGCTTGTTTTCAGCTGAGTTGTTATCGCTAATGACCGATTCCTTCGGATATTCCCCCGCGTTGTGAAATTTATTATGTGGGGTGTCGCCGGTGGAGGCACTAGTGTCGCAGACCAGTACCTGCAACGTTATTAACAGTGCCGTGACGATCTTGAATTTGCTGTTGCCTAGAGATAACATTCGTTCAATTTCCTACATAAAGAAATGGCATTCCATGCAGGCTTTCTTGGCGAAGCTGCCCGGGCAACTCTCAAATTTGGGCATCGTTTTTTATCGGTATCTCCTCGACGAGGGGCTGTTTTAGCTGACTTGAGTGGTATTTTATTCTCATGGTGAACTTTCCGAGCGGCAGTTCGTTTTTTATTTCCGTCGTCAATACACGTTCGGTTCCCGGCATTACGTAGGCCCGGTTCAGTGGACCCTTCGCAGCGACATCGCCCGACTCGTTCACTATCTCATACTCGCCAATGACAAAGAGGCGTCCCTGCCCTGTATTTTGTACAACTGTCTCTATCTTCTTATGAGTGTCTTTGACCACCAGCTTGGCATCTTTCACGATTCCCGTGTATCTGACATCCCCGTAGGTTGCAAAAATGGGTACTACGATGCTCGATACGACTTGGAACCTGAAATTTCTTCCTTTATCGTCGGAAGATTTCGCTTCGGCTGTCTTCAAAGATTCCAATTCCATGGCGGCCCGGTATTCCCCGCCTTTCAGTTTGCCATGGTTGGGAATGAAAAAGCGCACCGCCTGCCGGGACTTGGGTGGTATGGCAAACTCCTTGGGATTGAACTTTAGCCATGGGACCAGTGAATGCTCATCATCGGGGAGTTCCCGGAAACCGCCGTCCGACGAAAAGGTGAAATACACCATCTTGACCCTATATCTTTCTACTTCATCCCCGGTGTTGGAGATCTGGAACTGCCCCGAGGGCGTCCCCTTGCTCATATTCACCTCGAGAAATGCCGGAGATATGGAAAGCCCTGCCCAGGCCTTTCCGGCAAACACGGAAAAAACCAGCGCCGAAAAGACAATGCTTATGAGCGAAGCTGTATACCTCATCGTCTGCCCTCCATATCTCCGGCCATCAAATATTGCCATATGCCGAGTCTGAACTATCTGTGGTTCATCTGAAACTGCACCAGGCAACAGAGGAACTTAGGTTACGGAATCACTGTTGCGGTGAGTCTTACAACGCCGCTGTAATCACCGGCAGGTTTTTCCACCTCGGTCTGATTCCAGGTGAAGGCAGTGTGAACGACCTGGCTGAAATGACCGTTTGCCGCACTTTCAAAGACCACCGGGGTGCTTGCCAGGGCCGGGAAACTCCCGATGGTGCCGATGGTGGCGAGATCGACAACTACCGCCTGCAGGCCGGTTTCGGGGTTGGTGCCGTTATCCGGTTGGATGAGTGCCGCAGGGACCAGGTCGATGGGAGCAACTGCGTCAGGACCGGCGTACAGCGGGTCGTCACCCTTGTAGAGGGGAGATGCTGCCACCGAAAGTTCGACATACTGCTTGTTCGCATCCACGCGGAAATCCACCAGGCCGGTGATGATGCCCCTTTGAATACTGCCCATATCCACATTGGGAGTGAGTGCCGAGATGGCGATATCAGGGTCTACCACTACGTGAACCCTGGCAGTCGCACTATTCGTAAGATCTGCCGAGCAAACAGTTGCCATTCCAAGTAAGAGCAAACCGGAAACTGACGCAAGTACCTTTTTCATTTGTGTCTCCTTTGTTGAGTTTGGTTTCTTCAGTTGAAGTTAAAATCTTTGCTTCATGTTGGAGTCTTTGCTTGATGTTGGCCTACGAACTATAATTAGTCAGATAGGTTGACACAGGGAGCTCTCGGCCATTTTCCTATGTATCTGCGCATTTTGCTTTCTCCAGTGCCGATAATTAGTGTGTCTAAAAAAGTCCGGTCTCCGGTCATTTTGGTCTTTGGCTCCTCATGCTTCCGCTTGTGAATTAGAGAAAGCTAACCATATCGCTGCAAAAAGGTGAAGTCAATGTCAGTAAAAACCTGATAACTTATTCAGAAGATACTCAGAAGTTCAGGCCATGCGGCGCCCAAGCGGCATATGGGGGAGCCGCAGCGGAGCGCAGTAACCGACTGCTCTGCCATCGGGTTGAAAGGGCCGTCTAACTTATCCGGCATCCAACTTGCGGCCTGCTTTCTGGCTCAGTAATATCCCTTACGGTCCCGGTCACCCGAGCCGGACTGCCGTTCTTGTCATCTATGACCTGCGCCTCGGTATGGACGTAGCGGATCTTGCCCTCTGGCGTGTGATCTGGTGATCCAGGCTGAACTGTTTTTTCTCCGCCAGAGCTTCCTCCAGTGCGGAATTCAGCGGTGCAGACGGTTATCCCGTCCATGCCTGGCATCAAAGCGTCAAGCAGGATGATATCCGGATTATCCCTGTCGAAAAGCTCGAGCGCCTTTCTGCCGTTCTGCCGTTATCCGCCTCAGAGACTGAAAACCCGGATCGTTCCAGGGATTGACTGGCAAGCAAGCTGCCTGAAAATGAAGTCTTCATCTTTAAGAGTTTCACTGAGAAGATAGGTGTTTTCCATGCAGTTGTGCCAAAGGCATGGATGACTCTTAGGTAAGAGTTTCACCTTGATGCTTGGGGCTCGGTAATTGGACCAATATTTCGGCGATAATCTTGTCTGCTTCATTGTTGACAGCCAGGCCTTTGTTCCGAAGGAACTCTATGGCCTTCTGTAGGGGATTTTTTTGGGGGGCCTCTTTGCTGCCTGGGGGAGGGTGCTAGCGGCGCTAGGGGACGTAATTGATTCGGTGATTAAGAAGATGATCTTAGCAACTTACTCAACAGATCAACTATGTCCATGGATGGGGCAAAGATGTTCTGCCGGATTCGGAGTTATTTATCGACGTGCAGGAAACAGGGCCTTACTTCGTCCGCAGCATTGCGCCTTCTCTTTGAAGGAAAATCACCTGAATTCATGCAGCTGGAAAAATCATCGAGCGATTTGACCGTCTGCTGAGATTGGGTGCTGAATAGTTACCCTTGCATCTATCAGTAGATGAATGTATCTACCTGTAGATGCATCATCTACTGCTCAATAACTACGTTGGATAGTATCGCACTACCTTGACCGGCGGCAGTCTCGTCAGCGCCCTGCAGGCCGGACCTGCAGCGGCCCCTCCAGGGCATGAGGAGGGTCTAGGGGACCGGCTGCTTATCTGATGTGAAAGGGGACGGTAAATAGTATGCCGCATCTGCGCAAGGTCATAGGGGCTGTGCTTTCACTCCTCATTATCGCCACCGGTTCGCCTGTCACCACCTTTGCCGGCCAAACTGCTCCCCCTGCACGAGCCGAACTGGGCGTCACCGGCAATTCCACCGCTCGCCTAAAGAGGGAGATCGACGCCATCCTGGCCCGGGAGTTTCTCCCCGTCACCAACGCGGGCATCAAGGTGATGTCGCTCAAGGAAGGCGACACCATCTACGAGTTCAACCCGCTGCTTCTGCTGGTTCCTGCGTCCACCCAGAAGCTCTTCACTGCGGCCACTGCCTTGTCCCTCCTGGGACCAGACCGGGAGGTAGCCACCACTGTTGCGCTCGATGGGGCCGGGGCGAGGGTCTACCTCAAAGGATGCGGCGACAGCCTGCTGTCCGGGGCGGACTTGGCGGCCCTGGCCGCGGCTGTGGGCCCCAAGATGGACAGGGGCAGGGAGTACAGCGTGACCGCCGACCTCTCCTGCTTTGACGACCTCTACCGGGGCAGGGGGTGGATGTGGGACGACGACGAGATGCTCATCTCCCCCTTGTCGGTCAACCAGAATGCCGTCTCGGTGCTTGTGCAGCCTGGCCCCAGGGAGGGGGCACCGGCAGTTGTCACGGCGGAGCCGCGCACCTCCTACTACACCCTGGAAAACCTGGCCAGGACCGGTACTGGCAAGGAGCCAAGCAGCGTCCAGGCCGCCAGGCGCCCCGGCGAGCAGGACAACGTGGTCACGGTGACCGGGGTGGTAGCGTTGGGGAGCGCTCCCCTGGTAAAACAGGCCAGCGTCTGGCGGCCGGAACTCATGGCGCTCACCCTGTTCCGGGATGCGCTCCGGGCGCAGGGGATTAAGGTCACCACCATGACCACGGCACCCATTCCGGCGGGAGCAACCGTGGTGGCGCGCGCCCCCCGGCGCCTGGAGGAGTTGGTCCGGTTCGCGCTGAAGACCAGCGACAACCTGACAGCCGAGAGCCTGCTGAAACTGCTGGGCCTGCACGCCAGTGGGCAGCCGGGATCGGGGGAGGCCGGCAGCGTCGCGGTGCGCAGATACCTGGAAGGGCAGGGCATTGCGACCGAAAACCTGGTCGTGGCAGACGGCTCCGGCCTCTCGCGTTACAACCTCTCCAGCGCGGAAACCATGACCCAGACGCTGCGGGCCATCCACCGGGACCCGGAGCTGTACCGCATTTTTCAGGAATCCCTTCCCATTGCTGGTAAAGACGGCACGCTGAAGGGCCGCATGAAGGGGAGCTGCGCCGAAGGGAACCTGCGCGGAAAAACCGGGAACATGAGGGGCGTCTCCGCCCTATCGGGGTACGCCAGCAGCGCAGACGGGGAGCCGCTCGCCTTTTCCATCATCATCCAGAATTATGCCGGTTCCGGGCGGCAGGCCCGGGAGGTACAGGATCGGATCGCGGCACTGCTCTGCGGTTTCCGGCGCCACCCCTAGAGGAGTAACCACAGGGCAGTGGTGCGGGTGCAAAATCTGGAGAATTATCTGGCCTCGGAGATGCTGATACCGAATTGAACTTACCTCGTACTTGTTTTTCTTCTCGCCCAGACAAGACCGGCAACCCCACCCGCAAGCAGAAGAAAAGTAGAGGGTTCAGGAACAGGGTTAGGGGTGTTTTCTCCTCCGGTTGCGGGCCTTGGTCCTCTCCCACCGACTTTATCGCAACCTGATTCAGCCATCGGCTGATGTGCAGGTCATTCAAAAGCAAGGCCGTCGCCAGGGACAACCTCCCAAGGGCGACGGCCTTTTCTTGTGCGCGCTGCGCAGGTCACTGCGGCACGATTCGGGTTGACTCTCGTGCCTCGGCACGATACTCTGATCTTACTGAATCTTACTGAGGTGGGCGATGGAAACGACGACTCTTTCCAGCAAAGGACAGATCATCATCCCGAAGGCTTTACGTGACAGTCACCACTGGCGGCCGGGTACCAAATTTTTCATTGAAGAGACAGCGAACGGCTTGGTACTCAAGCCAGCAGGCTGTTTCCCCGCCACCGATTTGGAGGATGGCCTGGGCTGCGCCGGCTATACAGGGCCTGCGAAGTCTGTCGAGGAAATGAGAGAGGGGGTAGATGAGGCTCTAAGGCGTGAATGGAGAAAGGATGCCAAGCGATGAACGCCCTAGACACGAACGTCTGGGTCCGGTATGTGACAAACGACGATCCTGTGCAGGCCGAGAGGGCTTTGGAGGTTCTCCGACGCAGCGAGCAGATTTCCGTTCCGAAAACCGTTCTGCTGGAACTGGAATGGGTGCTTAGGGCTGTGCACGGGTTGCCAGCGGCCTCCATAGAGCAGGCAATGCTTCAGATTCTGGGGCTTCCCAATGTCCAACCCGAAAACCCCGAACAAATTGCAAATGCCATTGAATACTACCGAAACGGACTTGATTTCGCAGACGCACTCCACCTGGCAGGAAGTGGCGCTGTTGAAACTTTTTATACATTTGACGAAAAATTTATCAAAGGAGCGCGGAACTTCGAAATTAATGTCGTGGTTCCGTAGAGGGTTAAAAGCAAAAAGAAACAAACCTTAATGCAACGCTGAAGAAAGTTGTTTTTTACGAGCAGCCTCCATACAAAGGGTGTATATGAAAGTCGGCAGAAATGATCCCTGCCCCTGCGGCAGCGGGATCAAATACAAGAAGTGCTGCGCAGGGAAGCACGAATTCGGCACAAAGCAGACAGGCCCGAGTGAGGTCATGGGGGAACTGGAGAGACTTCTTAACGGGGAGAATTTTTCCTCCCTGGAGGAGGCCAATGCCTTCTTGAGCCGGCACATGCTGCAGCGCAATCAGGCGCCCCGCGACGACTTCCACGGGTTGTCACCCGAGCAGATGCACCGCGTTCTCAATTTCCCGTTCGATACCCCCGATCTGGTCACCTTTCCTGCCCATATCGATCCGGCTCCGCACGCCCCGATCATGACCATGTTCAATCTCTTGGCGGAGGCGATCGGCGAGGGAGTGAAAGCGACCGTCACCGGCAATCTCCCCCGCAAGTTGTGCCAGGATGCAGTCCTGGCCTTCCTGGGCGAGGAGGAGTACCAGAAAAAGATCCGTTTCGCGCCCATTCGCTCGGAAAAGGACTTTTTCGACCTGCATGTCACCCGAATCGTAGCCGAACAGGCCGAGTTTCTGCTGCTGGAAAGGGGGAAGTTCATCCTTTCCCCGCAGTACCGGCACCTCTCGGCGCAGCATGGTGCCGGAGGTGTCTATCCCAGACTGTTCCGGGCCTTTGTCGACGGGTATAACTGGGGCTACCGCGATCGCTGGCCGGAGATCCCGATGATCCAGCAATCCTTCCTGTTCACCCTGTATCTTTTGCAAAAGTATGGCGAAAAATGGCGGCCGAACAGTTTTTACCAGGATTGTTTTCTGCAGGCCTTTCCCATGCTGCTCGATACAGTGCAACCCATGGGGAACTTTTTCTCTGCGGAGTTTGTCTTGCTGAACTGTTACTCCCTACGCAGTCTGGAAGGATTTGCCGAATTCCTCGGTCTGGTGGAGATTGAAAGGAACCCCAATGACCGGTATGCGGATGCATTTCGTCTGAAAAAACTGCCCCTGCTCGATCACGCCGTGAAGTTTCATCTCTGAGGTCATTGGAAGCTTAGCGTCTCCTTCAGCTGCCGCTGGAACTCCTCGGGATCGCTGGTCGGCCGGCGGCAGCTCTTGTTCTCGCATAGATAGGCTACCGCGTTACCACCATCGGCTTTCTTGTCTCTCAGTAGCGGCATCAGCTTGCCGGCCCGCTGCATCTCTTCTTCCTCGCAAACAACTACCAGGGCACGGTTGGGAAGGAAAACCGCCCGCAACCGGTCCAGAAGCGGCTGGGCGGCC